>Ga0210390_10000066_pt1 | contig 106377 bp, 114 predicted proteins | sample IncBWH11OmetaG_FD_161050 | JGI IMG/M metagenome (GOLD analysis project Ga0210390, IMG submission 161050) | Forest soil microbial communities from Barre Woods Harvard Forest LTER site, Petersham, Massachusetts, United States - Inc-BW-H-11-O ...
CCGGGAACCGTTCACGAGCGCGGTGGTTCCGTCGTCACCGGTGCGTGTGTAGATCCGGGAAAGCACGACCGGCTGATCCCGTCCATCGTTACCCATGCGCCCACCCTAACCCCGCCCCGCCCCGCCTCAGCGCGCCCGCGCCCCGCCCCCGCCCCCGCCCCCGCCTCAGCGCGCCCGCGCCCTGCCCCCGCCCCAGGTGAATGGCCCGTTCAGCTCGTAATAGCGAGCTGGATGGGCCATTCATCTTGCTCAAGCCATAAGCGTGCGGTCACATCTGCCCCCCGGGTACCGGCAGTCACACCGCTGGGGGCGGGCTGCGGGCGGGCTGCGGGCGGGGTGCGGGCGGGGTGCGGACAGAGCACGCGGCCGCGCTGTCGCGCTGTCCCGCGCACGCGGGCGCTGTCCCGCACTGTCCCGCACTGTCCCGCGCTGTCGCGCGCGTCCACACGCGTATGCGGCGCGTATGCGTGCCATCAAAGTCACGGAAAGTAGTTGCGAGAAAAAGGTGATCATCACGTTGACCTGGGGTATTCACATTTCCCTGGGGATGTGACATGGTTTAGCTACACTCCGTAGTCGCCCGGGGAGATCCTGGGGAGATGCCGGGGTCCGGCGGTTCTCGGGGGCCCGCCGGACCCCGGTCGCGCCGCCGTCCCTATCGCGCCGCGCATCAGCGACGGAGGCAAGCCGCCGCCCGGTAGGGTGTCACCAAATATCCGGACTCCGGGCGTGGCCAAGGTGGGTGACGTGTTCGAATACGTGATCGTGGGCGGCGGCAGCGCGGGCTGCGTGCTCGCCGCGCGGCTCGCCGAGGATCCCGGCGTCAGGGTGCTCCTCCTCGAGGCCGGCCCGGACCCGGACGCCGAGGAGATCCGCATCCCGGCCGCCTACTCCAGGCTCTTCCAAAGCAGGTACGACTGGAACTTCGTCACGCTCCCGCAGGAGCGCGCCGACGGCCGGGCGATCTACTGGCCGCGGGGCCGGGTGCTCGGCGGCAGTTCCGCCCTGAACGCGATGATCTATATCCGCGGCAACAAGAGCGACTATGACGCGTGGCGCGATGAGTTCGGCTGCACCGGCTGGGGATACCGTGAACTGCTCCCGTATTTCCTGCGCGCCGAGGACAACTCGCGCGGGGCGAGCCCGTATCACGGAACGGGAGGACCGCTCGCCGTTCAGGATCTGCGTTACAAATCCGAACACGGGCGGCACTTCATCGCCGCCGCCGGCCGTCGCGGGGCAGTGGAGAACGACGACTTCAACGGACCCAAGCAGGATGGGGTTGGCTTCTTCCAGGTCACCCAGCGTGATGGGCGCCGGTGCAGCGTCGCGGACGCCTACTTGGCACATAAGCCGGAAAACCTGACGATCGTCACGAACGCCCTGGTCACCGGCCTGCTCATCGAAGGAGGGCGGGCCGCGGGGGTCACTTACCGTAAGGCGGGGCGCGACGAGACCGCACGCGCCGAGGCCGAGGTCATCCTCGCCGCCGGGGCCATCGGCACCCCGCAGCTGCTCATGCTGTCCGGCATCGGCCCCGCCGACGACCTCAGAGAACACGGCATCTACGTCATCGCCGACAACCCGGCGGTGGGCGCGAATCTGATGGACCACCCGATGGTCCCCGTGCTGTGGTCGACCCCTCGTGTCAGGGGTCTGTGGGAAAGCACCGGCAACGTCGGCATCGCGCGCTGGCGGCTCACCCACAAGGGACCGCTCACGTCCAACATCGCCGAAGCGGGCGGGTTCGCTCGCAGCGACCCCAGGCTGTCCGCGCCGGACCTGGAGTGGCAGGTGCTGCCGGCCGGCTTCAAGGAGCAGGGGCTGACCGACCCGGCCAGCCGGGCGATGACCGTGCTCGTCGGGCTGGTCGACGTGGCCAGCCGGGGCAGGATCAAGCTGGCGTCCCGCGACCCGCGGCACCGGCCGCTGATCGACCCCGGCTACCTTTCCGACGTCCGTGACCTCAGCGCGCTGGCCGTCGGCGTGCGGATGGCGCGGGACTACGGGACCGCGGCCCCGCTGTCGAAGATCTGCGCCACCGAACTCGCCCCGGGCGACGGCGTGCACACCGACCACGAGATGCGGGACTACATCCGCGGCGCGCTGGTGAGCAACTACCACCCGGCGGGCACCTGCGCGATGGGCGGCGACGACCAGGTGGCCAAGAGCCGTCAGGCCAGCGTCGTCGATCCGATGCTGCGCGTCCGGGGCGTGGATGGGCTGCGCGTGGTGGACGCGTCCGTCATGCCGGCGCTGCCGCGCGGCAACACGAACGCCCCGGTCATCGCGATCGCCGAGCGAGCAGCCGACCTGATCGTCGGCCGGGCGCCGCTGGCGCCCCTGGACCCCGCTTCGGCTGATACAGCCGCCCGTGGAGCACCGTGACGAGCTTGACGATGCGGTCCATGTCACGCGCGTCGCGGCGGAACGTCGTGGTGCGCACCAACGGCCGCATCCGCTGCCGCGTGATCGACTTAGGCCGGGAGAACTCGCGTAGTCCGTCCGCGCCGTGGATGCGCCCGAACCCTGACTCTCCTGATCCGCCGAACGGCAGCGCCGGCACCGCCGCGAACGCGATCACCGAGTTCACCGAGGTCATCCCCGCGCGCAGAGCCCGCGCCGTGCGCAGGCCGGCCCGCCGTCGCTTGGTGAACACGGCGGACCCGAGCGCGTAAGGCGAGGCGTTGGCCAGCCGGATGGCATCGGCCAGCGACGGGACCGGGGTGACGGTCACGACCGGCCCGAAGGTCTCCTCCCTGACCGCGGCGCTCTCCTCGGGCACGTCGACGAGCACGACCGGGTGCACGTACGGCGACCGCACCGAGTCGAGGCCGCCAACCGCCGCGCGCCCGCCGCGCGCCATCGCGTCGGCCACGTGCCGCTCCACGACGTCGACCTGCCCAGGCAGCGTCATCGGCCCGTACGAGGCGCTCTCGTCGTCGCCGGGGCGCAGGTTCGCGATCCGGTCGTTCAGCTTCTCGAGGAACGACTGATAGACCTGGTCGGCCACGTAAACCCGCTCGACGCCCACACAGGTCTGCCCGGCGTTGGACATGGCGCCCCAGGTGACGGCGTCGGCCGCGGCGTCCAGGTCCGCATCGGCGGCGACGAGCAGGGCGTCCTTGCCGCCGCATTCGGCGAGCACGGGGGTGAGCGTGTCCGCGGCCGCGGCCAGCACCTTGCGCGCCGTCGCGGCCGACCCGGTGAAAGCGATCTTGTCCACGCCGGACTTGGCGAGCTCCGCGCCGGTCGCGCCGAGCCCGGTCACGAGCTGGAGCACCGGCTCACTGTCGCCGAACACCTCGCTGAGGACCTCGCTGAACGACTGGACCAGCCACTGCCCGGTCCCCGTGGTCAGCTCGCTTGGCTTGAACACGACGGCGTTGCCGGCCGCGAGCGCGTACCCGATCGACCCCATCGGGGTGAACACCGGGTAGTTCCACGGCCCGATCACGCCGACGACGCCCAGTGGCTGGTACTCCACCGAGGCCGCCTGGTTCACCATCGCCAGGCCGCTCGGCACCCGCCGGGCCTTCAGCACGGTGTGGGCGTGCCTGGCGGCCCAGTCCAGGTGCAGGATGGTGTTGACGATCTCCAGCGTCGCGTCGTCAAGCGGCTTGCCCGTCTCGTCGTGCACCAGCCGGGCGAGCCGCCCCATGTACCTGGTGAGGTGGGACTTCCAGGCCAGCAGCCGCAGCCGCCTGTCCTGCCAGCCGAGCTCGGCCCACCACGTCGCCGCGTCGCGAGCGCGGCGCACCGCGGCGACGACCTCGCGCTCCGCGTCGATGGGGTACGCGGCGAGCACCTCGCCGGTTGCCGGGTTCACCGACTCGAACGTGTCGCGGACCGCGCCCCAGGAGGGCACCGCTGGCGATATCGCATGACCTGCCATGTGAACACAGTAAACCGCATCGCCTGCCGGTAGAGTGCGGTCCGTGCCGCGCCGCCCGTACACGCTGCTGAGCTGCGCCGTCTCCGCCGACGGCTGCCTCGACGACGCGTCCGCGGACCGGCTGGTCCTGTCCGGCCCGCAGGACCTCGACGAGGTGGACGAGCTTCGTGCCGCGTCCGACGCGATCTTCGTCGGCGCCGGCACCATCCGTGCCGACAACCCCGGCCTGCTGGTTCGCTCGCCGGCCCGCGCCGCCCTCCGCGAAGCCGCCGCCCAGCCGCCGCACCCGGTGCGCGTCACCGTCACGGCAACGGGCCGCCTGGATCCGTCCGCCCGCTTCTTCACCGGCCCGGGCACGCCGCTGGTCTACTGCGCCGCCCCCGCCCTCGCGGCGGCCCGGGCTAGCTTCGGGGAAGCCGCCGTGATCATCGACGCGGGCGACCCCCCGTCCCTGCGCGACATTTTCGCCGATCTTTATTCGGAACGATTGGTAGCGACTCTCCTGGTAGAAGGCGGCTCCCACATCCTGCGCGACGTCCTGACCGAGGATCTCGCCGACGAACTGCGCCTCGCTATCGCGCCGTTCTTCGTCGGCGACGCGACCGCTCCGCGCTTCGGCCTGCCCGCCGCCTACCCGCACACCCCCGCGAACCCGATGACGCTGGCCGCCGCCGGTCGCCTCGGCGACACAGCCGTTTTGCACTACCTGCTGGGCACCCGCGAGCGCCCGTCCGGCCTGCCGCCGCTCGCCCGATAGCGCCCCGCTTCACGGTCTGACGAGATCCTCGACGTACCGCAGGACCGGGTGCGTCCGCCCGGTGTACCCGCCAGTCAGGGCCCCGGTGAACACCTTCGGGTGCGCCCCGATCGCCGCGTAGTCGAGCAAGTCCACCAGGTGGCCGGCGCCGGTTCCGCCGCTGACACCCGGACGCGGTAGCCGCGGCCACCGGCCACTGACATTTCGCGGCGCCGCGACCACGAGATCAGAACAGCGTGTTCTCGGGTTCGATACCGCGCATCGTCTCGTAGTTGAGCGTGACGCAGCGGATGCCGCGGTCGATGGCGAGCACGCGGGCCTGCGGCCTGATTTCCTGAGCGGCGAAGATGCCGTGCACCGGCGCGAGCAGCGGGTCGCGGTTCAGCAGGTCGAGATATCTGGTGAGCTGCTCCACGCCGTCAATTTCGCCACGACGCTTGATCTCGACGGCGACGTGCTCACCGTCGGCGTCGCGGCACATGATGTCGACCGGGCCGATCGGCGTCGGGTACTCGCGGCGGATGAGGCGCCAGCCGTCGCCGAGCAGGTGAAGCTGCCCGGCCAGCAGTTGCTGCAGGTGCGCCTCGACGCCGTCCTTCACCAGGCCCGGGTCGGTGCCCAACTCGACGGACGTGTCGGTGATCGTCTCCTCGATGGTGATCGTCAGCGTCTCGCCCGCCTTGTTGGTGACCTTCCACTTGTCCGGTTGCTCGGTCAGCCGGCACGGCGGCGACATCCAGTTAAGCGGCTTGTACGAGCCGCCGTCCGAATGCACGAGGACGGAGCCGTCGGCCTTGACGATGAGCAGCCGGAGGGCAGAGGGGAGATGAGCGGTCAGCCGACCGTCGTAGTCGACGCTGCACCGGGCAATGACGAGCCGCACGAAACGTCACTGTAGTGTGTGCGGACCTGCGTTGTCGCAGGTCATTACGCAAAAACCGTACTGAGAGTGTGTGACCTTGTCAACCAGAACCCGTTGACAAGCCCCGGATCGGCGCGCATCGCGCACATCGGCGCACGTCAGTAGCTGGCAGGCGACGGGGTAGTTACTCGGGAGCGTGTCAACGCGATACGACGGGATAACTTGACCAGCTCGGTCTCGTCGGTCCATCGCGCCACCACCGACAGCACCGCGAGGTGTTCCAGGGCTATCTGCTCTGTCCACTCGTCGCTGGTGTGCGTCGCCACGTTCCGGATGCCAGCGAACGCGCCCTGCGCCATGAGGTGCAAACCGTCCTGGCGGGAACGCCAAGTCCTCGTCGTCTTGTCGCCCGGAAGGTGAAGACGTGTTTGGCCCGGTCCAGGGGCGTCCGCTTTCAACACGAGCTGGACAAGCTCGCGCTCCGTCAAAGACGATATGGCCTTGGCCGCGATGTGCGCAGACAACGAGACAGCCGCCTGCTGGACGGCAACCCGGAACTGCCCGGTGTCCCAGATGGCAGACGCGGCATTCCAGACGCTCGGGTGGAATTGGTCAGCGATCACTGACGGCGCATCGGGAGCTAGCCTGGCACGCCACTCAGCTTGGTCGCGAAGAATGCCCAGCGCCCGTTCCACTGCGCTCCTGGCACGCGCGGTCCCGTACATGTGCTGAGGCTCGGTAATGTCGCCTACTAGTTCTGGATCAAGGTTCTTTATGATCTCCCTCACCGTTGGGATCTCGGCATTGATCTGGGAGTTAAGTTGGCGCGTCCTGGGCGTGGAGTTGTACGAACTTTGACGGTTCTCTTGATCGTAGGCTTCGCAGAGAGCCTTGAACCGCTCCAGTCGTTCGCGCATCCAATTCCGATCCATGGCGTCAGCTTAGCGGCGTACGACAGCCACGTACTGCCCGGTGCGCTGGCTGGGCCGCCACTGTTCGGGTGCACACGTGGTCCCGGTGCCAACCGGGTAGGAGGTGCCATCCTGGCGGACGGCTTTTACCTGCCACTGTCCAGGCAGACGGCGTAAGATCTGCGCGCGACTCCAGGCCACGACACAGACGGTCACAATCCGTTAATGATGGGGGGGGGCGGCATCGACTCTCATAATTGTCTACTTGTAAGAGGGTAAATGTGGCGTTGCTCCTTACGCAACGCATCGTTACCGCGTTCGGAAACTACCTACTGACCTGCGTAAACATATATACATGACAGAGCTGTGGACGGTAGGATGGAAACACCAACCGCAGCTTGACAACTCCACAGAGGGGTTGCATCCCTGAGCTATCGTGTGGCGGCCCGGCCCGACATCATGCGCGAGAGAGCCTGTCACGGACTGCGGCCACGGCATCGTCAGAGGCAAGCGTGCCGCTGGATGCCCGCTGCTGGACCGTGCGCTTCGCTGGCTTTGCAGGCGACTGCCGGTCATCCTGCGCGCCTCGCACGTAGCGGTAGACCGACTCGCGAGTGATGCCGAACAGCGCGCCTATCTCGGTGACGGTCTTCTCTTTGGCCGCGTAGAGCTTGCGCACCTCTGCCGCTTGCGTACTGGTCAGCTTGGCCTTGCGCCCGCCCGTCCGCCCGCGTGCACGGGCCGCTTCAAGCCCCTCATGGGTGCGGACGCGAATCAGGTCACGCTCAAGCTGGGCAAAGACGCCGGTCATTTGAAAGAACGCCTCTCCCATGGGGTCATCGCGATTGAACGTGCCAGACAGCACCTCAAGCGTGATCCCCTCTTTGCGCAGGTCGTCAGCAATCGTGATCAGGTCCAGCAGTGACCGGGCAAGACGGTCAACCTTGGTGATCACCAGCGTGTCGCCCGGCTCCAGGATCTTGCGCAGCCGCTCAAGCTCGGGGCGCTGGGCAAGGCGCGTACTTGCCTTCTCCACGTAGATGCGCCGCTCATCGACGCCAGCAGCCACTAGCGCGTCGTGCTGCGCCTCCGTGTGCTGGTCCCGCGTCGAAACGCGCCCGTAGCCATAGCGCCGGCCGCTGGCCGTCTGCTCTGTCTTCCTGGTCTTCATCATGGTCAGAGTGTATCACAAACGTCAGGCAATGGGTATTGCTTTACATAGTTTCTTTCACAGAGTTGTGATACATAACGACCTGCGCTGATGCCGGCCAGACCGGTAAGCCGGTAAGTGTCTCGTAAACGGTCGTTTGCGATACAGCCGAGCCCAGACTGTCGTACCGGGTCGTAACGTGCCGCCATGACTTCTGCTGAGATTGCTCTGATCGCGGCGCTAGGCGCTTCGGCTTTGACTGGGTTGGCCTCCCTCGGTGTCGTCTGGCTCCAGGAGTGGCGGCGCGGCAAAGCCAGAAACGAGGACGCGCTGCGCGCATCCGTCCAGGAACTGCTAACGCGATCCATGGGGGTCGCCACGCGGGCGAGAGCCATGGGCGAGTTGATGAGAATCAGGTCCGGCCTCAAAGAGGGCTTCGATGTGGCCATGCGCCACCGTAAGCTGGTCGACCTCTTCGAGCTGCACGACTGGCTAGCCCAGGACATTGCACCGATGAACGCTGCGCTATCGCAGATATGGACCCGAGACAGCCAGGAAGGCATCAGGCTCGCCAACGAGGTTGTGAGCAAGTGCATGGATCTGCTCGGCACTAACACCACAAAGCAGCAGACCGGGAACGGATGGGAGCGTATGCGACGGTGGGCAGCGGGCGAACGCTGGACACCGGAAATGATTGCCGAGGCAAACAGCGCAATGCAACAGCTTGCCCATGCGCGTAAGCGCTATGCCGAGCATGCCCGTGCCCGGTTCGGTCTCGATGTTGTCGAGTTGTTTACATCCAGGGAACCGAAGGACAAGCCAGTCCCAGCGCCCGAGTCGCCAGACGGCCCGGCTCCTATCTCGACCTGAGCGGAACCTCATTGCTACACGAGTCAGACGGTGCGGCACCGACGACAATGCCACGACCGATGCGAGGCTTGATCACGTGAGCAGCAAGACAGCGCGCCTGCGACGACGACAGGCGGCGAACAAGAGGAAGTACGCTCGGCTGCGCAAGGCCGGCCGGGTGCCGCAGCACACCACGGCAGAGCGACGCCTGGCAGCAGCCGAGCGCGAGCACAAGCGCGAGGCAGACCAGCGGCGGCACAAGTGGGTCCAGCGAGCTACGTTCACGTTCGCGACAGGGAGCGTAGCGGCGGAGTTCGTGTTCGGCGTTCCGGGCAGCGGGCACGCAGAACCGGTCAACCCGATCGCGCACTATTTCCCCGTCTCCGGGTATGTGGCGGCTTCCGGCGCTGACAATTCGCACAACGACCTGCCCGAAGTGGAGACTGCCGACTTCCCCGTGTACTACGCGGCGGGCACCGCGACCATCGACATCAGGATCGGCCCGGTAGAGCCTGCGTGGCAGCCGTGGACTGGCGACTGATGTACTCCGCGCGGTGCCCGACGCTGCGGCGCTCCTGCCCGGCGTGTCGGCGCGGAGTTTGCCCGTGGTTGCGCTAGGGTGCCCGCCGTGGACCCGACCATCGCAGCCGCGTTGATCACTGGTGGAGTCGGCGCGCTCGGCATCGCCGGGACGGTCGTCGGCTCGCGTAACACCAGGAAAGCCACCGAGCAGGGCATGGCGGCCAGTACCGCCAGCACTATGGCCACGCTGGCCGCAGCGCGCGAGGACCGGCTCTGGGAAAAGCGCGCCAGCGTGTACGAGGAGGCCATCGCAGCTCTGCTGCACAGGCAACGTAAGCGTCAGCACGACACCCGCAGGTACCGGCTGGACGAGGAGGCCGAAAAGAAGCTCAGGGAGTTCTTCGACGGTTACGAGCCACCCGGATGGTTCCAGGTGCAAGTCCGTGCTGTCGCCTACGCCTCTGATCGCGTGTTGGGTGCGTTCGACGAAGCGGAACTAGCACACCGTAAAGTCTGGGGCTGTTACCGCCGATGGGTGGAGCTTGCCGAAGACAACCAGCTAGCCGTAGAAGCAGGCAACCCGAGTGCAGTTGACGGCGGTGCAGCGATCACGGCGCGCAAGGCCATCGACCCCGCGCTCGATGAGGCTGAGGAGAAGGACCAAGCCCTCGTAGACCTCATCCGCGACGAACTGCGGAGCAAGCCCGAGGCCGCCACGCTACCGGCGAGTCAGCCCGTTGAGCATCACGTGTTCTGGCGGCGCACCTCATGACGGACGACGCGCCGGGCACGCCGCTGACCGACGATGCGATGCGAGCACTGCTTGACCGGCCCTTCACCGAGTTGACCGTTGACGAGCTGATGACGCTCAAGGACGCATACGCGGCGCGCGGGATTCGGATCTGCAACGGCGCCAGCATTGAGACAGTCATCCTCGTCTTCCTAGCCGGGAACCTCGGCCCGCCGTTCCTCCAGACCCTCAGTCAGAGGGCCGCGAACAGCGTTGCGGACGTGTCGAAACAGGTGACCGACGCGGTGCGCAAGCACGTCAAGCGGAAAGGACGCCCCGGTGACACCCCTCGGATCGAACTCCCAGACAACATGACCGACGAGACATGGCTAGCACTGTTCGAGATGGTCAACGCAAACGAGCTGCGCGGCAAGGTATTGCGGTGGGATGAGAAGGCGATGGCGTGGCGTCCCGACAGTGCCGAAGACTAAGAAGCGAGCAGTGCGTATCACAAATCGTGACCTTGATGCCGTTTCGCTCCGATGAAAGTATCGGCTTTCGTAACGCTCCGTAGATACTGGCCCATCTTGGCTACTGCCCGCGTTTCTCTCGTGACACTATCCGTTTAATCCTAATTATATCCATGTATCCGGTATGGAGAAACCGGCACCACTTTGACCTGGCCTTTTGCCACTGCCCCGCAAGCCGCGGTCAACGATCTGCGCGTGATGTCTGGCGCAGAGGGGTGTCTAGTTAGGCCGCCCCGACACAAGACCGATGTCCGGACGGGTTAGTTGCTATGTGGATGCGTCGTGAGTGTTCATTCCTCGCGCCCGGCTATCCGGTCCAGCTTCTCCTCGATCGAGAGCAGCGTGTCAAGGATGGCCATCTGCAGGACCACCTGATGCCGAGGAACGAGGCAACCGCGAGCCGATCCTTGTCGAACGGCTTGGCGTACTTGCTGTTGCCCTTCTTGAACATGGCCAGGATGCGCGAAGGGTTGTCATGGCGATGCCATGTGCCGCGTAGACGTTCCCGGCCTCCCCGGTAACTGCGTCGTTAGCCCCGGTCCTGGCTGTCGTCGGCCCCGGCCTCCACGTAGAAGCCGAGAATCGTCTCCCCCAGTTCAGTCGGTGACCAGGTTGGATCAGGTAGTCGAATACGGTTCCCCTGAACTTGGATCGGCATCACCCGGCGTGCGGTCTGGGTTCGCCCGGCCTGCCGGTTCACCTGCTTCGTCAAGTCCTCGGTGAACCGTTTGGCCGTTTCGGGCGCGGTGTCGTTCTCCTGGGCCAGCCCGCTCACTCGCAGCTCCCCGAGCAGGCTGTCGAGTACCTGCACGGTCTCAGGCATGACAGCGCTGATCTGCCGGGTTGTCCACTTCCGGAGGCCGACTGACCAGTCTTTAGGGTTATCCGCGCGATCGCCTCCCCCGAACCTGTTCACATACGAGGGGATCCTGTGGGGGACGGCCACGTACTCGTGGTTGTCCACATCGGGCTGGTGCCTGACGAGCAGGTCGAGCAGCCGGACATGGAGTTCGTCAAGGCCTTGCATGATCGCGAGGAGACGCAGGCGGATATCTAGCACTGGCTTTTCCTTGGCGAGGAGACCTGCTGCGTATGCTCTCCCGATGGCCCGGACGCCTTCCGGCCAGATGGTGTCACCCGCCGCCTGGACGGCTTTCTCGGTCAGGTACCGCGTCTGCTCTGATTCTCCGGCCCGGTCTTCGAACTGCTCTAGGGTGAGCCCGGCCGTTTCCGCAGCCGTTTCCAGCATCGTGTCGGCCCGGCGCGATTTGTCATGCCAGATTGCATTGACGATCTTCTGGAAGCCCATGGCCATGAACGGTGTCGCGGCGGTGAAAACAGCGGCACCACCAGGGCCGCCCGCGTAGTAGGCAGCCGCAGCGCCGGTTGCGCCCGCGAGCGCGGTCACGGCGAGACCCGGTACCGCCGCTTCCTGCGGGTCATCCTCATAGTCCTCGGCATCATCAGGCCATGCATCGTCGTCTGCCATAGCGGTCAGTCTGCCGGACGAGCGGCATACAAACGGTCAAGCGCCGCCATTGGATTAGCTGGCGTGTCTTGTCAGCAGGCTCGCGGCGTGCCTGCCCGGCCGCCGTCGATGCTGGGTTGCCTCGAACGCGTTCGATGTCCTCAGCACGTGCCGGCGCGTTGCCCGCAATTTCGCTCCGGAACGTGGTACACGCAGCCTATGGACTTCGAGACGCTATACAACATGGCTGCGAGCGCGGCCCGGAATGCTGAGCGCATGTGCAGCCAGGAAGGCGGGTCAGGCAGCGGCCTGCCGTTCCAGAGCTACGCCGGGTACCCGTTCTACATAGATGAGTTCAACCGGCTGCTTGCGTTCACCGCCGTGGATGATCCTGATGTGATGACGTACTTCGGTCTCATCGACCTCGGCAAGGACCGGAACCCGGCCGATCTGATCGGGCCGATGTGGAAGGCGTACGCCGAGCAAGCCGCGATCCAGCTCAATGCCCTTGCCAGCTACCTCCAGTCCAAGTTGGGGACCAAGCAGCAGGAGCACGAGCAGATCATTGACCTGATCACGGCTAACCTGCGCCCGGCCATCTACGACGATCCTAAGAACGAGCGCGAGGTCCAGAACGCGCTGGAGACGATCTTCCGCGCCCGGACGCTGGACTTCCGGCGCGAGCAGGAGACCGTGGGATACTCCACCAAGCGGTACATCCCCGACTTCACCTTCGACCGGATCGGCCTCGCTGTCGAGGTCAAGCTGTGCAAGGCCAAGGAGCGCGAGAAGGAGATGATCGATGAGATCAACGCGGACATCATCGGCTACGCGGGCCGGTACGACCGGTGCGTGTTCGTCATCTATGACCTCGGTTTCATTCGCGACATCGCGACGTTCTCCGCTGACATCGAGGCGAATCCGAACGTCCACGTGCTGATCATCAAGAAGTAGCCGATGCCCGGTCCGGACAGCACGAAGGCCGCCCCATGCGGAGACGGCCATTGATTCAGGACATTTCCTGCTCGATGGCGGCCCTGGCCAGCGCCTCGTGGTCCAGCTCGATCGCCCTGGCGCGGAAGGTGTCCTTCCGGGCTAGCTCCCGCTCCCATAGCTCGAAATCATCGGTCATGGTGCTGCCTCCGTTTCCTTTTCCACGTTGACGTACCTGCCGCGCTCACCGTAGGTGATGAGCTTGTCCAAGTTGCCGTTGAGAAGCCTCGTCAGGAATCGTGCCGGGTCCTCGATCTGGTCGATGTTGTGCTCGGCCCGGTCATCGTCGCCGTCAGTGAACAGCCCGTCGATCACGTCCACCAGGTCGAACCGGTGCCGGTTGAAGACGCCCGCCAGGACGCCGAGCCGACCCTCCTTGAGGAACCTGGGATCGAACCGGGGCTTGTCCTCCCAGCCAGGAACGATCCTGTTGAACAGCCGGGCGAGGTCACCCAGGATCGTCTGAGGGTTCTCTGGCGCCCAGCCCTCAGCTTCGACACCGGGCGGCCCGGTCAGCTCTTGATCTGAAAGCGAAGCGCCAACAGTCACGTCAGATCTGACTGGGATTTCTTTGGTGATTTCTACAAACTGATTAGTTAGGCCATGGGTGGCCGGTTGGCCTGTCTCATCTGGCCGGTTGGCTTGCTCCGTTTGGCCGGTTGGCTCGTCCGGCGTGCACTCGGCTTCACCTTGGGGGATCGCTAACCGGTAGACGCTGGCGTAGTGGTTGTTACCGCGCCCGGAGCTGGTCTGGACCAGCCAGCCCTTACTCGCCAGCGAGTCAAGCGTGCGCCGCGCAGTCCTCTCGGAGGTGACAGTCTCTTCCCCCAGGAGCTTCTGTCCGGGGTGAGCGTTGGTGCCATCATGCCCGGCGTGCCGGGCCATCGTCATGGCGAACAGCTTCTCAGTGCTGGTCAGCGTGCGGTCATCGCACACAGCGCGGATGTACTCCAGGGCTAACGGGGGCTTGGATGTCATGGGGGTATCCATTCGGTCGTAAGCGGATCGGCGTCGGCCCGGCGTGACTGGCTCGGAAACCGAGAAGGGCGAGGCCGCAAGGTAGCTACTCCTTGCGGTGGTCCTCGCCCTCCAGACGCTTACGCACCGACTCTTTAATTTTGGCACGACCGCTCGGGGGTCAGTCAACACGTTTCGTCGCTGCCCTGGCCTGCGAGATCAGTACACGAAGCCGTCTTCCATTGCCCAGGCAGAGCCCCCGTAGCGTCCCTCGTGCCCGGATGCCCGGTTCGGGCTGGAAGGCGCGCCGAAGTCATAGCCGCGTGGCGGCATCGGCGGCAGGTCCGCATGGCGCAAGTTGAGCCTGCGCGATTCTGTGCCCCGGTGAGCTACGCTCCCGGTTGTTCTCGGGTCGTGGCGACTCTGGACGAGCGCGCCCGTGTTCGCGTCTCTCCGTGCGCCTGCGGCCCGTTCTGCGGCCTGCTGGCGCTCAACCCTGTCTGTGGTCTGGTCGGGATGCTCGGTGCCGTGGCGCCGGCCGTACGTCCGCCAGAGCGCCCGCGTCTCGCGCGGTGTGCGGGGGTCTGCGTCATCGAGCATGGAGCGGATGCGGGCACCTTGGTCATCCACCACGAGCACCTGGTCCTCGTCATCGTCCAGGCCGTCATCGTCGTACACGCCGGCGTCGTACCGGTCGCTGTACTCCAACAGGTCGTCGCCGGCCCGGTGCTGGGGTGGCCGGGCACGCTCGTGCAGCTCGGCAAGGCTCACGTCTGCAAAGGGGTGATTCCTGCGGAGGGTAGTAAGTCGCTCTGATGCCCGCTTGCGCGCTTCGCGGGCCAGCTCCTTGCAACGTCGCCCGCAGTATCTTGCCCGCTTGCGCTGGGAAAGCATCGGCTCACCGCAGTGTCCGCAACGACGCACGGGGGGTGTCTCGGAGTAGTCCTGCTCACCCGGTTCGTTCCGCATGGCTCACCCCTTTACCTTGATGTCGGGACACCCCTTTAGCGGGTTCATGTGGCGCACAGGACACCCCTTTAGCGCCAGCGGTCGCGCCCGGCACCTTGGCCGGCCGGTCGCAGCGTGCCGCGTATGAGCGCGGTACGCGCCATCAGGGCAACGTCGCGGCCTGCCAGGGCGGCGAACTGCGCCCCGGCCAGCTCTGCGGCCTGCTCCCACTGGATGTCGCCGGCGTCGCTGACATCGACCACGTGAGATCCGCTGATCGTGCCCGCGTGCACGTCCAGGCCGTTGACGCGCCTGTCGGTGGTGAACAGCTTGTCCTCGTGCAGTTCAACGGGCTCTGAGAAGTGATGGTTAGCGGCCATCGCCAGGCCGCCGTCCGCGTCCTGGTGCTACGTCCTCAGCGCGGGTAGGGCTCATGGTCGGGCCGCCGTCCCCGTAGACAGTCGTTGACAGCCCGATCGGTTCCGCGCCGCTGTCGGACCCGTCCAGCGAGCCCAGTAGCCACTGGAGGGTCGCGTCCAGCGGCCGGCCGTCTGCGCCCGTGTGCAAGTCGCGCAAGCGAGTTGCCTCTCGCGGACTCGCGTAGATGGTGGTCGTGCCATCGTCTGGAGACACGATGCGCGCTGCCCGGTGTCCTGGCGGCATGGACTGTCCGCCTTGCGCCAGGTCGTCACCAGCGGGCGCATGGCGCCGGCGCTGGATCGTATTCGGTGACGGTGCGCCCGACACGTTGTCGAACGGGATGTCATCGCCCATCGGGCCGAACTTGCTCTCGGCATCGACGTTGGCGACGGGACGCCGGGCGAACTTGCCGTCTTCGAGTCGCGGTGCTGTGGGTTCATGGTCATCAGGGGCCGATCCTCGTGAACTTGGACGTGATACCGGATACGCTCGGGCTGCTAGTACCAGTTGTCCAGTAGGCAGCGATTGCTATCGTGTTAAACACGGTGGTGTTGAACGCCAGACCAGAATGGTGGCCGTTAACCGTGGTAGACGTAGACGGGCCACGATCCACAGATGAGTCGGATAGCGTTCCGTCCATATCCAGGTTGACCGTGCCGGATGTTCCTGTGGCGGTGAACGTCAGCTTCAAGCGCACCGTACCTGCGAAGCCGTCTCCGGTAGGGAATGCTGACGCGATCACGGGCACAATGTTCGTGAACGTCGAGCCGTTGACATCCAGTCCCAGGTTCAGCACGTTACCTTCCATAGAGCCGGTAACGGGAACCTCAATCTCGTAGACCGTCCCGGCCTTGGCATCATTCGCGGGTAGGGTCCACGCATCAGTGATATTTACGAAGTTGCTAGACCCGACGTTACCGGCTGTGTTCGTGCCGGTATTTATCTGCGATACAGACAGGTAAGCTCCGGTAACACGGCTGGTCAGGCTCGTGTTAGCACCGTCGATGACGAAATTCGCGTATGCGCCGCCCGTGCTGCTGTTAGCCGGGTCAGAAAATAACTGGAGAGCCGAGCCCGTGTTGGCTGTCGCCTGCGACTGACCGCTGAACAAATACAGCGTCTCGACTTCACCGGACGTTCCCAGGTTCAGGCCGCCGCTGTAGATCTCCGGTGGAATGTCTACGTGCGTCGCACTTTCCGGCACGAGCTGAATCGCGGGAACTCCCCCGCCGGCGGTCGGGTCAATGCTGATCGTGCCGCCACTGGTACCAGTGATCTTCAGCCCGGCAGGGTACGCGTTGCCGTTAGTGTCTGTACCTGCCGCCGCTGCGATTGACAGAATCAGGTCGCCACTTCCAGGCATTCCGTCGTATCCGAGGTACTGCCCTCCGGTCCCGGTGGCGACGAACTCCGCGCCCGTGATCGTGCCGCCCGTGATGTCCGGGGCCGATAATGCGACTCCATCGGCTATGGCCTCCCCGCCGATGTAATACGCAACCCAGGTGACCCCGTTCCATTCGCTCATCAAGCTGGTAGAGCTGTTGACCCAGATCTCACCGATTACGGGATTCGATGGCTCGTCAAGGTCAAATACGATGCCGGCCGCCACTCCTGGCAGCGCGAAGTTGCCGAACCACACTGGCTGTGTCGGGTCGCCGCCGACGAACATCACGGTGACCGGAGTGCTGACGGGCGGGATATAGCTCAGGGGCACCATCGGGGATGCCCACCCGGAGGTGGTGTTACCGAAGACCTGGGGGATGCGTAACTTCACGCGGCCCTGGGCGAGCGGGTCGGCGTTGACCGCGATGTATCCCTGGTAAATCCCGAACCACTGAGGGACCTGCTGTTCGCCGCCGCCCGGCAGGTACTGGGTACCGTTGCCGTTAGCCATTGCTTACCAGTACCTGTGGTTGTGGATGGCGTCGCGGTGCGTGATCTCCATCTGTATGGCTTCCTTGTCATCCGGGTGCACGTGAGGGTTGCCGAGCAGCTCGACCAGGCCGGGCCGGTCGCGATGGATCTCGCTATGGCCGTCCAGGTACCGCGTGATGTTGCCGAAGTGAGTGGTCTGCGACTGAACCGCGATCTCACGTGGCATCGGCCGGCGCGCGGCTTCAAGCTCGTCATCACCAGATGGCGTTACCGGTGCCTCATGGACGTGCCCGGCCTGCGCCGAACTGCCGTAGCCGGTCCCTCGGTGGCCGGGAACATGGCCGATCGAGCCGGTATCCGATAACGCGGCCTTGCGGGTCGCCAGGTCGCCCTGGTTCTTTCCGCCGGCGCGGAACGGGACCGCCGGCTTCGACGCGCCTGAGTCCTGAACCGGGCGGTTGTTCTTGGTGCTCATATCTCCCCTATTCGGTGTTGTCGCTGCCGCTGGTCAACTGGTCCTGAAATCGCCCCATCGAGCCGGGCACGTACCCGCCACTGTCGCGCTGGTACTGCTCTAAGCTCGCGTCATCCTGGCCCGTGCGGGCAGTCTGGGAAGCGCCGAGCGCCGTGGCGAGGACGCCGTGCGGGGTGCTGCCCTGCGTTCCGCTGCCGACCTGGAGTGGTCCGCCTAACGTGATCGAGCCGGCGTTGGCCCGGCCTGTGTTGGTCACGTGGTTGACACCAAGGCCAAATTCGGTGTTCGCGCCGGGCGAATAGCTGGCAGGAACCGTGCCCGCGAACGGGTTAGCCACGGTCAGCGCCTGCCTCGTCCGCCACGCCGGGCGCGTCGTCGCAGGGCTCGTCGGGCGCAAGGATGCCCTCATCAACCAGGGCCGCTATGCAGACGTTCCAGCCGTCTGACAGCCCCTTCTCATAGCCGTCTGTGTATCCGCGCTCTCGCGCCCGGCGCTGGACTTCCGCGATGTCCACGGTGGCCGCTGCCTTTTTTGCTTCCTGCTCTGCGTATAGCTCGGCATAGCGTCGGCCCGTGGTGTTGCGAGGCGATACCCGGCTAGCGCGGGAACGGTCGCCCATGCGCGGGCTGGTGACCGATGGGTTGCTTAACTGATTCACGATGTTCTCCTGTCGGATGGTTAGCGCCCGTAGTCGTTGCGCTGGTAAAGACGGTCCATGAGGCTGATGCTGGCCCGGCTCATGCCCTCGTTGCTGCGGGCAGCGATGCCGGATGCCTCGCGGTACGCGGCGTATTCATCCCAGCTCATGCCTGCCACGTCAGGCTGCTGATGGGTGATGTCTGGTTTCTGCACGGGCGCTGGCTGGCTGGCCGGCGGAGTCGTGTACTCATGTGCCTGTGCTGCGGTCTGGCCGAACGTCGGGCGCTGCGTGACTCTCGCGTACTCGTCCATCGGAAGCGCGGCCAGCTCCGCGGCTGACAACCCCGTCTCCGCGATGCGGCGAGCCGCTAGGTACTCGATAGGTATGTCCATCTTCTAGCGCTCCGTCTCTGCCAGGTAGTCGGCGAGCAGTTGGCGCACTAGCTCACTCCGCGAGATGCCAGCGGCGTTGGCCGCTTCGAGGGAGCGCGCGGCTAAGGCCGGCGTCAGCACCACCATGACGGGCTTGTATTCCTGATCATTGCTCATACATGCAAGTGTCCCACAGATGTGCGCTACGGTTGTTTAACCGATTGATCAGGCAAGACATGAGGAGACCACATGCCACGGAAACGACCAGCCCCACGGCACTTACCAGCACCGTTACCCGCCGATCGCGGGCGCTGTCCCGCGTGCTGGACGATGCGGCCCGTGGACACTACCGGGAAGATCAGACCGCACCAGGTGCGCGAGCGGTACGAGGGTCAGTCGCCGCTCGTTACGTGCCCAGGGACGGGCCAGCAGGCAGCGGGCATGGTCGTGCATGCAGCTAGCGAAGTACGCAGGTTCTAGCCGTCCTGGCGCACCTGCTTGATTGCCACTGTGAACCTGCGCCACGCGTCAGCGGGGATGCTGAGCACCGCGCCGGCCCGGTCCTTGGTGTCACGCACCAGGACTCCGTTAGCGTCGCGGCCTACCTCTGCGCAGTTCCCGCCGCTGCCGCCGCTGTAGCTGGATTTCCGCCAAGCCCAAGCCCTATCCATCCAGATCACTCCTGATGTGTTGCATAAGCGCTGCCGAGTCACGTCGTGGCAGCGCTGCGGCCCGCAGCATCCCTACCACCGTCAGCAGGTCGGCTACCTCGTCCGACGCTTCCACGAGCCTGCCGCCGCCGTAGCACTCGGTGTAGGCGACCATAGGGGCAGATGGCCTCTCGTAGACGACAATCGGACCCTCAACCCCTGCGTGCTCGTGAGCAGCGAACGGCAAGACCTGTAGCACGATGCCGGGGACGCTCGCCGCTTTGATCAGCTTATCTAGTTGCTCGCCCATTATTTCGCGATCCCCGACGACATGGCGCAACAGCCCCTCGTGCAACACGCACCAGAACAGCGGGGGCTTGTCGCGCGACAGGATCGCCTGCCGCTCCAGCCGTGCCGTAACAGTGCGCTCTATCGAGGCGTCATCGGCTTGCGGCCGGCGTGCCTGGATCACCGAACGGGCGTAGCGCTCCGTCTGGAGCAGGCCGGGCACTGCGCCCACCTCCCAGCCGTGGATGCGCACCGCTGCCGCCTCAAACGGGATGACCGGGAAGAACCACGACGGGTACGCGGCTCGCTTCGCCACTTCCTGCCAGCGCGCGAACGTGCCCGGCGTGCCGAACTCCCGGTCACATGCGGCAGCGAAATCGGCGCTCGGCAGGCGCTCTCCGCGTTCCACGTCGGAGACGAACGAATCTGAAAAGCCGATCTTGCTGCCCAGCTCCACCTGTGTCCAGCCGCGCGCCGCACGGTGGGCCTTCAATTCCGCAGAGAAATATTCACTTCCGCTGTGCTCCGCATCGGGCATGATCCACTCCGCAAGTCCGGGCGCTAATCGCGCGGGAATCTGCCGCCGCTGCGCTGCTCGGCTGGGCGGGGGTTCCCTATTCCGCAACCGTACTCCGGGCCGCCAGCCTTGACCTACACCCGCCGCTGTCGTGCCAAGCCCCGGTGGCGGCGGGTGCCCCCCGAACGGTCCAGACGACACAGGCAAAGGTTCGCGAAATGGCTATGCCCGATCTCGAAGGCCTAAACGATGACGAGCTGACCGAACGCGCCCGGAAGGTCCACGAAACGCTGATGCGGCTGCCGCGCACCCACGCCAGCCGAGACGGCTACATAGTGGCGTGGCGGAATTGCGTCGATGAGATGAACCGGCGAGCGCTGCCCGCGTACCCGCCGCCGCACGATGACGAGCTTGCCGGGCGGCAGCCAGGATTCAGCGGCCACGCGCCGGGCGGCTTCTACCGGACCGCCGAGTGATCACGAGGTGACCCGGCTCGGCAGGCACAGGAAACGCGGCAAGCGCACCAAGGCAGTCGTGTGCGACGGGAAGGAACGGTACGCCACGCGGGAGGCTGCCCAGCAGGTACGGCGCGGCTACATCGCGACCGGCACCTACAGGGGCGCGGTACACGTCTACCGGTGCCCGCACTGCGATCACTTCCACGTCGGGCGCGGCCGGCCGGCTGACTTCCGGCAGGCCAAGTAGCTCCCCCCGCGTCGCGATGCGGGTAAGCCCAGCCACCCCCGGCCCAGCGCGCCACGCGGGAAACAAGAGCGCCCGGCCCCCGATGGGGAGTCGGGCGCTTCACATGTGTTTGTGGTCTACAGGTCGTCGTCCAGGTCCAGCTCGTCCAGGTCCATGAGCAAGAGCAGAGCGGCGTCAACCGGGTTGTCCTCGTCTACAAGCTCCGGTACGCGCTCGATCACGTCGGCCACCTCACGCAGCTCATGAACCATGGCCTGAGCCTTGCTGCCCGTCTCCAGCTCGCCCATTTCCCCCGTCCTTTCTGTCGTTTATCTGCGTATGAGAATAGCGAGCACAAGGCAGGAATGTCAACGAAGAAACTATGTCTGACCTGCGGAAACGAACAGATTATATGGAATAGACAACGTGGAATAGAAGGTGAAACAGAAATGGTCCCGGCAAGCGCCAGGACCATTTCAAGGGGGGTAATCAGGCCGCGTCGGGCTGTGCTTCCAGGACTTCCTGTAGCCGGGCACGGATCTCTGCCGCCCTGGGGGTGCCACACCGCGCCCGGTTCTTGATTGCGCGGATGCTTGGCAGTTGGCCCGTTTCAAGCTCGGCAGCAAAAAGCTTCTCCGGTGTCCTCGACGTGCGCCCGGAGGTGCGCCCGCGTGCACGGTTTGCTGCCACTGTCCTAGGCAGTGTCACAGGTGCGGGGGATACCGTCCGCACGGGCACGTCCACAGGGGCGATCACGGGAGCGTCCACAAGCACGCTGCCGGCCACGCCGGCGGGGACACCATGGGGGACATCTGTCACTGTCTCTGGCACTCCCTCACGGGCGGGGATAGTGCCCGCACGGCGCATCTGGCTGACGAGGATTTCGGTAGCCGTGATGAACGCTGCCGCCGGCCACGCGTTGACCAGTGCCCCGACCGGCCCGAAGTGGACGCCGTAGGCGACGTTGGCCGCAAGCGTTCCGGCGATTCCCAGGACCAGGCCGAAGCGCGCGAGGCGCGGTGCCGGGCGCTGCGCGCGTGCCTCTGTCATCAGCACGAAGGACGACACGACAAGCAAGCCGTCAACGCTGAACGGAAGCAGTGCGCCCGTGTCCGGTGAATATCCGTGCGTGAGCGCGAGTGCCCGGATGTGGGAGAAGCTGACAGCAGCAGCGATCACAGCGACGGCCAGCACGGCAAGCCCGGTCAGCACACGGGCGATGCGGTCGCTCACTGCTCGTCCCCCTCGCGAGAGCAGACCGGGCAGTGGTCCCGCAATGCCCTGTTCGCGTCCCGCCGCGCGGCCCTGTACCCCTGGCCCCAGGCGAGCCTGGCGCTGACGAACGGCGCGAGGAAGAGAATCAGCAGCACTGTTTCCACCCCGATCACGCTGCCTCTCCAAGCGCCGCGAGACACGGATCATCGTCACCCATGACGTGCACGTACCTCGACGTAACGGCCAGGCTGGAATGCCCCAGCCGGTCACGGACAGCAGCAAGCGGGACGCGGGGGTCATTCGCAAGCCAGCTAGCGTGTGAATGCCGCGCGTCGTGGACTCGCAGGCACGGGACGCCGGCTTTCTTGCATGCCGGCTTCCAGTAGGCTGCCCGGAAGTCCGACCGCCTGAGATAGCCGCCCCTGGCATTCGTGAAGCACAGCCCGTCTCCGAACGCCAGCAGCTCAAGCGCCAGCGCCTCATGGATAGTGACATCCCGCGTCGCCTTAAGTGACTTACCGTACGGACGCTCAGAATGCGTACCGCCGACCTGCGTAATCACGCGCCTGATCTTCAGAACGTAGCCCGTGCCGCGCCTCTCGACATCGGTACCGCGCACCGCGATCATCTCGCCCCAGCTGCAGCCGGTAGCGAACAGCGCCCGGATCAGGAGCTTGTAACGCTCGGGAATCGCGTCCTCGATGGCCTGCGCCTGCTTACGGGTGGCGACAAGCATTTCGCGCCGGCCCTTGATCCGGAACCTGATGCCCTCGCAGGCCGCCTTGCCGAGTAGCGGCCTCGCCACGGCCAGCGTGCACGCGATGGTCGCGTCAGCCAGGCCGCTTTTCTCCATGGCCTTGAGCATCTTCCGTACGTCATCGGGGGAGATGTCATCGCGCGCCATGCCGCCAATGTGGCGGATGATCCGCTTGACCGCGTTGCCGTACGCCTCGCGGCTCGTCTCTTCGAGTATCTGGCCGGCGAGCCAGCCGGGCGCGTACCCGGCGACTGTCAGCCGTCCGCGCTTCGAGGTGGCGTAGACCTCGACGGATTCCGGGGGATTAGCGTCAAGCTCGGCAACCTTGGCCCTTGCAAGCGCCTCGTCCTCAGTGCCGAACGTCCCTGCCGATTTCTGGTTGCCGTGCGCGTCCCGGTAGAGACCGGTCCATCGTCCGCTGCGTTCCCTCGTGCTGGCCATTAGCGGTCACCCGCCGGCCGCACCACGTACCGGACGAATCCGGGCGCTGCCGTTGCGGCATCGATTGCCCGGCGCAGATCTGCGAACGTGTCGCACGTGCCGATGTCGGAGTAACCCGACGTGTAGGTGATGGTCAGTTCGTACACGGAGCGCCTTCCCGCGCCCGCTAAGTTCGGTAAGTCTGTCAACGAAAACCCCTTGTCAACGTCCGGTCCTTGTTCGATTTCCGGACACTAGCATGGGTAGCAACTCCGCTGTCAACACGAACTTAGCGTCACTGTAGTGCGAGTCGGCGAGTATCTGCACACGGATAAGCTCTGTTTGCCTGCGGGGGACGACCCCCGCACCCCCGATAATCTGGATAATCATGAGTCCGCGTAAGACCCGGCGACCCCGGCCCGCAGCGCCGGCCGCGCCGCTGGGGCCAGAGCGGATCGAAGAGTGGCCGGACGGTGACTGGGTGGTGCGCCCCGTGCCGGGCGCCGCGGCCGGCAAGGCATACCGCTGCCCCGGTTGTGACCAGGAGATCTACCCTGGTACCGCACACGTGGTGGTGTGGCCGGGGCACGCGGGCACGTCGTCGCGGCGGCACTGGCACACCGTGTGCTGGCAGCGGCGCCTGCAGCGCCGCCCCGGCTGACGCTGACCCCGAGAGGAAACCGTGAATCAGATCAGGGCCGCGACGATCCTTCCGGCCAGGCGGACGCCGATCACCATCACGACGGCGGACGGCTTGAAGCTGGTCGGCGAGCTCGCGCTGCCCGCGCACCGCGCGCCGGCCGCCACGCTGGTCTGCCTGCATCCGCTGCCGACGCACGGCGGGATGATGGACAGCCACGTGATCCGCAAGGCGTCCTACCGGCTGCCCGCGCTCGCGGACCTGGCCGTGCTCCGGTTCAACACCCGGGGTACCGAGTCCGAGCAGGGCAAGAGCGACGGCGAGTTCGGCGCGGGAGAAACCGAAAGACACGACGTTGAGGCCGCGGTCGCCTACGCCGCGGCGCAGGGACTGCCCCGGCTGTGGCTGCTCGGCTGGTCGTTCGGCACCGAACTCGCGCTCAAGTGGGGTGCGTTGCCGCAGGTGGAGGGGGCGATCCTGCTGTCCCCGCCGCTGCGCCGCGCCACGGACGAGAACCTGGACGCGTGGGCCGCATCGGGGAAGCCGCTGCTGGCGCTTGTGCCGGAATTCGACGACTACCTGAGGCCGGACGAGGCGCGGCAGCGTTTCGCCCGGGTTCCGCGGGCCGAGGTCATCGGCGTGGACGGGGCCAAGCACCTGTGGGTCGGGGAAACCAACGTTCGCACCGTGCTCAACGAGGTTGTGCGGGCGGTCAACCCGGCCGCGCTTAACGAGTCGGGGGAGCTGGCGACCGAGTGGGAGGATGAGCCGTGACCCAGCAGCTGTTCAGCCTGGCCGGGAAGAAGGCCCTGGTGACCGGCGCGTCGCGCGGCATCGGTCAAGTGATCGCGGTCGCCTTCGCCGAGGCGGGCGCCGACGTCGCGGTGACCGCGCGCGGTGTCGAGGGCCTCAACGAGACCGCCAAGCGGATCAGGGATTTCGGCCGCGAGGCGGCCGAAATCCAGGCGGACCTGAACGCGCAGGAGGTGGCCGCGGGCGTGGTGGCCGAGGCGATCGACCGGCTCGGCCGGCTCGACATCGTCGTCAACAACGCCGGCGGCTCCAACTTCGTGGTGCCGTTCCTCGACATGCGGATGTCCGGCTGGGAGAAGGTCCTCCGGCTGAACCTGGACGCCACCATGTGGATCTGCCAGGCGGCGGGGGTGCACATGACGGCGCGTGGCATCGGCTCGATCATCAACGTCGCCTCCGCGGCCGGCCTGGCCGCGGCGCCGTTCCTCGCTCCTTACGGCGCCGCCAAGGCCGCGGTCGTCTCGCTCACGAAGACGCTCGCCAGTGAGTGGGGCCGGACCGGCGTGCGGGTGAACGCGCTCTGCCCCGGCTGGACCGCGACCGAGCTGAACCGCGGCCTGTGGGACACCCCCGACGGCGGCCAGGCAACGATCGCGAACGTCCCGATGGGCCGCTGGGCCAGGCCCGAAGAGATGGCCGGCCCCGCGGTCTTCCTAGCCAGCGAGGCCTCTTCCTTCATGACCGGCCAAGTCCTAACCATAGACGGCGGCCAAACCTCCACGGCCTGACCGGTTTTGTCTCAACTACAAGTTGAGACAAAACCGACTTCGCATAGGAGCCGTAGGCTCATAACGGGACAAAACGACCCGGAATTTGGTCATCCTCTATGCGAAGTTGCCTTCCCCTATGTGAAGACGACACGGGGCCGTGCCGGGAGGCGGCTGAAGCGGCCGCACCGGGACAGCTGCAGTCAACCGCCGCCCGGGGGCGGCGCATAACACACGTGGTGCCCCCGGCGTTACCGCCGGGGGCACCACGTGTGTTATCCCGCGAACCGTTGGAGCCGTTAGGCGAATGCCGTTACTCGGTCCACCAGTCCTCGTCGTTTTCCGGCTTGCCCTCCGCTTGGCCAGGGGCGTTGCCCGGCCGTGCGGCCTGGGCGGTCGCCGTGCCGTTGCCTGCCTGCCGGACGGCAGCACCCGCAGCCGTGGCGGGCGCCGGGGCCGGCGCAGGAGCGGGGGCCGGGGCCGGGGCGCTCTCCGTGATGGCCGGCTTGGTGGCAGGGGCGCCGACCGAAGCCGCGTCCATGCCGGGAATCGCCCCGCCGAGCTGCCCGCCGAGCAGCTGTCGCACCTGGGCGAGGTGGCTGGCGATGTTGTCCTTCTGCCTGGTCAGCTCGTCGACCTCGCGCTGCGAGGTGACCCGGCGGCGCTCGGCCTCGGACTTCACCTCGGACATCAGCTGCTCAGCCTGTGCCTTGGCCTGCCCGACGATCTGGTCGGCGTTCTTCTTCGCGTTGCTGACAAGCTGCCGTGCGTGCTGGTCGGCATCGCGGCGGGTCTGGTCGGCCTGCGCGGACGCCTTGGCGGCGCGCTGCTCGGCGGTCGAGGCGCGCTGCTCGGCCTCGGAGACCAGCTTCTGGGTGGCGGCCTGGGCGGCGCCGAGCCGCTCGGCCTCCTGCCGCTCGGCTTCTTCGCGGCGGGCGGCGAGCTGGATCTCGAACTCGCCCTCGGCCTGTGCTCGCTGCGCCTCGCTCTCCTCGAGGATCCGCTGCGCCTGCGACCGCATCTCGTCGGCCTGCCGCTTGGACGTGGTGAGGATCTCGTCCCGCTCCCGCTTGGCCGAGGCCTTAAGCTGCGCCACTTCGCGCTCGGTCGTGGTGCGCAACTTGGCGATGTCCCGCTCGGTGGCGGCGCGCTTCTCGGCGACTTCGTGGTCGGCGGTCGCGCGCAGCTTGGCGACCTCGCGTTCGGTGGTCGAGGTCAGCTCGTCCGCCTCGCGCCGCGAGGCGGTGCGGATCGAGTCGGCCTCGCGCTCGGCCGCGCCCCGCACGTCGTCGGTTTCCCGCTTGGCGTTGGCCCGCAGTTCGCCCGCCTCGTTCTCGGCGGCGGCGCGCAGCTCGGCACCGTCAACCTTGGCGGCGGCCTTGATCTCGTTGGCTTCTGACCTGGCGGCCTGGACGAGCTCGGTGGCCTGCTCTTCGGCGAGCCTCAGCAACTGCTCAATGCGCGCGCCGAGACCAGAGTAGGTCGGCCGCTCCTGCTCCTGGATCTGCCGGTGGGCGTCGGTGAGATCGCGTCGCGCGGTCAGCGCGTCTTCCTGGTGTCGGCGAACCTCGTTAGCGAGCTGCCGGATGTGCTCGTCGACCTGGTGGGGATCGTAACCGCGCATTACCTTCGCGAAGTCGCGCGGTGGGGTCTCTTCGAAGAAGCTGGTCAGTTGAGCGTCAATATCCGATTGCATGTGGCCTAATCCTGGCTAGACGTGGGAAACGGCAGGCGGGGGTCAGCGGCCGGGTCACCGCCGGCGACCAGCACGAGATGCACCCCACCCCTTCGTCAGCCCGAAGTCCGTGGCTCCGGAGGACTGTAGGCGCTGCATCATGGTCTCCGGCGATTATCTCGCCCAGTGACAGGCACACTACTCCGCCTCCGTCCGGTTGGTGCGGTCTTCAGAGTTCTCGGCCAGATCAATCCGGTTGGCGGCTTTCGTCGTTGCCTGCCTGGCATTCTACGGGCCTCGCGCCCCTCGTGCGTCCCGGACCTACACGGGCAAAGGTTACGTTTCGTGCACGTCACGAGGCTAAACGGGGCTGCACGAGTTCGGTCAGAACCCCACCCAGATCTGCTGGGTGCAGGAAGGCGATCGACGCGCCCATCGACCCGTGCCGCGGGCGCTTGTCGATAAGGCGCACGCCGCTCTCGCCAATCTCTGACAGTGCCGCTACCACGTCCGGCACGGCGTAACCCACGTGATGGATTCCCTCGCCGCGCCGGGCGAGGAACTTGCCGACAGGGGTGTCCGGCGCGAGCGGTTCGAGCAGTTGCACATAGGACGGCCCGTCCGGCAGGGCGAGTATGGCCTCACGCACGCCCTGCTCCTCGTTGGTCTCCCGGCCGAGCACCCTGAGCCCGAACACCGACTCATACCGCGAGATCGCGGCGTCAAGCGACTGGCAGGCGATGCCCACATGATCGATACGCAGGAGCATGCTGGGTATCTTTTCAGGTAGGTAACGAAGCACCACATAGGAGGCCGGCATGGGCGACCCAGTGATCATCGGCGGAGCGCGAACGGCGATCGGCCGGCTGCTCGGATCGCTGGCAGGATTCTCGGCCGCCGACCTGGGCGGCTTCGCGATCAAGGGCGCCCTCGACCGGGCCGCTGTCCAGCCGGCGGACGTCCAGTACGTGATCATGGGCCACGTGCTGCAGGCCGGTGCCGGGCAGATCACCGCTCGGCAGGCCGCGGTCAAGGCGGACATCCCGATGACCACCCCGGCCGTGACGGTCAACAAGGTCTGCCTTTCCGGCCTGGACGCGATCGCGATGGCGGCGGACCTGATCAGGCTGGATGAGTACGACGTCATCGTGGCCGGCGGCATGGAGTCGATGACGAACGCGCCGCACCTGCTGCGGAACTCCCGCCGCGGCTTCAAGTACGGCCCGGTCGAGATGGCCGACTCGATGGCGCTCGACGGCCTGACCGACGCGTTCGACGGGCTGTCGATGGGCGAGTCCACGGAACGTCACAACAAGAAGCTCGGCATCAGCCGCGCCGAGCAGGACGAGTTCGCCGCTCGCTCACAGCAGCGCGCGGCGCGCGCCACGAAGGACGGCATCCTCGCCGAGGAGATCGTGCCGGTCGACCTCAAGCACAAGCAGGACGTGGCGACGTTCGGGACAGACGAGGGCATCCGCCCCGACACCACTGCCCAGTCGCTGAGCAGGCTGGCACCGGCGTTCGGCGCGGACGGCACGATCACCGCCGGATCAGCCTCGCAGATCTCTGACGGCGCCGCCGCCGTCATCGTGGCCAGCCGGGCGGCCGCCGAGCGCCTCGGCGCCCAGATCCTCGCCGAGGTCGGCGCGTTCGGCACGGTGGCCGGGCCGGACAACTCGCTGCACTCCCAGCCAGCGAACGCCATCAAGAAGGCGCTGGCACGGGAGGGAGGGCGGGGTAAGAACCCCCACACCGTCGCCGACCTGGACCTCATCGAGATCAACGAGGCCTTCGCCGCGGTCGCGATCGAGTCGATGCGCGAACTTGACGTCACGCCGGACAGGGTGAACATCAACGGCGGCGCGATCGCGCTCGGCCACCCCCTTGGCGCTTCGGGCACCCGGATCGCGCTGACCCTCGCCCACGCGCTGCGCCGCCGCGGCGGCGGTTTCGGCGCCGCGGGTCTGTGCGGTGGCGGCGGCCAGGGCTCGGCGCTGCTGCTCAGGGTGCCCTCCTGACCCCGCCCGGCGCGCCTCGGGGGGGCTCGGGAGGGTCCCCCCCGGAGCCAGCAGAGCCACCAGAGCCAGCAGAGTCAGCAGAGCCAGCAGAGCCACCAGAGCCAGCAGGGCCCAACCTGGCCGAACGGGTTCACGCCGGGGACGTGCGTGCCGTCGCCAAGGCGATCTCGATGGTGGAGAACGGAGACAGCGCGGTCCGTTCGGTAATGAAGGACCTCGCCCCGATGGCGACTGGGGCGCGGATCATCGGCCTCACCGGCGCGCCCGGGGCGGGAAAGTCCACCGTGACCAGCGCCCTGGTCCGGGAGTTCCGGGCGCGCGGCGAGCGGACGGCCGTGCTCGCGGTGGATCCGACGTCGCCGTTCTCCGGCGGGGCGCTGCTCGGCGACCGGGTGCGGATGCAGGACCACGCGACCGACCCCGGCGTGTTCATCAGGTCGATGGGCAGCCGCGGGCAGCTCGGCGGGCTGGCCGCCGCGACACCGCAGGCGGTCCGGGTGCTCGACGCCGCCGGTTTCGGGGTGATCCTTATCGAGACGGTCGGTGTCGGGCAGGCCGAGGTGGAGATCGCCTCGGCGGCGGACACGACGGCGGTGCTCGTCGTTCCCGGCATGGGTGACGCGATCCAGGCGGCGAAGGCGGGCGTGCTCGAAGTCGCCGACGTGCTCGTGGTGAACAAGGCGGACCGCCCGGAGACGCAACGCGCGGTGCGGGACCTGCGCTCGATGGTCGCGCTCTCAAGCGCACCGTGGAAACCGCCGGTCGTGACGACGGTCGCGACCTCGGGCGAGGGCGTCGCCGAGCTCCTCCGCCAGCTGGACCGGCACTGGGCATGGCTGGCGGAGGCCGGGGAACGGGACCGGCGGCGGCTCGAGCGGGCGCGCGACGAGGTGACAGCGCTGGCGTTCGGCGCGGTAAGGGCGCGGCTCGCGGTGCCAGACGAACTGGCGGCCCGGGTGGCGGAGGGCAGGCTAGGCCCGCACGAGGCGGCCGAAGAGCTCCTCGCCAGCGCTGGTTTCTAGAGAATTTATCCGGAACGATTGCGGCTTACTCCGCGCGGTCAGCTCACCTTGGCGTAAATGGACGGCGCCAGGGTGGCCAGATGCGTCGAGTTGCCGAGGTACTCGGTGGACCACGTGGCGGACAGCGGATCCACGAATGTCACGCTGAACCGCCCGTTAGAGTCCGTGCGAGGGATCGTGAAATAGCACCAGTCGCTGCACCTGCCTGGCGCCCGCAGGATGATGTACACCGACTGGTTCGCGTAGTCCTGCCACTTGCCCGAGTAGTACTGCAGTTGCCCCTTGACCGTCAGCGTGCCGCCCTTGTGCACCGTCTGCGGCGACACCGAGAACGCGGTGATCCTGTCCTCGTACTTCCACACGAGCAACCCGCCGCTGGCGGCGGCCAGGTAGCCGGTTCCCGCCGCGGTAGTGCCGGGGTACCAGGCGCGATAGTAGGCGTAGTTGAGCTTGGCACCGAACGTGCCGCTGAACGACCAGCCGCCGTTGCCGCACCTCGCGCCGCTTTGCCTGGGCAGGCTGCCGAGCGACCGCCACGGCCCGTTCGGGCCCGCCGAGTACTGGATGGCCAGCCCGGAAAGCGACGGGACGTGGCCGGGGACGCCGGTCGGTAGTGTCAGGCAGCCGCGGACGCTGACTTGCCCGAATACGCTCAGCGCCACCCCGAAGCCGGTGACGACCGTCGGCAGGTTGACCTTCATCGGCAGCGTCACGCTCGCCGGCCCCAGGTACTTGCTGGCGGCCGGGCCGCCGGCTTGCACGACCCATTGCACGCTGGCGGCCTCTTTCGGCAGCGTGGCGGTGAAGTGGCCCGCGGCGTTGGTGACGGCCGTGGCGACGGGCGCGGACGCGCCGGGCCGGTTGTAGATCCGCACGGTCTGGCCGGATAGTGGCAGGAAGGTGGCGGTCGGCTGGTAGCTGAGCGTGCCGCCGAGCGTCACTGTGCCGCCGTACGTGACGGAGGAGGCGCTCAGGCTGGCCGAAAGCGCCACCGGGTCGGCCTGGGAGTCGAACTGCCCGGTCACGGTGGCGCCGCCGGCCAGGCTCGAGGTCGGCGGCACCACGATGCTGAAGATCTCCCCAGGCTCGGGATGGGAGAAGGTGTAGGTGTATCCGCCGCCGACGGTGGTGGTTAGCGGGACGTCTCCGAGGACCGAATCCTCCAGCATGATCTGCTGGCCCCCGTAGGGCTGAGCCTGCGCGGTCGTCGCGCCCGGCGCCAGCGTGGTGATGGTGCCGGAGATCGTCGGGGTCGGGTTGTCGTGGGTGATCATGACGTCGGCCGGATTCGGGGTGATCGACGGCGTGTCCTGGAACGCGAACGTGCCCGCGGGCTGATAGCTGACCGACGAGCCGCCCTCGTCGGCAGCGTCGACCGCGACGTTGTAAATCCCGAGCGGGAGGCTGGCCTGGCTGACGAGCGGGCTTGTCCACGTGCTCGGCCCGGACCCGGGCGGGTTGGCGGGCTGGATCATTGGCAGGTCAAGCACGTCCGCGTCCGACGTGGCGCCGAGCAGGTGCACCGTCATGCTGGTGAGCGCCGTCGTGGAGTCGGCCGTCACGGACAGGATCTCTCCCGTCTGCCCGTTGGCGCTCGCGGCCGTTACCTGGACGACAGGGTCGATCGTGATCGTGTCGGTCGCGGTGGTCCAGGTCTGCCCTCCCGTGGGGGTCGGCAGGGCAACGGGGGACGCCGCGGCCCCGGGGGCGATCCCGCTCACGCCAAGGGAAGCCGCGCCGATGAGGGCAAACGCAGCCGTGAGGACGACGAGCGTCCGTGACCGTGGCATGAAGGCTCCAAACGGAAGCTGAAACACCAGATGTCATTATGGGCTTACGTGGCGGCGCAGACTACCCGTGAACAAGAATGTGTATATCGTATGAATGAGAGTGGTCGATAACGTGCGGGCTACGGATTGGCCACCTATCCGGGGTCGCGTAATGGGTCCGGTGTGCGGAAAGCGCTTGAGCTGCTTAGTTGCCCGGCGTGATCGGGGTGGTCGGCGCCCATGTCTGTCCGCCGTTCAACGTCATCCAGATCTCGTGCAGCGACGTAGCGGCCGGCACGGCCACGCCCTGCGCGTTGGTCGTCATGCCAACGTACGTGAATCCCCCCGTGGGTCCGCTTGCACCGCTCGCGTTGGCTGACTCCCATTGTGTGCTTCCTGCAGGGCGAACATATATCCCGGTCGTGGTGGCGAGCACGAGCGTGCCGTCCGGTGCCGCGGCGAGCGATGTCGCTATGCCGTAATCAGAGCCGATCGACGCTCCCAGCGTGGGCTGCTGGGTCCAGAACGCACCACCGTTGGCGGACGTAAAAATGTGCAGAGCGGAAGCCGAGATTCCCTGGCAGGCGATCGCCAGCTGCGTTGGGCTCGCCATCGCGAACCAGGCGTCCCCCGGGAGCCCGTTGGCCAAGGCCCCTCGGCCGGGCTGGCAGGGCGCGGTGCCGGCCTTCACCCAGGTGCCGCCGATCGGCCCGGAGTACAGCGTCCCGTCCGGCGCTAGCAGGAAGCCTACGGAACCGGTGAGCGCGATGACCGCCGACGTCGGGTTGCCGCCGTTGGTGAGGTCGTTGGTCAGGCCGCCGACCGCCACCCAGTTGTCGCTATCCGCGGTGGTCGTCATCAGCGTGAAGCTGTTGCAGTCCCAGGCGAAGCTGAAGGGGATGGAGCCGGAACAGCTGGCCCACAGCGCGTATGCCCGGCCGTCGACCGTCTCCAGGTCGCTGACCCGCTGGCCGTCGGTGGGGATCTGGTGCCAGGAGTTCCCGGCGTTGTGAGTGACCCACAGTTCCGGGCCGAACGCCCAGCCGTTTACACCATCGAGGAACCTGATGCCGCTCACACCGCTAGCCCCGGTCGGCGGGCCGGTCTTCGGCGCGGGGCCGCCGTGCCAGGTCTGGCCCGCGTCGTCGGTGTGCACGAGCGACGTGCAGAAGTCAGGGTTGGCGTCGGCGCAATGCCCGGGCGTGCCTGCCTGCCCGATGACCCAGGCGTGATTCGCGCTCACGAATGTGACCGAGCTTGGCTGGAAGTTGTCAGGGACCGGGCCGAGCGGTTCGGTGAACCCACTTGACGTGGGGGTTGGGGAGGTGGGGGAAGTGGCCGCGGGTGACGGTGACGGGGTCCTGGTCCCGTGGCCGGTCACCTGTTGCGAGCCGCCGCCGGTGGTCGTTGGCGACTGGCGTCCCGCGGCCACCCCCGTCGCCGTCGAGGAGGGGCTGAGGTGCAGCAGCAGACCGCCAGGCACGGCGACGACCACGGCGGCCGCCGCCACGGCGGCGGCGGAGCCCACCGTGACCGCGAGCTTGCGTATCTTGCGGCGGCGCGCCCGCCGGGTGATCAGCTCAAACGTCCCTGGCGGTGGCGGCAAGGGCCGCACTTGCTGGCCGAGCCAGCTGTCGAGGGGGTCGTGCTCGTCGTTACCCCGCATGGCCCGCCCCCTTTCCGCCGCCGTGGGCGTTCGCCGCGAGCGCTTCCTTCAGCCGCGCCCTGGCATGGAAAAGGTCGGCCTTGATGGTGCCGTCCGGCCGCTTGAGCAGCACCGCGATCTCACGCACTCCAAATCCCGCATAGTAGTGCAGCAGGAACGGGTCACGCAGCCGCGCGGGCAACTGCTGGATCAACTCGCGCACATCAACGTCCTGCGCTGGGTCGGAGTACGGCTCATGTTCGGCGCCCGCGGTCACGTTGCGCATCGCCCGGCGCTCACGCTCCATTTTGCGCCAGTGGTCACGGACCAGGTTCGTCGCGATCATGTACAGGTAGCTCTGCGGGTTCTGCAGCTTGTCCATGCTGGTCCACTTGGACAGCAGCCGGACGAACGCCTCGGATGCGATCTCGTGCGCGGTCTCGTCGTCGTCGACGAGCCGCCGGATCCAGCCGGCCAGCTTCGGGTAGTTGGCTGTGAACAGCTGCTCCGCTAGCGCCCGCCGCGCCCCCGTACCAGCAGCGATAGTGGCGTAAGGCCCGGTCTCGGCGCCCGCTTCCGTGCCCACCGAGCCTCCCTGTGTCCGCCCTGCCCACGACGTTTGCTGAGCGGCTGCGCCGGTCAGTGTGCTGCCGGCGCCCCCAAAGCCGATAGCTTCAGCAAGCGGTCGTGCATCCCCGAGGGTATATGTGGGGTACATCAATGGCTACCACACCTTCGCAAGGCAGCGACAGGGTCGCTTGTCCCGGACTCAGTTGTTATTGACGCCGCTGGCCGGCCTACGGTTGGAGCCTTTTTTTCTCCGCACTCCGTGAGATTCCCCCGTCACAGCGAGTGGTCAGCGGGCGGGCGGCCGGGCGCGAATGTGCATGCGCTCGCCCTGCGGGCCGAACAGGCTCAGAATCTCCACCGTGTCCGCCCCCGCCGGGCCGAACCAGTGTGGTATCCGCGTGTCGAATTCCGCCGCCTCGCCCGGTGTCAGCACCAGGTCGTGCTCCCCGAGCACGAGGCGCAGCCTGCCGTTCAGGACGTACAGCCACTCGTACCCCTCGTGGCTGCGCGGGTCGGGTTCAAGCCCGCGCTGCTGCGGCGCGATGACCAGCTTGTACGCCTGCGGTCCGCCCGGTCGCCTGGTGAGCGGGTACATGGTCATCCCGTGCCGCTTGACCGGGCGCGACTGCACGCGCGGGTCGGCTACCGGCGGCTCGACGATCTGGTCAAGAGGGACCTGGTAGGCCCGCGCGAGGGGAAGCAGCAGTTCCAGGGTGGCCTTGCGCTGCCCCGACTCGAGCCGGGACAGCGTGCTGACCGAGATGCCCGTCGTCGCGGACACGTCCGCCAGGCTGGTGCCGCGCTCGCGGCGCAGCGTGCGCAGCCGCGGCCCGATGGCTTCGATGATCTGATCCGCTTCGTCGTCCATGTACCTAGTTTGCCAAACCGGCAAGCCAGTTTGCCAGTCGGCGGCCGACCGTTCATCATTGACGCGGGAGGTTTCACGTTATGACAGACAACGAGCAGCACGCGGTCGCCGGCGCTAGTCGCGCCGCCTACGCGGGGCACGCGGACCATGGGGAGCCGGTGCGCTTCGACCGCACGTACTGGGATGAGCGCTACCGCTCGGCGCATTCGCTGTGGAGCGGCAACCCCAATCCCCATCTGGTCGCGGAAGCGGACGGCCTCGCTGCCGGCGCCGCGCTTGACGCCGGGGCCGGGGAAGGCGCGGACGCGATCTGGCTCGCCCGGCGTGGCTGGCGAGTCACCGCGGTCGACATCTCGTCGGTCGCGCTCGACCGGGCCGCCGCGCATGCCGCGGCGGCGGGCGCCGAGGTCGCGGACCGGATTCGCTGGCAGCGGGAGGACATTCTGCGGTGGCGGCCGCCTGAGCGCGCCTACGACCTCGTCTCGGCCCAGTACCTGCACCTGCCCGCCGCGGACCGCGGATCGGTGTACGCCAGGCTGGCCGCGGCGGTCGCCGACCGGGGCACGCTGCTGATCGCGGGCCACCATCCGTCGGACATGCAGACGACCATGCCGCGCCCGCACCAGCCCGACCTGTTCTTCACCGGCGAAGACCTCGCCGCCGAGCTAGGCGGCGACGGCTGGGAGATCGTTACCAACGTGGCCGCGCCTCGCGAGGTCACCGACCCCGAGGGCCGCATGGTCATCATCCATGACGCCGTGTTCCGCGCCCGTCGCGTGTGAGGGGAAGCCAGGTCGGCCCTCAGGACGGGCTGTCGACGGGCAGGCCAGCTTCCCTGGCTGCCGCGAGCAGGTCCTCGTCGTACGCGACGAACGACACCAGGTCACGTTTGATGGCGAGCGCCGACGCGAGGTGGATGGCGCCGGCGGTGCCGAGCTTGCCGGGAGGCAGGGTCGCCGCGTTGTCCAGCACGTCGTTGCTGAGCCCCACCCGCCCGATCCGGCGGATGATCCGCTGGCCGCGAGGCAGCGCGCCGGGCTCCGCCCGCCAGATCGCCCGCAGCACCTCGGCCCGGTGCAGGGCGCTGGAAACGAGCGCCTGGTCGGCGCGTTCGGCGAGCCAGGCGGCGAGCGCGGCCGACTCCGGTTCTGTCACCGCGAGCTTGACGAGCGCGGAAGAGTCGAGGTAAATCAACGCCGTCCCTCGCCTTCCTCAGCGCGCATCTGCCGCAGCATCTCGCTCGCGTTGGGCTCGCCAGCGGCGGCTCTGTGCGCCGGTGCGGGCGGATACGGGTCGACGTCGAGCACGCTGCCGTCTTCTTCGGCGCGTTCGACGACACCGGCCGCGATCCAGCGTTCGAGCGGGCTGTTGGGCTGGCGCACCGGGACCATCTGGGCGACCAGGCGCCCGCGGTTGGTGATGTCTACCGTGTAGCCCCGCTCGACCAGGTCGACGTAGATGCTGGCGTGCTGGCGGAGTTCTCTGATACCGATCCGCTGCGGCGGTCGACGCGACGTCGAGTGATGGACGGGGTCTCCGGAGTACCCGAGGTCCGCGCTCAACGGCCTTCCACGCCGCCGGTCACCTTTCTGTGGCATGGAGGGACTGTAGCACACGACATGCTACACTGGCACAGACCGAGAACGTGTCGCAGGAACGGACCGGACGCCGGACATGCACCGGGCACGCTGATCATGGGGCAGGATAGAGGTATGCAGCAGCCGAGGGATTTCTCCCTGTACGGTGCCGTTGATCTGGGTGCGCGGCAGGTGGCCGCGCAGCGCAGGCAGCAGGCGGCCCGGCCCGCGGGGACCGGCGAGTCCGCCGGGACCGGCGAGTCCGGCGACGGCCAGGCGTCGGCGTTCGTGATCGACGTCACAGAAGAGACCTTCAACACCGACGTGGCGGCCAGGTCCAGGACCACGCCGGTCATCGTCGACCTGTGGGCCGACTGGTGCGGGCCGTGCAAACAGCTCAGCCCGGTGCTCGAGAAGCTGGCCAACGAGGCGGCCGGCGCGTGGGTGCTGGCCAAGATCGACGTCGACGCCAACCCCAGGCTCGCCCAGGCGTTCCAGGCGCAGTCGATTCCCATGGTCGTCGCCATCATCGGCGGCCAGATGGTGGATGCCTTTCTGGGGGCGATGCCAGAGGCTCAGGTCCGCCAGTGGCTGACGCAGGTGCTCGCCGTGGCCGACCAGCTTGGCGTGCAGTCCGCCGCCGGCGACAGCGCGGCGGCCCCGGACGGCGTGGACGACGCGGACGAGCTGCCCCCCGCGTACGAGGAGGCGCAGCAGGCGATGGAGCGCGGCGACGTTGACGCGGCCGCCGCGGTGCTGGAGAAGGCGCTCGCTGAGACTCCCGCCGACCCCGTGCTGAAGAGCTGGCTTATCCAGGTGAACCTGGTCCGCCGGGTGGGCTCCTATGACGAGCCCGCCGCACGCCGTGCCGCGGCCGCGCATCCCGGTGACGTGGACGCGCAGATCAAGGTGGCCGACATCGAGATGGCCTCCGGGCAGGCCGAGGAGGCCTTCCAGCGGCTGCTCGGCGCGGTCAGGCGGACCGCAGGCGACGAGCGGAACAAGGCACGGCTAGCCCTGCTCGATCTTTTCGAGATCCTCCCGCCGGATGACCCTCAGGTGAAGAGGGCAAGGAGTCAGCTCACCGCCTTGCTGTTCTAAGGCTGTTTTCAGCCGGCGCGGGGATCGGCCGGGACGACCGGGTCGGGTCCGGCTAGCTGCTCGAGCGCGGGAAGCGCCACGGCCAGCGCGGCGCGCTGCTCCGAGGTCAGCAGCATCAGGCTCTGGATCAGCAGCGCGGTGCCTTCGGCGCGCAGCCGCTCGAGCGTCTCGTGGCCGAGCGGCGTGATGGCAAGCGTGCTCGCGCGCGCGTCCTTCGGGTCGGCGCACCGCTGCACGTAGCCAAGTTCCTCGAGCACCGCGACCAGCCTGGTCAGCGTGGACGGTGCGATGCCCTCGGCAGCGGCGAGGTCGCCGAGCCGTAGCGGGCCTGACCGCTCGACGGTAGACAGCGCGGCCAGTTGCGTGGGTGTCAGTCCGGCTAGCTCGTGCCTGCGCAGCCGCCGGGATAGGCGCGCGATAGCGACGCGCAGCCGTGTTACATCGATCACGCCGGATTCGGTGTCCATCGTGCTCAACCCGGCGGTCGAGGGGCTTATGGTGGTGTCCCGCGCCATGCATGAAGACTACTTGCTCTTGCGAAAACATCGAGGGAGCTTGCGGGGCTTGGCGGGCCGTCCGCTGTGGAGCGCAGCACGGTGCGGACCTCGTAACCTGAGATTGAGGCGCCCGCGATAGGGCGCCCGTAAACGCTTGGAGAGGCGGTAAGCGCACGTGACGATGGCGCCGAGCGTTTCCTACTCGATTACCGTCCGCCTCGAGGTGTCGTCGCACGGTCGGGCGGTAAGCGAGATCACGCGCGCCGTCGAGCACGCCGGCGGGCTGGTGTCGGCGCTCGACGTCGGCTCCGGCCATGGCGGCAAGCTGCGGGTCGACGTGACTTGCGCCGCGACCGACACCGCGCACGCGGAGTCACTGGTCGCCGCGCTGGCCGGGATCTCGGGTGTGTCGGTGCACAAGGTCAGCGACCGGACGTTCCTGCTGCACCTGGGCGGCAAGATCGAGATGCGGTCCAAGGTTCCGCTGCGCAACCGTGACGACCTGTCGATGGCGTATACGCCAGGAGTGGCCCGGGTCTCCCTCGCGCTGGCAGCCAGGCCGGAGGACGCGCGCCGCCTCACGATCAAGCGCAACAGCGTCGCGGTCGTAACCGACGGGTCCGCCGTGCTCGGCCTGGGCAACCTAGGCCCGTACGCGGCGCTGCCGGTGATGGAGGGCAAGGCCGCCCTGTTCAAGCGCTTCGCGGACATCGACGCCTGGCCGATCTGCCTGGACACCCAGGACACCGATGAGATCGTGCGGACGGTGCAGGTGATCGCGCCAGGGTTCGGCGGGATCAACCTGGAGGACATCTCGGCGCCCCGCTGCTTCGAGGTCGAGCGCAGGCTGCGCGCGCTGCTCGACATCCCGGTCTTCCACGACGACCAGCACGGCACCGCGATCGTCGTGATGGCCGCCCTGACCAACGCGCTCCGGGTGGTCGGCAAGGACATGAGCCGCGTGCGGATCGCGATGGCGGGCGCCGGCGCCGCCGGCACCGCGGTGCTGAAACTACTGCTCGTCGCGGGCGCCCGCGACGTGATCGTGGTGGACGACCAGGGGGCCGTGTACCAGGGCAGGCCGGACATGAACGAGAGCCTGACCTGGATCGCGGAGCGCACCAACGCGGCGGGCTACTCGGGTGACCTGGCCGGCGCGGTGCGCGGCGCTGACGTGTTCATCGGCGTGTCGGCGCCCGGCATCCTCGCGGGCGAGGATGTGAAGACGATGAACGACGGCGCGATCGTGTTCGCGCTCGCGAATCCAGAACCGGAGGTCGACCCGGACGTGGCCAGGGAGTACGCGGCCGTGGTGGCGACCGGGCGCAGTGACTACCCGAACCAGATCAACAACGTGCTCGCGTTTCCCGGGGTGTTCCGCGGCCTGCTCGACGCGCAGAGCCGGAAGGTGACCGACCGCATGCTGGTCGCCGCCGCGCGGGCGCTGGCCGACGTCGTGCTGCCCGACGAGCTTGGCCCGGACTACATCATCCCGTCCGTGTTCCACCCCGACGTCGCCTCCGGAGTGGCCGCGGCCGTCCGCGGCCTCGCCGTGGAAAACGAGGACGCCGGATCGCCGCAGGACGAGTAGGCGCGCTGGTCCAGTCCACCCGGAATCTGGCTCATGATGGTTACATGGACCACATGGGTTCGGATCCGAAGGCCGGAAGATTGCTCGTCGCGACTCCATTGCTGGGGGATCCGAACTTCAGGCGCACGGTTGTCCTGATCGTGGAGCACGAGGTGGAAGAGGGGACCCTCGGCATCGTGCTGAACCGGCCCACGACGATCGGCGTGGACCAGGTGCTCGAACAGTGGACCGAGCTGACCACCGATCCTTCCGTGGTGTTCAAGGGCGGCCCGGTGTCGCCGAATAGCGCGCTGGCCCTCGCGATGGTCCCCGGCGCGGACGAGCCGGTCGGCTGGCGGGCGCTTGACGGCGCCCCGTCGCTGGCCCGGCTAGGCCTGCTTGACCTGGACGCGCCGCCCCGGCTGCTCGCCCCGGCGATCACCTCGCTGCGTGTCTACGCCGGCTACGCCGGCTGGTCCCCTGGACAACTCGAGGCAGAGATCGACGAGGGGGCCTGGTACGTCGTGACGGCCGACCCCGGTGACGTGTTCGCCGCCGAGCCGGATCAGTTGTGGCGCAAGGTCCTGCGCCGCCAGGACGGCGATCTCGCGTTTCTGGCCACCTACCCGGACGACCCCGGCCTGAACTAACGCCGCCCGCCCGCCCGCGTGCCACGCCCCGGCCTGTCTCCAGCAGACGGTAAGATTGGGTGGGTGAACACCGAGGTACTGCCAGACAGCGATCTGCGGGTCGACGAGGACGTCCGGGTCGACACGTCGCACGGCGATCACGAGCGGTTCGCGCACTACGTCGACAAGAACGAGATGATGGAGAGCCACGTCTTCGGCACTCCCATCAAGGCGCTGTGCGGCAAGGTCTGGGTGCCGAGCCGGGACCCGAAGAGATTTCCGGTTTGCCCGGAATGTAAGGAAATTTACGAGTCGCTGCCTGCGGGCGACGACGGCGCGGAGTGAGCGACGCTGACGAGTCGCCACGGTCCGTTCTGAATAATGGTCTTTCTTTTCTCCGTGGCTGGCAGAGGGCTGCTTACGAAGAGTATTTTCGCGTTGCGCGCCGTGATTTCCTGCTGGTAGCGACGCCCGGCGCAGGCAAGACGACGTATGCGCTCACGGTAGCCGCGCACCTGCTGTCGCGACGTGAGGTCGCGGCCGTGACGGTCGTTACGCCTACCGAGCACCTCAAGTACCAGTGGGCGCGGGCGGCGGCCGGGTTCGGGATCGCGATCGACCCGTCCTACCGGAACGCGCAGGGCCGCGCGGGCGCCGACTTCCAGGGCGTGGCGGTCACCTACGCTCAGGTGGCCGCGCACCCGGCGCTGCACAGGCAGCGCACGGAGAACAGGCGCACGCTGGTGATCTTCGACGAGATCCACCACGCGGGCGACGCGCTGTCCTGGGGCGACGCCACCAGGGAAGCCTTCGAGCCGGCCCGCCGTCGGCTCGCGCTAACGGGTACGCCGTTCCGCAGCGACGCGAACCCGATCCCGTTCGTCACCTATGAGCCGGAGCCCGACGGGTCCAAGCGGTCGGCGTCGGACTACGTGTACGGGTACGGGCCCGCGCTCGCCGACGGCGTGGTGCGGCCGGTGATTTTCCTGGCCTATTCCGGCGAGATGCACTGGCGGACCAGGGCGGGCGACGAGCTCACCGCTACCCTTGGCACGCCGATGACCAAGGATCAGGTGGCGCAGGCGTGGCGGACCGCGCTCGATCCGGCGGGCGAGTGGATCAGCCGTGTGCTCGAGGCCGCCGACCGGCGGCTCACCGAGGTGCGCCGGGCGATGCCCGACGCGGGCGGCCTGGTGATCGCCGGTGACCACGAGACGGCCCGGGCGTACGCCGGACTGCTGCGCCGCATCAGCGGTTCGCGTCCCGTCGTGGTGCTCTCAGACGACCCGACCGCGAGCCGGAAGATCTCTTCGTTCGCGCAGTCGGACGACCGGTGGATGGTCGCGGTGCGGATGGTGTCCGAAGGAGTGGACGTGCCCCGGCTGGCGGTCGGGGTATACGCGACGAGCGTGTCGACACCCTTGTTCTTCGCGCAGGCCGTCGGCCGGTTCGTGCGGGCCAGGCAGCGCGGCGAGACCGCGTCGGTGTTCCTGCCGTCGGTGCCGGTCCTGCTCGGGTTCGCCGCGGAACTCGAGGCCGAGCGGGATCACGTCGTCAGCGCCATGTCCCGTGACCCGGAAGCGGAGCTGGCCGAGGCCCGGCGCACCCGCGATACGCCCGACGGAGAGCTTGATGGGCGCGCCTTCGAGGCGCTGGCCGCCTCGGCGACGTTCGATCGCGTGCTGTACGACGGCGGCGAGTTCGGCACCGCGACCGAGGCGGGGTCGCCCGAGGAGGAGGACTACCTGGGACTGCCAGGGCTTCTCGAGCCGGACCAGGTGGCGGTCTTGCTGCGCAAGCGTCAGGCGGCCCAGCTAGCAGCCCGCTCCGCCGGGGTAGCGACGGCAGAGCGCGTCGCGCCGTCGCCGTCGCCCGCGCCCGCGCCGACCGCGCCCGCGGCCTCAGCGGTGTCGTCGGCGGTCAGCCGTGAGGGCCTGGCCCTGCTCCGCAAGGAACTCAACGGCCTGGTCGGCGCCTGGAGCCACAGAACCGGCCAGCCGCACGGCGTCATCCACGCCGAACTGCGCAGTGTCTGCGGGGGTCCCGCGCTGCCGCAGGCGACGGCCGACCAGATCCGTGGACGGATCGACATGATCCGTCAGTGGGCCATTTCCCGGCGGTGACGTGGGCGGTGACCTGGTCAGTGACTCAATGTGAGAACACGGGCAGGCGGCGGACGGCGTAGGGATGCGTTAAGCCCGCATGTGCGGGGCGCTCCACCCAAAGGAGTAAGCGATGAGCGCTGATGCACCCGTTACCGGCCGCGCCGAGACTCGTCCCGCGGCGCCCCCTGTCGCAGAGGCGCCAGCTATAGGCTTCTGGCACGGTAACCCCGCGGCGCTTGGACTCCCCTGCTTCATCGCCGGTTCGGTCGTGCTCGGCCTGGCGCTCGTGGGCGTGGTCCCGTTGACCGCACTAGGCGCGGCGGTGCCGATCATTCTCACGGCCACCTCAATCGGCCTGTTCCTGGCGACGATCTGGGCCGCCGCGGTCGGTCAGACGGCGGTAGCGAGCGTGTTCGGCATCTTCGCGGGATTCTGGCTCAGCTACGCGGTACTTTCTCTCGGCCTGAACCACAACTGGTTCGCCATCCCGCTGACCTCGGTACGCGTGACGTTCGAACTGTTCCTGGTGGCGTGGCTGGTCGTGATGGTCATGCTCACGCTGGCGACGCTGCGGCTGCCGCTGGCGTTCACTGGGGTGTTCCTCTTCGTGGACGTGGCGCTGATACTGCTGTTCGCCGGGTTCAACGCGATACCGACGTCCACCGGCCTGCTCAGGGCAGCCGGGTGGGTGGTCCTCGTATTCGCGGCTATCGGCGTATATCTGTACGCCGACTGCGTTTCACAGGCCACAGGAGGCGGCTCGTTCCCGCTGGGCAAGCCGGCCCTGCAGATGTCCCGTGGCCGCCGCGAGCAGCGTGTCCCGTCCCCTAGGCAGGGATAACGTCAGGGAGCTACGTCTTGCTCGAGGTACGTACCGTGCCCGGATGAATGGCCCGTTCAGCTGCCAATAGCAAGCTGAGCGGGACATTCATCTGCTGGGTCAACGCCAGCGAGGGCGCCTTCCCGCCCACTGACGTCACCGGGCTACGTCTACTCCGGCGGCGCGCAGGGACTCTAGGGCATCCGCGGTCGAGCGCGGGTCGACACCCGCGGTCAGGCCAAGCAGGACCCGGGTGCGCAAGCCCTCCGCGGCGGCGTCCGCCGCGGTCGCGCGCACGCAGTAGTCCGTGGCGATGCCGACGACATCGACCTGGTCGACGTCGCGGCGGCGGAGCCAGTCGCCGAGCGGCGTCCCGGCGTCGTCCGCGCCCTCGAACCCGCTGTAAGCGGCCGCGTGCGCGCCCTTGCGGAACACGGCCTCCACCTGACCGGTGTTCAGGTTCGGGTGGAACCGCGCGCCGGCCGTCCCGGCCACGCAGTGCGGCGGCCAGGACCGCGCGTAATCCGGGTGCGCTGAGAAGTGGCGGCCAGGGTCGATGTGGTAATCCTGCGTCGCGACGACGTGCCCGTACCCGTGGTCCGGCGAGGCCAGCAGCGTGCTGACGCCGCTGGCCACCGCGGCCCCGCCCGCGACCGCGAGCGAACCGCCTTCGCAGAAGTCGTTCTGCACGTCCACGATGATGAGCGCACGCACGACATCTACGGTATCCCGTGCGAACGCAGAGCCGGGAGTTACCCCGCGCAGCGGCTAAGTCCCAGCACCGTCACGCATAACGCCGCGTCGCTCGATGATCGCGAAGGGCTGGGGCTTGGGCTCGTGTCGGGGCTCGGGCTGGGGCTGGAGTCGGGATGCGGACTGGGTTTGGCCGTCGGACTCGAAGTCGGCGAGCTCGCGGGAGAAGATGACTCGGCCGGCGAACTCACGGGCGGGGAAGAAGACTTGGCCGGTGAACTCACGGGGCTTCCGGTGCCTTTGGGACTGGCGGTCGAATGTTTCTTAGGGCTGTCGGTGACGCTCGGGATGCTCGTCGGGAGCTCCGTCGGAGTCGTCCGCCGTGGTGACGCCGAGACGTTAGCGCCATGGAAGGCCACTGCCCCGGGTTGGCTCGACGAGGATGACGGCGCGGCCGTCGCCCCGCGCACGAAACCTGCCGAGACGGGATGAGGCTTCGCGGAACCAGGTATCGGCGGAAGCTCAGCGACAAGGGTGATGAGCCCGGCCGACACAACGATGGTCCCGATGGTGACAGCTAAACTCTCACCCCTGCTGAACCGCGTCATTTCCCCCTCCTTGCCGTCAGTAGCCAGTTGCTGGCTGACGGTGACGATATTACGGCACGCCAATACGATTCGACGGGTATTCACAGAGATAAGCATGTATGAACGGACATGGCTCATCCCGGAGGGCATCGATGAAGCTCGGCGAGGCATGGCCCGACTCGGGTGTGTCGTACTGGAACCACAACGTTCACTACCACCCGGTAATCCTGAACGCGGTCCCTCCCGGCTGCCGTGACGCGATCGACGTCGGCTGCGGCGACGGGATGCTCGCATGCGCGCTCGCCGCGCGATGCGCGGCGGTGACCGGAATCGACAGGGACGCGCTGATGATCACGCTCGCGCGCGACCGCGCTCACACCGTCGCCAACGCGACCTTCCTCGAAGGCGACTTCATGGCCCATCCGTTCGGAGACGAGAGCGTCGACTTCGCTTGTGCGAACACCTCAGTGCACCACATGGGTTCCGCGGACGCGATTGCCAAGATGGCCCGCGTCGTTCGCCCAGGCGGTCGGCTGGTCGTGGTCGGCCTGGCCGGCGACGGATCACCGGCCGACTGGGCCATCGGCGCCGTCGGCCTTCCTGCCAACTGGTACTACAAGGCCGTTCGTGGCGAGGGCAGCGCGGGAGCCCCGGTGCTACCGCCCGACCTGACCTGGGGGCAGCTGCGGCGTACCGCGCGGCGGCTGCTACCGGGCGTGCGTTACCGCCGCCATCTGCTCTGGCGCTATTCGCTGATTTGGGACAAGCCCGCGACCTGGGACAAGCCTGCCCGGTAGCGGCGTCAGTCGCCGACCTCAGCGGGCGTGCCTGAGGTGATCCTGAGCAGTTCGCCGAACGATGTCGGGAACACCGTGTGCGGATGCCCCGCCGCTGCCCAGACGACGTCGTACCTGGACAGCCACGTATCGACCAGCGTCAGGATCGGCGCGGGGTGCGCCACCGGCCCGACCCCGCCTATCGCCTGGCCGGTCCATTCGCGGACGGACCGTGCGTCGGCGCGCGCGACCACCGACGCGCCGGCCAAGGCCGCCACCCGCGCGGTGTCCACCCGGTGTGCGCCGCTTGTCATCACGAGCAACGGGCCGCCGTCGGCGGCGAACACCAGGCTGTTCGCGATCGCGCCGATCTCACAGCCAAGCTGCGCGGCCGCCGCCGCGGCGGTCGGCGCCGGTTCGGGCAGTTCCCGCACCACACCCGTGACGCCCAGCGACTTGAGCACCCGCTCGAACCCGGAGAAGTCAACCGCCATGCCGCTCACGCTACCGGCGCCACGCGGCGCGGCGCGAAGCATTTCCGCTCCGCCCGCCGCCCGCCCGCCGCCCGCCCTCCGCCTTCCGCCCGCCGCCCCTCCGCCGCCGCCCGCCCTCCGCCCCCCGCCTTCCGCCCGCCGCCGCCGAGGCCGAGCGACGCTCAGTCTTCGTCGCTCGTCGGATCCCAGATGGTCGGGATGGCGGGATAGCCGCGGGAAAGCTGGAGCGCGTAGGCGGGCAGTTCGGCCAGGACGGCCTGATGGCGCTCGCGCGCCGCGATCAGCGGCTCCCGGCCGACGATCTTCCCGTCCCTGACCAGATCCCGCAGCAGGACGCGGTCTGTCGGGGCGGGATCGGGGGGGATCAGGCTGATCCGCTCGCTCAGCGCCTCGCCGGCGTTGGTGCGGCGCCTGACCGCCCACTTGCGGCCGCCGCGACCGGGCTTGCCGACCGAGCGTTTCGCGACCGGCCACAGTTCCCCGGCGGCGGCGAGGTTCTCTCCTGGGCCGACGGCGCCGTGCGACCGGGCCACCAGCTTGTACACCAGCGCCGCCGTGGGCGCGCCCGACCCGGTGACCAGCGACGTGCCGACTCCGTACCCGTTCACCGGGGCGACGGCCAGCCCCGCGATCGAGTACTCGTCCAGATCCCCGGTCAGAATGATCCGGGTGTCACTGGCGCCGAGCGAGTCAAGCAGGGAACGCACCTGGACCGCCAGGGTCGGCAGGTCGCCGCTGTCGATCCGCACCGCCCCGAGCGAGGGGCCGGCCACTTCGATCGCGGTGCGCACGGCCCGCGCGACGTCGTAGGTGTCCACGAGCAGCGTGGTTCCCGTGCCCAGCGATTCGACCTGGGAGGCGAACGCGTGCCGCTCGCTGTCGTGCACGAGGGTGAACGCGTGGGCCGAGGTCCCGCTGGACGGCACCCCGTACTGGAAGCGGGCGCGCAGGTTGGAGGTGGATGCGAACCCCGCGATGTACGCGGCGCGGGCGGCGGCGACCGCCGCGGCCTCGTGGGTGCGCCGCGAGCCCATCTCGATGAGCGGCCGGCCGCCGGCCGCCGTCACCATCCGGGAGGCGGCAGACGCGATCGCGCAGTCGTGGTTGAGGACGGACAGCGCCACCGTCTCGAGGATGACCGCCTCGGCGAACGTGCCCTCGACCACCAGAATCGGCGACCCAGGAAAGTAAACGTCTCCTTCGGCGTAGCCCCAGACGTTGCCGGCGAACCGATAGGATGCCAGGTAACGGAGCGTGGGTTCGTCTACGATCCGGGAGTCACGTAGGAATGACAGCTCTTCCGGCCCGAATCGGAATCGCTCGATGGCGTCGAGCAGTCGCCCGGTGCCAGCGACAACCCCGTACCGGCGGCCATGCGGCAGGTGCCTGGCGAAGACCTCGAACACAGCGCGGCGATGCGCCGCGCCGCTGTGCAGTGCGGCCTGGAGCATGGTGAGTTCGTAGTGGTCAGTCAGCAGCGCGGTCCCCACTGCCCCGTTCACCGCTTCGTCCGCCGCCCCGGAGGTCGCAGACGTAGCGGAAGTAGCGGAAGCGGCAAAGCCACCCAAGTCAGGGGGTTCGCTGTTCTCCGGTTTGCTCACAGGTGGAAGACTACGTACAGGGAGGTGCGTACGAGTGAGCGTGGCACCCGCTGAGGTAGATCTGCCGCGGTCGGCGGATGAGACGGTGCCCGACAAGCCGTGGGTCACGATCGTGTGGAACGACCCGGTCAACCTCATGTCCTACGTGACCTATGTGTTTGAGCACGTCTTCGGCTATCCGCGCCCGAAGGCAGAAAAGCTCATGCTGGACGTGCATCACAAGGGCAAGGCCGTGGTGGCAGTCGGTACTCGTGAGGCCATGGAGCACAATGTCGAGGTCCTGCACGGCTATGGTCTGTGGGCCACCGTGCGGCACGATCAGTAGCGGTGCCTAACCGACAAGCGAACTACAAAGAGTAAGCCGAGATGGAGATGTTCCGATCCACCAAGGATGGCGGGGCCAGTGTCTGGCTGTCCGCCGGCGAGGCGACGCTGCTGCGCACGCTTCTCGTCCCCGTGATGGAACTGCTCGGCGAGGGCTCAGGCTCAAGCAAGCCCGCCGACGTCATCGACGACCTGGAGAGCGCTTTCACCGACGAGCGACCGCAGATGCCGGACGATCCTGTGCTCGCGCGGCTGCTGCCGGACGCCTACCGCGACGACCCAGCGGCGTCGGGTGAGTTCCGCAAGTACACCGAGTCGAGCCTGCGTGAGTCCAAGAAGTACTTCGCGCAGACCATGCTCGACACGCTGCCGCCGAACGGCGGGCGGGTGAAGCTGACCGGCGACCAGGCCAGGGACTGGCTGAGGGCGCTGAACGATGTCCGGCTCATGTTCGGTGTGCGGCTCGAGGTGACCGAGGACTTCGAGGAGCAGCTCGCCGCGATGGACCCGGGGGACCCGAAGGTCGCGGCCTTCGAGGTATACGGCTGGCTCGGCGCGGTCCAGGAGTCGCTGGTCCAGGCGCTCGCCCGGTAACCTCACCGACCATGCTGACAATCTCTCGCGACCTGCAGGCGAAGATCATCGAGCACGCGCGCGCCGACCACCCGGACGAGGCCTGCGGGGTCATCGCGGGCCCAGCGGGCAGGGACCGCCCGGAGCGGTTCATCCCCATGCAGAACGCCGAGCGCTCGCCCACCTTCTACCGCTTCGATTCCCGTGAGCAGCTCAAGGTGTGGCGCGAGATGGACGACCGCGACGAGGAACCGGTGGTGATCTACCACTCGCACACGGCTACCGAGGCGTACCCATCGCGCACGGATATCTCGTACGCGAGCGAGCCGCAGGCGCATTACGTCCTAGTATCAACGCGGGATGAGCCGGAAACCGAGTTCCGTTCCTACCGCATAACCGACGGCGTGGTGACCGAGGAACCGGTCCGTGTAACGGAATGAAGTACGGCCCTCCCCTGTTGCCACCCAAGGCGTCTAAAAGTTCACTGAGGAGCGTTGTTTCCATGGCCATTGAGGTTCGCATCCCCACCATCCTGCGCAGCTACACCGGTGGTGCCAAGTCAGTGCAGGGGGCCGGGGGCACCCTGGGCGAGTTGCTGATCAACCTGGACGCCGAGCACGGCGGTCTGCGCGAGCGGCTCGTCGACGGCGAGAAGCTCCGCAGGTTCGTCAACGTGTACCTGAATGACGAAGACGTTCGTTTCCTCGGCGGGCTCGAGACTCCGGTCGCTGACGGTGACACCGTGACGGTGCTGCCGGCTGTGGCTGGCGGGTCCGTATCCGCCTGAAACCCTTTTTATTCCGAACGGTTCCGTTTCGATGCGCTACGACTCCCTGCTCGACTCACTCGGCAACACGCCGCTGGTCGGGCTGCCCAGGATGTCCCCGTCCGACGACGTACGGTTGTGGGCCAAGCTCGAGGATCGTAACCCGACCGGATCGGTGAAGGACCGCGCCGCCTTTTTCATGATCGAGCAGGCGGAGAAGGACGGGCTGCTCAAGCCCGGCTCGACCATCCTCGAGCCGACTTCAGGGAACACGGGCATCTCGCTGGCCATGGTGGCGAAGCTGCGCGGCTACAAGCTGATCGTGGTGATGCCAGAGAACACGAGCGAGGAGCGCCGCCAGATCCTGCTCATGTACGGGGCGCGCATCATTCCCTCGCCGGCGGCGGGCGGGTCGAACGAGGCGGTCCGGGTGGCCAAGCGGCTGATCGCCGAGCATCCCGACTGGGTCATGCTGTACCAGTACGGGAACGAGGCTAATGCCCGGGCGCACTACGAGACGACGGGGCCTGAGATCCTGCGCGACCTGCCAACCATCACGCACTTCGTGGCCGGCCTCGGGACGACCGGCACGCTGATGGGGACCGGGCGTTACCTTCGGGAGCAGGTCCCTGGTGTTCGGATCATCGCTGCGGAGCCTAGGTACGGCGAGCTCGTGTACGGCCTGCGGAACGTGGATGAGGGCTTTGTGCCCGAGCTCTACGACGAGTCGGTGCTGACGACGCGGTTCTCGGTCTCGTCGACCGACGCGCTGCGGCGGACCCGCGAGCTGATGAGCGAGGAGGGCATCTTCGCGGGCATCTCGGCCGGGTGCGCGCTGCACGCCGGGCTGGCGATGGGACAGCAGGCCGTCAAGGCGGGGGAGCGGGCCGACATCGTGGTGCTGGTCGCGGACGGCGGCTGGAAGTACCTGTCCACCGGTGCGTACGGCGGCACGCTCGACGAAGCCGAGCTGCGGCTGGAAGGCCAACTCTGGGCCTAGTGACCAGCCAAAAAGATACGTTAGGCCTACCTAACAAGGCACAATGGGTCGCATGCGCCTTACCGTGGTGGGTTGCGCCGGGAGCTTTCCCGGGCCGGACAGTGCCGCGTCGTGTTATCTGCTCGAGGCAGAGGGTTTCCGCCTGGTCATGGACCTCGGCAATGGTGCCCTGGGCGCGCTGCAACGCCACGCCGGGCTCTTTGACATCGACGCGATCTGCCTCAGCCACCTGCATGCCGATCACTGCGTCGACCTGTACTCGTACTCGATCGCGCGGACGTACTCTCCCGACGGCCCACAGCCGCCTATCCCGGTGTACGGGCCGGCCGGCACGTGTGAGCGCATCGGGCTGATCCACGGGGCGCACGGCGACGAATCGGGGCTGATGAAGCGGTTCACGTTCGAGACGCTTGCCCCGGGGACGCTGGAGATCGGGCCGTTCCTGGTCTCGACGGCGCACATGAACCATCCGGTGGAGACGTTCGCGTTCCGGCTCGGCCACGGCGGCCACAGCGTGGTGTACTCCGGTGACACCGGCGAGACCGAGGAGCTCGCGCGGCTGGCAACCGGCGCCGACGTGTTCTTGTGCGAGGCCTCCTTCCTTGACGGGCCGGACCTGCCGCCGGACCTGCACCTGACGGCCCGCCAGGCGGCCGGGTACGCGGCGCGCGCCGGAGTCGCCCAGCTCGTGCTCACCCACCTGCAGCCGTGGAACGAGCAGGACCGCACGTTCCACGAGGCAGCCGCCTTCGCGGGCGAGCTATCCCTAGCCCACACGGACATGGCGCTCGACCTCTGAATGGCCCCTTCATCTGCCTAGAGCCAGCTGGATGGGACATTCATCTAGGGTGGACGGTATGACACGACCAGATGGACGCGCCGCCGATGCGCTGCGCACGGTGCGGTTTACCCGTGGATGGCTCGATCACGCCGAGGGGTCGGTGCTCGTGGAGTTCGGCGCGACGCGGGTGCTGTGCGCGGCGAGCGTCGCCGAGGAGGTGCCGCGCTGGCGGCGGGGCAGCGGGCTCGGCTGGGTAACCGCCGAGTACGCGATGCTGCCCCGGGCGACGAACACCCGCGGCGATCGCGAGTCGGTCAAAGGCCGCCTCGGCGGCCGGACCCAGGAGATCTCCCGGCTTGTCGGGCGTGCCCTGCGGGCCTGCGTGGACTACAAGGCGCTCGGCGAGAACACGATCATCATCGACTGTGACGTGTTGCAGGCCGACGGCGGCACCCGGACGGCCGCGGTGACCGGAGGCTACGTCGCGCTCGCCGACGCGGTCGCCTGGCTGCAGAAAAAGGGACGGTGCAAGGGGTCGCCGCTGGTGACGTCGGTGTCGGCGGTGAGCGTAGGGATCGTCGACGGCGAGGCGCGGCTCGACCTGTGCTACGAGGAGGACTCGGCGGCGGAGACCGACATGAACGTGGTCTGCACGGGGTCCGGGGAGTTCGTGGAGATCCAGGGGACCGCGGAGCGCGAGCCGTTCGGGCGCGCGATGCTGACCTCGCTGCTCGACCTGGCCGAAGCCGGATGCGCGGAGCTCTCCCGGCTGCAGGAGGAAACACTTGCCCGCTGAGCCGCGGGCTCCGCGCCTCGTGCTCGCGACGCGGAACACGCACAAGATCGCCGAGCTCTCCCGCATCCTCGCCGCGGCGGGAGCCGGGGTCACCCTCGTCGGGCTCGAGTCGTTCCCCGACGCGCCTGAGGTGGCGGAGACCGGGCTGACGTTTGCGGACAACGCGCTGCTCAAGGCGCACGCGATCGCGGCGCATACCGGCCTGCCCGCCGTCGCCGACGACTCCGGCCTGTGCGTCGACGCCCTGCACGGCATGCCCGGCGTGTTCTCGGCCCGCTGGTCGGGCAAGCACGGCGACGACATGGCCAACCTGGACCTGGTGCTCGGCCAGGTCTGCGACGTCTCCGCGCGTGGCGCTCAGTTTGTCTGCGTCGCCGCCCTGGCCCTGCCCGGTGCCGAGGAGAACGGCGGGGCACGGCGGGAGTGGACCATGACCGGGGTGCTGGCCGGCTCGCTGACCCGCGCGCCGCGCGGCAGCAACGGCTTCGGCTACGACCCGATCTTCGTCCCCGACGGCGCGGCGCAGACCACGGCCGAAATGACACCCGACGAAAAGGACGCGATCAGCCACCGCGGCCGCGCCTTCCGCGCCCTAGCCCCGGTCATAGCCGCCCACGTCCGTTAACGCGAACGATCCCGTCAGTCGCGACTGACAGGATCGTTCGCGTTATCCAGACGCGCGGGCTAGCGGGGCTAAAGGCTGTTCAGGATGCTCGCGGGGAGGGAGTTCGTTTGGCTGGCCGGGGGGACCTGGATGGTGACCGGCTGGTTGATGCTCGTGATCGTGGTTGTGATGGTCTCGGTGATCGCGCTGCCCGATTCGGTGACGGTCGTCTTCCTGACCTGGTGCTGCCCGTCCACCCACTCGGTGAACCGCACCGAGGTGATGCCCGCCTTCTCGATGTCCTGCCCGAAGGTGTTGCGCAGGCTTGCCGGGAGCTTGTCGAGCGCCCTGCTCATCGAGACGGTTCCGGTGTATTCGGTCACAGGCACGCCGTCCACTACACCGGTACCGGCCTTCTTGACGTTTTCCGCGCCGGCGAATAGCTGGCTCTGGTCAAGCGGGCTGTTGGTCTGGAGCTGGCTGAATAGCGAGCTGATGTCCACCCCGGAGGCCTTGGTCAGCGCCGAGAACGGTATCTCGATCCAGGGCTTGGTTGTGTGCAGCTCCTGGGTGAGTATGGCGAGCTTCATGTACAAGGAGCTGGTGGTGATGATCTCGCTCATGCCGCCGGGGATGGACTGCCCAGCCGCGCTGAACGTGCTGTAGTCCGCTTCCGCGAGCACTGACGGATGAAGCTGCTCGCTGATCGTGCCAGCGAGGTTGAATGCCTCGCCCGACGTGCCGATTGACCCCTGGAGGCTCATGGTCGCCGTGAACGAGTTAATGTCGCGCGCGGTGCTGGCGGCGAGCTGGATCGCCTGCTCCGGGCTCTGCGCCGCCGCGGCGGTGGATGTGGTCCCGGGTTTGCCTGCTGGGCTGCCTCCGGACGCGCAGCCTGCTACCCCGGCCGCGATGATGACGATTGCCCCGGCCGCCGCAAGGCGCGACATGCCAGTAACGCGTGAGTCCACCCGTACCTCCCGTCCATCCCGGCGCAGCCGGGCGCGTCTACCGTTCTTCCCCCGGGCGCCACATTATTCGGAGCCTGCTGGACTACGCAAAAAAATGTGGGTGTGTGGCGGCACGTCCCTATCCGCCCGTTATACCCGCTGCGCCCAGGCTACCCCCCGGCTGCGGCCAGTCCCGGGTCGGGTTTCCTGGTGAGGCGACGGAAGCGATACCGTTGGCTGTCCCGTTGGGTTAGCCGTCGGGAGCCCGGTAAGGAGGAGGCCCGGTGACCGGAGAACGACTCGAGCCTGGTGATGAGGCGCCGGATTTCACGCTGCCCGACGCTGACGGCCACCCGGTGACACTGTCCTCGCTGCGCGGCCAGCGGGTGATCGTGTACTTCTACCCCGCGGCGATGACACCCGGCTGCACCAAGGAAGCGTGCGACTTCAGCGAGAGCCTGGCCGACCTGAACGCGGTCGGGGTGCAGGTACTCGGGATATCCCCGGACGCCCCAGCGAAACTGGCAAGGTTCCGGGACAAGGAGGGGATCACGTTCCCGCTGCTGTCCGACCCTGATCGCACCGCGCTTACCGCGTACGGGGCGTACGGGGAGAAGATGAACTACGGCAAGAAGACGATGGGCGTGATCCGCTCCACGTTCGTCGTCGGCGCGGACGGCACGGTGGAGAAGGCGTATTACGGCGTCAAGGCCACCGGGCACGTCGAGCGGCTGCGGAAGGATCTGGCCGTCTGACTTTGGATATGCTTGCGCCGGGCGTTAGTCCGGCCGAGCGCGGGCGTGGCGAAATGGCATACGCGGCAGGTTTAGGTCCTGTTGGTGGCGACACCGTGGGGGTTCAAATCCCCCCGCCCGCACAAGTCAGGTTACAGCGCTAGCCGCCCACCATGCCTGGCTCGGGCTGCACCATGTTGACGATCTGATACGGCTTGCTCAGCCCCGTCTCGACGCCGAACTCGAACATGGCGTCCGAGACGCGCTGCATCGTCGGGATGTCCATGCTCAGCGGGTACGTGTCGATCGTCATCGTGGCCGCTTGCAGCGGCGTCGCCGCGAACTCCTGGGTGTCGTTCTTGTTCTCGAGCCCGTCTTCCACGGCGGCGCGGTCGGTGTCCGCGACCTGCTGACCCTCATCGAGCGCGCGCAAGAATGCCGCCACCGTCTTCGGGTGGGTGCTGATCCACCCATCGGTGCCCACGTAGGCGCCGATCGGGAAGTTCTGCAGCGAGCCCTGGTCGAAGTCTGCCAGCGGCACGGCACCGACGGTTTCCTGCGCGATCGTCGCGAACGGCTCGGGCAGCCACGCCGCGTCGATCTGGCCCTTCGCGAGAGCCGTGATCATGTCAGGGAAGTCGAAGACCTTCTGGTGGATGGCGTCGAGGTTCAGCCCGTTCTCCTCGAAGAGCGAGCCCAGCAGCACCTGCGCGACGTTGTTAAGCGAGTTGATGGCGACCGTGGCGTGGTATTTGGTGAGGTCCGCGACGGTCTTGAAGCGGGAGTTGGGCATCACGTACAGCGCCTGGTTACCTGGCTGCATGTGCGATCCGTCCGCGATGATGCGCATGTTGAGCGCCTTGCCGTTGTAGCTCTGGTGGATCTGCGCCAGGATGAACGAGACGTAGTTCCCCGCGATGAGCTGCGCTTTGCCGGACTGCAGGTCGGCCATGCCGAACTCGCCGCCCTGGATCGAATTGATCGTGACGTTCAGCCCCTGCTGCCTGAAGTATCCCTTGTCGTTGGCGATGTACAGCCCGGCCTCGTCCGCGGTCGGCACCGCGTCCACCACGATGCTGCTCACCTCGGGCGCGGGACCTGAGGTGCCAATGCCGCTCGTGCTGCCGCCGCTCGAACACGCGGCTAGCGCGACAACAGGTACCGCCGCGAGCAGCGAACAAGCGACCTTATAGACCCTCATGACTCTCCCATCATCAAACACGAGAGACTAGTCCACGCGGGCCTGCGAGGATGTCCTTTTTGACCTTTTGCGGCCCTAGATCGTCGACTTCCGACCTAGCGCGCAGACCCGGCGGGCAATGGGGGAATAGAGTGACGCACATGGCCGACACCAAGACCGAGAGCACGAACCTTCCGCCGCGCGAGCTCGTTAGCGAAATCGAGCGGACGCGCACCGAGCTAGCGCGCACGATCGACGAGATCTCCGACCGGGTCAACCCGTCGAAGGTCGCCCAGCGGACCGCCGACCGCGTTCGCGAGCGGATCAGCCAGATCGACCCGCTGGTCGCCGGCGGCGCCGTGCTCGCCGTCGTCGGCGTTACCTGCTTCGTGCTCTGGCGCCGCCTCCGTAAGTAGCCGCCCGCGGACCGGGCTCAGCCAGCGCTCTTGGTTAGTTCCTCGTACTCGAGGGGGGTCAGCAGGCCAGGCGGCAGCGCGGCCTCGCCGTCCGAACCCACGGCCACCCGCACCCGGAACATCCAGCCCGCCCCGTACGGTTCGGCGTTGACCAGGCCGGGGTCGTCGTCGAGTTCCTCGTTGACCTCGGTGACCTCACCGTCCACGGGGGAGTACAGGTCGCTCACCGACTTGGTTGACTCCACCTCGCCGCACGGCTCGCCCGCGGTCACGGCGGACCCCACCGCGGGCAGCGATACGTACACGACATCGCCGAGCGACTGCGCGGCATAGTCAGTGATTCCGATCGAGGCGGTGTCGCTGTCGATCGCCACCCACTCATGCTCCTCCGTGTAATGAAGCTCGGCGGGAACGCTCATCCTTGCTTACTCCTGTCGTAAAACGGCAGTTCGGTCACTTCGGCCGGCTCTTCAGAACCTCTTATATCTATCCCGAACGGTGTCGTGGCGCCTGTCTCCACGTACGCCATCGCGATCGACGTGCGCAGCGTCGGGGAGCGAGCGCCGCTCGTCACCACGCCGACTCGCTGGCCGGTCTGGGCCATCACGGGGTAGCCATGCCGCGGCACCCGCCGCGACTTGGCGACCAGGCCGATCAGCACCTGGCGCGGGCCTTCCGCGGACCGCGCCGCTAGCGCTTTCCTGCCTACGAAGTCTGATGGTTTGTCGAGCCTCACCACGCGTCCAAGACCCGCCTCATACGGTGTCATGTTCCGGCCGAGTTCGTTGCCGTACAGCGGCATTCCTGCCTCAAGCCGGAGCGTATCGCGGGCGGCGAGCCCGGCGGGCATGAGCCCATCCGTACTCTCGGGGGGGCGCGGGGTCGTCCCCCCCGGAGCCAGCAGAGCGTCCCCAGGACCCAGCAGCGTCTCCCCGGCCTGAGTCAGCGCCATCCAGATTCGCTCGCAGTCTTGCGGCGCGCAGAAGATCTCGAACCCGTCCTCGCCGGTGTACCCGGTCCGCGCGACCCACACCCGGCAGCCGGCGACGGTCCCGTACGCGCCCGCGTAGTAGCGCATGTCGGCCAAGTCGAGATCGGTGACGGTGGAGAGGATGCCCGCTGCGTTCGGACCCTGGATGGCGATCAGCCCGGTCGCTGCGGTCTCGTCTTGCACCTGCGCACCGGAGCTCACAGCAGAGCGCTTTTGCAGTTCCGCCAGCACCACACCGGTGTTGGCGGCGTTGGCGACGACCATGAACCTCTCCGGCCCCTGCCGGTAGATCACGAGGTCGTCGAGGACGCCGCCGTCCACGGCGCACAGCATCGTGTAGCGGGCGCGGCCGGGCGCGAGCGCCGACGGCCAGCCGCAGACCGCGTAGTCCAGCGCCACGCCGGCGCCTGGGCCGGTCACGGCGATCTCACCCATGTGCGACAGGTCGAATAGTCCCGCGCTCGACCGGACCGCGGTGTGCTCGGCGGTCTCGCTTGTGTAGCGCAGCGGCATCAGCCACCCGGCGAAGTCGGTCATGGTCGCGCCCAGCCGCTCGTGCACGCTGCGTAGCGGGGTATCCCTCGGTTGCGAACTCACCCAGCAACCATATGGCCTGCGGGGTACAAGGTAATCATGGACACCCTCACACCGGAGCAGGTTAATGCGGAGCTTGCCGCGACGCCGGGCTGGCGGCTCGCGGACGGCCAGATCACCACGACGGTGACGCGCACGGACTTCCGTGCCGCGCTGCTGTTCGTGAACGCCGTCGGCTACCTCGCCGAGCAGGCCAACCACCACCCGGACATCGCGATCTCCTGGAACAAGGTGACGCTGACCCTGTCCACCCATTCGGCCGGCGGGCTGACCGCGAAGGACTTCGCGCTCGCCCGCGAGGTCAACGATCTGGGCTGACGTCGGCCTCCTGGTACAGCACGCGGGCGGCGGGACCGAGCACGGTCGCGTACAGCACCCGCCGGTTGTCGCTGATCTTGTAGGTGGTGATCGCGACTATCGTCCCGGTGCCGGTTCGCGGGCTGAACCCCGCGAACCACGGCTCGCCGCTGTCGCCCGCCGTCATCGCGCACCGCGTCCGGGTGACGCCAAGCCCGCCGGGCTGCGCCGGGCCGGCGCAGTAGTTCAGGTACAGCCCGCTGTACGGCGGCTCGGCCGGGTACCCGAAGACGTACGCCGTCCCCGCCGCGAACCGCTGGCTGAACGCGACGGGCTGGCCGGCCGGCAGCAGCATGCCAGCCTGCCGTGATCCCGACGGCGCGGGCGGCGGGTTGACGGTGACGAAGGCGACGTCGTATCGCTCGTTCGCCGTGCCTGCATGTTCGGTCCACCGCGGTGAGACGAAGAAGCGCCGGGCGGTGAACGCGCCGTAGGGGCGCGTCCCGTCCCGGTAGCCGGGGACGAAGATCCAGTTAGACGCCCACTGGCCAGCGCCGCCGCTCACACAGTGCGCGGCGGTGAGCACGACGTCGCCGTGGGCGCTGGCCACCGCCGACCCCGAGCACACGTAGTTCACGTCGTCCAGCGTGAAGAACACCTTTCCCGTGCTGCGCGCCACCGCGCCGCCGTGTGTCCAGCGCAGCCCCCAGCCCGCCGTGTTCCCGGTCAGCCAGGCGCGGGCCGAGTGCCCGGCGAGGGCGGGGGCGCGGACGTCGGCGCGGGCCGGCACGGCGGCTCTCATCCTGGCTGGTGTCCAGTACCTGGCGACGGCAACCTTCTCTCCGACGGTCACGGCGGCGGGCTGACCCGCCTGCCCAGCCGGCAACGAGCCCGCCGGCCCCGCCGCCGCCGGCCCGCGCGGCCCGGCTCCGGCAGCGGCCCCCGCCGCGATGGCCAGGGCGGCCGCGAGCACGACGGCAGGCGCGGCCACGAGCGCACGCGTAACGGAACGATTACTGATAGTGACTACCATAGGTATCCGGAATGGTACGGCGACATTCGCCCGACGCACTTGATAACACGCCGAAATGCTTGACAGAAATTTCCTCACTGGACACGGCGCGTACATTTACGGTCGCAATCGGCCCGTGGCATCGTGTCCCCGGGAGGACGAAATGATCACCTTGAAGTCGGGACGGCGGATCACGGCCATAGCCGGGTCCGCGGCGCTCCTGGCTGGCGTCGGCATCGCCGGCGCCACCGGGCCAGTGCACGCGGCGGCGACACCGTCCGTCGTGAAATCGGATAAATCGGATAACCGGGCGTCATGCGACCTCGGTAACGGCATTAAGCACGTCGTGCAGATCACGTTCGACAACGTGCACTTTTACCGGGATAACCCGAACGTGCCATCCGACTTGGAGCAGATGCCGAACCTGCTGAACTTCTTCACCAGCAACGGCACGTTCCTGTCCAATAACCACACTCCGCTGATCGCGCACACCGCCGACGACATCCTGACGACCTACACCGGCCTGTACGGTGACCGCCAGGGCATGCCGGTCTCCAACGACTACGAGGTCTACCAGACCAACGGGCCGGACGGGACTTACGGCACGACCGACGACGCGGGCTCATTCGCCTACTGGACCGACCCGGTCTACGACACGTCATCGACCGCGACCGACACCAACCCCAACATGGTCTACTCGCCGGTGCCGCCGGCCACGGCGAAGAAGCCGGTGACCCCGGACACGATCACTCCGGCGCCGTGGGTGCCCTACACCCGCGCGGGCTGCAACGTCGGCGACATCGCGACCGCCAACCAGGAGCTGGAGAACACCGCCGTCGACATCCCCAAGGTGTTCGGCGTCGGCTCGCCCGAGGACCAGCAGCTCGTCAACGACCCGGACTCCTTCAAGGACCCGGAGACCGCCGATTACGTTGGCATCGCCGTGCACTGCGCCAAGGGCAGCGCGTTCTGCGCCGACGCGAAGGCCGTCAAGTACGGCCAGACCACGGCGTCGAACAGCGCGTCACCTGACTCGCTGCCGAACGAGCCGGGCGGCTACAACGGGTACCAGGCGCTGTTCGGCCACAAGTACGTGGCCCCACAGCTCGGCGCTGGCACCCCGAACCTGACCCGCGACGGCTACGAGGTGACCAACGCCGCCGGCAACCTCGTCGACCTCAACGGCAACGAGATCGACGGCGCGTTCCTCACCGACTACCCCGGATTCCCGGGATTCAGCAGCATCAACGCGTCCCAGTCGCTCGCATATGCGGCCGACATGCTGGGGAGCGGCGTCCAGGTCGTCAACATGTACATCTCCGACCTGCATGGCAACGAGTTCATCCAGGGCCTGTCGAGCAAGGGTGAGCCGTGCTACCACGCCGGCGACGCGCTTGGCAGCGGCAGCGCCTGCTACACCGCCCAGGCCGCGTACTACAACCAGGCGTTCGGCACCTTCTTCCAGCGCCTGGCGTCCGAAGGCATCACGGCGCACAACACGCTGTTCGTCCTCAGCTCCGACGAGGGCGACCACGAGGCCGGCGCCAACGTCGGCCGCGCGGTCCAGCCCTCGCCGGCCAACTGCGACGGCGTGACCGTGTCCGGCGCCACCGTCACCGCCGACGTGCCGTGCACCTACGCGGACGGCACCTTCGGCGAGCTGGATGGCAACATCACCGGCCTGCTCAAAGAGGAGACCGGCGACTCGATCCCGTTCGGCATGGAGTACGACACGGCGCCTGAGTACTACATCAACGGCGATCCATCGGAGTACTCGACGGAGGCCAGAACGTTCGACCGTGACGTCGCCTCACTGACCGCGTACAACCCGTACACCGGGGCGAACCAGAAGATCGCCAACTACCTCGCCGATCCAACAGAAGAGGCGATCCTGCACATGGTGAACGCCGACCCGGCCCGCACGCCGACGCTCGCCGAGTTCGCCAAACCCGACTACTACCTGCAGCAGGGCTCGTCGACGTGTAACGACTCCGTGACCGGCATAGACGACAACTCCGCGGACTGCGTGACGCAGAACAACGGGTTCGCGTGGGACCACGGCGACTACGCCGCGGAGATCAACACCAACTACATCGGCTTCGCCGGGCCTGGCGTGAAGCACCTCGGCCTGGACGGGTCCGGACCGGCTGACGGCCCGAACTCGGCCGGCGCCGACAGCGGGCAGAGCGTGGTCATGGACGAGCACCTCAAGGGTCCGTGGACCGACGAGACCGACATCGAGCCGACCGAGATGTACCTGCTCGGCCTGCACGCCGACTACATCCAGGACGGCCGGGTCATCACGCAGATCCTGGCTGACCCGAACCGGGCGCTGCGCGGCCGCGACGTGACCCGGCTCGGAGAGTGCTACAAGCAGCTGAACTCGAGCGTCGGCGAGTTCGGCGGCAACACGCTGATCGCCTCGACGAACGCGATCGAGTCCGCCGCGCCGGGCGACGCCGAGTTCATCAAGGTGAACGCGGCACTGACCGGCCTGGAGAAGATCCGCGACTCGGTGGCCATCAAGATCAAGGACGAACTCTGGGCCGCGGCGAACTGGGACGTCCCGGTGCGCGACGCGAACCAGCGGATCTTCCAGTGCGAGGGCATCATCTCCGCGGCGAAGGCGCTGGCGGCGGCCACCTCGTAGAGCTGAACCCGCCGGGCACGCGCCGGCCCGGGCCCGCGGTAGCGCGGGCCCGGGCCGGCCGACGCCGATGTCACCTCGCCGGTCGCGCCGAGGGACCCGCGTAGCGGACAATGGCCGGGTGGAAGCGACGGCAGCGGCGGGCGAAACCCGCGACGTGGTCATTCTCGGCTCGACCGGGTCGATAGGCACCCAGGCGCTCGATATCGTGCGACGCAACCGTGGCCGGTTCAGGGTGGTCGCGCTCGCGGCGGGCGGCGGGAATCCGGGCTTGCTCGCCAGTCAGGCGGCCGAGTTCGGCGTGGCGGCGGTGGCCGTGGCCGATCCGCGGGCTGTGCCCGCCGTCCAGGCGGCTCTCTCCCACCACCTGCCCACCGCCGCCCCCGCGCCCGAGGTGCTGGCCGGCGACGACGCGGTCTGCCAGCTCGCCGCGTGGCCCTGCGACGTCGTACTCAACGGGGTGACGGGCGCCGCCGGGCTCCGGGCCACGCTGGCCGCGCTCGAGGCGGGCCGCACCCTGGCCCTGGCCAACAAGGAGTCGCTGATCATCGGCGGTCCCCTGGTCACCAGCGTGGCCAAGCCCGGGCAAATCGTCCCGGTGGACTCGGAGCACTCCACGATCGCGCAGTGCCTGCGGGCCGGGCGGAACTCGGAAGTCCGGCGGCTCATCCTTACCGCGAGCGGCGGTCCGTTCCGCGGCTGGCCGGAGCACAAGCTGGCCGGCGTCACACCGGAGCAGGCGCTCGCCCACCCGACGTGGAACATGGGGCCGCTGGTTACGGTCAACTCGGCGACGCTGGTGAACAAGGGCCTTGAGGTGATCGAGGCGCATCTGCTCTTCGGTTTCGGGCTGGACAGGATCGACGTCGTGGTGCACCCGCAGTCGATCGTGCATTCGATGGTCGAGTTCGCTGACGGCGCAACTATCATCCAGGCCAGCCCGCCGGACATGCGGATACCGATCGCGCTCGGCCTGGCCTGGCCGGACCGGGTCGCGGACGCCGCCCCCGGGTTGGACTGGACATCCGCGGCGTCCTGGACGTTCGAGCCCCTTGACCACGACGCTTTCCCCGCGGTGGCGCTGGCCCGCGAGGCGGCCCGGCTGGGCGGGACGGCGCCCGCCGTCTACAACGGCGCCAACGAAGCGTGTGTAGCCGACTTCCTGGCGGGAAGGATCCCGTTCCCCCGGATCGTTGACACTGTCGCCCGGATACTCTCGGAACATGACACGTCGGGTACTGGGGTGGCCACGCTCGAGGATGTGCTCGCCGTAGACTCCTGGGCACGGGCCCGGGCGCGCGAGCTCAACCGTTAGGGAGGAACGAGGATGGACTGGCTTGGCTGGCTCATCTTCCTGTTCGCCCTGATGTTCTCCGTCATGTTGCACGAGTCAGGGCACTTCGTGGCGGCCAAGCAGTTCGGCATGAAGGTCACGCGGTACTTCGTGGGCTTCGGGCCGACTATCTGGTCCACCTGGCGCGGCGAGACCGAATACGGCATCAAGGCCCTGCCGCTCGGGGGCTTCGTCAAGATCGTCGGCATGACATCGATGGACGAGGTGGACCCGGAGGACGAGCCGAGGTCGTTCCGCCGGGCCCCTGGCTGGCAGCGGCTGATCGTGCTCGCCGCCGGGTCGTTCATGCACTTCGTCCTCGCGGCCGTGCTGATCTTCGGGCTGGCGCTAGCCATCGGTATCGAGAACGACAACACGACGCAGCTCGGCACCGTCGCGACCTGCGTCGCGCCGAGCGAGAAGGCCCTGGTGAACGGCGCTGCCTGCACCGCGAGCGACGCGCCGTCCCCCGCGTCGATCGCTGGCCTGCGCGTCGGCGACCAGATCACGTCGTTCAACGGCGTCAAGGTGAACACCTGGACGCAGGTGATGAACGTGATCGAGAAGGCCAAGCCGGGGACCACCGTGGCCCTCACGGTCGAGCGCGACGGCCGGACGGTGCCGCTGCACGCGACGCTCGCGAGTGTCAAGGGCCGCACGGGGGGTTACCTGGGTGTCGCGGCGGCAACGGTGTTCCAGCGGACGAGCCTGGCGGGCGCGATCGGCTACGTCGGCACTGGTTTTTCCGAGGAGATCTCCGGCTCGGCGCACGCGCTGGCCCAGTTGCCCAGCGCCGTGCCGAACCTGTTCTCCAAGGACCGCTCGCAGACGGCCGCGGGCAATGTGAGCAGCGTGGTCGGCGCCGCCGAGGACACCGGGCAGGCGGTGGCGGCCAACGTGGGCTGGGAGTACAAGGTCAGCTTCGTCCTGCTGCTTGTCGCGTCGCTGAACATCTGGGTGGGCATCCTCAACCTGCTGCCGCTGCTGCCGATGGACGGCGGGCACATCGCGGTGGTCCTCTGGGAGATGATCAGGGGACGGTGGGCCCGCGCGCGCCACCGCGCGAACCCGGGTCTGGTGGATTACCGCAAGCTGGTGCCCGTGAGCTTCAGCATTTTCATGGTGCTGATCTTCTTCTCGGCGCTGCTGATCCTCGCGGACATCGTCAACCCGGTGAACATCGGGTAGCAGCCTGACGTAAGGGTCAGGGTGGGCGGGCGGTAGGTGCGCTGCCTGAGCGAGAATGGTGAGCGAAGTTTGCCACTGCTGTGCTAGCTAATCACGCGGAACAACCTATGCACGGCGAACAACCTATGCACGGCGAACAACCGACGGGATGGGACTCAATGACCGTTGACCTTGGCATGCCAGCCACACCTCCGGCGCCGCTGGCCGAGCGCCGGAAGTCGCGACAGCTCATGGTGGGCAGCGTGCCCGTGGGCGGTGGTGCGCCGGTGTCGGTCCAGTCGATGACCACGACGTTGACGGCTAACGTGAACGCGACGCTGCAGCAGATCGCGGAACTCACCGCCACCGGCTGTCAGATCGTCCGGGTCGCCGTGCCGTCCCAGGACGACGCGGACGCGCTTCCCGCGATAGCGAAGAAGTCGCAGATTCCGGTCATCGCCGACATTCACTTCCAGCCCAAGTACGTTTTCGCGGCCATCGACGCCGGGTGTGCCGCGGTCCGCGTCAACCCGGGCAACATCAAGCAGTTCGACGACAAGATCGCTGAGATCGCGCGAGCCGCCTCCGACGCCCGCGTCCCGATCAGGATCGGCGTCAACGCCGGCTCCCTCGACAAACGACTGCTCGCCAAGTACGGCAAGGCCACCCCGGAGGCGCTGGTCGAGTCCGCGCTCTGGGAGTGCTCGCTGTTCGAGGAGCACGGCTTCCGTGACATCAAGATCTCGGTCAAGCACCACGATCCGGTGGTGATGGTCCAGGCGTACCGGCTGCTGGCGGCGAGCTGCGACTATCCGCTGCACCTTGGCGTCACCGAGGCGGGCCCGGCCTTCCAGGGCACGATCAAGTCGGCGACCGCGTTCGGCGCCCTGCTGTCGCAGGGCATCGGCGACACGATCCGAGTGTCGCTGTCCGCTCCTCCCGTGGAGGAGGTCAAGGTCGGCATCGGCATCCTTGAGTCGCTCGGGCTGCGGGAGCGCGGCCTCGAGATCGTCTCCTGCCCGTCCTGCGGCCGCGCTCAGGTTGACGTCTATAAGCTGGCCGAAGAGGTGACGGCCGGACTGACGGGCCTTGAGGTGCCGCTGCGGGTGGCGGTCATGGGCTGCGTCGTGAACGGTCCGGGGGAAGCCCGGGAAGCAGACCTCGGGGTCGCCTCGGGGAACGGTAAGGGCCAGATCTTCGTCAAGGGCACGGTGGTGGCCACCGTGCCCGAGTCCAGGATCGTGGAGACGCTCATCGACGAGGCGATGCGGCTGGCAGAGCAGGTCGCCGGCGAAGACGGTGCGCGGGACGCCGAGCCCGGCCAGCCGATCGTGACCACGTACTGAGCGAAAAGACGGGAAACCAGCTAGACGACGACCTCGCTGATGCGGGTCGTGATCGCCTCGCGGGCCTCGGTGGGCAGCAGGGTGTCAGTGACGAGTACGTCGATTTCGTCCAAAGACGCGAAGGACGCCAGGCTCACGACGCCCCACTTGGTATGGTCGGCCAGCACCACGACCCGGCGCGCCACCTTGATGAGCGCGCGGTTCGTCTCGGCTTCCGCGAGGTTCGGCGTCGTCAGGCCGGCGTCGGGGTCCATCCCGTGGCAACCGAGGAACAGCGTGTCGAAGTGCAGCGAGCGGATAGTCAGGTCGGCGACCGGCCCGACCAGCGCGTCCGACGCGGTACGCACGCCGCCGGTTAGCACGACTGAGGCGCCGTCCGGTGTGCGGCCGCCGTTGAATAGGTTGGCGACCCGCAGCGAGTTGGTGACCATGGTGAGACCGGGGACGTCGAGGAGGCACTGGGCCAGCGCGAACGTGGTGGTGCCTGCTGATAGCGCGACGGCCGTTCCGGGCCTGACCAGGCCGGCTGCCGCGCGTGCGATAGAGTTCTTTTCCGGGCGCTCGAGTACGAGCTTGTCCTCGAAGCCCGGCTCGTGTGCGTTGTGTGAGCCTGGCAGGACCGCGCCTCCGTGGACCTTCTCCACCAGCCCATCCCTCGCGAGGACCTCGAGGTCCCGCCTGATGGTCATGTCCGAGACGCCGAGTTGCTGTGTCAGGTCGCTTACCCGTGCGCTGCCGTCGCTTCTCACGGCTTGCAGAATCAGGGATTGACGGTGTCTGGCAAGCATTCACTACCCCCTCAATAGTGTGCGAACACTTTAAAGTATGACGCTTGAGTGGCTTGTTGGGTTACTGCTCGGAGTGCCGGATATTTCCGTTCGGCATCGACGCAATTCCGTCTAGGTCACTGGTAGCGCCGCGTGGTTAATTAACGGCGGGGAGTGTCTAATTGACGGGCGTCCGTGCGGTATTGCGGTTCGGCGTGACGGGCTAAGTCACGGATCGCGCCCAGTAGAGTGGTGGCCAGTGACCAACCCCGTGGCGTCTTGTCGCCTCCAGTTGTGCGACCGCGGGGGCAGGATGGAGACCATGTCGTTTTCACGCAGGGTCGCGGCGGCCGCGGCCACGCTCGCCGCCTTGGTCGTGACGGTCTCCGTGACCGCCTGCTCGCCCGCCAGTCCGGCGACGTCGCCGCCGCCAACGTCCTCATCCTCGGCCTCATCGGGGAACGCCGACGCGGGCGGCACCGCCAGCGGAAACGCCGCCGGCGGGAGCGGCGGGATCATCCCCGTGGCCAGCACGCTGCACTGGGCCTCCTGCGGCGGCAGCCTGCCCGGCCTCGAGTGCGCCACGCTGCAGGTGCCGCTGAACTACGCCGACCCGAGCGGCCGCACGATCACGCTCGCGTTGTCCATGGCCCCTGCGACCGCCCAGAAGAGCCAGCAGCAGGGCGTGCTGCTTGTCAACCCGGGCGGACCGGGCGCGCCCGGCCGGTCGCTGGCCGGCGCGGTCGCGGCGGGCCTGAACCCGCAGGTCGCCGCCGAGTACGACATCGTAGGCTTCGACCCGCGCGGGGTCGGCGCGTCGGTCCCGGCGCTGAGCTGCGACCCGAGCTTCTTCAGCGGGGACCGCCCGGATTACATCCCGGCGAACCAGGCCGCCGAGCAGGTCCTGATCGCTCGGGCGAAGATGTACGCGGCGGGCTGCGAGGAGCGGTTCGGCTGGCTGTTGCCGTATATGACGACGGCAGACGTGGCCAGGGACATGGACAGCATCCGGCAGGCCTTCGGCGTGTCGAAGGTCAATTACTACGCCTTCTCCTACGGCACCTACCTGGGGCAGGTGTACGCCACGATGTTCCCGGACCGGGTCCGGCGGATGGTGCTTGACAGCACCGTCGATCCGACCGGCGTGTGGTATCAGGACAACATCGACCAGGACTACTCCTTCCAGCGCGCACAGGACGACTTCTACGCGTGGGTGGCGCGAAACGACGCCACCTATCACCTGGGTACGACCGAGGCGGCCGTCCAGGCCGCCTGGTATGAGGCACGGGACCGGTTGAAGGCGCACCCTATCCAGGGGCCGAACGGTCCGCTCATCGGTCCCGATGAGTTCGACGACACGTTCACCCAAGGGGACTACCTGAACACCTTGTGGCCGGGCCTGGCGACCGCCCTGTCCGAGTATGTGAACAACGGCTCGACGAGCGCGCTGATGAGCCAGTACGAGGAGAACGGGGTCCAGGACGAGAACCTGTTCGCGGTGTACAACGCCGTCCAGTGCAGCGACGTGAACTGGCCGAGGAACTGGTCGAAGTGGCAGTCCGACACCGAGCGGGTGTACCAGGCGGCGCCGTTCGAGGCCTGGGACAACGCCTGGTTCAACGCGGCGTGCGCGTTCTGGCCTGTGCAGGGCCCCGCCACGCCGATGCGGATCAAGGGGGCGGGACTGCCGCCGATCCTGATGCTGCAGGGCACGCTGGACCCGGCGACCCCGTACGCGGGCGCCCAGGACGCGCACAAGCTGCTGCCAAGCGCGCGCATGGTGGTCGTCGAGGGCGGCGGGAATCACGGCCAGTCGCTGGAATCGCCCTCCAACACCTGCGTAGAGGACTATCTCAACAGCTATCTCGCCACGGGCGCGCTGCCGGAGCACCCAGGTCTGGTCAACGCGACCTGCCCGGCGGTGCCTGATCCGGCACCAGGCGGCTAAGGCGGCTAGGCTGGCATCATGTTGCGCGTTAGGCAGCGCTCGGAGTCCGCCCGGCTGCTAGACGACCGCGACCGGGAGGCGGCGCTCGCCGTCTGCGATAGGGACCCGGTGGCGAACGTGTTCGTGGCGTCCCGGATCAGGGCGCTCGGGCTCGAGCCGGCTCGGCTCGGGGCTCAGATGTGGGGTTTCGAGCGCGAAGGCCAGCTCACATCGCTGTGTTACTCGGGCGCCAACCTCGTTCCCGTGCAGGCGTCATCCGCCGCGGTCCTGGCCTTCGCCGACCGCGCACTGCGCCAGGGCAGGCGGTGCTCCTCGCTGGTCGGCCCGTCCGCCGCGGTGGCCGAGTTGTGGTCGCACGTGCGCACGCACTGGGGCCCGCCGCGTGACGTCCGGGCAGCACAGCCGCTGATGGCCATCGAGGGTGCCCCGCTCGTCGAACCGGACCCCGGGGTCCGCCCCGTACGGCTCGCCGAACTGGACATCCTGATGCCCGCCTGCGTCGCCATGTTCACCGAAGAGGTCGGGGTGTCCCCGCTGTCCAGCGACGGTGGCGCGGCGTACCGGGCCAGGGTCACCGAGCTCATCAGGTCGGGCCGCGCGTTCGCCAGGATCGAGGACGGCCGGGTGATCTTCAAGGCCGAAGTCGGCGCCGCCACCCCCCAGGTTTGTCAGGTGCAGGGTGTCTGGGTCCGCCCGGAGTTCCGCGGCCAGGGCCTGGCCGCCCCCGGCATGGCCGCGGTGGTGGTCGAGGCGCGCCGGACGATCTCCCCGGTGGTCTCGCTCTACGTCAACGACTTCAACACTCCCGCCCGCGCCACCTACACCCGCGCCGGCTTCACCGAAGTCGGCGAGTTCATGTCCGTCCTGTTCTAGCCGCCCCACCCCCCCTGCCGCTCCAGATGAAAGGCCCATTCAGCTTGCGGTAGCCAGCTGGCTGGGACATTCATCCGGCTGAAGCGAGCGGGACGAGTCATCCTGCAGGCCGATGTGCGCGGTCTGCGGCGTCACTACTGTGCGGACAGTGCCGGGTATGAGGGTGAACCCGCGGGGGTACGTGGCCTGGGGCGCGCTGGGAGCGATATGGCTGGCATCGCGCAGCGTCATCTACGTGGTCGCCACCAGGCCGAAGCTGCTCGGCGACATCGGGGAATATCACCACTGGTACGCCTGCTGCTTCGCCCACGGCGCCTTTCCGCTGGGCGACCCGACGTGGCAGTATCCGCCTGGTGCCGCGCTGGCCTTCTGGCTGCCCGGCGCGGTGCCTGGCAATTACGTGGACAACTTCGCGCTCCTCGCCGTCGGCTGCGACCTGGCCATAACCGTCATGCTGTGCGCACGGAGCCGGCGCGGCGGTTCCCCGGTCGGAGCGTGGTACTGGGTCGGTGGCGTGCCGGTGCTCGGCGTGATCGCCGATGCGAGGTTCGATGTCTTCTCGGTCGCCCTCGCCGTCGCCGCCCTGTGCCTGCCGGCCCGCGAGTCAGCACGCGGCCCGGCAGCGGGCTGGGCGCGCGGCACCTTGACCGGCGCCGGCGCGGCGCTGAAGGCATGGCCGTTGACGCTGCTCGCCGGGACGCCACCCGGTCAGTGGCGGCGCGCTGTCGGCGCCGCGGCGGCGGTGCTGGCGGCCGTCTGGCTCGCCTTCCCGCATGCGACGGCGAGCTTCCTCGCGCACCAGGGCGCTCGCGGGGTCGAGATCGAGTCCGTCGCGGCTACCGCGTTCATGGTCTGGCGGACAGTCGGCTGGCACGGGACGTGGGTGTTCCGGTTCGGAGCCTGGCAGCTCAGCGGGCCGGACGTGACGTTCGCGCAGGATGCCGCCCGGGTGTGTTTCTTGCTCGCCATGGCCGCGGTCATCGCCTGGTCAGTGCTGATCGCCCGCGGCCGGCTGCGGTGGCGCCCCGAGTTCGCGGCGGACGCGCCGCTGGCCGCCACGCTGTTGTTCCTCATCACCAGCCCGGTACTCAGCGCGCAGTACATCCTGTGGGCCCTCGGCCTGGCCGCGGTCTGCCTGGCCGCGGGGCAGACGACGCAGCGCCCGGTGGCGGTGGCTTTGCTCGCCGTCGCCGGAATTACCCAGATCGTCTTCCCTGCCCAGTGGCCGCACCTGCTATCCGGATCCGCCCTGATCACAGGCGTGCTGGTGCTGCGTAACGTGCTCTTGGTCGCGGCCACGGCGCTGTCCTGGCAGCGGCTGCTCAGCGCCGCCGCTAATCGCGGTCGCGGACCTTGCGCAGCCGTTCCATGACCGGCGTGTACGCGGCGGTGAGCACGGCCAGGTCGGCGGGCGGGATGTGGTCGATGAAGTGCCGCCGGACGCTCTCCACGTGGGACGGCGCGACCCGTTCGATCGTCGCCAGGCCGCGCGGGGTGATCACGGTGAACGTGCCGCGCTTGTCGCCGTCACACGCGACGCGCCGGACCAGGCCGCGCACCTCCATGCGGGTGATCTGATGGGACAGCCTGCTGCGGGACTGCGCGGTCAGGTCGGCGAGCTCGGTCATCCGCAGCCGGTTCTCCGGTGCTTCTGATAGCTCTACCAGGATCTCGTAGTCGTTGGTGGTTAGTCCGAACGGGTGCAAGTCCCTGTCAAGCTGGCGCATCAGCATCTTCGCCAGCCGGATGTAGGCGCCCCACGCTTGCTGCTCGTCGTCGCCGAGCCAGCGTGGCTGAACTCGCTTCTCACTCTCTGCGAGCGGCTCTATCGCCATACCTGTCAACCTACCCTCGGCAGCGGCCTTGGCACCAATCCCTCTCGCTGCGACACATTCCGTGGTCGGGTAAGGTCAGGCACAATGTCCAGCGCCAGTTCGAGCACGCACACCACCGATGCAGCACCCCCCCATGGGGGCCCCCACGGGGGCCCGGCGGGGCCAGGAGTGTCAGCGGGGTCGAGTGCCCGGCTGGCGTGGCTGGACGCGCTGCGCGGGTTCGCGGCGCTGTGCGTGGTGTTCGACCACGGGTCCACACTGGTGCTACGGCCCGTTCGCGATTATCTGTATCACACGCTCGACCTCGGCCAGTACGGCGTTTTCGTGTTCTTCCTTGTCAGCGGGTACATCGTGCCCGCGTCGCTGGAACGCAAGGGCAGCACAAGGGCGTTCTGGATCAGCCGCGCGTTCCGGCTGTACCCGATGTACGCGGTGGCCATAGCCCTGTCCGTCATCGCCTACCAGACCCATTACGGGGACATCGCGGGCGCCGAGCACTCTCCGGCCACGTCCATCACTTCCTGGCTGGCGATGATGCCGAACATGCTGTCCGGCCCGAACGTGCCGAACGTGACGTGGACCCTTTCCTATGAAATGGTTTTCTACCTGCTGCTCGCCGCGCTGTTCAGCTGGCGGGTGCACCGGCACAGCGGCGCCTACGCGATCACCCTCGCGATCGGGGCATGCGTGCTTGGCGGCGTGCTGCCGATGGCCGCGCTGCAGCACTGGGGCCGGCACGGCGGCCCAAGCCCGCTGACCGTGGACGTGGTTGCCGACGTCCTCATCATCGGGGGCATCGCGCTGGCCCTGACCGGCAGGAGCGTGCTCATCAAGATCGGCGCGTCCGTCGGCGCGCTCACCGGGCTCATCCTGGCGACCGTCAACCAGGGCTACCCGTACCCGTGGAGCGGGCTGATGATCCTGGCCCTGATGTTCACCGGCACGCTCATCTACCGCGCCGAGCAGAAGCAGGTCAGCAAGTACACGGCGGCGTGGACCGCGGGGGCCGTGGTGGCGCTGACCGTCGCGGCCGGGCTCTTGCACAGCGCCCAGTACCATCTGGGCAACCAGTGGCAAACGCAGTGGGTCAGCTCGATCGTGCTCGCGGCCGCCACGTTCGCTGTCGGCCTGGCCGTGCGGAACCGGAAGATTCCGCGGGTCGCCGCCTGGCTCGGGCTGATCAGCTACTCCGTTTACCTGCTGCACCCGCTGGTCTTCAACGTCTACCGGTCCATCCCCTCGCTGCACAGGCACCATTACGGGGCCCTCGGCCAGACCCTGACCGCCCTCGCCCTGCTCGCGGTGATCCTGGCCGCGAGCGCGATCACTTACTACACGGTGGAAAAGCCCATGCAACGCCTCGGCCGCTGGGTAGCCACCTGGGGATCGCGCAGTCGCCACGGTCCGTTCAGTGAAAAAAATAATGACAAAACCGGCGCGGGCGCTTCGGTCGCGGACGCCCGGAGCACCTCGAGCAGCAGTGCGGTGGCCGGCGGGTCCGGCGGGTCGCCGTAGCGGACCGCCACCACGCAGCGCCTTGTGCCGCGCAGCCGCACCGTGCGCACGCCCGGGTTTCGCGCCGCCCGCAGCGCGAGGGCGGGCAGCAGCGTCACGCCGAGTCCGGCCGCGACGAGCGCCTGAACCGCTACGAAGTCATCGGTGGTGAACGCGATCTTCGGCGTGAACCCGGCCGCCGCGCACTGCCGGAGCAGGTGCTCACGGCACCGATCGCACCCGGCGATCCACCGGTGGCCGGAGAACCGCGCCAGGTCCGCGGGCCACACCTCGGTCACGGCCGCGGGCATCACCGGTTCGCTATGAAGCCCACCCGGCAGGATCAGCTCAACCGGCTCGGTGAGCAGCACCTGTTCCCTGGCGCCGGGGATCTCCGCGGCCCGGTCGGCCTCGCCTTCCGGCTCGTGCCTGAAGATCAGCGCGACGTCCACGTACCCCGCGCGCAGCATGCGCAGCGCCTCCGGCGGTTCGGCCTCCGATAGCCGCAGGTCAACGGTGGGGTGCTGGGTGTGCAGCAGCGCCGCGGCGGCGGGCACGATGGTGCCGAGCGCGGACGGGAACGCGGCGAGCCGCAGCCGCCCGGTGCGCAGGCCGCTGTAGACCGCGAGTTCGTTCTCCGCGGCGTCGAGGCGGCCGATGACTTCGGCGCCGCGCTCGGCCAGCAGGCGGCCCGCGTCGGTCAGCCGGATCCCGCGTCCGGCGCGCTGGACGAGCTTGGTGCCGGTCTCCGCCTCGAGCCGGGCGAGGTGGTGGCTGACAGAAGGCTGCGCGTAGTTCAGCGCGTGCGCCGCGGCCGTCACCGAGCCGTGCCTGGCCACGGCGACCAGCACGCGAAGCCGCGTAACGTCCAGCATGACCTGACTATAGACCGTATTTATCTGTCCGCCCAGGCGTGGATACTAGGCTAATTCGTGCAGGTCCCGCCCCCTGCGAGAGGCCGGCCAGAGGCCATGCGGGAGGGCGCTACTGGCGTCCCTCAAGCAGCGGCGACTCCGGCCGCCTGGCGGGCCGGGCCGGGTCGCCGGCCAGCGCGCGCCGCCGCCACGCGATTCCCGACAGCGCTTCGAGCACGACGCGGTTGGCGAGGAACCCGGTCACTTCCGCGTGGTCGTAAGGCGGCGCTACCTCCACGACGTCCATGCCCGCCAGCGGCAGCTCCATCGCGATCCGCCGGACCGAATCCAGCAGCTGCCGCCCGGTCAGCCCGCCCGGCTCGGGCGTGCCGGTGCCCGGCGCCATCCCCGGATCGACCACGTCCACGTCGACGGACAGGAATACCGCGTCGCAGTCGTCAAGGGCGATCGCGAACGCCTCCGTCAGCACGGCGTCAAGCCCTCGGGTGACTACCTCGGTCATCTCGAACGAGCGCATGCGCTTGTCCGCCATCCAGGCCAGCGTCGCCGGCTCGGGCCAGTACCCGCGCAGCCCGATCTGGAGGAACCGGTCACCGCGCACCGCGCCGGACTCGATCAGCCGCCGCATCGGCGTGCCGTGCCCGTACAGCGAGCCCCACTGGGTGTCTCCGGTGTCCGCGTGGGCGTCGAAGTGGATCACCGACACCCGGCCCCAGCCGACATGCCGTGCCACGCCGGTCGCGTCGGCGAACGTGACCGTGTGGTCCCCGCCGAGGACGACGGGGATCGCGCCGGACGCGGCGACCGTCTGGACGGCCGTCTCGAGCCGCTGCAGGGACTGCGTGGTTTCCCCGGCCGGCATCACGACGTCGCCGACGTCGTGGACCCGCAGCTCCTGCAGGGGGTCCACGCCGAGCGCCAGGTGCGGCCGGGAGGCGTCGTGCGGGAGATAGTCGGTGCCGCGGATGGCCTGCGGCCCGAACCGCGCGCCAGGGCGGTGCGAGGTGCCGCTGTCCCACGGCGCGCCTACTATCGCGACGTCCGCCCCGCCTGATCCCACGGCGGCCAGGCCGCTGAGCTCGGCATACGGCACGCCGAGGAAGGTGATCTCCGGCCCGTACATGGCGCGGGTCATCTCAGGTTCAGGCATGGGTCCCACTCGTGAGCAGCGGTTCTGTCGCGGATTCCCCGCTTCGCGGGTCCTTCATAACCCTAGCCAGCCACGAGGGCAGCCACCAGTTGGCCTTGCCCAGCAGTTCCATCACCGCGGGCACCAGCACCAGCCGCACCACGGTCGCGTCGATCAGCACCGCGACGGCGAGCCCGAGCCCGACTTGCTTCACCGACACGTCCGGGGTGATGTCGAAGGACAGGAACACCACGACCATGATGGCGGCGGCCGCCGTGATCACCCGGGCCGTGCTCGCCAGCCCTCGCGTGACCGCGGCCGAATTATCGTGGCTCTCCAGGTACGCCTCCCGGATCCGGGACAGCAGGAACACCTCGTAGTCCATCGACAGCCCGAACAAGATCACGAAGAGGAACACCGGTACCCACGTGGTCACCGGCATCTTCTCCGGGAAGCCGAAGACCCCGCCCCCCCACCCCCACTGCGTGACCGCGGTCAGCACCCCGTACGCCGCGGTGATCGACAGCAGGTTCATCACGGCGGCCTTGACCGCGATCACGACCGACCGGAACACGGTGAGCAGCAGCAGCATGGACAGCGCGACCACCGTGGCGATCAGCGCGGGCAGCCGGCGGCCGATGAGGTTCGCGAAGGCGACATTCCCGGCGTTCGGCCCGGTCAGGTACGCATGGATGCCGGTCCCCGCGGTCGCCTTCGGCAGCACGTCCGCGGAGATCTCGTTGGCGAGCGCGTTGGTGGCCGCGTCCTGCGCCCCGGTCGTCGGGTACGCGACGAGCATGGCGGCCTGGCCGTCCCCGCTGATCACCGGGGGAGTGACGGCCGCCACGCCCGGCGTGCGGGCGAGCGCGGTCTCGATGGCGTCCACGTTCGCGGTGCGGTCGGGCAACCGCGCCGCGACGATCAGCGGCGCGTCGAACCCAGGCCCGAAGCCTCGCGCCATTGTCGCGTAGCTGGCATAGCCCATCGTGCCGCGCGCCTGCGCGGATTCGTCCGGGAAGGACAGGTTCATCGTGAGGACGGGGGCGGCGAGCAGCGCGATGATCCCGGTCGCGCCAACCGCTGCCAGGACCTTGTGCTTCTGAATGAACAAAGCCCATTGTTCGGAACGGAGGGGGGCTCCCGCTGGCCGGGCAGGCCGGCTGCGGACGCGCCGTCGCGCTAGCGCCGGCGGAGCTTGCTCCGCTTCGGGGGGTTGCAGGGGGGTTGTCCCCCCTGGAGCTAGCAGCGCGGGCTTCGCCAGTCGGGTCCCGCTGTACCCCAGCAGCGCGGGCAGCAGCGTGAGCGCGGCGAGGACGGTCATCGCGACCGTGGCGGCCGCCGCGACCGCGACGCCGTTCAGCAGCGACTGCCGCAGCACGAGCAGCCCGAGCATGCCGATCACCACTGTGGTGCCGGCCGTGAGCACCGACACCCCGGCGGTCCGCATGGCGGTGACCGCGGCGTCCTCGGGCTTGTCTCCCGCGTGCAGCTGGCTCCTGAACCTGGTGAGGATGAACAGCGCGTAGTCGACGCCGACGCCGAGGCCGATCATCGCCGCGATGATCGGGGAGAACGACGGTGCCGGGAACACGTGGCCGAGCAGCGCGATCAGCGCGAGCCCCGAGCCGATCCCGAACAGGGCGGTCGCCACCGGCAGCCCCATCGCGAGCAGCGATCCGAACGCGATCAGCAGCACCACCATGGCCGCCCCGACCCCGATCCCGTTCGACGGCCCGCCGTAGGGCGTCTCAGCGGCGTCGACCACGTCGCCGCCCAGGCTGAAGGTGACGCCGTTCCCGCTGGCCCGGGTGGCGTCGGCTATCAGCGCCGTCGCCTCGCCGCCTGAAATGCCGCTCGCGGAAACGCCGAACTGCACGGTCGCGTAGGCGATGTGCCCGTCTCCGGAGATGTGGCCCGGTGTGGTGTACGGGCTGGCCACGCCGGTGACCAGCGGCGCGCTCGCGTAGGTGGCGAGCGCGGCGCCGACCCTGGCGCGCGTGACCGGCGACGTCACCGGGCCCTGCGACCTGATCGCGAGCGTGAGGATGTCACCGGACTGCCGCGGGAAGTGCTGGTCGAGCACGGTCTGCCCGGGGTCGGAATTGGTGAACGTGTTGTCCGCCGCGGCGCCGAAGCGCAGCCACAGCGTCACCAGGACCGCCACGCCGACGACCCACGCGAGCAGCGTGGTCGTCCGGTGCCGGTAGCAGGCTCGGCCCACGCCGCCGAGCAGGCCGTTATCGCGTGTCCTCATGTCCTCAAGCGTCGCCGCCGGCAACCGCTCGCCGCGTCCGCCGCCGGAAGTCACTTCCCCCGCCGAGTACTCCCGTTCCGGTACTCCCCCAGCAGTACGCCCCCCCGCGAACGGCGGGAACGGGAAATCGGCGGGAGCGGTAAACCACCTTTGACGGTGGGGCGTCTTACTCGTGAGGCTCGGTGAAAGCGGGACACCGAGCCTCAACCCTTGCCGGGGGTCAGCGGCGGTGCTGTTCTGATGCCATGATTGTGGTCGATGAGCCTGGATGACATCGACGCGCGGATCATCACCGCGCTGATCAGGGACGCTCGAGCCAGCTACGCGGTGATCGGGAACGAAGTCGGGCTGTCCGCGCCCGCGGTCAAGCGCCGGGTGGACCGGCTGCGAGCGTCCGGCGCGATCACGGGGTTCTCGGCCCGGGTGGACCCGGCGGCGCTCGGCTGGACGACCGAGGCGTACGTAGAGCTGTTCTGCAACGGGCGTACCTCCCCGGACGAGATCGCCACGGCGGTCCGGCGCTACCCGGAGGTGGTTGACGCCTGCACGGTGACCGGCGAGGCGGACGCACTCGTGCACATCCGGGCTGCCGACGTCAAACATTTCGAACAGGTAATGGAGCGGATTGGGGCTGAGTCGTTCGTCCGGCGGACACGGAGCGTGATTGTTCTCTCCAGGCTGGTCGAACGAGCCGACTCGTTCGCCCCGTCTGAGCACGCATAACGGGCTAAAGTCCATGTCATGGCAGATGTTAACGATGACCTGAGCGCGAACACCGCGCGTTTCCGCGCGTTCGCGGAGAGCAGCGAGGAGGACCTGCCGGCGCCGTGGAAGATGCGCGCCTCCAGGTCGAAGGTCGGTGTTCTCGTGGCCATCGTGGTCGTGGTCGCGGTGCTGGCCTTGCTAGTGGCCAGCGTGCTGGCCTGACCTAGTCGTCCGGCGGGAACTCGGCCGAGCCGCGGACGATCAGCTTGGTGGGGACCTCCACCCGGTGCGGCGGCCCGTCTTCGCCCGTGATCCGGCGCAGCAGCAGGTCGCCCGCGGCGCGGCCGATCTCGCCCGGGTCGTAGCTGACGACGGTGAGTCCCGGCGAGACGAGATCACCGATCTCGAAGTCGCCGAACCCGACTACCGCCACTCGCCGCGTCCGGCCTCGCGCCGTGGGCATGTGTTCGGCGGCGGCGAGCGCGCGCAGCGCGCGCCCGGTGTGCTCCCGGCTGCCGCAGAACACGGCGGTGACCGGCGAGTCGAGCAGGCGCTGCGGCGCAAGCGTCGTCCAGGCCGGGTCCGTCGGCAGTCCGGCCGCGGCCATCGCTTCCGCGTAGCCGCGCATCAGCTGGCACGACCGGTACCCGGTGAGGTCGCCGCCGAGGTAGCCGATCCGCTGGTGGCCCTGGTCGATCAGGTGCGAAACGGCCGACTTCGCGCCGCCGTACTCATCGGCGAGTACCACATCAGCGGCGGGAAACTCCGGCGGCCGCAGCACGAACACCACGGCCACGCCCGCCTCGATCTCCGGGATCAGGTACTCATGGTTGCCGATCGTCGGCGCGATGATCAGGCCGTCGACCCGGCGGGCGCACAACGCGAGCGCGAGTCCTTCCTCGAGTGCCTGGTCGCCGTCCGTCGAGCCGGTGAACACCAGGAAGCCGTGGTCCCTTGCCACCTCCTCGACGCCGCGGCAGATCGCGGCCTGATCCGGCTCGCCGCAGTTGTCCGAGACAAAGCCCAGCGTCGCGGTCCGGCCGGTGCGCAGCAGCCGGGCGCTCTCGTTGCGCCTGAAGCCCAGGTCCTCGATCGCGACAAGGACACGCCTGGTAGTCTCCGGCGTCACGCCTGGCTCGCCGTTTACCACCCGGGACACGGTCTTCAGCGCGACCCCGGCCCGGGACGCGACGTCCTTCATGGTCGGCCTGGTAACCCCGCGTACCGTACGTAGCTGATTGTTCATCGCTCCCCCCGACTACCCAATTCCCTGTAGCGGAGTCCGCGATACCTTCAGCCGCGGCACGCCCGGCGGCAAGATCACTGAATAATGGGGGGCGTGACCGCCACGGACAGTGATCAGGACCAGGAGAAGGAACGGCTAACCGCGCTCGGCGGGCTGGCCGCTCTGTCTCTCGACGCGCTGTCCAGCGTCGCGTACGGCCCTGAGGCCATCCTGATCGTGCTCGTCGCCGCGGGCGCCGTGGCGACGAAGTACAGCCTGCCGATCACCGGCGCTATCGTGCTGCTGCTCGCCGCCCTGGTGATCTCTTACCGGCAGGTGATCGAGGCATTTCCGAACGGAGGCGGCGCGTACGCGGTCTCCAAGACGCACCTGGGGACGATCCCGTCGCTGGTCGCGGCCGCGTCGCTCACCGTCGACTACATCCTCAACGCGGCGGTCGGCGTGTCGGCGGGCGTCGAGGCGCTGACCGCCGCGTTTCCGTCCCTCTACGGTGCGCGGGTCTGGCTGTGCCTCGCCGTTCTCGCGCTGATCACCGGGGTGAACATGTGGGGCCTCGCCGAGTCGGCGCGCGTGTTCACGGCGCCGACGCTCGCGTTCGTCGCCGCGATGGCGATCGTGATCGTGGCGGGCGCCGTGCGGTCGCACCCCGTCGTCGCGCTCGGCCACACGTTGCCGTCGGCCACCGAGGCCGTCGGGACGTTGCTGATACTGAAGGCGTTCGCGTCCGGATGCTCGGCGCTGACCGGCGTGGAGGCGATCGCGAACTCGGTGCCACAGTTCCGTCAGCCGCGGGCGCGGCGGGCGCAGCACACCGAGTTGTGGCTCGGCGTGCTGCTCGGCGTGATGCTGCTGGGGCTCGGTGCGCTGATCCGGCGCTGGGACGTGGTGCCGCAGCCCGGCACCACCGTGCTCGCCCAGCTCACGGCCGGCGCCATCGGCCACAACGCGCTGTTTTACATCATCCAGCTGATCACCCTGGTGCTGCTGTCGCTGGCCGCGAACACCTCGTTCGGCGGGCTGCCCGTGCTCGCCAGCCTGCTGGCGAGGGACAACTTCCTGCCCCATGTGTTCGGCCTGCGCGCCGACCGCCGGGTGTTCCGTTACGGCGTCGGGGTGCTCGCCGGGGCCGCCGCGCTGCTCCTCATCGTCGCGCGCGGCGATACGCAGGCGCTCGTGCCGCTCTTCGCCGTCGGGGTGTTCGTCGGCTTCACGCTGTCCCAGGTCGGCATGGTCAGGCACTGGTACCTGCAACGGTCGTCCGGCTGGGTCACCAGGGCCTGGATCAACGGCGTAGGGGCGGTCCTGACGTTCGCGGCCACCGTGATCGAGCTTGGCAGCAAGTTCCTCGCCGGGGCCTGGTTGGTAGCGGTCGTCATCCCGCTGCTCGTGTTGCTGTTCTTGTGGGTGGCTCGGACCTATCGGCGGATCGGCGTCGAGCTCGGCATCGGCCAGACGCTCCCCCCGCCAGTGAAGCGGGCGTCGCTCGTGGTCGTCCCTGTCGCTAGCTTGAACCGGCTGACCGCTGAGGGGATCTCGGTAGCCCTGTCGCTCGGTGACGACGTGATCGCGGTGACCGTGGTCTTCACCGACTCTGACGAGGAGGAGGAGGCCGACGTGTCGTTCCGCGCGCAATGGAACGCGTGGCGGCCGGAGGTGCCCCTGATCACGCTCCGGTCCGCGCATCGCTCGATAGCCACGCCGATCGTGTCCTACCTGCGAGCCATCGAGATGGAGGACAAGTACCACCGGCTCGTGGTGCTGATCCCCGAGGTGCAGCCCGACCGGCCATGGATGTGGGTGTTTCACAACCAGCGTGGCCTGATCCTTAACCGGGCGATCCGCCGCGGCACCGAGAATGTCGTGGTGTGCAGGCTGCGGTACCGGTTTGGCGCGATCGCCGTGGATCGGGCCGGCACCTCGGCGCCGCAGTCGTTACCGAAAAGCGCGCAGAAGCTACCGAGCGATAACGTCAGGCGCGACATTCGTCCGCTTGGTGGCAAGATATGCGGCATGGGTTCCTTCGCGGTTGCGAGGCGATAGCGGTGGCAGCGCGTTCCCAGCTGCCGGTCGCCGTGGTCACCGGCGGGAATCGGGGCATCGGCCTTGAAGTCTGCAGGCGGCTTGCCGCGCTCGGGTACGCGGTCGTGCTGGGCTCGCGTGACATGCGCCGGGCGGAACTTGCGGCTAAGGAGATTGATCCGGAGGGCGACCGGATCACCCCGTGCCACATCGAGGTCGACAACTCGGTCAACGTCACCGCGCTCGGCGAGTGGGTCAGGGACCGGTTCGGCCGGCTTGACGTGCTGGTGAACAACGCCTCGACGCCGCCCGACCTGTGGGCGATGGCCGGCAACACCGACCTGTCGCCGGTCGCGGAGGCGCTCGACATCAACCTGTTCGGCGCCTGGCGGGTGACGCAGGCCTTGCTGCCGCTGCTGCGCTCGAGTCCGCGCCCGCGCGTGGTGAACGTGTCAAGCGAAGGCGGCTCGATCGCGCTGATGAGTGGCGGCCGCCCCGCCTACAGCGTCTCCAAGGCGGCGCTCAACGCCCTGACCAGGATGCTGGCCGGGGAGCTTTACCGGGACGGCATCCTGGTCAACGCGGTGTGTCCGGGCTGGACGTCGGACGGCGGCGCGCAGGGCGGCGGCCGCTCGTCGGCCCAGGGCGCGGCCAGCGTGGTATGGGCGGTCACACTGCCCAACGGCGGCCCGACCGGCACCTTCACCCGCGACGGCCGGGAACTTCCCTGGTAGCGATGGCGGTCGGTTAGGACGCCTGGTCGGGCGCGGCGAGCGGCCAGCCCCCGGCGGCCAGCCGGGACCGCACCCGGGCTATGTCGGAGTCGTGCGGCGGCGTGTGGGTGACATTAGCGATCGCCGCCTTGATCGTCTCCGCGGAATCCGGGTCGACCGAGGTGGCCAGCTCATCGGCGATAGCGCTGACCTCGGCGTTCGTCAGCTGGCTGCCGAGCAGTGCGAACAGCGGGATGTAGTCGACGTCGGGCACGCCCTCCGGATAGCCGGCCCGCAGCCATCCGATGATCTTGCTCAGAACCGCTGGCAGCCCCATGTTCAACCCTTCTTCCGGCGGAAGCCCGTCACTTGTGCGTCGTGGCCGGGTGGCCGATCTGGTACACCTCGTAGACGCCCCAGCCGATCGCGGCGAGCACGATGAGGAAGCAGAGCACCGCGATCGCCGCGCCCGCCATGCTGCCGCCGACGAGGACGTCGGAGTCAGCGCCAGCCGTCCGCGCGGTGCGCGGCCCGCGCGACAGGGAGAACAGGCCCATGGCGAATAGGGCGGGCAGGCCGGCCCCGGCGATCAGGCCGAACACCACGATCTTCCACAACGCGGTCAGGTTTATCCAGGACATCGTTCTGCTTCCCTGTCAGTCAGGCCGCGGCCGGCTGGGGTTCGGCCGGAGCGGGCGTTCCTGTCCACTCCGCGTTCACGTTGTTGTGGTCCACCTTGTTCGACCGGGACCTGTAGTAGATCAGCACGCAGAGCGCGGCCAGCACGATCAGGTCGACGATCACCCCGACGGTGCCGCCGACGCCGTGCGCCAGGCCGTAGGCGCCCGCGCCGACTAGCGCCGCCGACGGAAGCGTGAACACCCAGGCGGTGGCCATCCGCCCGGCGACGTTCCAGCGCACTTCCGCGCCTTTCTTTCCGAGCCCGGTGCCGATGATCGAACCGGTGGCGACGTGCGTGGTGGACAGCGAGTAGCCGAAGCTGCTCGACAGGAGGATGACGGCGGCCGAGGCCGACTCGGCGGCCATGCCCTGCGGTGCCTCGATCTCCACCAGGCCCTTGCCCAGCGTGCGGATCACTCGCCAGCCGCCCACGTAGGTGCCGATGCTGATGGCGAGCGCGCAGCAGACGATCACCCAGATCGGCGCGTTGGATCCCGTCGCCAGCGTGCCGTTCGCGATGAGCGCCAGGGTGATGACGCCCATGGTCTTCTGCGCGTCGTTGGTGCCGTGCGCCAGCGAGACCATGCACGCGGAACCGATCTGCCCGATGCGGAAGCCGTGCCCGCGCGCCGCGTCGGACAGACTGCGGCTGATCCGGTACAGCAGCCAGGTACCAGCGGCCGCCACGAGGGCGGCGATGACCGGCGACAGCACGGCGGGGAGGACGACCTTCGACACCAGGCCGTGCCACAGCACGGCGCTGCCACCCGAGGCGGCGATCGTCGCTCCGATCACGCCGCCGATGAGCGCGTGCGAGGAACTCGACGGGATGCCGAACAGCCAGGTGACCAGGTTCCAGACGATCCCGCCGGCCAGACCAGCCGCCACCACGGTGAGCGTCACCACCTTGGTGTCGACGAGGCCGTTCGCGATGGTGGCCGCGACCGCGAGGGACAGGAACGCGCCCACGAAGTTGAGCACGCCGGAGATCGCGACCGCGATCCGCGGCGGCAGCGCCCCGGTAGCGATCGACGTCGCCATGGCGTTCCCGGTGTCGTGGAAGCCGTTCGTGAAGTCGAAGCAGAGTGCCGTGATGACCACCAGCACCAGCACTGTGTCGTTGCTCACACCGTGACGGTAAACCGGCCTTTGTAAGTTCAGAAGAAACCGAGAGTGTTAACAGACCAAATTTCTGGTAAATGCGAGTTGACCAACTGTAGCCGGACTTATCCAGACAGCCAGCGGACGTCGCCCGCTAAGGCTTCCTCGTCCGGCGGCTGGAAGCGGTAGCCCATGCCCGGCTCCGTGATGAGCCAGCGCGGACGGGCCGGATCCGGCTCGAGCTTGTGCCGCAGCTGGGCCATGTACAGCCGCAGGTTCCCGCTCGCGTTGTCGTACCCAGGACCCCACACGTCGTGCAGTAGCTGCTTTTGGCTGAGCAGCTTGCCCGGGTTGCGCAGGAGCACCTCGAGCAGGTGCCATTCGGTGGGCGTAAGCCGGATGTCGCCGTTCCCGTCGCCGCCAACGGCGGCGTGCTGAGTCACCCGTTTGGCCGCCAGGTCGACGGTGAGGTCGCCGAGGCGGACCCGGGGCGACTCCTCGGCGCCGCCTACCCGCCGCGAGGCCGCGCGCATCCGGGCGAGCAGCTCTTCCATGCCGAACGGCTTGGTCACGTAGTCGTCGGCCCCGGCGTCGAGCGCTTCCACCTTGTCGGAGCTGTCGGCGCGCCCGGACAGCACGATGATCGGTGCGGTGGTCCAGCCGCGCAGCCCGGCGATCACCTCGACGCCGTTCATGTCTGGTAGCCCGAGATCGAGGATCACCAGGTCCGGCGGGTGTTCGGCGGCGACAGACAGCGCCTCCGACGCGGTCGCGGCGGTGTATACCTCGTACTGTCTGACGCGCAGGTTGATGCGCAGCGCGCGGAGGATCTGCGGCTCGTCGTCCACCACGAGCACCCTGGTCACCGCGTGCCGCCCCTAGTCACTGGGCGCCGCGGGCAGCGAGACGGTCATCGTCAGCCCGCCGCCCGGGGTGTCTTCTGCGGTCAGCGTGCCGCCCATGGCCTCGGTCAGCCCGTGGGAAAGCGCGAGCCCGAGGCCTACGCCGGTGGTGTTGTCGGTGTCCCCGAGCCGCTGGAATGGCACGAACATCCGCTCCTTGTCCTGTTCAGGTATGCCCGGCCCGCGGTCGATCACACGTAGCTCCACGCGGTCGCCGAGCGCGCTGGCGGTCAGCAGCGGAGGCTTGCCTGCGGGGGAGTAGCGTAGCGCGTTCTCCGTGAGGTTCACCACGACGCGTTCCAGGATCGCCGGGTCCGCGACCACCGCGGGTATCGACTCGGGGATCTCCACGTCGATGTCGGCGCCCAGCGGCTCCAGGTTGTCCAGGGCGCGGGCGACGATCTCGTCGAGTCCGGTCGGCCGCGGGAACAGGGAGAGCGCTCCGGCCTGCAGCCTGCTCATGTCAAGCAGGTTCTCCACGAGGTGGGTGAGCCGGTCGAGCGACTCGTCGGCGGTGGCGAGCAGTTCATCGGTGTCGGCGGCGTTCCACCGCACGTCGGGGGAGCGCAGCGAGGTGACGGCCGCCTTGGCGGAGGCGAGCGGGGTGCGCAGGTCGTGGCTGACCGCGGCGAGCAGCGCGGTCCGCATCCGGTCGGCGGCGGCGATCGGCTTCGCCGCCTCCGCCTCAGCGGCCAGACGCTGCTGCTCGAGCGCGGCCCCGGCGTACGCGGCGAAGGCGCCGAGCACCCGACGGTCGCTGGCCGGCAGCGGACGGCCGGCGAGGGCGAGCGAGAGGCGATCGGTGATCGGCACGTTCACGTCCGCGTCGTCGGGCCGGTGTACCGGCAGCTCGCCCGCCGACGCCACCAAGTTCCATTCGGGGGCCGGGCCGCGGGCCGCGCCGCTTTCCGCCCCCTGGCACTCCAGCAGGCTGGCCGAGCGCATCCCGAACGCCTCCCTGGTCCGCTCGAGCAGCGCGTCGACGGCGCCCTGGCCGCGCAGCACGCTGCCCGCGGTGGTCACGAGCAGCTCGGATTCGGCGTTGGCGCGCACCGCCTGCTTGGTGCGGCGGGCCGTGATGTCGACGGTCCAGCTGACGACGAGCCCGACCGCGACGAAGACGCCGAGCGCGAGCGCGTTGTTCGCCTCCGCGATCGTCCACTGGTGGATGGGGGCCACGAAGTAGTAGTTCAGCAGCAGCGATGCCGCGATGGCCTCGAGCAGCGCCGGCACGAAACCGCCGGTCACCGCGACGGCCACGACGGCCGCGAGATATATGAGCACGTCGCTGGTGAGGTTCAGGCCAGACCGTGTGCTGGTCAGTGCCACCGTCACCAGCGGCGCGAGCACCGCCGCGAGGACGTACCCGGCGATCTGGCGGCGCGGCGTGATGCCGCCCCGGTTCCTCGGCAGCAGCCCCCACCTGCTGCCCACGTGCGCGTGGGTGACGATGTGCACGTCGATGGCACCGGAGTCACGGATCGTGCGCGACCCGATGCCAGGCCCGGTGAGCAGGGCGAGCAGCCACGGCCGCCGGCTCGCGCCAAGCACCAGCTGGGTCGCGTTCTCCGCGGTCGCGAACGTGAGCAGCGCCTCGGAGATGTTGTCGCCGACCACCTGGTGATACGTGCCGCCGAGCGACTCGACGAGCCGCCGCTGCCTGGCGAGGTTGGATGGGTTGGCGCCGGTGAGACCGTCGGACTTGGTGACGTGCACCGCGAGCAGGTCCCCGCCCGACGTCCTGGCCGCGATCCTGGCGGCACGCCTGATCAGCGTGTCGCCTTCAGGTCCGCCGGTCAGCGCGACGACGATCCGCTCGCGAGCCTCCCAGGTCGTGTGGATGTCGTGTTCCGCGCGGTACTTCTGCAGCCCTTCGTCAACCTTGTCGGCCAGCCACAGCAGCGCCAGCTCCCGCAGCGCGGTCAGGTTTCCCGATCGGAAGTAGTTCGTGAGCGCCGCGTCGATCTTCTCCGGCGGGTAGATGTTGCCGTGCGCCATCCGGCGGCGCAGCGCCTCGGCCGTCATGTCGACGAGCTCGACCTGGTCGGCTGCGCGCACCACCGAATCGGGAATGGTCTCCCGCTGCGGCACCCCGGTGATCTGCTCGACGACGTCGTTGAGCGACTCCAGGTGCTGGATGTTGACCGCGGAGATCACGTCGATGCCGGCGTCGAGCAGTTCCTGAACGTCCTGCCAGCGCTTCTCGTTGCGTGAGCCGGGCACGTTGGTGTGCGCGAGCTCGTCCACCAAGGCGATCTGCGGCTTGCGGGCCAGCACCGCGTCGACGTCCATCTCCTCGAAGGAGGCGTCCCGGTAGTTGACTCGTGCCCGCGGGACAACCTCCAGCCCGGCGAGCAGCGCCGCGGTCTGCGGGCGCCCGTGCGTCTCGGCGAACCCGACGACCACGTCGGCGCCGCGCTCGGCCCGCCGGTGCCCTTCGCCGAGCATCGCGAATGTCTTGCCTACTCCGGCGGCCGCGCCCAGGTAGATCCGGAGCGACCCACGTGCGGCCGCGCGGCCTTCAGGTTGTCCTGCCATGTCTCAATTCTGCTCTGAAACCCTTGGTCGCTGACGCGGCCCTCATCGTTCCCTGTGTAGCGGGTCGTGGACCGCCGTTAGCGCCGCCCCGCGAAAAACCCGCTGGCCGACCGCTGCCACAGCAATATCACCGTGACCAGCGCGATCAGCCAGACCACGGCGCCGATGCCCTTGGTCACCCCGATCCCTCGGGTGCCGAGCGTAGCCACCGTAAGGAAAGTGTCAACCCCGAAGAGCACCGTGCCGACGGTCCTGGCCCAGCCGGCGCCCTGCTTGCTGGCGTACGCCAGCCAGAGCCAGAGCGCGACCACGACGCCCCCGGCGACGAGCACGCCGGCGCTGGCGCCGGCCGCGAACGATTTGACCGTATTCCCCGGCAGCAGCGGGTGGCTAGCCAGGAAGGCGGTCTTGATCTCACCGATGATGGCGAGGTCCACCAGCGTGGAGAGCACGCTCAGGGCCGCGCCCGAGTACATCAGCCAGGCCGCGGCGAGCACCGACGTCGGCGGCCTCGGCCGCGGCGGCGCGGGCGTGTACCTGGACAGCGCGTCCGCGGCGGGGGTCTGCGCCCACGGCGCGCCCGCGGTCGGCGACCGGGCCGCTCCCTGAGGCGGCGAGGTCATCGGGGACGTCTGCCCTCCGGCCGCGCGCTGAGTGGTCAGGCTCTTGGTCGCGGCCGCGAGATACCCGTCAGGCACCATGGCGGGCTTGGTTGGGGAGGGCGGGGCGGGGGAGAAGAGCGAGGGGGCGGGGGGGGGGGGGGGGGGGGGGGGGGGGGTGACCTTCGTGGGGTAGGCGCCCGCGCCGCGGATGACCTGCGCCACGTCATCCGGCCAGAACGACGTCGGCGGTCCCGTTACGGCGGGCCCGGCCTGGGCGATCATCGCGCCGAGCGCGGCCACGCCGGGACGCTGAGCGGGATCCTTCGCGAGGCAGGCCGTGATCACCTCCCGCAGCCGGGGCGTGACCCTGGTCAGGTCCGGCTGCGCGGTCACCACCCGGTAGAGGACGGACGCCGCGCTCCCGGTCCCGAACGGGGCGTTGCCCGTCGCCGCGTAGGCCAGCACGCAGCCAAGCGAGAAAACGTCGCTTGGCAGCCCGGCCTCGGTGCCCTCGGCCTGTTCCGGGGACATGTAGCCCGGCGTGCCCACCACCGCCCCCGTGGCGGTCACCGACGTGCCGTCGCACGCGCGTGAGATGCCGAAGTCGATGACATGCGGCCCGTCCGGCGCCAGCAGCACGTTGGCGGGCTTGAGATCGCGGTGCACCAGGCCGCAGGCGTGCACGGCGCCGAGCGCCTCGGCCAGTCCCGCGGCGAGCCGCCAGGTGGCCGCCTCCGGCAGCGGACCGTGCCGGCTCACCACGTCTGACAGCGACGGCCCGGGCACGTACGCCGTGGCCAGCCACGGCGGATCGGCGTTGACTCCGTCGGCGACCACGGGCGCGGTGTACATGCCGCTGACCAGGCGCGCGGCGGCCACCTCCCGGCTGAAGCGGTGCCGGAACTCGGGGTCCCGCGCCAGCTCGGGGTGTATGACCTTCACCGCCACCGCCCGCCCGGCCCGCGAGTAGCCGAGGTAAACACAGCCCATGCCGCCAGCGCCCAGCCGGGCATGAAGCTTGAATTCCCCCACCGCCTGAGGGTCATTCGCGGAAAGCGGTTCCATCCACGCTCCAAAGACGCCCCTGCCGAGACCGCACGCAGAGATTACCCGTATTCACACGCAACGGGCAGGTCATGAGGCAAACGAGCCGGATGTTATCGGTGAGGATATCTCTCATGGCTGGTAGCGGTAGCCCATGCCAGGTTCGGTCAGCAGGTGGCGGGGCCGGGACGGGTCTTCCTCGAGCTTGCGGCGCAGCCGGGCCATGTGGAACCGGAGGTAGTTCGTCCTGTTCTGGAAGCCCGGCCCCCAGACGTCGGCCAGCAGTTGCGCCGAAGTCACGAGCCGGCCAGGGTGGCGCAGCAAGATCTGCAACAGTCGCCACTCGGTGGGAGTCAGGCTTGGCGCTCCGGAGTCAGTCGGAAACGTTCGGACATCCGATTGAAAGACCGTGTAAGCGGACAGATCGACTGTCCACCGGCCTATCGTGGCAACGTTCGGTGCCGTCTGGCCGACAGCTTCGTCGCGGCGCAGCGCCGCGCGGAGCCTAGCGAGCAGCTCGGCCATCGCGAACGGCTTCGTCACGTAGTCGTCCGCGCCGGCGTCGAGCGCGCCGATCTTGTCGCCCGGGCTGGTCCGGCCGGACAGCACGATGATCGGCGCCCGCGACCAGCCGCGGAACGAGACGATCACCTCGGTGCCGTCCATGTCGGGCAGGCCCAGGTCCAGGATCATCGCGTCCGGCGGGCTGGTCGAGGCCACGGCCAGGGCCTCCCGGCCGGCCGACGCGATCAGCACCTCGTAGTGCCTGGCCCGCAGGTTGAGCTGCAGCGCCCGCTGCAACTGCGGCTGGTCCTCGACGACGAGTATCCGCGGGGCGGGGCGCCCGGCCAGCAGGGGTTCCCCCGACTGGCCGGGCGCCGCTGTCGTCATCGCGGGCTCACGCTCCGGCCTTGGCATACTGGGCCTGGCCGGGCAGTTCGTCGAGGGCGATGTTGAGGTTGAGCACGTCCACCCGGGGCTCGCCGAGGAAGCCGAGCACCTTGCTCTGGGTGTACTTGTTCACCAGCGCCTGGACCTCAGAGACGGGCAGGTGCCTGGCCGCGGCCACCCGGGCGACCTGGATATCCGCGTTCTGCGGCGAGATGTCCGGGTCGAGGCCCGAGCCGGACGTGGTGACCGCGTCCGGCGGGATCTGTGAGATGGCCACGTGGTCGAACTGCGCGATCTGCGCCTGGCGTGTTTTCACGTTCTGCAGCAGTGTCGGGTTGTTCGGCCCGAGGTTGGAGGCGCCGGAGAAGTTCGGGTCGCACCCGTAGTCGGTCTTCGACTCCGAGTTCGACGCCGTCGATGGCCTGGGCTGGAAGTACTGCGGCAGCGGGTTGCCCTTCGAGTCCACGAACTCCTGACAGATCAGGCTGGACCCGACGACCTTGCCGTTGTACGACACCAGCGACCCGTCGGCCTGGTTCTTGAACGCGAGCTGCGCGATGCCGACCATGACTACGGGGTAGATGATCCCGCAGACCACGGTCAATATCAGCAGCGCGCGCAGCGCCGCGATGTGCTGCCTGACGAGAGATGGAAGACGGTTCACGTCGATCACCTGAATCCGGGGATGTTCATGATGATGAGGTCAATCAGCTTGATGAATGCGAACGGGATGATCAGGCCGCCTACGCCGTAGATCCACAGGTTCCTGCGGAGCATGTTGGCCGCGGACGACGGCTTGTACCTGACACCGCGCAGCGCGAGCGGGATCAGCGCGACGATGACGAGCGCGTTGAAGATGATCGCGGACGCGATCGCCGACTGCGGGCTGTGCAGGTGCAAGATGTTGAGCTTCTGCAGGTCGGGGAAGGCCACCGAGAACATCGCCGGCAGCATCGCGAAGTACTTCGCGACGTCGTTGGCGATGGAGAAGGTGGTCAGGGCGCCGCGGGTGATCAGCAACTGCTTGCCGATCTCCACGACCTCGATGAGCTTCGTCGGGTTGGAGTCCAGGTCCACCATGTTCCCGGCCTCCTTGGCGGCCGAGGTCCCGGTGTTCATGGCCACGCCGACGTCGGCCTGGGCCAGGGCGGGCGCGTCGTTGGTGCCGTCGCCGGTCATCGCGACGAGCTTGCCGCCCTCCTGCTCCTTCTTGATCAGCGCCATCTTGTCTTCCGGCGTCGCCTCCGCGAGGAAGTCGTCCACGCCGGACTCTTCGGCGATCGCACGCGCGGTCCGCGGGTTGTCGCCGGTGATCATGACGGTGCGGATGCCCATCGCCCGCATCTCGGCGAACCGCTCGGCGATGCCTTCCTTGACGATGTCCTTGAGGTAGATGACACCGAGCGCCCGCGCCTTGCCGTTGACCTTCTCGGCCACGACCAGCGGCGTGCCGCCGGCCGCGGAGATATCGTCGACCATCTGGCCGAGCTCCTCCGCCGGAACGCCGCCGTTGTCGCGAATCCACTGGCTCACGGAGCTCGCGGCGCCCTTGCGGACCTCCCGGCCGTCGGCCAGGTTCACGCCGCTCATCCGGGTCTGCGCCGTGAACGGCACGAACTCGGCGCCAGGCAACTCGCCCGCTCCGCGCTCGCGGATGCCGAACTGGTTCTTCGCCAGGACCACGATCGAGCGGCCTTCCGGCGTCTCGTCCGCGAGCGACGACAGCTGGGCCGCGTCGGCGAGCTGGGCGACGTCGACGCCGCTGACCGGCAGGAATTCGGTGGCCTGCCGGTTCCCTATGGTGATCGTGCCGGTCTTGTCGAGCAGCAGCGTGTTGACGTCGCCGGCCGCCTCGACGGCGCGGCCGGACAGCGCGAGCACGTTGCGCTGCACGAGCCGGTCCATGCCGGCGATGCCGATCGCGGAGAGCAGCGCCCCGATCGTTGTCGGGATCAGCGCGACGATCAGCGCCACCAGGATGATCAGGTTCTGCGGCGCGCCCGAGTAGTAGGCCATCGGCTGCAGGGTCACGACCGCGAGCACGAAGATCAGCGTCAGCGAGGCGAGCAGCACGTTCAGCGCGACCTCGTTCGGCGTCTTCTGCCGCGACGCGCCCTCAACGAGGGCGATCATCCGGTCGATGAACGTCTCGCCCGGCTTCGACGTGATCTTCACGACGATCCGGTCGGACAGCACCTTGGTGCCGCCGGTGACCGCGGACCGGTCTCCGCCGGACTCGCGGATGACCGGCGCGGACTCACCGGTGATGGCTGATTCGTCGACCGAGGCGACACCCTCGACCACGTCGCCGTCGCCGGGGATGATCTGGCCCGCCTCGACGACCACGTAGTCGCCGAGCTTGAGCTGGGTGCCCGGGACCTCTTCCTCGCGGACGTTTGTCGCCTCGGGCTTCCAGTCGATCAGCCGCCGCGCCACCGTCTCCTGCTTGCTGCGCCGCAGCGTCTCGGCCTGTGCCTTGCCGCGACCTTCCGCGACGGCCTCGGCCAGGTTGGCGAACAGCACGGTCAGCCACAGCCAGACGGTGATCGTCCAGCCGAATATCGAGCTGTGCAGGATCGCCGAGTACGTGGTCAGTACCGAGCCGACTTCGACGACGAACATGACCGGGTTCTTGATCTGAGCCCGTGGGTCGAATTTCTTGAACGCGTCAGGAAGGGACTTCCAGAGCATCTTCGGGTCGAGCAGGCCGCCACCGACCCGTCGGGTCGGTGTCACTGCCTTACGCGCCCCGTCGTCTGAGACCGTGCGCGGCCTCGTCTTGAGCGGGTTGGTGGCCATCAGTGCAGTCCTTCAGCGAACGGTCCCAGCGCGAGCGCGGGGAAGTAGGTCAGGCCGACGAGGATGATGATCACGCCGATCAGCAAGGTGGCGAACAGCGGCTTGTGCGTCTCCAGCGTGCCGGCGCTTGCCGGCACCGGTTGCTGTTTGGCGAGCGAGCCGGCCAGCGCCAGCACGAATATCTCCGGCGCGAACCTGGCGAACAGCATGACGATCCCGCCGGTGATGTTGTACCAGGTGGTGGCGGTTGTGAGGCCGGCGAACGCGGACCCGTTGTTGTTGGCCATCGAGGTGAACGCGTAGACGATCTCGGTCAGGCCGTGCGGCCCGGCGTTGAGGATCGACCGACGCGGCACGGCGAAGCCCAGCGAGAAGGCCGCCCCGATGAGCGCGGAGGCCGGTGTCGCCAGGATGTACAGCGACGCCCACTTCATCTCGGTCGGGCGGATCTTCTTGCCGATGTACTCCGGCGTGCGGCCGACCATCAGGCCGCCGATGAACACGGTCACCACGGCCAGCATGAGCATGCCGTAAAGCCCTGCTCCGACGCCGCCGGGTACGACCTCGCCGAGCATCATGTCGAACAAGATGACGCCGCCGCCGAATGGCGTGAACGAATCGTGGAACGAGTTGACCGCTCCTGTCGACGTCACTGTGGTCGACGACGCGAACAACGAGGAGCCGGGTATCCCGAACCCTACGTTCTTGCCCTCCATCGCGCCGCCCGCCGCTTGCAAGGCGACACCCGCGTGTTGCCACTCGAAGAATGTGATGGCGCCGACGGAGCACAGCCACAGGAACACCATCACCGCGGCGAGAACGTAGCCCTGCCGGTTGTCGCCGACCATCTTGCCGAAGGTGCGCGGCAGCGAGAACGGGATGACCAGGAGCAGGAAGATCTCGAACCAGTTGCTGAACGGGTTCGGGTTCTCGAACGGGTGCGCGGAGTTCGCGTTGAAGAACCCGCCGCCGTTGTTGCCGAGTTCCTTGATGACCTCCTGCGAGGCCACCGGGCCGCCGACCATGTTCTGCTGGGTGCCGGTCAGGGTGGAGATCACGTGGGTGACGTTGAAGTTGTCGATCACGCCGGTGGCCATCAAGATGATGGCGCCGATCACCGAGATCGGCAGCAGCACCCGGATCACGATCCGGGTCAGGTCGACCCAGAAGTTGCCGAGCCGGTTGGTCTTGTTCCGCATGAAGCCGCGGACAAGCGCGATCGCCACGACGATGCCGACGGCTGCGCTGACGAAGTTCTGCACCGCCAGGCCCGACATCTGCACGACGTAGCCCATCGTGGTCTCGCCGCTGTAGTTCTGCCAGTTCGTGTTGGTGACGAACGACGCGGCGGTGTTCCACGCCAGGAAGGGCGAAACGTTCGCCTGGCCGTTGGAGTACGGCAGCCAGTGCTGCACCCGCTCCATCACGTACAGGAACACCACGCAGACACCGGAGAACGCCAGCATGGACCGGGCGTAGGTGCCCCAGCGCTGGTCGGCCTCGGCGTCGATGCCCATCAGCCGGTAGAAGGATTTCTCTACCCGCAGGTGCTTGGGGGACGTGAAGACGCGGGCAATGTAGTCGCCTAGCGGCTTGTAGCAGACCGCGAGCGCGACGAGGAGCAGGCCGACCTGCAGGAAGCCGGCGAGTGTTGGGTTCATCAGAATCGCTCCGGCCTCACTAGTGCGTAAATGAGATAGATCGTGATCACGATCGCCGCGATCAGGCCGACCCAGTTCTCAGCGCTCAATGCGCTCAACCCCCTTGACGATGAGGAAGAGCACGGCGAAGACGGCCACTGTGATGAAGATGGCCCAAAAATCGTCCATCGCAACTCCTAGGGCTGCTACTTGCTGGTGCGCGGATCCGGGGCATGTCTGAGGCGAGATGCCTGGTTTGTCCGCAAGGGTTTCTCGGTGACGCGAGGCCCCGGTGGGGGCCGGTCTCGTCCCGGCTCGGGTACGCCCCGTAAGGCAGCGCCCGGCCGTCGGTACCGCACCCGCGAGCCGGATCGCGCTTGCGGGGCGCACCCGAACGGCACAATCAAAGCGCCGGTCAGCAGGGGTGATTGCCGTCCTGACGGCTCCCATGCGCCAGCGGCCAGGTTCTTAACAGACCTCATGCACCGCGCGCGGAAATACCGGCAGGTAACCGCTTTCTGGCCCGCCCAGGTTTAGCGGTTATTTATCGGAGAGTTCCGAGATGTCCGGGACCAGCGCCCGCCGCCGTGTCCACGGCCGGTGCCGTCCCATCTCGTCCATCAGAGCCGACGGCGGCACGGCGAGCACCGGGCACCTGGCGTGCGCCAGGAGGTAGCGCCCGACCGACTTGCGCAGCGCCCGGCCGACCAGCGCCCGCCGCCCGGTCCCGATGACGAGCAGGTCACCGGGCTTGCCCGCGACGTCGACGAGGACGGGCCCGGTCTCGCCGCGCTCCACGCGACCTTCGATCGCCACGTCTGGGGGAAAGCCGCCCAGCCCGGCCTCAAACGCGTCGAGCAGCCGCTGCTTGGCGGCTTCCGCCCACACTTCGCGTAGGTAGGCGGACGGATGCCGCCGTTCGGCCATGTCGCCGCCGGGCGGGATCCAGGCGATCACGGGCACCAGCGGCACATTCCGCGCCCGCGCTTCCTCGGCCGCGTACCGCAGGGCCTGCAAACTGCCCAGCGACCCGTGCACCCCGACTACAATCCGACGCACCGCTGACACGATGCATCGCCTCCTGACATCACAATGTCCTGGTCTCAGGCACGTCCACGCATTTCTCCCACCCATGTAACCGCGCCGCGCGGGCAACAGTGCCTTTGCTAGCGGAACCCTAATGTGGGGTGAGAGTTACGTCACATCTTACGCGCGAACCCCTACGCGGTGTAGGCGCCGGCTGTCCGCGGGCGACGGCCCTCCGGGCGTGTCCTGGCATGATGGGTGGCCTATGGAGCAGACTCTATTTCCGAGCCCGCAGGCGGCATCCTTCGTCGCGATCGGGGACAGCTTCACCGAGGGGCTGAACGATCCGGCGCCAGGCGGCGGCGGGTTTCTCGGGTGGGCGGACCGGCTGGCCGGGATGCTCGCGGCCGGTTACCCCGGCCTGCGGTACGCGAACCTGGCGGTCCGCGGCAAGCTGCTGCGACAGATCGTCCACGATCAGCTCCCCGCCGCCGTCGCGTTGTCACCCGGCCTGGTCAGCATCGCCGGCGGCGGCAACGACATCTTGCGGCCCGGCGCCGACCCGGACACGCTCGCCGAACTGTTCGACACGGCGGTGGCCAGGCTGACCCAGGCCGGCAGCCGGGTGCTCATGTTCACCGGGTTCGACCCGGTCGGATTCCCCGTCCTGCGGCTCCTGCGCGGCCGGATCGCGGCGTACAACATGCACCTGCGCGCGATCGCCGACGCCCGCGGCTGCTACCTGGTGGACCTGTGGTCGATGCGGTTCCTGCGCGAGTCCGCCGCGTGGAGCCCGGACCGGCTGCACCTGACGACCGCCTCCCACGAACGGATCGCGCTGCGCGCCTGCGAGGTCCTCGGCGTCCCTGTCCCCGACGACTGCCGCGTCCCGCCCGCCCCCGCCCCCGCCGCCGTGGCGGTGGCCTTGGCCGGCAGGCCCCGTACGGCGGACACGCTGGCTGCCCGCCGGGCGGACATCCGCTGGGCCCGCGAGTACGTCCTGCCCTGGGTCAACCGCCGGCTGCACGGCACCTCGTCAGGCGACGGCCGTACCCCCAAGCGCCCCGACCTAGCCCCGGTAACCCCACCCCCCTGACGTACCCCCCGTTCCGGAGCCCGCCCCCGGCCGTCCCCGCCCCCCCGGCCACCCGCCCCCTCCGTGCCCGGATGAATGTCCCGTTCAGCTGCCGATAGCAAGCTGAACGGGACATTCATCTGCTGGGGCCAACGTCAACGAGGGCGCTTGCCCGTGCTGGACAGCCCTTAATTCACGTTGAGGCAAGCGACCGTCGCCGGGATTGCCGGATATGTCCGGGTAGCAGGCGGCCCGGGGCAGCCAGAGCCAGCATCAGCACTAGCCCCGCGACCAGCGGCGCCCACCAGATCCACGCGCTGTGCGACGTCCCCTGGGCGGCGGCAGTCACGCCACCGGCGACCAGCCCCGCGGCTATCAGCCGACCCCAGCTGAGCGTCGCGGCGGGGATAAGCGCGACCGCGAGCGGCGGCCACGGGTAGTAGGAGACCATCACAGGCTCGAAGAACGAGCGCAACGCCAGCGTAAACGCGGCCCACCACAGCACTTCCGCAAGCACCGGGGTCGGCCACCAGACCCGGCCGGGCGTTCCGGCGAGCGCTGGGTCCTGTTGCGCTTCGCCGTGCCGGGCCGCATCCAGGCGGGCGAGCCAGCGGCGCCTGACCGCCAGCGCGCAGCAGCAAGCGAGCACGATGGTGGCCAGCCGGGCGGGTCCGGCGGCGACGTTGCCGTTCGCCACGTGCGGTGCCAGGGACGTCCACGCGGTGGGGTGGTTGATCGTCGGCGAGTTGGGCTGGCTCGTCACCGACGTGTACGTGGCGTGCCAGTTGGCCGCCAAGGCGGCGCCGAGCAGGACGGCGGAAGGAAGCGCCGCGCGCACCAGGAACATCGGCATCCGCCGCCATGGCATCAATGCCAGCATCACCGGCAGTGCCAGCAGCACCAGCGGTTGGACGCAGACCGCGGCGCCGGCCAGCCAGCCCGCCAGCCCGGCGCGTGAGCGGCTTTGCGCGAGGATCGCGTAGAGCAGCAGCCCGACGGCCACCGCGTCTTCCGGGTGGCCCCAGCGGGCGGACACGTTCCACAGGATGCCGGCGCTCGCGGCGGACAGCAGCGCGCGCTTCCAGCGGGCAACGCCAAGCTGCTCGGCGAGCGCGTCGGCGGCGAACAGCGTCACGCAGCATAGGGCGATCTCGTAGGGGGCGGCCACCAGCCACACCGCCGGATGCAGGTTGTGCGGGCCGGGGATCTGCAGCGACAGACCGGCGGCCTCGATGACAGCGGCGATCGGGACGAGGATGACCGCCGCGCCCGGCAGCGAGACGAGTCCGGTCGGCGACGTGTACAGCCCGCCGATATCAAAGTGCGCGAGGCGGGTCGCGGCGATAAGCGTCCCCCACAGGTCGTACGGAAGCACCCATTCGGTCCGCCCCATCATCGAGGGGCCCCAGGTGGTCGTGTACACCCCGACAATGAGCAGGCCGATCGCGGCAACGAGCGGGAACACCCGTCGCCCCAGTCTGTTTCCCTGGGGGGTCTGAGGGGGTCGTCCCCCCGAGTCAGTCTGTTCCCCGGGGGGGTCTGGGGGGAGTCGTCCCCCCGAGGAAAACAGAGTCTCCCGCATACTGGTCCCTCTCCGCGCCGTAAATCGCGTGCTACTGTACAGGCGCCAGCTCAGGACGGTCATCCGCCTGCAGGCTGACAAGCGTGCCAGGCAGCGAAGCCGGTGAAGTCCGCTACGGCGGGCCATTCCGGCGCTGTCCCGCAACTGTGACGACCCCACGGGTCCAAGCCAGGTCGACTCCTGACGCGCTTGACGATATCGACCCTCGTGGGAAGGGCGATCCGTCCCGGTGGCCGGGGAGGATGCCCGGGCGCCGGCGGTCTCGCCTTCCTTCCCGCCAAATCGGGAGGAAGTGGCACCCCTATGGAACCCGCCGCGCGGCCCGGTCCGCGTAACAGCATTCCCGCCAGAGCCGCCGCGACCACTCTCGCGGCTGCCGCTATAACCGCCGTCATGACCGCCGCCCTGGCCGCGTGCGGCTCCGGGGGCGCCAGCACATCGGCCACCACCAGCCCATCCGCGACCGAGTCCGCGAGCAGCTCCGCGGGCAGCGAGGCGTTGCCGGTGACTAGCGCCTCCGCGGCAGTCTTCCCGGTCTCCGTCACGGGCGGAAACGGCGCGGTCACGATCACCAGCCGGCCCACCAGGATCGTCTCGCTCGACGCCACCGCCACGGAGGACTTGTACGCGGTCGGGGCCGGGTCGCAGGTGGTCGCCGTCGACCAGGACTCCGACTACCCGGCCGGCGTCCCGAAGACCGGCCTGAGCGGTCTCACCCCGAATATCGAGGCGATCGCTAAGTACAACCCCAGCCTGGTCGTCGCCTCCCAGAATTCGAACGGCCTGGTCTCCGGCATGACCAAGCTCGGCGTGCCGGTGCTCATCGAACCGGCCGCCGCCACCCTGAACGACGCGTACACGCAGATCCAGCAGATCGGGCAGGCGACCGGTCACGCCGCGCAGGCCGAGCTGGTCGTGACCGGTATGCGGCAGCAGATCGCCGCCGACGTGCTCAAGGCTGGCGCTGCTCACCGGGGCCAGACCTATTACTGGGAACTGAGCGCGAACCCGTACTACTCGGCGACCTCCACCACGTTCATCGGCCAGATCGTGGGTCTATTCGGGCTCAAGAACATCGCTGACGCCGCGAGCAAGCCCGCCGACGGTGGCTACCCGCAGCTGTCGGAAGAGTACATCGTGACCGCCAAGCCGCAGCTCATCTTCCTGGCGGACAACCAGGCCGCGGACGGCGGTCAGAGCCCGGCCGTGGTCGACAAGCGCCCCGGCTGGTCGGCGATCCCCGCAGTGAAGGACCACGAGGTCATCGCGCTGAACGACGACATCGCCTCGCGCTGGGGTCCCCGGCTCCCGCAACTGGTCGCGCAGATCGCCGCCGCGCTCGAGCAGGCACCCACGAAGTGAAACGGGCCGGCGCGCTGAGCGCCGCGGCGGCGTTCCTCGTCGTCGCGGCGCTCGTCAGCGCCCTGGTCGGCGCGGCCGACCTGAACCCGCTAGACACCGCTGCCGCGCTCGCCGACAAGATCCCGTTCGTCCACCTGCACTCGGGCCTGACGCCGCTGGACAGCGCCGTCCTGTTCCAGATACGCCTGCCGCGGATCGTGCTCGGCGCTCTCGTCGGCGGCTTGCTCGCCGTGGCCGGCGCGGGCTACCAAGGCGTATTCCGCAACCCGCTGGTCGACTCCGGGATGCTAGGCGCGTCCGCGGGCGCCGGGCTTGGCGCGACGATCGCTATCGTCTACCTGGGGTCGGCCGGTCCCAGCGCGGTCCCTGTGGCCGCCTTCGCCGGCTCGCTCACCGGGGTCGCGGTCGCCTACCTGACCGGAGCCGCGGCATCGGCACGCGGCGCGATCGGCGGGGGCACCGCGACGCTGCTGCTTGCCGGGATAGCGGTCGGTAGCTTCCTGGTGGCCGTGCAGACGTACGTCCTGCAGCGCTCGGCTTCGGACATCCAGGCGGTGTATACCTGGCTGCTCGGCTCGCTGTCCGGCGCGACCTGGCAACAGGTGATCTCCGTGCTGCCCTACGCGGCTGTCAGCACGCTGATCGTGTTGCTGCACGGCAGGCACCTGGATGTCCTCGCGGTCGGCGACGAGGAGGCGCACGCGCTCGGCATGCGCCCTGGGGTCGTCCGGCTTATCGTCGTCGCGGCCTGCGCGCTCGCGGCGGCGAGCGCGGTGGCTGTCAGCGGCCTGATCGGCTTCGTCGGCATCGTCGTGCCGCACGTCGCGCGGCGGCTCGCCGGCCCAAGTTATCGCAGCGTCCTGCCGCTGTCGGTGCTCATCGGCGCAGGTTTCCTGGTGCTCGCGGACACCGTGGCCCGCACCGTGCTATCTCCCGCGGAACTGCCGATCGGTGTGATCACCGCGCTGATCGGCTCGCCCGCGTTCATCTGGATCCTGCGCAGCACGAAGGCGGTGGACACGTGACCACGCTCGCCGTGCAAAGGCTCTGCGTGAGCCTGGACCGTACTCCGGTGCTGCGTGGTGTCACATGTACGGCGGCCGCGGGCGGCTGGCTCGCTTTGATCGGCCCGAACGGAGCGGGGAAATCCACCCTGATCAGGGCTGCTGCCGGGCTGGTGGCATACGAGGGAGCGATACGGCTCGACGGTACCGACCTCAGGTCGCTGCGGTTGCGAGACCGGGCGCGGCTGATGGCCTACGTGCCGCAGGAGCCGGTACTGCCGCCGGACATGACGGTGGAGCAGTACGTGCTCTTGGGCCGGACCCCGCACCTGGGCTACCTGAGCGGCCCGGGACGGCACGACAGGGAGCGGGCGGCGGCCGCCCTGGAGCGCCTGGACGTGGCTCGGTTCGCCGGGCGGCGGCTGGCCAGGATGTCCGGTGGTGAGCGGCAGCGGGTAGTGCTGGCCCGGGCGCTGGCGACAGAGCCTGCGCTGCTGCTGCTCGACGAGCCAACCTCGATGCTCGACGTCGGCCATCAGCAGCAGGTGCTCGAGCTTGTCGACCGCCTGCGCAGGGAAAGCGGCCTGACGGTGCTGTCCACGCTGCACGACCTCACCGCCGCCGGTCAGTACGCCGACCACCTTGTCCTGCTGCACGAGGGCCGGGTCGTCGCGGCGGGCCCGGCCGAGGCTGTGCTGACCACGGAGCTGATCGCGGCGGTCTACGCTGCCCGCGTCAGCGTAACGGCAGGCCAGGATGGCCGGCCGGTCGTCGCCCCGGTGCGCGATCTAGACTGACGTTTTGCGGCACCGGGGAGTATTGTCGCATCCGATTCTTTTAATCGTGTTGGCTTCGAAGGGGCCGCCATGTATCAGCCTTATCCGGGTGGGTCCCAGGTCCCAGAGACCGCGCCACCCGCCGCCGCTCCCACCTCGGTGACCAGGGCCGTCCAGGTGATGTACGTCGGGGCCGCCGCCAGCTTGATCGGCATCATCATCACCGTCCTGGACCGCCACGCCATCAGGACCGCTCTTGCCAATAACAATCACAAGCTGACCGCGTCCCAGCTCAACACCGACTACCACGCGGCGATCGGCGTTGCGATCGTCGGCGGCCTGATCGGCGTCGGGCTGTGGATCTGGATGGCCTTTATGTGCAAGGCGGGCAGGTCGTGGGCCCGGATCGTGTCGACCGTGTTTTTCGGCATCGAGACGCTCGAGCTGGCAGTTGGCTCGGCGCGGACGGGCAGCGGCGGCGCGGTGCGGATCTACGGGATCGTGATCTGGCTAATCGGACTCGTCGCGGTCATCTTCCTATGGCAGCGCCCGTCCACCCAGTTCTTCAGGGGCGGCGCGCCACAGTAGTACTGACGCGGTGACAGCGGGGGCGCTTGGGTTCGACCTCTTCGTCGGCGCTGTCACCGTGCTCGCCGCCATCGTGGCGGCACGGCTCGCGCACAGCGCCGGGCTGCCCGCGCTGCTCGTGTTCCTCGGGGTTGGCCTGGTGATCGGCGACGCCGGGATCGGAGTCAGGTTCGACAACGCCGCGCTGGCCGAAGTCCTCGGGCTGAGCGCCCTGGTGCTGATCCTCGCTGAAGGCGGGCTGACCACCAACTGGGCACACGCCAGGGCCGCCGCCCCGGCGGCGATCGCGCTGGCCACCATCGGGGTAGCGGTCAGCATTATCGTCGTAGCGGCGTGTACCCGCTGGCTGCTCGGCTTCGGCTGGCGCGAAGCGCTGCTGCTCGGCGCGGTGCTCGCGCCGACCGACGCCGCCGCGGTGTTCTCTGTGCTGCGAAGGCTGCCGCTGCCGCCGTTGCTTTCCGGCATGCTCGAGGGTGAGTCCGGACTGAACGACCCGCCGGCCGTGCTCGCCGTCACGCTGCTGAGCGCATCAGGCACGCACGCGCCGTCCGCCCTGCTGGTCATCGGCGAAGTGGTGTGGCAGCTCGTGGGCGGTGCCGCCATCGGGGTCGCGGCGGGCCTGCTCGGGATGCTGTTCCTGCGCAGGGTGGCGCTGCCCGCCACCGGCCTGTACCCGGTCGCGATAGTAGCGCTCGCCGTGGCCAGCTACGGGGCGGCGTCGCTGGCGCACGCGAGCGGGTTTCTCGCGGCCTACGTGTCGGCCGTCTTGCTCGGCAACGCGCGGTTGCCGCACGGCCCCGCCACCCGGGGCTTCGCCGAAGCCCTGGGCTGGCTGGCCCAGATAGGGCTCTTCGTCATGCTCGGCCTGCTCGCCTCGCCTGCCCGGCTGCCGGCCCAGATCGGGCCGGCCATCGTCGTGGGCCTGGTCCTCGTGCTGCTGGCGCGCCCGGCCGCCGTGCTCGTCGCCACGCTCCCGTTCCGGTTGCCGTGGCGGCGGCAGGCGTTCCTGTCGTGGGCCGGGCTGCGCGGCGCGGTGCCGATCGTGCTCGCCACGATCCCGCTGGGCGCCCGCGTAGCGGGCGCGACCCGCGTGTTCGACATCGTGTTCGTCATCGTCGTCGTCTTCACGCTGCTGCAGGGGCCGACGCTGCCCTGGGCCGCCCGCCGGCTCCGGGTCACCGCGCCCGCGGAGCCGCTGGAGATCATCGTGGACGCGGCGCCGCTCGAGGAACTGCACGCGGACCTGCTCCAGGCGCAGATCCCCGAGGGCTCGCGGCTGCACGGAGTGGAGGTCTTCGAGCTACGGCTGCCCGCCCAGGCGAACATCTCGCTGATCGTCCGCGACGGCGAGGGGCTCGTCCCCGGGCCGAACACGGTGCTGCGCACCGGCGACCGGCTGCTGATCGTGGTGCCCGCCGCGGTACGCGAGCGGACCGAGCGCCGCCTGCGCGCCGTGAGCCGGGCCGGCAAGCTAGCCGGCTGGTTCGGCGAGCACGGCCAAACCAGATGAATGGCCCATTCACCAGGCCATAGGCAGCTGAATGGCCCATTCACCTAGCGGAAAACTAGCCCCAAGCCACAACGCGGTTTGGCCGAATGGCGATGACAACGCGCGTCTCCCCCGGGTTGTCCCTCGTCCGCAGGTCCGCACCGTACTTGGCGCCTACCTTGTCGGCGAAGGCGTAGTCGTCGTCCGGCGTGACCTCCGCGTCGCCGCGCAGCTCGACATACCGGTACGGCGACTTCTCGTCGAAGATGAGCAGGCTGCACTTGGGGTTGGCCTGGAGGTTTTTCACCTTCTGCCGGGTCGTGTTCATGGATAGCTTGACCGTGTCGCCATCGGCGAGGAACCAGACACCGGAAAGCTGCGGCCGCCCGCTGGCCCCGATGGTGCCGAGCACCGCGACCGGCCCGTCGAGCAGGTCGCGGTGCGAGTCAGGAATCGTCGTCATGGCACGAACTCTACGACGCGTCGGCCCTCATATTCGCGGCAGCCCGTACATCGCCGGTCGGCTGGTGCGACGGGACAACTGCCCGGTCCCGCACCTGTGCCGGCGCACCGACGGAAGCGGCCGCACGGCGTCCGACGGCCACCGCCGCCACCGCGCCCGCCAGCGAGATCACCGCCGCCACCACCATCGCGGGCCGGTACCCGGACGTGAAGCTGGCCGCCGATCCGAAGTGCCCGTGCGCGGCGAACACGGCGGTCACGAGAGCGATGCCGAACGCCCCGCCGAACCGCTGCATCGTGTTGCTGACCCCTGAGGCACGGCCGACGTCACTGGCCGGCACCGCGCCTAGTACGGCGGTCGGCGCGGTCGGCAGCGTCATCGAGACGCCGACGCCCGCGATGATCAGCGGGATGACGAACCGCCCGTAACCACCGCCAGCCGTCGTGGCGGCCAGCGACGCGACCCAGGCGAGCCCGGCGCCCTGCATGAGCAGGCCGGCCACGAGCAGCGGCCGGTTGCCGATCCGGTCGGCCAGCGCCCCAGCCAGCGGAGCGACCACCATCGGCGTCGCCGTCCACGGCAGCAGCCGCAGCCCGGTCGCCAGCGGCGAGTAGCCGAGGCCAAGCTGGAAGTACTGAGCGGTGAGGAACGCCGCGGAGAACACCGCCCCTGAGCTGCAGAACGCGGCGGCGTTGGCGGCGCTGAACGTGCGGGACTTGAAAAGCCGCAGCGGCAGCATCGGCTCGGCCGCCCGGCGCTCGCGCAGCACGAGCCCGATCAGCAGCACCGCGCCCACGATGAACCCGGTTATCGCCTTGGGGTCGCTCCAGCCCGAGTCGCCGACCTGGATGAGCGCCCACGCGATGGCCGCCGCCCCGCCCGCCACCAAGGGCACCGCCGGCAGGTCCAGCCGGGTGGCAGGCCCGCGGCCTGACGGCAGGAACAGCACCGAGCCGATGGCGGCCGCCAGGCCGAACGGCACGTTGATCCAGAAGATCCAGTGCCAGTCCAGCCCTTGCACCACGACCCCGCCGACCAGCGGGCCTCCCGCCACCGCGAGACCCCCGATTCCGCCGAAGATGCCGACGACGGCTCCGCGCCGCTCCACGGGGAACGTCCTGGCCAGGATCGTCAGCGCGAGCGGCGTGACGGCCGCCGCGCCGAGCCCCTGCACGGTTCGGGCCGTGATCAGCAGGCTCGCGTTCGGGGCGAGCGCGCACGCCGCCGAGCTAACGGTAAACAGGACCAGGCCGCCCACGTACACCAGCCGGTGCCCGAACCGGTCGCCGATCGCCGCCGCGGTGATGATGCCGGAAGCGAACGTGAGCCCGTAGGCGTTGACCGCCCACTCGAGGGTCGCGATGCTGCCGCCGATGCTGGCGTGGATCGCCGGCAGCGCGGTGACCACTACCAGCGCGTCGAGCGCCACCATGAAGAACGAGATCGAGGTGAGCGCGAGCACCAGCGGGAGTGAGGTGGCCCGCTGTCGCTCGCTTGAAGCGAGTTCCATCTTTTCCGCCTCCAGGACCGGCCAGCGGCGCCGCCACGGCGCCGGTTTACTGACCGGCTCACCCTGACCTACGGCGAAAGCGACCCCGTTTCGACACGGTCGCCAGGAGTTTTTCTTTCAGTCATGGCGGCGCAGCAACTCCTCGCGCACGGCCGAGTTGGCGCTGGTTTCCGCTGCCCGAGCCCAGGCGCCCCGAGCCCGTTCGGGATAACCGGCTTTTTCTAGCAGTGCGGCGTGCGCGGCATACAGCGGCGAGTACCCCTCTAGTGCTCCCGAGGCGAGCACTGGCTCGAGGACGGCGAGCCCGGCGAGCGGGCCGTCGGCCATGCCGACCGCGACGGCCCGGTTGACCTCGACGACCGGGGAGTGCTCGAGCCGCGCGAGCGAGCCGTAGAGCAGGGCGATCTGCGGCCAGTCGGTGTCGTCGAAGCGCGGGGCCTGCGCGTGCAGCGCGGCGATGGCCGCCTGGAGCTGGTACGAGCCGGGGTCGCGGCGAGCGAGCGCCTCGTCGAGGACGCGAGTGCCCTCCGCGATCAGCGCACGGTCCCAGCGGCTCCTGTCCTGTTCTTCCAGCGGGACCGGTCGGCCTCCGGCCTGGCGCGCCACGGCCCGCGCGTGGTGCAGCAGCATGAGCGCGAGCAAGCCGGCGGTCTCGGCGTCCGCGGGCAGCAGCCGGTGCAGCAGGCGGCCAAGCCAGATCGCCTCCTCGCACAGTTCCTTCCTGATCAGCGCGTCGCCGCCGGAAGCCGCGAAGCCCTCGTTGAAGACGAGGTAGACGACGGTTCGGACGGAACGGAGCCGCTGCGCCGGGCGGGCGGGGATTTCGAACCTGATGCCGGCGTCCCGTATCTTGCGCTTGGCCCGGACCAGGCGCTGCGCGAGCGTGGGTTCGGGAATGAGGAAGGCGGCCGCGATCTGTTTCGTGGTGAGCCCCGCGACATAACGCAGCGTCATCGCGACCCTGACCTCCAGGGCGAGCGCGGGGTGGCAGCACGCGAAGATCAGCCCGAGTCGGTCATCGCCTAGCTGGCGTGGTTCGGTGGCCAGCTCGTCCACGGCCGCCTCCTCTGGTTGGGCCCGGAGCGCGAGCTCGCCGAGCACCTGCGGGTCGACGGCGACCGCGGCGGTCCTGCGGTGGGCGTCGACCGCCTTGCGCCACGCGGTCAGCATGAGCCAGCCACCGGGGTTGGGCGGGACGCCATCGCGCCACGCGGTCGCGGCGGCGGCGAACGCCTCGGCGGCCGCGTCCTCGGCCGCCTGGAGGTCGCCGAGCCGCCTGGCCAGCGTCGCGACCACGGCGCCCCACTCCTCGCGGAACGCGTGCGCGAGCTCGCCCTCGCTCGTGGGCCCGCTCACGCGCCTGCTCTTAGTCGAGCATCAGCTGCCACGGCATCCCCGACATCGCCGCCCGGATCTCGATCGTCGCGTCGTCCACCGGCATCCGGGCAGCCCAGTCGATGGCGGCGTCCAGGTCGGGCACGTCGATCAGGTAGAACCCGAGCAGGTGCTCCTTGGTCTCCATGAACGGTCCGTCGGTGATCAGCCGCTCCTCGTCGCCGCGCAGCCGCACGCTTGTCGCCGTGTCGGTGTGCGTGAGCTGCTCGCCGCCGACGAGCACGCCCGCCTCCTTGGCCGCCCGGGTGTAATCGACCCAGCCGCCGTGCGCGTCGGCCTCGTGTACGGTCGCCTTGGCCGCGGCCGCGTAGCCCTCCGCTGTGGTCGGCGTATAAATGAGCAGCGCGTACTTCATCGTTGCCTCCCGTTGTGGTACCTCACGGTTCGCCATACCTACGGCTGGGACAGGCGGATATCGACAGTCAGCTTCATTCAATCTTTATCCCGAACGAAGGGGGCTGACTGCCCGCGGTTAGTGTTTGACCAGAAACGGTGGCGAAGCGACAGGAGCGTGCGTATGAAGGTCGGCCTGCACATCCCTGACTTCACCTGGGAAGGCGGCACCCCCGAACTGCGGTTCCGGCTCGCTGAGATCGCTCAGCAGGCGGAACAGGCCGGTGTCGACCGGATCAGCGTGATGGACCACGTGTGGCAGATCGGCCACCTCGGCCCGCCCGAGCACGAAATGCTCGAGGCCTACACCGCGCTGGGCTGGCTGGCCGCCAAGACCGAACGGGTGCGGCTGCTCACCATGGTCACCGCGGTGGTCTACCGGGAGCCAGGGCTGCTCGCCAAGGCGATGACCACGCTGGACGTGCTCTCCGGCGGCCGCGCGATCCTCGGCATCGGCGCGGCGTGGAATGAGGACGAGGCCCGTGGGCTTGGCCTGCCGTTCCCGCCGACCGCCGAGCGCTTCGAGCGCCTGGAGGAAGCGATCCTCATCTGCAAGCAGATGTGGAGCGACGACGACGGGCCGTTCGAGGGCAAGCACTACCACCTGTCCCGCACCCTCAACTCGCCGCAGCCGCTCAGCCGGCCCCGGCCGCCGATCCTCATCGGCGGGTCAGGGGAGAAGAAGACGCTGCTGCTGGTGGCGAAGTACGCGGACTCGTGCAACATCAACGTCCTCGACCCGGCACTGGCGGCGCACAAGCTCGACGTGCTGCGGCAGCACTGCGCCGACGTGGGCAGGGACTACGACGAGATCGAGAAGACCGCCCAGACCCGGTACGACCTGGGCCCGAACGGCGAGAACGTACAGCGGACGATCGAGAACCTGCACGCGCTGTCCGAGCTCGGCTTCTCGGTCGCCCACGGTGGCCTGCGCGACGTCAGCAAGGCCCGCCAGTTGGACCTGTTCGCCGAGCGAATCATCCCGGCCCTGGACAACTTCTAACGCCGGTCCGGACCGCTCACCGGGCCAGCCCCGTCCGCGCAGCCGCGGAACCCCACCCCCTCCCGCCCCCGCCCCCGCCCCC
>Ga0210390_10000067_pt1 | contig 105564 bp, 92 predicted proteins | sample IncBWH11OmetaG_FD_161050 | JGI IMG/M metagenome (GOLD analysis project Ga0210390, IMG submission 161050) | Forest soil microbial communities from Barre Woods Harvard Forest LTER site, Petersham, Massachusetts, United States - Inc-BW-H-11-O ...
GGTCGCTGCGACGCTCAACAGCAGACCACGCAAGACACTCGGCTGGCGCACACCAGCCGAAGCACTCGACAAGCATCTACGATCCCCCCAAACACAAACCGTTGCGTCCACCAGTTGAATCCGCCCTGCACACCAAACGATAGTAATCGACGGCCTGGATGTCGATCCGTGGGCCTGATGGACCTCATAGCGGCGCAGGTCTTCCCTCGCACGGCCCCGAGCAGTCCTACTCGCGATCGCTGGAACTCTACTCGCGATCGCTGGAGCTCTTGTCCCGCCAGCCCCGAGGATACTCGTCGTCGTGTAGTCGATGGAGCTGATGCGCGTAGTGATCGAGTCGATCGGCGGCGCTCTGAGCCTCGTGGTAATCCCTGCCATGGTCGCGAGCCGGTGTCCTCTCCTCGGCGCGCTTGCGCACGATGTGCAGCTCCTCGCGGGCCAGCTCGACGATCTTCTCTAGCGTCTGTTCAAGATTCACAGTGCCCCTTCGTCTCTTGCCAGGGTCGTTGTCCCCATGAAGCGGCGGACGACGATCGCGCTACCGCTGGCGGCTCCACGAGGGGCATGGTCTCAGGGCCGGATGAGAGGGACATGAGGACCTTGCCTCGCCCTCATCATCTGAAAGTAGTGGCCTTGATCGAGGTCGTCGATGAGCCCGGGTTGGGTTGGCTGCCACCCGAGCAGCTCACGGGTCAGCGCGCTCGACGCCGGGGCGTCGAGCGCCAGGAAGCCGCCCAACCAGGCGAAGTGCTCGCCTGCGTCCTCGGGGGAGACGGAGATTGCCGGCACCTCGAGATGGCGTCCGATCACCTCGGCTATGTCGCGGACCGGCACGCCCTCGTCGGCGACCGCGTGCAGCGTCGACCCCGCCGGGGCCTGTTCGAGCCCGAGGCGGAACAGGCGCGCGGAGTCGAGGCGGTGCACGGCGGGCCAGCGGTTGGCCCCGTCGCCGATGAAGCCGGAGACGCCCTTCTCGCGGGCGATACCAACGAGAGCCGCGATGAAGCCGTTGTCTCCGTCGCCGTGATTGGTCGGCGGAAGTCGCACGATCGCCGAGCGGACGCCCTGGGAGGCGAGGGAGAGCGTGAGCTCGGCGGTTTCCCATCGGGCCTGCGGGCCGCCGCCGAACGCGGCGACGCCCGCGTGGGCGTCATGGCCGTCCTGCTCGTTCGCCATGTGCCCAGGTGTCAGCCCCAGCAGTCCGGACGCGATCAGCAGTGGTCGCCCAGAGCCCGCGAGCGCTTCGCCGAATGTCTGGACGGCACGGCGATCCGCATCGGCGGCGCCCTGGAAGTCCCCCGAGAACGCGAGGTCGTGCTTGAACGCGAGGTGGATCACACCATCCGACGCCGCAGCCGCATCGCGGAGGCCGTCGAGATCGTCGAGGCTGCCCCGATGCGCCTCCGCACCGGCGGCGGTGAGGGCAGCGGCGGAGTCATCCGAGCGGGCGAGCCCGACGACCTGGTGGCCCGCGCCGATGAGCTCGGGAACGACGGCGGAGCCGATCCAGCCGGACGCGCCGGTGACGAAGATACGCATGAGAAAACCTCCAGTTGGGCGTGCGATGTCAGTTGCTGTCATCAGCGTAGCACGGATCATGTCAGCGACTGTCGTCGGGTATGATCGGATTATGGGTCGATGGCGGCCAGACGCACGTGGGCGGCTCGTGCAGGCGGCCTTCGCGCTGTACAGCGAGCGCGGGTTCGAACAGACCACCGTGGCGGAGATCGCAAAGCGCGCGGGGCTCACCGAGCGAACGTTCTTCCGACACTTCGCCGACAAGCGTGAGGTTCTGTTCGCGGGCGCGGACGCGCTGCGGGAGCTCCTCGTCAGCACGGTCATGCAAGCGCCCGCCTCCACAGCGCCGATCGACGCGGCGGCGGCGGGCCTCGAGGCCGCCGGCGCCGCAATCCAGGAGGGAGGAGAGCTCCCGCGTCAGCGTCAGGCCATCATCGCCGCGAGCGCGGAGTTGCGGGAGCGCGAGCTGATCAAGCTCGCGTCACTGGCCTCCGCGCTCGCCGACGCGTTGCGTCGGCGCGGCGTCGAAGAGCCAGCGGCGAGCCTGACCGCCGAGGCGGGGATCGCCGTCTTCAGGGTCGCGTTTGAACGCTGGATCGACGAATCCGACCAGCAAGACCTGCCGCGACTGATTCGACAGTCGCTCGAGCAGCTGAAGGCCGTCGTGGCGGGCGTTTGACCTCGGCACACTCGGGCTCGCGCTCGGTGGCCGTGCTTGGTGCTGCCATTAGAGTACGCCGACGTATCGGATACTCTTGCGCGCCGCCGGTCCATGCCGGTGTCGACGTCATCCGATTAGGAGGTCTGCATTGTCCGCACCCCGCCCCGCTTCACGCTTCGCGCGCTTGCGCGCTGTTCCGCTTCTGCTGGCGCTGCTGGCACTCGCGCTGCTGGCGAGCGCCGGCACCGCGAGCGCGGCCACGTTCACCGTCGACGATGCGACCGACGCGGCGTTGACCAACCCCGCGGGCACGTCATGCTCCTCGACGAACGGTGGCAGCTGCACGCTGCGTGCGGCGGTTCAGGCGGCCGACAACACGGGCGGCGCGAACACGATCACGCTGCCCGCCGGCGATTTCAAGCTGACGATCCCTTCCACAGGGCAAGGCGATCCGAGCACGGGTGATCTGGACATCAAGGGCGGTGTGGAAGTGACGATCGCAGGTGCCGGGGCCGGCGTGAGCGTCATCGACGCCAATCACATCGACCGGGCGTTCGCGGTGCTCGAAGGCGCGAGCCTGTCGATCTCCGGAGTGACGATCGAGCACGGTGACACGGGGCACGAAGCGAGCGAAAAATCGACGAAAGACGGCTACGGGGGCGCGATCTACAACGACGGCGCGCTTTCCATCAACAGCAGCCTGCTGACCGGGAACACCTCATACGATGGCGGTGGCGCCATCTACAGCGACACGGAAGCCTCATCGACCTCGATCACGAACTCGACCGTGACGCGCAACGCCGCAGACGATGGCGGCGGGGTGCTCATCGTGTACTCGGGCTCGATCAACCTCACCAACGACACGCTGACCAACAACAGCGCCGACGAGGAGGGCGGCGTCGTGTACGCAGAGGAGACAGGCAGCGTCGTCGGGACCGTTACGGTTGCGGGCAGCACGATGTCGGACAACACCGCCGATGACGAGGGCGGCGCCATGTACCTCGAGTACGCAGGTCCCACGTCGGTCACCAGCTCAACCTTCAGCGCCAACAACACCGACGACGATGAAGGGGGGGCGATCTACGACTACGACTCTGGCCGTCTGACCGTGCAGGACAGCACTTTCAGCGCTAACACCGCCGGCGATGACGACGGGGGAGCTGTGTACACGGATGACACGGACCTGACCGTCGCGAGCAGTGCCTTCTCGAGCAACGAGGGCGAGGAGGGCGGCGCGATCTACGTGGATGGCTCCTCCAGCGCGGCGAAGGAGAGCATCGAACAGAGCAGCTTCAACGGCAACCACGCGACCGACGACGAGGGCGGCGCGATCTACGACGACTACGGCAACCTGTCGATCGCGGGGAGCACGTTCACGCAGAACTCCGCCAGCTACTACGCCGGTGCGCTGTACTACGACAGCGGCGACGCCCTGTCGCTGGTCAACGACACGCTCGACTCGAACCAGGCGCAGGAGGGAGGCGCGATCTACTTCGACACGGAAGCGAGCACGGGCGCGATCTCGCTGCTGAACGACACGATCGTGCGCAACACCGGCTACTACGGCGGCGGCATCGCCTACCCCTACTACGCGAACTCGATCGAGAACTCGATCATCGCCGAAAACACCGGCACGCTCTACAGCCTCGAAGACGGTGGAGGGGACTGCTACTACAGCGTCGGCTACGACAAACACACGGCTGACAGAGGCAACAACATCGACAGCGACGGGACGTGCTTCGGCGGCCTGGGCGTTCCCGGCGATCAGATCGGCGTGGACCCGCTGGTCGCGCCGCTCGCCGCCAACGGCGGCCCTGTCGAAACGGATGCGCTGCTGGCTGGCAGCCCGGCGATCGGCAAAGCCGATGGCTCGGCGTGCCCGCCGACCGACGCTCGGGGTGTGCCGCGGCCATCAGGCAGTTGCGACGTGGGCGCCTACCAGACCGGGCTGCCGCCGTCGATCGCGATCGCATCGCCGCTCAACGGCGCAACCTACACCCAGGGCCAGGTGGTCGCGGCCAGCTATGGCTGCAGCGCACCGGCGGGCGCGAGCGTGACCTCGTGCACGGGCCCCGTCGCAAGCGCCGCGGCGATCGACACGTCGACGCTCGGGGTGCACACGTTCACCGTCAACGCCGAGGACAGCGAGTTCGCCAGCGCGTCACAGAGCGCCAGCTACACCGTCGTCGCCGGCAAATCGCCTGCACCCGCGGTGATCCCACCGATCATCAGCGAACTGAAGCAGACCGCAAAGGTCTGGCGGGAGGGCAATGCGCTGGCTCAGTACGCCGTCAAGAAGGCATCGCTTGGCACGACCTTCTCGTTCAGGCTCAATGAGCCCGCGAGCGTGACGTTCACGTTCACCGAGCAGGTTGGTGGACGCAAGGTCGGCGGGAAGTGCGTCGCATCGACAAAGAAGAACAGCAGCAGACAGCGCTGCGCACGGACCGTGATTCCCGGCACCCTCACGTTCTCGGCGCACGCTGGGACCAACAAGGTGCGGTTCGAGGGCCTCATCTCCAAGACCAGGAAGCTCGGCCCCGGGCTCTACACGCTCCACGCCGTCGCGGCCGCCTCGGGCGAGCACTCGACGACGAAGACGCTGAGCTTCAAGATCGCCGCCCACTAGCCACGCGGGGCGCAGCACTGTAGTTCGCCGGCCGCTACGCCGTCACCACCGACGGCGTAGCGGCCGTCGTGAGCGAGGTCGACGTAGATCAGCCCGTTGACGACCCGCGGCCGCGGCCCGCCATGGCTCGAGCCGACGTTCGGGCTGCACGTGCGGCTGGCCCCGGCGGTCTTGACGGATGGGGGCGATCGCGGTTAGGTTGGCCATTCAGCGTCCGGAGGACAAAGGGGTTTCCAATCGTCCAGGAGGGCTCCGGACGGACATGCAGGGAAGGAAGAGGGGACAAGCATCATGGGGAAGAGAAATCGCATCGTTGGCCTGATCGCGTTGGCGGTCGGGGTGCTCGTACCGGCGGCTGCGGCTGCCGCGCAGCCGCAGTACGTGGCGCTCGGAGACTCCTACTCCTCCGGGGTGGGCAGTCGCGTCTTCTACGAAGAATCTGGCGAATGCGATCGCAGCCCGGATGCATACGGGCCAAAGATCGCGGCCGCCAAGGGCTACACGCTGAGCTTCCAGGCCTGCAGCGGCGCCAAGACCACCGAAGTGAACGAAAAACAGCTGGGCACTCTGAGCAGCACGACCAGCCTGGTGACGATCACGATCGGCGGCAACGACGCAGGCTTCAGCAACGTGATGCTCAACTGCGCCCTGTACTACTTCACGTGTGGGAGCGCCATCAGCGAAGCCAACGAATTCATCAAAAATAAATTGCCGGGTCTGCTGGAAACCACATACAAAGACATCCGCGCCAAGGCAACCACAGCCACGGTCATCGTGCTCGGGTATCCCAAGCTGTTCACCAAAGAAGGCACGACGTGCAACGTCAACTTCCTGACGTCCGGCAACGAGAAGAAAATCAACGAATCGGCAGAAAAAATCGACGCCGTCATCAAGGCGCGCGCGGAAGCTGCCAAATTCACCTTCGTCAACCCGACCAGCGCCTTCGAATCGCACGAGGTGTGCTCTTCCTCTGAATGGCTCAACGGGCAGTCCAACCCGCTGTCTGAAAGCTATCACCCGAACGTATCCGGTCAGGCCGAGTTCACCACTCTGGTCGAGGCCGCCCTGTAGTCGACCGCAACCGGTAGGCCTTTCGTCCGCGGGATCCCCGTGGGCGGAAGGCCCACCACTACTCCGTCTCGGCGGTGTTGCCCGGGCAGAGCGCCACCGGTCCGTCGATGCCGCTTCGGACCCTCACCAGCAGCGCCGAGAGCGTCGGCGCACGGTCGCGACTCGGATTCGCCAGCTCCAGCTCGAGCTCGCGGGCCGCTCGTGAGGCAGCCACGAAGCCGAACGTGCCGATCGAGCCGGCGAGCGTATGGGCGGCGCGCTCGGCGTCGCTCCTGAGCTCGACGTCCAGGCGGTCGCGCGCGAGCGAGGCGATCGCACGCTCGATCACGTCGATGCGATCGTAGACGTGGCCCCGCTGGTGCTCCCAGACCGTCCGTAACTCCTCCACAGTCCACGCGGCATGGCGCTCTCTAGCCACTGTGGCGTTTGCGCCGCCGGTTGTCTCGATGGCGCTCCTGGATTGGGTGGAGTGTCCGGCTTGCATGGCCAGATCTGGCATCGGCTGCCGCGATGCCTTGGCGCAGGGGGGTTTCCACGCGTCTGATGTAGCGAACTACGGGCGAGTATCGGCCGCGGGCGCCGATGAGCGAACAGGATGGCCGACACACGGCATACCAAGACCCTGGCTGTCGCGCTGGGCATGTTCCTGGCGCTTTATGTGAGCTGGCAGCTGCTCGACTGGATCCCCGGGGGCAGGCAGGCTGTCGGGGACCTCCTGCTCCTGCCCGTCGATGCCGCCGCCGTCTGCGCGGCGTGGAGGGCATCGCGGCGTTGCGCCGGGTCGGCGCGACTGCGGTCGTTCTGGGTGCTGATGGCGATCGCGCTGGCCGCGGAGCTGATCGGCGACGTCGTGCAGGCCGTGTACGACGTCGGTCTGCATCGCTCGCCGTACCCGTCGCTGGCGGACCCGCTCTATCTCGCCTTCTACCCGTTGCTGGCGCTGGCGCTGCTACGCGTGCCGGTCGCGCTCGTCACGCGCGAGAAGCTCGTCAAGACGATGCTCGACGGCGCCACGATCGTCGTCGGCGGAGGCGCCGTCGTGTGGTACTTCGTGTTGGGGCCCACCGCCGTCGAGGGTGGCCAGAGCGCTTTGGCGATGGCGGTGTCGATGGCCTTTCCGGTCGGCGACCTGTTCCTGCTGGCTGGCCTCGCGGCGGTCCTGCTGCGCCACAGCCCCGTCGCGCTCCGCGCCCCTCTGAGACTGATCGCCGCGGCGGTCGCGCTCGGTATCGTCGCCGACGTCCTGTACGGATCGGGACAGCTGCACGGCACCTACGAAGCCGGCGACTGGATCGACACGCTGTACGTGCTCGAGTTCGCGGTATTCGCTCTGGCCGGCGCCAGGCAGCGCTCGGTGCGCCCGGGAGACCCGAGCGGCGTGGCGGACGACGCCGCGGGGTTCAGGTCGCGAGCGAGCTGGCTGCCCTATCTGAGCGTGGCGATCGGGCTCGGCGTCCTGCTCGGCGTCGAGCGAAGCGACAGCTTCTTCCCGGACGTGAGCCTCGTCTTGATCGTGGTCGTGCTCGCCGTGCTGGTCGCCGTGCGTCAGTACGTAGCGCAGCGAGATCTCGTGCGGGTGCAGGCGGCGCTGCGCGAGAGTGAGCGCGCCAAGGATGAGTTCCTGTCCGTCGTCGGACATCAGCTGCGTACCCCGCTGACCTCCATCCGGGGCTCGCTCGGGCTGCTCGATGGCGGCGTGCTGGGAGCGCTGCCCGAGGATGCGGCCAACATGGTCGCCGTGGCGGTTCTCAACACCGACCGGCTGGTGCGGCTGGTCAACGACATCCTCGACATCGAGCGCATGGCCGCCGGGCGCCTGGCGCTCGAGCCGGCCCCCGTCGACGCCGCCGAGCTCGTGCGCCAGTCGATCCAGGTCGTCGAGGCGACCGCCGACGCGAACGGTGTGAGCCTGCGCGTCGAGGCTGCGCCCGGCGCCGAGGAGGCGCCGATCGTCGTGCACGCCGACGCCGATCGCGTGGTTCAGGCGCTGGTCAACCTACTCGGCAACGCCGTCAAGTTCTCGAGCGCCGGCGGCGTGGTGACGGTCACGGTCGCGCGCGAGGGCGACGTCGCGTTGTTCGCGGTGCGCGACGGCGGCCGCGGAATCCCCGCCGATTGCCTGGAGAGCATCTTCGAGCGCTTCCGCCAGGTCGACGCGTCCGACGCCCGCGAGAAGGGCGGCACCGGTCTGGGTCTGCCGATCGCGCGCGCCATCGTCGATCAGCACGGCGGGCGCATGTGGGCTGAAAGCAACGAGGCCGTGGGCAGCACGTTTCGCTTCACGCTGCCGCTCGCTCGCGAGGACCTCCGCCGGCAGCCACCCGTCAGCGCAGGCGTCATCCATGAGCCGTCGCGGCGGCTGGCGAGCAGCCTGCGATGAGCCCGCGACTGCTGCTCGTCGACGACGCGCCGGACATTCGCGCGATCGCGTGCCTGAGCCTCGAGCGTGTCGGCGGCTGGACGGTCCTAGCCGTCGCGTCCGGCCCGGCGGCGCTTGAGGCGGCGCGCGACGACGGTCCCTTCGACGCGGTGCTGCTGGACGTGATGATGCCCGGTATGGACGGGCCCTCGACGCTCTCGGACTGCGGGCGGGCGGACTGCCGGTGGGCGTGCCCGTGGTCTTCCTCACGGCGAAGACGCAGAGCGCGGACCGCGAGCGTCTCGGCTCTCTGGGCGCGGCCGGCGTGATCGCCAAGCCGTTCGATCCGCTGACCCTTCCAGAGCAGCTGAGGCTACTTCTCGAGAGCTATCGGACATGATTCCATTTTCCGGACTTGTCCAGGCAGTTGTGTAAGCGCCCACGTATCGGTGCTACGCTGACAACGTGGGCAAAGACCGGCATGTGGAACGCCGGCTTTCGACTGTGGGCGAGAAGGCGCGGCGGGTCGCGTCCCCCGGGGCGAGGCTGAAGGCACGGCCGCGGGAGCTGGCCGCACATGTCGCGTTGCTCGATCTGGCGCCGGATGCGATCTTCGCGCGCGACGTCGGACGCCGGATCACCTTCTGGAACCGCGGCGCGGAGGGGACCTATGGCTTCTCGGAGGCGGAAGCGCTAGGTGTCAGCCCCGGGGAGCTGCTGCGGACCGAGTATCCGATCCCGCTGGAGGAGATCGAGCGCCTGGTAGCCGAAACGGGGGGATGGCACGGCGATCTGGTGCAGCACACCAAGGACGGTCGCCGTGTCGTGGTCGAGAGTCGCTGGGCGGCGCAGTACGGTGGTCCGGGGCAGCTGGCCGGGCTGCTCGAGGTCAACCGGGACATCACCGCGCGCCTGCGATCGCAGACGGCGCTGCTGGAGCTCGCCCCTGATGCGATTGTGGGGATCAGCGGCGCTGGCCTGATCGTGCTCGTCAACGCGCAGGTGGAGGCCCTGTTCGGGTATGAGCGCGAAGAACTGCTGGGAGAGCCCGTGGAGACGCTCGTGCCCGAGCGCTTCGATGCCCACGCCTCCCATCGAGTGAGATACTTCGCCGATCCGCGCACGCGGCCGATGGGCGCCGGTCTGCAGCTGTTCGGACGGCGCCGTGACGGCAGCGAGTTCCCCGCCGAGATCAGCCTGTCCAGCATCGAGACCGAGGATGGTGTACTCGCGATCGCCGCGGTGCGCGACGTGAGCGAGCGTGTTGTCGCGGCCCGCGAGCGCGAGCGGCTGGAGGCGGAGGCCGAGCGCGAGCGCCTGCAGAACCAGCTGCACCAGGCTCAGCGCCTCGAGAGCCTGGGACAGCTCGCCGGTGGCATCGCCCACGACTTCAACAACCTGCTCGCCGTGATCATCAACTACGCGGCGTTCGTCGCCGAGGATCTGGAGCGCGCGGCCGACACAGAGGACGGTCGGCGGGCGATGCGTGAGGACGTCAAGCAGATCAGCATGGCCGCCGAGCGCGCCGCGCACCTCACCCACCAGCTGCTCGCGTTCGCCCGCCGCGAGGTCGTCCAGCCGGAGGTCATCGACGTCAACCGCGTCGTCAGCGACGTCGAGCAACTGCTGCGGCGCACGCTCGGGGAGCACGTCGAGCTGCACAGCTCGCTGGCCGCCGACCTGCGCCCGGTGCTGATCGATTCAGGGCAGCTCGAGCAGATCCTCGTCAACCTCGCAGTGAACGCGCGCGATGCGATGCCCGACGGCGGCACGCTGCGGATCGACACCGCCAACGTCGACGTCGACGAGCACTACGCCGCCTCGCGGCCCGAGCTCATACCGGGCTCCCACGTTCGCCTGCGGGTAAGCGACACCGGCGTGGGCATGTCCCCCGAGACGGTGCAGCGCGCGTTCGATCCGTTCTTCACGACCAAGCCGCCCGGTCAGGGGACCGGCCTCGGGCTGGCCACCGTGTACGGGATCATCCAGCAGGCGGGCGGGCGCTCGCAGATCTACTCCGAGCCGGACGTCGGCACCACCTTCACGGTGCTGCTGCCGGCGACCGGTCAGCCGCGCACACCGGCGGAGCGGCCGGAGCGCCCCCCGCTGCCGCGAGGCGAGGAGACGATCCTGGTCGTAGAGGACGAGCAGGCCTTGCGCGAGGTCACCCGGCGCATCCTCGTCGCAGCCGGCTATCGGGTGATCATGGCCGCCAACGGCCCCGAGGCGCTCGCGCTGGCAGGCGACCACACCGGTGCGATCGACCTGCTGCTCAGCGACGTGGTCATGCCGCAGATGCCCGGCCCGCAGCTCGCCGAACGGCTGCTTGCGGAGCGGCCCTCGGTGCGGGTGCTGCTGATGTCGGGCTTCGCCCAGCCGATCCTCGACGCCGGCGGACAGCTGGACGCTGGCATGACCCTCATCGAGAAGCCCTTCTCCGGTCCGACGCTGCTCGCGAAGGTCGCGCAGATCCTCGAACGCGCAGGGGGCGGCTGATGCCGCAGCTGTTAATAGTCGATGACGATGAGGCGCTGCGTCGCTGGGAGGAACGCGTCGCGCGCGAGAACGGCTACAGCTGCGATGGCGCGCGCGACGCCGACGACGCTCGCGAGCGCCTGCGCGGCGACTCCTACCGACTCGCGCTGCTCGACGTCAACATGCCCGGAGACTCAGGGATCGAGCTGCTCTCACAGATCCGCCGGGACCACCCGGACGTCGCCGTGGTGATGGTCACCGGCGAGGACAGCACCGAGCTGGCCATGTCGGCGATCGAGCTCGGCGCCTACGGCTACCTGGTCAAGCCGGTGGGGTCGGGCGAGTTGCTGATCAACGTCGCCAACGCCCTGCATCGCCGTAGCTCCGAAGCGCGCAACCGGCATGTCATGCAGCGCCTGCAGGCCGCCGTGCAGCAGCGGGATGACGAGCTGGCGCAGGCGCTGCAGGAGCTCGAGCTCGCCGAGACGAAGGTGTGGGTATCCCAGGCCGAGACGATCCTTCGCCTGGCGCGCCTGATGGAGTTTCGCGACGAGGAGACCGGTCAGCACCTGCACCGGATGAGCTCCTACTGCGAGCTGCTGGCGCGGCAGACGGGGCTCCCCGAGGAGCGCTGCGAGTTCTTGCGCCTGGCCAGCCAGCTGCACGACGTCGGCAAGGTGGCCGTGCCCGACAGCATCCTGCTCAAGCCCGGCAAGCTCACGCCGGAGGAGTTCGAGGTCATCAAGGGCCACGCGGAGACGGGCTACCAGATGCTCGCGGGGTCCGCCTCGGAGGTCGTGCAGCTGGGCGCGCTGATTGCCCGCACCCATCACGAGCGCTGGGACGGGAGCGGCTACCCTCGCGGGCTCGCCGGCGAGGACATCCCGCTGGAGGGGCGCATCGCGGCCGTGTCCGACGTGTTCGACGCCCTGACCAGCGACCGCGTGTATCGCTCCGCCATGCCTGTCAAGTCCGCGATGCAGATGATGAGCGAGGAGCGTGGTCGGCACTTCGACCCCGACCTGCTCGACGCGTTCCTGCTCACGCTTCCCGAGATCGACGCGATCCGGCACGCGTATGCAGACTGAGCTCGATTGCCGCGCCGAGCTCCTGCACGGTGAACGGCTTGACCAGGCTGACCGCGAACACGACCCCGAGCTCGGCGAGCTCGGGCGGCGCGGCGGCGACGCTGGCGCAGATGAGCGGCAGCGCCGGGTTGGCGATGGACGCCGCCTGTGCGAGCACCGCGCCGATGGGCGCCGCGGGCTCGACCACCAGCGCATCGGCGCTCATCAGCTGCTCGGGGGTCGGCATCCTCACCGCGGTCGGCTCGTGGCCGAGGCGGGTGACCATCCGCTCGAGCAGTCGCCTGACCTCGTCGTGGGGCTCGCTGATCAATATCCGTGCCATGCGTCGATGATCGGCGTGGCACGCGTGATCGCAGGGGGTCGAGCGGTATGAACGGCGTATGAGCCGTTCCCGGATCCTGGTGGTGGACGACGACGCCACCACGCGGGAGCTGCTGCGCGCCGCGCTCGAGCGCGCGGGACATGAGGTGCGCGAGGCCGACGACGGTCGCGCCGGGCTGCGTGACCTGTATGCGGCCGCGCCAGACCTGGTGATCCTGGACGTGGAGATGCCCGAGCTCGACGGGTGGGCGACGCTGGAGCGCATCCGCGACCTCAGCGACGTGCCCGTGCTGATGCTGACCGCGCGCCAGGCCGAGCTCGAGCGTGTGCGCGGGCTGCAGGGCGGCGCCGACGACTACGTGGTCAAGCCGTTCGGCCGCCAGGAGCTCGTCGCGCGGGTGCAGGCCCTGCTGCGCCGCAGCGCCGGCCGGGCGCCGCCGCAGCAGACCTACGCCGACTCGCGCCTGGCGATCGACTTCGCCCAGCGCGCGGTTCGCTACGACGAGCGCGACGTGCGGCTGACCCCGCTGGAGTTCAAGCTGCTGGCGGCGTTCGTGCGCAACCCCAACCACGTGCTCAGCCGCGATCAGCTGCTGGAGCTCGTGTGGGGTGACTCGCTCGGGGTCTCGCCCGAGCAGGTGAAGCTGTACGTGGGCTACCTGCGCCACAAGCTCGACCCCGCAGCGCCGCACGCCACGCCGATCGAGACCGTGCGCGGCTTCGGCTACCGCTACCGGCGGCCGGTCTGAGCGCGGGCGGCGGGGGTGGTGTACACGCAGCGCGCGTGGTGTATAGCCATTGCTATACACATAGTCTGCCGAGCGTTTTCACCGACGCGCTCGTGGAGCTCGTGCTCCAGGAGTAGAACACCGTGGTCACGCGGTAGTAGTAAGTCGTCGAATATCCCAGCGAATTGCTTTTGTCGGTGTAGGCTCTTTCGCCGATCGGGACGCTCGCCAGCGACGTGTACGGCCCGCTGCTGGCGGTCGCGCGTTCGACCGTGTAGGAGGTCGCGTAGGTTGAGCCAGTCGCCGACCAGGTGACTTCGACTTCCGGGCCTTTGTCAATGCGGCAGCTCGCCTGAGTCGCTTTGACGCTTCCGGGGGCGGCGAGCGTGGCGCTCGCCACGGTCAGCGGCCCGCCCGTCGCGCTGTGGGTGAACGCGGCCAGCGCGACGGGCGCGCTCGCGAGCAGCACGCATGCCACGATCGCGAGGATCGCGGCGCGCGTGTATGTCCGTGCCGGGCGCATCGAGCTCAGAGCCGTTGGCCTTCGGTCTGGATGCCGCCGACGGGCAATGCCCGCCCGGCGCGCCGTCGCGACCCGCCCTGCGCGCTGCGCTGGCCGGCCCCGACGCCCCAGATCTCCAACAGCATCAGCAGCGCGAGCAGCGCGGGCGCGACGATGATCGCGGCCATGCGCACGGAGCCGCCGCGCAGCCAGTTGATGACGTAGCCGATATGGGGAATGACGGCGACCATGCGCCAGGCCGTCCTGCCTTCGAGCTTCGCCGTCCACGGGTCGGGCCAGTTGTTGGCGTCGCCCTGCGTCTGCACGGTAGGGTGCGCGCCGCCGTGCAGGATGCGCACGACGCGGTGCGTCTCGACCTGGCGTATGCCCACGGGCACCTGATAGGAGATCACCTGTCCGACGCGCACGGCGCTGACGGGCTCCGGCACGACGATGACCATGTCGCCGGGGGAGAAGGTGGGGCGCATGCTGCCGGAGAGCACCGTCACGGGCCGGTAGAGCCCCGTCCGGGGCAGCAGCGCGATCGCGAGGAACAGGATGAGGGCCAGCGCGAGCAGCGCGCGCTGGCCCCACACCCAGCCGGCGCGGACGGTCTTGGCGACCGTCCGCGTCCGGCGACCATGACCGGCCCGTCGCCGAGGCTGCTCGGCGGGAATAAGCAGCGTGGCCATGGCTCGACCCCTACTTGGATCCGGCGACACGCTGGGTGCCGACGAAGTTGTAGGAGATCGTCGATGTCAGTCCCTGCATCGTGTTCGGCGCCGCCGTCGGCAGCGTCACTGTCACGCGCAGGTGGTCGGTGGAGCCGGTCGTCAACGACGCCAGGCCGCTCAGCGGCATGCTCGCCCCGATCACCGCACGCGAGCTCAGCACCGTGGAGGTGGTGCCGCTGCACGTGTACGTGTACGCGGGCGCGGTGCCCGCCTCCGTCCACGGCACCGAGCATTTTTCGATGACCATCTGCAGGCCGTTGGTGGCTTCGGTGTCGAGCAGCGAGCTCGGCGACGCGGTCGTGGTGAGCACGATCGAGGACAGGTTGTCCGCGCTCGCGCCGCCGTTGTTGACGAGGTCGACCGCGCGCTGGATCGTGTCGCCAGGCACGACGTTCGACGCGCCGACCGTCAGACGGTTCGTCGCTGCTCCCGTCGCCCCGAGCGCGATCGAGACCGTGCCCGAGGAGATCGTGTGACTGGCGGAGGTCGAGCTCGTGAACGTCGCGAACGTGCCCAGCCCCGCCATCGCCGCGGCAACACCGACAACCGCGAACGAGCCGATCAGTCTCTTCAATGTCTTGCTGTTCATTTGCATTTCATCCTTGGTTGAGGAACGCTTGTGCGGAGACGGTCGCCCACGCGGGTGGCGATCGGGGAGGCGGGCGGTATGAGACCGGTAGGAGCGCTCGCGCGGCGCGAAAACCCGGCGAAGCTCGCGGTGAATTACGGGCTGGGCGCCCGTTCGGGCCGCCGTTGCTGAGGCAGACGAAGTCCCACAACCTCTGAGCCGAGAAGGGATCCGCCAACGTGACACTCGCAACTCTCCCAGCGACAAGATCAAATGTCGACAGCGGCACGCGTCGCCCCGGTGATCTCACCGCTGTGCGTCGCGGCAACGACGGCCATGGCCGTCGCCTGACGATGGCATTCGAGGCGCTGGGCGCGTTCCCGGCGCTGGCCGAGTCGCGCAACCGTCTGCTGTCGGCGGTCATCGCGGATAACCCCACGACGGCTGAGATCGTCGCGGCCGTCGAGTCCGACATCGCCCTCACGATCGCGGTGCTGCGCCTCGCCAACAGCGAACAGCGCGGTCGCGGGCGTGTCGAGTCGGTGCTCGACGCGGTCAGGGTGCTGGCGCCGCGGGCCATCCAGGCGCTCGCCAGCCGCGCGCGCACGTTCGACTTCTTCGAGCGCGCCAGCGTGTGGGACTCCAGGCCCGAGCGCTTGCGGCTACATGCTCTGGCCACCCAGCGCGCCGCCGACCGTGTGGCCACCGAGGTGCACTACGAGCACCGTGACCGGCTGGCCGCGACGAGCCTTCTGCACGACGTCGGCAAGCTGGTGCTGAACCGCGCCTACCCCGGCTACCCCTCCCAGGTTCACCACGGCGCGAGAACGCCGGAGGAGCGCATCCGCCAGGAGCGCGAGGAGTTCGTCCTCGACCACGCTCTGATCGGGGGCGTGCTGCTGCGGCGCTGGGGGCTGCCGGAGCGGCTGGCGTGCGCGATCGAGCATCACCACGACCCCGAGGCGGATGGCGAGGCGGCGATCATCCGGCTGGCCGACATGCTCGCCCACTACGAGCAGGGCGCGCCGGTGTCCGCGAACGCGATGCTCGACAGCGCCGGCGCCCTTGGGCTCGACCCCAAGGCGCTGCGGCGGGTGATGCACGAGCTGCCAAGCGCGTGCATCCCGCGTCAACGCCTCGTCGATCCGTGCCCGCTCTCCAGTCAGGAGCTCAGGGTGCTGGAGGAGCTGGCCACGGGCAGCGTCTACAAGCAGATCGCAAACGAGCTGGCCCTGTCTGTGAGCACCGTGCGCTCTCACCTGCACAACATCTACGGCAAGCTGGGCGTGGGCAACCGCGCGCAGGCTGTCCTCATCGCGAGCGACCGCGGCTGGATCTAGCGTCCCGCATACAACGCCACGACGAGTGGTGTATCGCTATGGCTATACACCACGTTGAACGGAAGTGATGTGGCCCGCCGGCGTTGTGGCCCGCCGGCGTTGTGGCCAGCCGGCGTTGTGGCCAGCCGGCGTTGTGGCCAGCCGGCGTTGTGGCCAGCCGGCGCGCACTTCAGCCGAAGAACAGCTCAGCGGTGGCGTAGAGCGCGGGGTCGAGCAGCTTCGGCTCGCGCAGGGCGTCCTCCAGCTCGACCTCGACGATCCGGGTGCCGTGCAGCGCGACCATCGTGCCGAAGCGCCCGGCGGCGACGGCCTCCATTGCGGCCACGCCGAAGCGGGTGGCGAGCACGCGGTCGAACGCCACGGGGGTGCCGCCGCGCTGCACATGGCCGAGGATCGTCACGCGCGTCTCGAAGCCGGTGCGCGCCTCGATCTCCTGCTCGAGCACGACGCCGATCCCGCCGAGGCGGGCGTGCCCGAAGGCGTCCAGCGGGGCGTCCTCGCGGATGTGCAGCGTGCCCTCGCGCGGCGTGGCCCCCTCGGCGACGACCACGATCGAGAAGTTGCGCCCGCGCTGGTGGCGGCGGCGCAGGTGGGCGCAGACGTCCTCGATGTCGAACGGCCGCTCGGGGACGAGGATGGCGTCGGCGCCGCCGGCCATCCCGGCGTGCGTGGCGATCCAGCCGGCGTGGCGGCCCATCACCTCCACGACGATCACGCGGTTGTGCGACTCGGCGGTGGTGTGCAGGCGGTCGATGGCGTCGGCGACTATCTGCACGGCCGTCTGGAAGCCGAACGTGACATCGGTGCCGCCGAGATCGTTGTCGATGGTCTTGGGCACGCCGACGATGGGGATGCCCTCGCGCTGCAGGCGCGCGGCGGCGCCGAGCGTGTCCTCGCCGCCGATCGGGATCAGCGCGTCGACGCCGCGCTCGCTCAGCGTGCGGCGGATCTCGCCGGTGCCGTCGCGCCCGTCGGCGAACGGGTTGGTGCGCGAGGTGCCGAGGATGGTGCCGCCGCGCGGCAGGATGCCGACGGTGCTCTCGTGCGTGAGCTCGAAGGCGTCGTCCTCCAGCACCCCCGCCCAGCCGTAGCGAAAGCCCACGAAGCTGTGGTCGGGGTAGGCGAGGCCGCGCCGGACGGCCCCCCTGATGACGGCGTTCAGCCCGGGGCAGTCGCCGCCGCCGGTCAGCAGTCCTATGCGTGCCATCGGCTACTCCTCTCTATGTGGCCGGGTGGTGCGATTGTCCTCGATCTCGGGCGCCGGGGTGGATGCCACGCGTCCTTCTATAATGCTTGCTGGCAAGCAATTAATTAGAGAGGCGGCGCGCGCATGGCGACCCAGACGGTCAAGGCATCCCCGGAGCTCGATCGTCAGTTCGCGCCCGCGGACGCGAGCGAGCGTCTGCGCGCGGCGATCGGCAAGCTCTCACGGCGCCTGCGCCCGACGCTCGCCGGCTCCGATCTGAGCGCGTCGCAGATCTCGGTGCTGTTCACGGTCGTGCGCCAGGGCCCGGTCGGCCTGTCCGAGCTGGCGGCGATCGAGGGGCTGAACCCGACGATGCTCTCGCGCATCACAGCCCACCTGTGCGACGCGGGCCTGATCGTGCGCTCGGCCGACCCCGGCGACCGGCGCTCCGCGAACGTGTTGGCGACCGCCGCGGGCAGGCGCATGCGCAAGCGCATCCACCGCGAGCGCACGCGCGTGCTGGACGCGCACGTGCAGGAGCTTGACGAGTTCCAGCGCCAGGCGCTGTGGAGCGCGCTGCCGGTGCTCGAGCAGCTCGCCGAGCGGCTCGCGGACGGGCGGGCGCTGCCGGGCGGGCGCCGATGACGCGCCTGAAGGGCGTCGGGCGCGTCACCTTCGCGGCACTCGCCATCCCCAACTACCGGCGCTACGTCGCCGGGCAGTCGGTGTCGCTGATCGGCACGTGGATGCAGATGGCGGCGCAGTCGTGGCTGGTGCTGACCCTCACCGGCTCGGCGACCACGCTGGGCGTGATCGTCGCCCTGCAGACGCTGCCGGTGCTGCTGCTCGGGCCGTATGGCGGCGTGATCGCCGACCGCATCGACAAGCGCCGGCTGATGGTGATCCTGCAGGTCGCGATGGGTGTGCAGGCGCTGATCCTCGGTGTGCTGACGGTGACGGGGGCGGTGCGCGTGTGGGAGATCGGGGTGCTGGCGGCGCTGCTCGGCCTCAACAACGCCTTCGAGAACCCCGCGCGCCAGGCGTTCATGCTGGAGATGGTCGGCGGCGAGAGCCTGCGCAACGCGGTCACCCTCAACTCGGTGATGGTCAATGTCGCCCGCGTGATCGGCCCGGCGGTGGCGGGCGTGCTGATCGCGACGGTGGGCGAGGGCCCGTGCTTCCTGCTGAACGCGGCGAGCTTCGTCGCGGTCGTCGCGTCGCTGACGGGGCTCGACCGCGGCGCGATCAACCCCAGCCCGCCGAGCGGCCGCGAGCCGGGGCAGTTGCGCGAGGGCCTGCGCTACGTCAGGCGCAGCCCCGAGCTGGGGGTGCCGCTGGCGATGATGGCTCTGGCGGGCGCGCTGGCGTACGAGTTCCAGGTCTCGCTGCCGGTGATGGCCCGTCAGGGGCTGCACGTGGGCGCCGCGGGCTACGGCTTCATGACCGCGGCGATGGGGGTGGGCGCGGTCATCGGCGGGCTGTTCGTGGCGACGAAGGGCAAGATCGGCCTGCCCCCGCTGGTGGCGGCGGCGAGCGCGTTCGGCGTGGTGCTGCTGTTGGCTGCGATCGCGCCCGACCTGCCGCTCGAGCTGGTCGCGCTCGCGCTCGCCGGCGGGGCGAGCATCTCGTTCATGTCGACGGCCAACTCGACGCTGCAGCTGAACGCCGCGCCCAGCATGCGCGGCCGCGTGATGGCGCTGTGGTTCGTCGCCTTCCAGGGCTCGACGCCGATCGGAGGACCGATCGTGGGCTGGGTGATGGCGCAGGCGGGCGCCCGTGCGGGCCTCGGCCTCGGCGGCGTCACCTGCCTGGTGGTGGCTCTGCTGGGACTGCTCGCGCTGCGCCGCCTGACTCCCGGCTCGCTGACGGCGGAGCTCGCCACGGGCGCGAACTAGCGCAAGCCGTCCGGGCAAGCCATATATTCCACATGTGTGACGACTGCCGCGGCTGACCCACCCAAGCAGGAGGGAGTCCGCTGGCAGGAGGCGCTGGCGCCGTACGCGCGCCCGCACCTCGGGCGCAGCCTGCTCGATCTGGCGACGTCGGTCGTGCCGTACTTGGCGCTGTCGGTGCTCATGTACCTGACGCTGGGCGTCTCCTACCTGCTGACGCTGGCGATCGCGATTCCCGCCTCCGGGTTCCTGGTGCGGACTTTCATCCTCTTTCACGACTGCTCGCACGGGTCGTTCCTGCCGTCGAAGAAAGCGAACATGTGGCTGGGCACGGTGCTGGGCCTGCTGGTGTACTCGCCGTTCCTGCGCTGGCGCCACGATCACGCGATTCACCACGCGACCTCCGGCGACCTCGATCGCCGCGGCGGCGGCGACGTGCGCACGCTGACGGTCGCCGAATACCTCGCGCTGAGCCCGCGCTCGCGGCTTGCCTATCGCTTGTTTCGCAATCCCGTGATCATGTTCGGCATCGGCCCGATCGTCGCGCTGCTGGTGGGCCCGCGGCTGGTGGCGCGCACGGCGCGCCCGCGCATGCGCCGCAGCGTGATGGGGACGAACATCGCGCTGGCGGTGCTGGTAGGGCTGCTCTGCTGGCTGATCGGCTGGCGCGAGTACCTGCTCGTTCAGGCGCCCACGGTGCTGCTCGCCGGCTCGGCCGGCATCTGGCTGTTCTACGTTCAGCACCAGTTCGAGGATGCCTACTGGGAGAGCGCCGACGGCTGGAGCTATGCGGACGCGGCGCTGCGTGGCAGCTCGCACCTGAAGCTGCCGAGGGTGCTGCAGTTCTTCTCCGGCAACATCGGCCTGCACCACGTGCACCATCTGAGCGCTCGCATCCCCAACTACAACCTGCAGCGCGCGCATGACGAGAACCCGATCTTCCACGAGGTGCCGACGCTTTCGCTGCGAGATGGCCTGCGCGCGGTGCGCCTGAAGCTGTGGGACGAGGACCGCGGACGGCTGGTGACCTTCGCCGAGGCCGGCGAGGGGCGCTAACCTGAGTACATGCTCACGCAGGCGGATCGCGCGGCCGAGAAGCGCCGCGTCAAGCTGCAGGACGTCCAGAGGCAGGTGGAGGACGGCTCGCTGACGATCCGCAAGATGACGGAGGAGGAGCGTAAGCGCTTTCCCCCCAAGGCCGTCGAGCCCCGCCACAAACGCCGCGGCGGCCCACGCTAGAGCTCGCCGAGCAGGCCGCGTCGTAGCGCGTAGCGGACGAGCTGGGCTCGCGTGGCGAGCGCGAGCTTCTTGTGGATGTGCGCGCGGTGCGTCTCGACGGTGCGCGGAGAGAGGGACAGCTTGCGCGCGATCTCGACGCTCGTGTGCCCGAGGGCGATCAGCCGCAGGACCTCGACCTCACGGGGCGAGAGCGCGTCGTCGGTGACCGAGCGGCAGAGGGCCTCCAGCCGGCCCGCCAGCGGCGGGCTCAGGTACTGCTCGCCGCGAACCGCCGCGCGAACCGCCCTGGGCAGCTCGCCGTCGGCGTGCTCCTTCATCACGCAGCCGATCGCACCGGCGCTCAGCGCGCCCTGCGCGAAGCGCGGGTTCTCCTCCATCGTCAGTGCGACGACCTGGGTGGCGGGCGCACGCTCGAGCAGCTGGCCGATGGCATCGACAGGCGAGGCGCCGACCATGCCCAGGTCGAGCACGAGCACGTCTGGACGCTCGCCGTGCAGGTGGCTGGCGAGCGAGGCGAGATCGCGCGCCTCGGCGACGACCTCCACGTCCTGCTCGCCGTCGAGCAGCTGGCGCAGGCTGCGGAGCATCAGCGGGTGATCGTCGGCGAGCACCACGCGGATGGGCGACCCCGCCGGTATGGGCTCGCTCGCGGCAGAGCCGGGCGTGGCCGACGGACGATCGGGATCAGGCGCCAGGTGCAGGTGTGACGGCATAGCCAGCACGCTACGCGCCCGGTGACGGCGCCGGCTACCGTGGATATCTCATTTCGCATGTGGCAAAGCACTGACTTTGATGGTGCGGCCGTTCCCCGCGACGTACGGGAAGAACCCGGATGCCATCGCCGTGCGCCTGCTGGGATGCTGGGCGGGTGAGCCGCCCGCGATCCCACCCATCCGCTGTCCGTGCGCGCTGGCAAGACGACCCGGCGTCCGCCGCGATCCACACGGAGGGTCTGAGCAAGCGCTACCGCGAGACGCGTGCGCTCGATGCGCTGGACCTGACGGTGCGGCGAGGCGAGGTGTACGGCTACCTTGGCCCCAACGGAGCGGGCAAGACGACCACCATCCGCCTGCTGCTCGGGCTGCACCGGCCGAGCGCGGGCGCCGGCCATCTTTTCGGGATCGACGCCTGGCGCGATCCGGTGGCGGCGCATCGCCGTGTCGCGTACGTCGCCGGCGAGCCGTTCCTGTGGCCGGCGCTCACCAGCGCGGAGACGTTCGAGTTCCTCGCTCGGCTGCACGGCGACACGGACGTCGCGTATCGCGACACGCTCGTCGAGCGCTTTCAGCTCGACACGCGCAAGAAGATACGGGCCTTGTCCAAGGGCAACCGCCAGAAGGTCCAGCTGATCGCCGCGCTCGCCACGCGCGCGGAGCTGCTGCTGCTCGACGAGCCCACCGCCGGCCTGGACCCCTTGATGGAGGTGGCGTTCCGCGACTGCGTGAAGGAAGCCAGGGAACGCGGGCAGACGGTGTTCCTCTCCTCGCACATCCTCAGCGAGGTCGAGGCGCTGTGCGATCGCGTCGGCATCCTCAGAGGAGGGCGGCTGGTCGATGAGGGGACGCTGCAGGAGCTGCGCCATCTGGCCGCGCAGACCGTCGACGTGACCTTCGACGGCGAGCCGCCGCAGCTGCCGCCGCTGGCGGGGGTGAGCGTCCAGGGTGCAGGGCCGGGCGCGCTTCGCTTCGAGGTCTCGAGCGGCATCGGCCCGCTGATCGCCGCGCTGGCCGTGGTCGGCGGCGATCGCATCAAGACGCTCACCAGCCGCGAGCCCTCGCTGGAGGAGATCTTCCTGCACCACTACGACGGCTCCGACGGTCGTGTCGAGCGCTAGTGGCGCAGCGGTTGTGCCTGTGCGCGTCGGGACCGCGAGCGCCGGCACGGTCCTGCGCCCGGCGCTGGCGCTGGCGCGACGCGCGTTCCGCGACGCGCGCGTGCGCACGATCTCTTACGCCTATCTGTTCGTGGCGATCGCGTACGCGCAGGTCGTCGCCTATCGCGACGCCTATCCAACGCTCTCCAGCCGGCTAGCGTTCGCCGGCAGCTTCTTCGACAACAGGGCCGTGCGTCTGTTCTATGGCGAACCGCACGATCTGCTCACGGTGGACGGCTACGCCGCGTGGCGGGTCGGCGGCACGCTCGCGATCTTCGCCTGCGTCTTCGGGCTGCTCGCTGCTGTGCGCGCGCTGCGCACCGAGGAGGACGCCGGTCGCATGGAGCTGGTGCTGGCTGGTGTGGTAGGGCGGCGTAGCGCGTACTTCTCCGCCATGGTCGCGATCGCCGCCGGCGTCGCGATCCTGTGGCTCGCCGAGCTCGCCGGCTTCCTGCTCGGCGGGCTGTCGCTGGGTGGCTCGGCGTATCTCGCGCTCGCGACCGTTTCTGTCGTGCCCGTGTACGTGGGCATCGGCGCGCTCGCGTGTCAGCTCGCACCCACCCGCCGGGTGGCGCTCGAGCTGGGCGGCGCCGTCGCCGGCGTGCTGTTCCTGCTGCGTCTGGTCGCGGACACCGTCGCCGGCCTTGGCTGGCTGCGCTGGGCGTCGCCGCTGGGCTGGGCGGAGGAACTGCGCCCCTTCACCGGAGCGCGCCCGCTTGTGCTCCTGCTTCCCGTCGCCGCCGGCGCGATGACGATCGCCCTCGCCGCGCGCATCGCCGTCCGGCGCGACGTCGGTACCGGGTTGCTCAGCGCACGCGACAGCGCCGAGCCGCGTCTGTCGCTGCTGTCGTCGCCGAGCGCGCGGGCGCTGCGTGGAGAGCGCGGCAGCCTGCTCGTATGGCTGGGCGGCGTGGGCGTGTTCGCGTACATCCTCGGCGTGATCGCCAAGAGCAGCTCCTCCGCGGGAATCTCCAAGAGCCTCAGCCGCGAGGTCGAAAAGCTCGGCGCGGGCTCGATCGCCACCCCCAGGGGCTATCTGGGGGTCACGTTCATCTTCTTCGTCCTCGCCGTCAGCCTGTTCGCGTGTGCGCAGATCGGCGCCGCGCGGCGCGAGGAAGCCGACGAGCGGCTGGAAACGCTGCTCGCGCTGCCCGTCGCTCGCCGTCGCTGGCTCGGTGGCCGGCTCGCGCTGGCGGTGGCCGGCGCCGCCGCGATCTCGCTCGCGGCCGGCCTGCTGACGTGGGTGGGGGCGGAGTCCGGCGGCGTCAGCATCTCGCTCGGCAGGCTGATCGAGGCGGGCGCCAACTGCCTGCCGGTAACGCTCCTGTTCCTCGGCGTCGCCGCGCTGGCATATGCGCTCGTGCCCCGCGCGAGCGGCGCGATCGCGTACACGCTCGTCACCGTCGCGTTCCTGTGGGACCTCATCGGCTCGCTGCTCGGAGCGCCGCGCTGGCTCGTGGAGCTGACCCCGTTCGAGCACGTCGGCCTCGTGCCCGCACAGCCGTTTCGCGCGGGAGCCGCCGCGATCATGGTCGGCATGGGCGTGCTCGCCGCCCTCGCCGCGCTCGCGGTGTTCCGGCGGCGCGATTTGATCGGGGAGTGAGAGAGGGTCAGCTCGCTGCCTGTGCGGGCGTGACGCTCATGCTGTGGCGGCGGCCGGCTCCTGCTCGGTGAGCGGCACGCCGGCGGCGGCGTAGGCGTCGGGCGCGTCCAGCGTCTCGGCCTTCAGCAAGGCTTGTGCGAGGCCCTCGAGCTGGTCGCGGTGCTCTTCGAGCAGCCGCGTGACCTCGTGGTGGGCGTTCTCGACGAGCGTGCGCACCTCCTCGTCGACGACGCGCTGGGTCTCCTGGGAGGTCTCGCTGACGCCGGGCAGGAACGCACCCTGCCCCTCCTCGGGCAGCACGGCGATCGGGCCTATCGCCTCGCTCATGCCCCAGCGCCCGACCATCTGGCGCGCGATCTGGGTGAGCTGCTGGATGTCCGACTCCGCGCCGGTGGTGATCTTCCCGTACACGACCTCCTCGGCGACGCGTCCGGCGAGCGCCACCCGGATCTTCGCCTGCAGCTCTTCCAGCGAGTAGGACACGCGGTCGGAGTCGGGTGTCGACAGGGTCACGCCCAGAGCCATGCCGCGGGGGATGATCGAGACCTTGCGCACGGGGTCGGCGCCGGGTGTGAGCATCCCCACGAGCGCGTGGCCGGACTCGTGGTAGGCGGTGCGCTCGCGGTCGGCGGGTTCCAGCACGAGGCCGCGTGGGGCGCCGAGCATGATCTTCTCCAGCGAGTCGGTGAGGTCTGACATCCGCACCTTCTTGTGCCCGCGGCGGGCGGCGAGCAGCGCGGCCTCGTTGGCGAGGTTGGCGATGTCCGCGCCGACCATGCCCGGCATGCTGGCGGCGAGCGCGTCGAGGTCGACGTCGTCGTCGAGCGGGATCGAGCGGGTGTGGACCTTGAGGATTTCGACCCTGCCTTTGCGGTCCGGCGCCTGTACCGTCACCCGCCGGTCGAAGCGCCCGGCGCGCAGCAGCGCCGGGTCGAGCACGTCGGGGCGGTTGGTCGCGGCGAGCACGATCACCGCCTCGGAGGACTCGAATCCGTCGATCTCGGTGAGGATCTGGTCGAGCGTCTGCTCGCGCTCGTCGTTGGCTCCCGTCACCGACACCGAGCCCTGGCGCGAGCGACCGATGGCGTCGAGCTCGTCGATGAAGATGATCGACGGCGCCGCCTCCTTGGCCTTGGCGAACAGGTCGCGCACGCGCGCCGCGCCGACGCCGACGATCGCCTCGATGAACTCCGACGCGGAGATCGAGAAGAAGGCGGCGTGCGCCTCTCCGGCGACGGCGCGCGCGAGCAGCGTCTTGCCGGTGCCGGGCGCGCCTGAGAGCAGCACGCCGTGGGGCATGCGCCCGCCGAGGCTGCCGTAGCGGTCGGGGTTCTTCAGGAAGTCGACGATCTCCGAGAGTTCGGCCTTCGCCTCGTCGATGCCGGCGACGTCGGCGAACGTCACGCGGATCTTTTCCGGGTCAACGCGCCGCGCCTGCGATCTGCCGAAGCTGCCGAGCGCGCCCATGCCGCCGGCGCTTTTGGCGGCGCGTTTGTAGATCAGCACGAACAGGCCGACGATGAGAAGCGTCGGCCCGAAGCCGAGCAGGATCTCGGCCAGCAGCGACTCGCTGGTGGTGGTCGATTCGGCGTTGATCCGCACCCCCTTTTCCTGCAGCAGGGCCGACAGCTGCGCGCCGTTCCAGAAGCTCGGCACCTGTGTGGCGAACAGCTTCGTGGGTGTCGCCTTCTTGTCGTTGGTGGGGTAGCGCTGCCTGGTCTTGAACTTGCCCTCGATCGTGTCGCCCTTGGAGGCGATGGTTTCGACCGTCGACGCTTTGACATGGGTCAGGAAGTACGGGCTGAACGGCACCGTCACGCGTTCTTCGCCGGTGGACGGCTGGAAGAACAGGACCGACAGCCAGTTGAGCGCGATCAGCGCGAGCACGAAGTACCAGAAGCCGCGCATGCGGTGCGGCGGCGGGCCGGGGTTGGCGTGTTCGGGCATGCCCCGTCCGTCGGGCGCCGGCGAGACCGACCAGCCGCGCTTGTCGCGCGGCAGCGGCGGATGGGCTTCGGAGCGGTCGCCGCCCGGGCGGTCGGTTGAGGCGGCGCTGCCTGGCGAGTTCGAGGGTCCGGCTTCGTCGGGCACGTCCCCAATGCTACGCCTACGCGTGCGCATCGCGGTCGCGGTCGAGGCTATTTGGAGTGCCAGAGTCGGTTGATGGGTATGACGTGCATCCCGCTGTCATGGGTGTATGCGTGTGCGCCGGTGTACAGCACCACGCCTCCGAGGAACTGGCTCCCCAGCTTGCGACGAAGTGCGAGCAGGCCTCTTAGCTCGCCTGCGCGTGTGCCGGCCTTCACCTCCAAGGCAGCGACCTTGCCGTCTTCACGTTCGATCACGAGGTCGACCTCCTCGCCCGCGTGCGTCCGCCAGTGTCCTAGCTGCACAGGGGAGTCGAGCCAGCTCAGTTGCTTGCACACCTCGCCCACGACGAACGTCTCGAGCAGGTGGCCAAGCTCGGTGAGGGCCTGCGCGGATGCCAAGGAGATCTTGCTCTCGGTCAGGCGGAGCAGGCGTGCGGCTAGTCCGCTGTCCACCATGTGAATCTTTGGCACCGCCCCGACCTGGGGGCCGAGCGTTGTTCCCCAGGCTTGGAGCTGGTACACGAGGAAGACTGCTTCCAGCAGCTTGGTGTAGTTCTCGGCGGTCGACCTGTCCATGCCGATCACCCTTGCGGCCTTCGCGATGTTGAGCAGTTGACCGGTCTGGCTTGCCAGTTGACTCAGTAGAAGCGGCAGCTGGCGGCGCTGACGGACACGCGTCAGTTCCATGACATCGCGCTCGATCACGAGGTTGATGTAGTCGTCGAACCAGCGTGCGCGGTCTGCGGGCCGGTCGTGCCGGAGCGCCGGCGGGAAGCCGCCGGTGACGACCCGGCTGATGTATTCCTCGCGGATGATCGCCGGCGGCCGCGATTCCACGAGTGAGCTCGGATCGCTCAGAAGCGCTTCCGCAAAGTCCTCGCGGATCCCCGCGATCTCGCCTTGGGAGAGCGGCAGTACGTCGATGAGATGGGCGCGGCCCGTGAGCGCCTGAGCCGCTTCGGGAAGCGTGGCGTACCGAGTCGAGCCGGTGAGCACGAATCTGCCCGGAGAGCCGTCGCGGTTGAGCTCGGCCTTGATCGCGTCGAGTAGCTCCGGCACGTGCTGGAACTCGTCGATCAGCACCGGCGGCTCTCCCCGCACGAACAGGGCCGGATCGGCGCGCGCCGCGTCTCGCGTGGGGAGATCGTCCAGGTCGATGATCTCTCGATCCTGCGATGTCGCCAGTGCGCGCAAAAGGGTCGACTTCCCGACCGTGCGTGGACCCTGGAGCACGACGACGGGCTCATCGCTCATTCTGCTTTGGATCACGTCACGGAGTCGGCGGTCGACCGTCTTGGAAAGGATCGCGGGCACGTCTCCAGTCTATCGATTTTCCGCGAGTTGTAGCGATTATTTTCCGCAATCTATAGGCATTATTTTCCGCGATTCAGGTCTAGATTTTCCGCAACACCGCCCTGACCTGACGGGCGATCTCGAGATCCTCGCGGGCGGTGATCACCAGCGTGGACACGCTGCTGCCGTCGGCGCTGATCTCCGCATCGCCCTGCGCGGCCGCATTGCGTGCGCCGTCGAGCTCGACGCCGAGGAAAGCAAGGCCCGCGGCCGCCTGCTCCCTGACGGCGGCGCTGCGCTCGCCGACGCCGCCGGTGAACACGAGCGCGTCGAGTCCGCCGAGCGCGGCGGTCATCGCGGCGATACCCGCGCGCAGGCGGTGGACATAGACCTCCAGGGCCAGGCGCGCGCGGCGGCCGACGTCTGACTCGTCATCCGTCGCCGCACGCTCGACGATCTCGCGCATGTTGGCGCTGCCGGCGAGCGCGAGCAGCCCGGATTGGTGCTCGAGCGCTCCGTTCATCTCCTGCGGGGAGAGCTCCTCGCGCTCCAGCAGCCACAAGAGCATCCCCGGGTCGACGCTGCCCGAGCGGGTCGCCATCACCAGCCCCTCCAGCGGCGTGAAGCCCATCGTCGTGTCGCGCGAGACGCCATCCGCGATCGCGCATAGCGACGCGCCGGCGCCGAGGTGACAGCTGACGATCCGCAGCCCCTGCAAGTCGCGTTTGAGCAGTTGCGGCGCGCGGCGTGCGACCCACGCGTGGGAGAGCCCGTGAAAGCCGTAGCGACGCAGGTGCCAGCGCTCGCGCCACGCCGCCGGCAGCGCATACGTGGACGCCGCGGCAGACAGCGTCATGTGGAAGGCGGTGTCGAAGCACGCCACAGCCGGCAGCTGCGGCAGCGCCTCGCTGACGGCGTCGAGCGCGGCGAGTGACTTCGGCTGGTGTAGCGGCGCGAGCTCGACGAGGGCACGTAGCTGTCCCTCGACCCCAGCATCGATCGCGACGGCTTCGCGGAAGCGCTCGCCGCCGTGGACGATCCGATGCCCCACGGCGTCGGCATCGCCGAGGCCGGAGCTCAGCGCTGCGCTCAACGCGTCGGGGTCCACCCGCGCACGCGGCGCGTCGAGCTGCCGTGCCTCGAGCGTGGCGTCGTCGCCGTCCAGCAGCGAGAGCTTCAGCGAGCTCGACCCGGCGTTGACGACGAGGACGCGCATTTATGCGTCCGGCCAGCTCCAGGCGCTCAGCTCCGGTGGGTCCTCGCCATGCTCGCGCGTATACGCGCGGTGGCGCAGGCGCTCGTCGATCATGTGCTGGCGCAGGTGCGCCGCCCTCTCACCCAACGCGGGGACGCGGTCGATGACGTCCATCACCAGATGGAAGCGGTCGAGGTCGTTGAGCATCACCATGTCGAACGGCGTGGTGGTCGTGCCCTCCTCCTTGTAGCCGCGCACGTGGATGTTGTCGTGGTTGGTGCGGCGGTAGGTCAGGCGGTGGATCAACCACGGGTAGCCGTGGTAGGCGAAGATCACCGGCTGCGCGCTGGTGAACAGCGCGTCGAACTCGTCGTCGGCGAGCCCGTGCGGGTGCTCGCTGTCGGGCTCCAGGCGCATCAGGTCGACGACGTTGAGGACCCTCACCTTCAGCTCGGGCAGCTCGCGGCGCAGGATGGCGGTGGCGGCGAGCGTCTCGAGCGTCGGCACGTCGCCGGCGCATGCGAGCACCACGTCGGGCTCGGTGCCGTCGTCGCTACTGGCCCAGTCCCACACGCCGATGCCGCGCGTGCAGTGGGCGACCGCCTCGTCCATGTCCAGGTAGTCGAGCGCCGGCTGCTTGCCGGCGACGATCACGTTGACGTAGTCGCGGCTGCGCAGGCAGTGGTCGGCGACCGACAGCAGGCAGTTGGCGTCGGGCGGCAGATACACGCGCACGATCTCCGCCTTCTTGTTGACGACGTGGTCGATGAAGCCGGGGTCCTGGTGGGAGAAGCCGTTGTTGTCCTGGCGCCAGACGTGCGAGGAGAGCAGGTAGTTCAGCGACGCGATCGGCCTGCGCCAGGGGATCTCGCGGGTCACCTTCAGCCACTTGGCGTGCTGGTTGAACATCGAGTCGACGATGTGGATGAAGGCCTCGTAGCAGTTGAACAGCCCGTGGCGACCGGTGAGCAGGTAGCCCTCCAGCCAGCCCTGGCAGAGATGCTCGGAGAGGACCTCCATCACGCGTCCGTCGGGCGCGAGGTGATCGTCGCTGTCGAGCGTCTGCGCCTCCCACACGCGGTCGGTGGCGTCGAACACGGCGTTCAGGCGGTTGGACGCCGTCTCGTCGGGGCCCATCAGGCGGAAGCTGTCGCGGTTGCGCGCGATCACGTCGCGCAGGAAGCCGCCGAGCACGCGTGTGGCTTCGGTCGCGCCCGTCCCCGGCTGCGCGACCGTGACGGCGTACTCGCGAAAGTCGGGCATCTCCAGATCGCGCAGCAGCAGGCCGCCGTTGGCGTGGGGGTTGGCGCCCATGCGCCGCTCGCCCCGCGGCGCCAGCTCCGCCAGCTCGGGGCGCAGCGCTCCGCGCTCGTCGAACAGCTCCTCGGCCCTGTAGGAGCGCATCCACTTCTCCAGTTGCGCCAGGTGCTCGGGCTTGGTGGCGAGGTCGGCGAGCGGAACCTGGTGAGAGCGAAACGATCCCTCCGCTGGCAGCCCGTCGACCACCTTGGGCCCCGTCCACCCCTTCGGGGTGCGCAGCACGATCATCGGCCAGCGCGGGCGCTCGCTCGCGCTGGCCGGATCGTGAGCCGCTCGCGCCGCCCGCTGGATCTCAGCGATCTCGGCGGTGACCTCGTCGAGTGTGGCGGCCATCAGCTGATGCATCGCCTCGGGTTCGGCCCCCTCGACGAACCGCGGCGCGTATCCGTAGCCCTCGAGCAGCGAGCGCAGCTCGCGCTGGGGGATGCGCGCGAGCACCGTCGGGCTGGCGATCTTGTAGCCGTTGAGGTGCAGCACCGGCAGCACGGCGCCGTCGCGGGCGGGGTCGAGGAACTTGTTCGAGTGCCAGCTGGCCGCCAATGGGCCGGTTTCCGCCTCGCCGTCCCCCACCACGCAGCAGACGAGCAGCTCGGGGTTGTCGAACGCCGCGCCGTGGGCGTGCACGAGCGCGTATCCGAGCTCGCCGCCCTCGTGGATCGAGCCCGGCGTCTCGGGCGCGACGTGGCTGGGGATGCCGCCGGGGAAGGAGAACTGGCGGAACAGCCGGCGCAGGCCCTCCTCGTCGCGCCCGACGTGTGGGTAGACCTCTGTGTAGGTGCCCTCGAGATACACGTTCGCCACCAGTCCCGGTCCGCCGTGGCCGGGGCCGGTCACGTAGATCGCGTTCAGGTCGCGCTCGCGTATCACCCTGTTCATGTGCGCGTAGATGAAGTTCAGTCCAGGGGTCGTGCCCCAGTGGCCGAGCAGGCGCGGCTTGGTGTGCTCCAGGCGCAGCGGCTCGCGCAGCATCGGGTTGGCGAGCAGGTAGATCTGCCCGACGGACAGATAGTTGGCGGCCCGCCAGTAGGCGTCGAGCAGGCGCAGCTGGGAGGGAGCCAGCGGAGCGGGTGCGTCTGTCGCGGTTGCGGTGTCGGGCACGGGACGTGGTCCAGCTTGAGCGTACTGCCAATAGGATCGTCGGTAACCGGTCCAAGGAGTGAGATGTTCGAGAACGTGCTCGTGGGAGTCGACGGCAGCGCCAACGCACCTGATCGCGCCCCCGGTCGCGGAGAGCATCGATCTGATGCGCGCCCGCGCGGGCGCGAGCTAGGCTGCGAGTCGGTGCGCCGCGTCCCCACAGCCCCTCTGGCCGCCGCCTCGCTGATCGCGGCCTACGCGGTCGTGGTCGCGAGTGGCTCGCGCCCGCTGGGCGGAGTCGTGCTGGCGATCGGCGGCCTGTGGTGCATCCGCATCTGGGCGCGGCGTCACGGCACGCGCACGGCGGCGAAGCTCGCGGGCGTCGGCTTCGCCGCGTTCGTGCTCTCGCACGTGCTGGCGCTGGCCGTGGGCGCGTGGCCGTCGGTGCTGATCGTCGCGGCCGCGACCGCCGCGGCGACGTGGGCGCTGGCCGACTCGCACGCGCTCGCGCCGGCGCGGGGACTGGCATTCCGCCCGCCCACGCGTTAGCATTTCGCGCGTAATGGCACAAGCCGTTGTCTCCACGCCGGGGGGCACGATCGGGGATGGGCCAGCCGCCGTCATCGAGCGCCCCGACTTCCAGATCGTCCCGCGCGCGGGGCTGCCGATCGTGGCGGTCGTGCTGGGCCTGCTGGTAGCGGGCGTGGCCGTCGACAAACTGTGGCCGCTGATCTTCCTGCATGTGGTCGGCGGCGCGGCGTGGACGATCATCGACCTGTTCCTCGGCTTTGTGCTCGGTCCCATCATGGGACAGCTCTCGATCCCCGCGCGGGTGGAGTTCACGACGCGGCTGATGCCAAAGATGGTGCTGATCATGCCCACCGTGGTGACGGTCACGCTCGTGGCCGGCTGGCAGCTGTCGACGTTCCTGGGGACGAACCTGACCGGCAACCCCCTGCACGGCTGGGTCGTCGCGAGCTTCATCGTCGTCGGCGTGATGGCCGTGATCGCGCTGGGGCTGCTCGAGCCGGCGAACATCGCGGTGCTGACGGAGCTGAAGAAGCCCCAGCCGAACCCCGCGGTGATCGAGCGGCTGATGAAACGCTTCATCTACACGGCGGGAGCCACCGGGCTGATGCAGATCGCGACGCTGGTGATCATGACCAAGCTGAGCGCCGGATGAGCGCATCGTCCCCGCAGGTGGAGCGCGACCGGATCGATGGCGTGCGGCTGCCGCCTGTGACGGCGCTGGGGATGCTCTCGCTCGCGTTGGTGCTCGTCGCCGGCATCTACCTCTCGGCCCATCTCCCCAAGCACGTCCCGCTCGGCCCGGCGATCGCGCTGCTGGCGGCATCGGCGCTGGTCTTCACCGGCAACGCGCTCGCGCTCTCGCGCGTGGACGGGTTTCCGTGGCGGCGCTTCTTCGGAGTCGCGCGATGGGCGCTGTTGGCCTACGCCACGATCTCCGCGATGATCGAGTACGTGTTCCTGCGCAACCACACCGGCGGCAGCCCGCTGATCGTGCTCACCCTCTCGCTGATCGTCTTCGCGTTGAACGTGCCACTGCTGATCGGCTTCACGGTCGCGCGCTACGACCAGCCGGCGCCGGCCGGCTCCGGGGCGCCGGCCGGCCCGCCGAGCTAGCGTCGCGCCCTGGGGCCGCCGGCCGGATCCGTGCGCTAGCCGCTCGTGAAGCGCGCGGCCTCCTCGGAGCCGCCGGTGGCGTTGCCGGCGCCGTAGGAGTGCGCGCCGGTGCCGGCGAGCTGGCCGCCGTCGACGATCAGGTACTCCTCGCGGATCGGGCGTCCCTCGAGGTGGCACTCGAGGATCTCGCGCGTGCCGGCGGCGTAGCGGGCCTGGGCTGACAGGCTCGTGCCGGAGATGTGCGGGGTCATGCCGTGGTGGGGCATCGAGCGCCATGGGTGGTCGTTGGGCGCCGGCTGGGGGAACCACACGTCGCCGGCGTAGCCCGCCAGCTGGCCGCTCTCGCTGGCCGCGACGATCGCGTCGCGGTCGCAGATCTTGCCGCGCGCGGTGTTGATCAGGTAGGCGCCCCGTTTCATCTTCGACAGCAGCTGCGCGTCGAACAGGTTTTCCGTCTCCGGGTACAGCGGCGCGTTGATCGTGACCACGTCGCAGACCTCGACCATCGACTCCACGGTGGGGTGGAAGGTGACGCCCAGCTCGCGCTCGACGTCCTCCGGCAGGCGGTGGCGGTCGGTGTAGTGCAGGCCGACCTCGAACGGCTTCAGGCGGCGCAGGACCGCCGAGCCGATGCGACCGGCCGCGACCGACCCGACCTGCATGCCCTCCAGGTCATACGAGCGCGCGGCGCAGTCGGCGATGTTCCAGCCGCCGTCGATCACCCATTGGTAAGAGGGGATGTAGTTGCGCACGAGCGCCAGGATCATCATCACCACGTGCTCGGCGACGCTGATGCTGTTGGAGTACGTCACCTCGGCGACGGTGATGCCGCGATCGATCGCCGCCTGCAGGTCGACGTGGTCCGAGCCGATGCCGGCTGTCAGCGCGAGCTTCAGCTTCGGCGCCTTGGCGATCCGCTCGGCGGTCAGATAGGCGGGCCAGAACGGCTGGGAGATCACGACCTCCGCGTCCGCCAGCTCTCGCTCGAAGACCGAGTCGGGGCCGTCCTTGTCGGAGGTCACGACCAGCTCGTGACCGGCGCCCTCGAGGAACTCGCGCAGTCCCAGCTCGCCGGAGACGCACCCCACGAGCTCGCCCGGCGTGAAGCCGAGACCCTTGGGCGTCGGCGTGCTCTGGCCGTCGAAGTAGCGCTCGATCTTCGGGATGCCGTCGCGCGCGTACGCCGGCGGGTAGCCGTCGACCGGATCGTCATACAGCACACACAGAACCTTCGCCATGGTCAGACCCCTTCCTAGATGTTTATTGGATACTCCCACGAATGAGAGCCGTCCAGATCGTCGAGGAGAGCGGACCCGACAGCGCGCTGTCGCTCGTCGATCTGCCCCAGCCGGAGCCCTCGCACATGCTCACGCCGGGAGCGGGGGTGCTGGTCGAGGTGCACGCCGCGGGGGTCTCCTTCCCGGAGCTGCTGCAGACGCGCGGCCAGTACCAGATGAAACCGCCGCTTCCGTTCGTGCCCGGCAGCGAGGTGGGGGGCGTCGTCGTGAGCGCGCCTGAGGGCGCGTCGGTCAAGGCCGGCGACCGCGTGGCGGCGTTCTGCGCGCTGGGGGGCTTCGCGGAGACGGCGGTCGCGCCGGAGTTCTTCACGTTCGCGCTCTCGCCCGAGCTGGACTTCGCGCAGGGGGCGGCGCTGATCCTCAACTACCACACCGCGTACTTCGCGCTGCTGCTGCGCGGGCGCCTGCAGGCGGGCGAGACGGTGCTCGTGCACGGTGCCGCCGGCGGCGTGGGAACGGCCTCGCTGCAGGTCGCCAAGGCGCTCGGCGCGAACACGATCGCGCTGGTCTCGAGCGAGGCCAAGCGCGAGGTCGCGGTACGCGCCGGCGCCGATCGGACGCTGCTGCTCAGCGAGACCTGGAAGGACGACGTGCTCGAGCTCTCCGGCGGTGGCGTGGACATGGTGCTCGACCCGGTCGGCGGGGATCGCTTCACCGACAGCCTGCGCTCGCTGCGCGAGGACGGGCGCGTGGTCGTCGTCGGCTTCACCGGCGGGTCGATCCCGGAGGTGCGCGTCAACCGCCTGCTGCTCAAGAACACGGCGGTGGTGGGGGCCGGCTGGGGCGCGTACGTGATGGGCAGGCCCGACCTGAACCGCGAGATCGGAGCGGCGGTCAACCGCATGGTCGACGAGGGCTTCATCCGCCCGATCGTCGGCGAGCGCTTCCCTCTGGAGCGCGCCGCGGAGGCGCTGAAGACGCTGGACGAGCGTCGCGCGACGGGCAAGGTCGTGCTCGACGTGCGCGCCGCCTGACGGCGCCGCCACTCGACTACGCCCGTTCGCCGCGGGTCGTCATGTTGGGTCTCTCCGGGAGATGGTGTATAGCGATGGTGATACACCACCCAGAATGGGAACGGCGAACCGCCCCAGCAAGTTCGGGTTATCCCTACCATCCCTGTGGAGGCTGGCCCCCATCCCCTCGGTGGCCGGCCGCATCGACAAAACGCGTGGAGCTTTCAAGATGTGATGGGCATGAGCGTCGCCACGGACAGGCTCGCCGACCCCGAGTCCGCAGACACAGACCGCAGCGAGCTCGCAGGCTCGCCGGCCGGCGGCGACGGTCCCACGCCGGAGGAGATCCAGGTGCCGGTGCTCGAGAACGTCGACCGCGCGATCACCGGCTTGATCACGATCGTGCCGCCGCTGCTGCTGGTGCTCGCCGGCTGGCAGCTGTGGAACCGTGAGCTGCGCTGGCGCGACATCGCGATCTTCCTGATCATGTACGTCCCCACCGGGCTGGGGGTGACCGTCGGCTTTCACCGGCTGCTGACGCACCGCAGCTTCAAGACCTCGCCTCTCCTGCGCGGGGTGCTGGCGGTGCTGGGCACGATGGCGGTCGAGGGGCCGGTGATCTCGTGGGTGTCCGACCATCGCAAGCACCACGCGTACTCCGACCGCTTCGGCGATCCGCACAGCCCGCACGTCGACCACGACGGCGGCTGGCGGGGAGCGCTGCGCGGCCTGGCCCACGCGCACGTGGGCTGGCTGTTCGACCACACCCAGCGCGGCTCGCGCGAGCGCTTCGCCCCCGACCTGCTCGCCGACCCGGTCGTGTCGTTCGTCGACAGGACGTTCCTACTGTGGTCGCTGGTGGGATTCGCGATCCCGTTCGGCCTCGGCGTGCTGATGGGTGGCACCGTGGACGCGGGCCTGGAGGGCATGCTGTGGGGGGGAGCGGTGCGGATGCTCGTGCTCCACCACGTGACGTACAGCATCAACTCGCTGTGTCACTTCTTCGGCCGCAGGCGCTTCGCCACGGAGGATCATTCGCGCAACCTGCTGTGGCTGGCGCCGTTCTCGCTCGGCGAGGCGTGGCACAACAACCACCACGCCTTCCCCACCTCGGCGTTCCACGGCATGGGTCGCCGTGAGCTGGACGTCTCGGGCCTCGTGATCGCGGCGCTCGAGCGCGCCGGCCTGGTGTGGGACGTGCAGCGCATCGCCCCCACCAGGCTGGCGGCCAAGGCGCTCTAGGCGGCGCCGCCCGCCTGCGGCACTCGCGCATCCGTCCGCGACGCCGACTGGCGGCCCTCACGTGCGAGGTTCAGCCACCAGTTGAGCATCGGCAGCAGGAACAGGATTCCGCCGAACACGATCAACAGGATGCCGGCGAGGATCGCGATGCTGCCGATCTGCGCCCAGCCCCAGGCGTTCAGCAGCAGGCCCTTCAGCGTCTCGCCCATGAACAGCGTCGTGCGCTCCCCGGCGAGCTTTTCGCTCTTCATACCCCCGGCGATCCATTCGTCGCTGACCTGGGAGTAGGTCTTGCCGCCGGCGACCTTGTTCATGTCGACACCTATCTGGTCTTCCGCGTACGCCTTCGCCTGGGTGCCGGTGAGCACCTGCTGGCCTTCGTACTTCTTCAGATCCGCGTACTCCGCCGGCTTGGGGAAGGTGATCTTCTGCGGCCCGAGCTGGTTGCGCACCACCTGGTGGTCGTAGCTGCCGCCGACGATCGAGACGATCCCGAGCACGATCATGCCCGCGGCCGCGCCCGCGGCGATCGGGGTGAGGCTCGTTATCCTGCTCAGAAATGCGCGCATGATTCCTCCTGTGTGTGTGAGTTCCCTTATCTGCACACAGACTCGCCGCCGGCGCTCGGCGCGCCATCCGCTGCCGACCGCATGGCAGGTGCGGAGAAACACCTACCGACCGAGGCGGCGTGAGACCAGTGAACCCAGCCGAGACGCAGCCGTGCAAGGGACGCCGACGGCTCGGTCCGGGCGGCGCCGTGAGACGATTCGGGTGTGGCTCAGCGTGCTCGCATCCCCATGAACCTCTCCCTGACGCACGGCGTCAGACCGCGGCGGCGATGGATGCCGACGCTCGCCGCCGGCCTGTCGATCGGCGAATACGCGCGCTCGCTGGTGCGTCGCCTGGCGTTCCTCAGCGCGGTCCTGGTCGCCGCGATCTGGGCCATCGGCGCGCAGGGCTACTTCTGGCCGGCGTGGGCGTGGCTCGGGCTGGGCGACCTCGTGCTGCTCGACTTCGCGGCGGGCTGGGCCTGGCGGCAGACGCCGGGGGCGGTCAGGCGCGTGGCGTGCGTGTGGGCGGTGGTGGGCGTGGCGGCGGTGATCCTCGTGTTCACGTGGCTTTTGACGTGGCTGCTGGCGGGCGTGGAAACGTTCTGGCCGGCGTGGGCGCTGCTCGGCCTGGCGACGGGGGGCAGCGCGTACTCGCTGATCGCGCTGCACGACCGCGTGCTCGTCGCCCACGGTCGGCGCGCGCTGCGCGCGCGCATCGACATGCTCACGCGCACGCGCCGCCAGGCGGTCGACGCGCAGGCGGCCGAGCTGCGGCGGATCGAGCGCGACCTGCACGACGGGGCGCAGGCGCGTCTGGTCGCGCTGACGCTCCAGCTGGGCCGAGCGGAGCTGCGTGTCAACGACCAGCCGGAGGTCCGCCGCCTGATCCTGGACGCCCAGCGCGAGGCCCATCAGGCGATCGCCGAGCTGCGCGACCTCGCGCGCGGCATCGTGCCGCCGCTGCTGGCCGACCGCGGCCTGGTGGCCGCCGTCGAATCGCTCGCCGCGCGCTATGGCCTGGGCACCTCGATCGAGATCGACACCCATCGTGGGCTGGCGCCGGCAGTCGAGAGCGCCGCCTACTTCGTGATCGCGGAGGCGCTGACGAACACCGCCAAGCACGCCGCCGCGCGGCGCAGCTGGGTCCGGCTCACCGACGAGCACCGGGTGCTGGCGGTGGTGGTCGGCGACGACGGGTGTGGCGGGGCCGATGCGCTGGGCTCGGGGCTGGCGGGGCTGCGCGCGCGTGTGGAGGCGCTCGACGGCAGCCTGCGCGTCGAGAGCCCCGACGCGGGTGGGACGGTGCTCGAGGTGAGGCTTCCTTGCGGGTAGTGATCGCGGAGGATCTCGCGCTGCTGCGGGAGGGGCTGGTGGCGCTGCTGCGCGAGAACCAGATCGACGTGGTGGCCCAGGTGCAGGACGGCCCGGCGCTGCTGCGAGCGATCGCCGGCCACCGGCCGGACCTGGCGATCGTGGACGTGCGCCTGCCTCCGACCTACAGCGACGAGGGCCTGCTGGCGGCGATCGAGGCGCGCCGCCGCCAGCCGGCGCTGAGCGTGCTCGTGCTCTCGCAGTACGTGGAGACGGCGTACGCGAGCGAGCTGATCGGTGAGGACACGGCGGGGATCGGCTACCTGCTCAAGGAGCGCGTGGGCGATGTGCGGGCGTTCCTCGACGCCCTGCGGCGGGTCGCCGACGGCGGCACCGTGCTCGACCGCCAGGTCGTCGCCGAGCTGCTCGCTCCCCGCAACGGTGTGACCGAGGCCCTGTCGGGGCTGACCGCGCGCGAGCGCGAGGTGCTGGCGCTGATGGCCGAGGGGCGCTCCAACGCCGCGATCGCCGAGAGCCTGGTCGTCACGCCGGGCGCGGTCGAGAAGCACATCACCAACATCTTCGCCAAGCTCGATCTCCCGGCCTGCGAAGACGACCACCGGCGCGTGCTGGCCGTGCTCGCGTACCTGCGTGTCGCGCGCTAGCCGCCCGCTGAGCAGGTGCGTGAGCGGTGTCCGACCTGATAGAAATGGGTGAAGAGATGAGTACGCGCGTATGAGAGTCATCGAGGCTGGGCGGCCTCGCACCGCGACCGATGACCGCTGACCTGCTCGCGCGCGTGCGCGCGGAGATCGATTCCCGGCTCGCCGAGCTGCGTCCGGCGGTGACCGAGTACGAGCGGCTGCTGGGCGCGTTCGACGCGTTCGACGCGCAGGACAGAGCCGCACGAGCGACGGCCAGAGCTCCGCGAGTCGCGGCTCCGGTGGCGAAAGCCCCAAGGGTCAAAGCTCGGGCGGTTAAAGCCCCGGCGGCCAAGGTTCCGGCGGCCGGAGCTCCGGCGGCCACAGCGACAAAGGCCAAAGTCCAGCCGGGCAAAGCCCGGGCTGAGAAGGCGCCGGCGGCGCGGTTGGGCGCGGCCGAGCAGGCGATCGTGGCGGCGCTCGAGCATGGCTCGCACACAGTCGGCGAGCTGGGGATGGTCACGGCGATATCCGGCCCAGACCTCCGCACGGGCCTGCAGCGCCTGCAGCGCGCGGGGACGGTCGTGCGCACCAAGCGTGAAGGCCGGGCGGCCTACGCGCTGTCCTCAACCGCGTAGGCGGCTGCCTTCTCCGGCCCGAGGAACGGTGTGAGGGCGAAGTAGGTCATCTGCGGCGCGGCGTCGCGCAGCTCCGCGACGCAGTCGTTCTCGACATAGTGGTGCAGCACCTGCCAGATGCCGCCGGCGATCGCCTCGCCGGCGATCGCCGGCACCTCCACGCCATCGCCGGCGAGCTCGTAGCCCGGGCCGAAGTAGGCGGCGAACGCCTGGATGGTGGAGTTGCGGATCTCGATCGCCTCGGGGCATGCGGCGAAGGTGTCCACGAGGCTCAGGTGGGCGTGGGCCGGCTCGGAGGCGAGATAGTCCACCAGCGCGCGCAGGCCAGCGCGCGTCGCGCGCGGCCAGTCGTCCTGCTCGGCCTGGTAGGCCTCGACGGCGACCATCAGCGCTTGGTGCATGCCCACCTTCTGAGCGCCCAGGAAGGCGTCGTGCTTGGAGGTGTAGATGTCGTAGAAGGTCTGGTTGGAGACGTTCGCGCGGCGGACGATCTCGGGGATCGTGAGCGCCGCGAGCCCTTTCTCGGCGACGATCGCGGCGGTGGCGTCGACGATGCGCTCGCGCTGGCTTTTGACGATGAACTGGCGTGGCAGGTCGCTGCGCCCGCTGGGCAGCCGGCCCTCGGCGCGGCGGGCGCGCTCGGAGGCGGGTGCCGCGCTCCCGCCGGCGGCTCTGCGGCCGAGCGCCGGAGGGGCGTCCAGTCCGGCGGGCGCCTCGCGCGGGTAGCTGCCCGCCCACGCCGCCAGCTCACCGGCCAACGCGGGCAGCTCGCTGGCGTGGCCTTCGCGCAGACGCGTCGCGGTTATCTCGCGGATGCCGCCGAGGATCGCCTTCACGGTCAGGTCCGCCGTCTCGCCCGTGCGGGAGCCGCGGCCGGCGATCGGCGATCGGGCCGCGTGGACCCTCCGCTCGAGCTCGTCGAGCGCCAGCCTGCGCCGCTCCAGCGCCTTGGCGCCGGCCCCGAACGCGCCGAGCACGAGCAGCGAGATCGCCTCCGGCTCGGCGGCGGCGAGCTCGGTCCACGCGCGCATCCCCACGCTCAGACGCCCGTCCGTGGAGGGCTCGGCCTCGTAGGCCCTCAACACCGTCTTCGCGGTGCGTGCGGCGACCCGTTCGTAGGCGCTCAGGAACAGGTCTTCCTTGTCGGCGAACAGGCTGTAGAAGGTCGGCTGGGAGACGTGCGCGAGCTTGGTGAGATCGACGATGCGCACGGCTGGATAGCCCTTCTCGGCGATAAGCTCGATCATCGCCTGCTGCAGGCGCCCGCGCTGGTCGCGCTTGACGACCTCCGGATCGAGACCGTGAGTGCCTGTGGGCAGTGGCCGGTAACGACCGGCCTGCCTCTCGTGCGCAACCGAAGCTCCGTTCTGGGCCCTGGACGGGAACCCGGCGCTCTTCAGTGGCTTCTGTCTGACATTGCGAGCCGCCATCCAGAGTAATCCTCCATTTGACTCAAGCGAAAGTCGAGAGTATCAAACTGTGTGCACAGGGTAAGCGCGATATTGAGCCCTCGGCCGAAATGTGTCTCAAATGGTCAATCCACCGAGACCTCTGCCCGGGAGCCGGGAGACGGGCGCTCCATGGACCATCTTGGCCCGGTCAGCCGGCGATCGTGCGCGAGCCGCCGAGCACTTCGCCCGCCGGGCCCAGGGCCTGAACGGCCACGTACGCCTCCGCGACGGGCGTCGCGATCGCGGTCTCGAACCCGTCCTTCGGCGCGCTCGCCACGGCCGTCAGCTGCCCGACGCTGGGCCCGGCGAGCACGCGCCAGCTGGCCGTGCGTGTGTCGCCGTTCCAGCTCGCGTAGACCGTCAGCTGGCTGCCGGCGCTCGCGGCGGCGATCGCCGGTGCTTCGCTCGGCGACCCCGTCCACGGGAAGCGGTAGGTCCTGTAGGATTGGTAGGAGCCGTGCATGTGGGAGTCGTAGAGGAGCTGGCCGCCGGCGCTGAATTCCGAGAAGTACGGCTCGGCCCCCCAACCGACGAACACGTTGCCACCTTCGATCAGCTGCATGTTGCCCTGGCTGTCCGACGACAGCGGCGGGTTCGGATGCGTGTATTCGGCGAGCACGGTGTCGGTCTTCGCCTTCGCGCTGACCGACAGGATCAGCGCGCGCGACTGCGGCTGGACCTTGGGGGTGGCGCCGTTGTCGAACACGCTGATCTCGCCGTCGGGGAGCACGCTCGCGTCGTGCTGGAAGGCGGTGACCGCCGCGGCGGTGAGCTTCACGCTCGAGTGCTTGCCGCCGATGCGCGTGATCACCTGGCCGGTCAGCGTGTTCAGTTCGTAGAGTGTGGATGTGTTGCGCGCGGAGATCAGCGTCCTGCCGTCGGACAGCGGGTCGATCGAGTTGAGGTGGAAGAAGTCGAAGGGCCAGGCCATGCTCGAGCCCACGCCCGAGCTGTAGGAGTCCGCCAGCGCGATGTGGTCGACGCTGGCCCATTCCCGGCGCACTAGACCCGTCTTGAGGTCGATTTCCTGGAAGAGGCTGTTGGTGACGGCGCCGCCGGAGGGGCCTCCCACGGAGGAGAGGTTGCAGTCGATCGGGTCGAACACGGTGAGCAGCGCCGTTCCCTGGGGGGTGATGCGGAATTCGTGCAGGTCGGCGCGGAAGCCGTTGCCCGCGTGCACGCTGCCGATCTGCTGGTAGGAGGTGTTGTCGATGATCTCTTCGCCCTGGCCGAACCCCTGCGGCGGGATGCGGCCCTGCCACCAGGTCAGCACGGGCTGACCGTCCAGCTGCTGCACCTGCAGGTTGGTGGCTTCCGTTCCCGCCGGCAGCGGGTGGAACCACACCAGGTTTCCGTCTTCTTCGAAGATCATCGGGCCGCTGGGGCCGGGGCCGGAGTAGGGCGCGGCGAACAGGTCGCCAGCGCTGGTCCCGGGCGCGCGCGTGGTCACGTCGATCACCGGCGCCTTCAGTTCCGGGCGCGAGCGGAAATGCTGCCACTCGTCCGGATCCGGTGTGGTGGCGCTGGCTGTGGCGGCGCTGGCGCCGCCCGCGAGCTGGACGTCCTCGTGGGCGACCACGAAGTGGTAGGCGAACGGCTCGGTGCGCGAGCCCGATTTGATCCTGCCGCGCACGGTCACCGTCTCGCCGGGGTCGAACGGCTTGGCCGGCACGAAGCTGCCGCCGTCTCCCTGCGAGTAGGCGAGCAGGCGGCCCGCGTGTGAGCCGGTCTGCGACCCGCTCACGCGGACCTCGCTGATGGCGCTCACCGGCGCGCCCAGCAGGCTTATCTGCGTGTCCGGCGAGGCGGCGTAGGAGTCCGGCAGCGGCGAGACCGCGACGCTCGTCCCCGGCAGCACCGCGGAGCCGTTGAGCGTCGTCGGGATGCAGCGGCTGGCGCTGGGGTCGCCGTAGGCGGCCTGCTCGGCGCCGATCCGCTTGGAGGCGAGCGCGAGCGCGGTGACGCTGGAGAGCACCACCAGCACCCCACCGCAGAACAGCGCTCTACGCAGCCGCATTGTGCCTGTCGTGATTCATCGGACTCCTCTGGGTCCTCGCTGATCGTTGGGCGCGCGAAGATCCTAAGTCGTGGACACGTCGGCCCGCTAAGAAGTTGCGAAGAGGAGTGCGCGCCGCCGCGCACGATACCTCGTGCCGCGCCCACCCCCTGTTTGGGGGGTTGCGGGCGATGGTGGGGCCCCGGCGGTCGCGTTCGTGGGATTCTGGGGGCATGCTCGGCTCCGCGCCGCTCAGCTCAGCCCCCGGCGCCGCCGACGCGCGCGCCGGCCACATCGAGGTGCTGGAGGTCATGTCCGACCTGCTCTCGGGGATCGGCGAGGGCTCGCCGCCGGACGCCTTCTTCAGCAGCCTGTGCGAGGCGATCTGCCGCCTGACGTCGATGCGCCGGGCGGTGCTCGTCCACTACGACAGCGTGCGCCGGCGCGTGCGCGCGGTCGGCGCGCACGGGATCGAGCTGGACGTGTTCGCGGACCTGTTCGTGACGATCGACTCCGTGCCGGTCGCGCGCCGCTCGCTCGTCGAGGATCGCGTCCTGGAGGTGCTCGGCGCGGAGGACTTCAGGGTGCCGCCGTCGGTGCGCGAGCTGCTGGACGGCGTGCGCATCGTGTGCACGCCGATGGCCGCCGCCGGCCGCTATGTCGGCGTCGTGCTGTCCGAGCGCGAGGCCGGCCTGGCGCGGATGGACGAGGACGAGCGCCACCTGCTGTGGACGCTCGGCAAGGCGATCGCGATGGCGTCGGTCGCCCGCGAGGTCACCGCGTACGACGAGCACAGCCGCCAGCTGCGCCAGCGGATCGACCTGGCGCGGGAGATCCACGAGGGCGTCGTGCAGCGGCTGTTCGGGATCTCGCTGGCGCTCTCGCGCGAGGAGCTGCTCGACGCCGAGGACCAGCGACGCTGCGCCGCCGAGGTGCAGACGGCCCTCAGCGACCTGCGCACCGCGCTCACGCGCCCGCTCGGGCACGTCTCACGACCGACGGCTGTGACGTTCGCGGAAGAGCTCGAACGCCTTCGCGCGCTGTACGCGGGCCTGGAGATAGGGCTCCAGGACGGCAGCGCCGAGGACGTGCCCGCGAGCCTCGAGGCGCTCGCGCAGTCGATCCTGGTCGAGGCGGTGCGCAACGCGCGCAAGCATTCACGCGCTCGCTTCGTGGCGGTGTCGCTGCACAACGACGGCGCCACGTTCGTGCTCGAGGTGCGCAACGACGGAGTCCCCGCGCGGGGCGAGCGCCCCGGGGGCGTGGGCCTGCGCCTGGCCACGCTGGAGGCGCTGCAGCACGACGGTGTGCTCGAGTACGGAGAGTCCGAGCCGGGGGCGTGGCAGGTGCGCCTCGTGGTGCCGACAGGCCAGTGAGCGCCTCCGCGCCCATCTCCTCAGAGCCGCCGGCCGCGCAGCAGGCGCGCAAGCGCCTGCGCGTGCTGGTCGTCGACGACCACGACGTCGTGCACTGGGGATTCCGGCTGATGCTCGGCCAGATGCCGTGGGTGGATCGCTGCCTCAGCGCGCGCACCGGCGCCGAGGCGCTCGCCGTGTGCCGCCGCTACGAGCCGCACGTCGCGCTCGTCGACCTGTTCCTCGGCGGTGAGTCCGGGCCTGACATCTGCGAGCGCCTGCGCGCGGAGGCGCCCGCTCCACGCGTTCTCCTGATGTCCGGAGCTGGCGGCATCTCGCCGCGCGCTGCCCGAGCGGCCGGCGCAGCCGGCTTCATCTCAAAGGACTGGCCCGCCCCGGAGATAGCCAAGCTCGTGCTCATGGTCGGCGACGGACAGGAGGTGTTCAGGGACACCGGACGCCCGACGCCGACGCTCACCGACCGCGAGAGCGAGATCCTCGGCCTGATCGCCGGCGGCGCCACCAACCGCGAGATCGCCGCGACGCTGTTCCTCTCGCCGCACACCGTCAAGGAGCACACGAGCACGCTCTATCGCAAGCTCGGCGCGCGCAACCGCGCCGACGCCGTCCAGCGCGCGCAGCGCCTGGGGCTGCACCGCTGAGGCACATGGCGTCGGCTCCCGACCCGCGCTCCAGCCACCGGCATCCCGTCTCAGCGTGGACCTAGCATGTGGAACCTTGGAGGCGTCCCTGGAAACATCGTTTGAGCCATCTGATGAGACCCGAGGGGTGGTCATAGACGCAGCTCTCGCGCTGGCCGCGACGCAGCTCCTGGCGCAGGTCGCAGACGACGCGAGTCTCGACGGTAGAGCGACCGGCCTGATTGGCTTCAACGGGGCGCTGCTCGCTGCCGCTATCGCCGCCAAGGAACTGCTCGAGCTCGGCCCATTGTGGCCGTCCCCGTTCGCCGTGGTGTTCGTGGCGACTGGAATGCTTCTCTACGTGCTCTACGGGGGGCGGCACCGGCGAGACCAGCAGGATGACGGCGCCCCAACGTCAACGCCCGCTAGTGCCGGAGAGGAGGACGATCACGGGCGCGCAAGACCGAACAGAGTCGGAGCAAGCCTCGGCATACGTGCTGGCACGTTCTACGAAACGTACGCTGAAGGCCCGCCTCTCAAAGCGCGAGAACTTCTGCTCGACGAGCTAGAGATCGCCTTCGAGAAGAACTTCGAACGGATCACACGGAAGCGACGCTGGCTCCAGAGGGCTACGCTCTTTTTGGTTCTTGGTCTTGCGCTTGCAGCGCTGCTAATCAAGATTGACAGACCGACTACTATGGAGAAGCCATGCCCGGAAAAGACTCAAACCCAAAGCCTCCACGCCGCCCATTGCCAGGGCCAACGGGGCTCGAACAAATCGGAACCGGCGGCTGACTCTTACTAGGCCGGCCGGCAGCAGCGAGGAACTCGTCCAACTGGGCCAATAGATCGAAGGCAGCGCACGCGGGGGCATCCTCGCGATGGCCCGTGGCATCAACTCCTCGACGATGAACTGCTGGCTTTAGGCCACGTCATCGACGCAGTTGGGCCTGTCCACGGCGCTTCTCTAGCCTCGCCCGCTGAGGCACCCCTCAGGCGCACGGATCTCACCCCCCATTCGAGGGGTTGATCCGCGGTTCAACCGGGCTGGGCAAGTCGGAAACGAAAGGCTGGCGATAGTGTCAAGCCCAGTCACAGCCGGCCTCTTCCCCGGGCAGGGCAGCCAGACGAGCGATCTGCGCGAGCGGGTGCAGCGCGTCGTCCCCGAGCTGCTGGAGCTGTGCGTCGAGCTGGTCGGCGAGGATCCGTTCCCGCGAGTGGCCGACAGCACCCGCTATGCACAGCCGGCGATCTTCTGCGCCAGCATCGCCGGCTGGCGGCGCTGGGGCGGGCGCGTGCGCCCCGTCGCGCTCGCCGGCCACTCGCTCGGAGAGCTGAGCGCGCTGGTCGCCGCCGGTGCGCTCCAGCAGACCGACGGCCTGCGCCTGGCGGTCAGTCGGGGCGAGCTGATGGCGAGGGCGTCGAGCGGACGCGACGAGGGCATGCTCGCCGTGCTCGGCGCCAGCGACGAGCAGGTCACCGCGCTGGCGCACCAGCACCAGCTCGTGCTGGCCAACGACAACGCGCCGGGCCAGGTGGTTCTGGCGGGAGCGACCGAGCGCCTGCGCGCTGCCTCCCGCGCGGCGCGCGAGCAGCGGGTGCGCGCGATCCCGCTGGACGTCGCGGGCGCCTTTCACTCTCCCTCGATGGCCGCCGCCGTGGAGCCGTTTCGCGCAGAGCTCGATCGGGTCGAGCTCTCCCCGCTGGCGGTGCCAGTCATCTCGGGCGCGAGCGGGCGGCCGTTCGCGGACATACGCGCCGAGCTGGCGGCGGCCATCGTCCGGCCCGTGCGCTGGCGAGCGGCCATGCTCGCGCTCGCCGAGCTCGGAGCCGACACGTTCGTGGACTTCGGCCCCGGCGAAGTGCTCGCGAAGCTGGTCCGGCGCAACCTGCCCGACGCGCGCGTGCTCGACCTCGCCGAGCTCCCATCCACTCCCGACCGGGAGACGAGCGGTGTCGTCTGATTCGCCCACGCTCGCGCCGCGGGCGACCGCCTCCGGCGGACGCGCAGCCGCGGCCCCGCCCCGCACAGCCGGCATCCTCGGGCTGGGGGTGGCGCTGCCCGAGCGCAGGGTGCCCAACGCCGAGATCGCCCCGCGGCTGGGCGTCACCGACGAGTGGATCCAGCGGCGAACCGGCATCGGCGAGCGCCGCTACGCCGCGCCGGGCGAGCGCGTGAGCGATCTCGCCGTCGCCGCCGGGCGCGGAGCGCTGGTGGACGCCGGCCTCGACGCGAGTGCCGTGGACATGGTGCTGGTGGCGACGCTCGCCGCCGATGAGATCACGCCGTCGACCGCGCCCGTCGTCGCTCACCAGCTCGGGATCGGCAACGTCGCCGCAATCGACGTGGGCGCCGCGTGCGCCGGCTCGCTCGCGGCGCTCGCGCACGCCACCGCGTGGATCGAGGCCGGCCGCGCGCGCAACGTGCTCGTGATCGGCGCGGAGATACTGACGCGCTTCGTCGACTTCGAGGACCCGCGCACGGCGCCGCTGTTCGGCGACGGCGCCGGCGCGCTCGTCGTCTCCGCGGACGCCAGCGGGGAGATCGGGCCGTTCGTGCTCGGCAGCGACGGCGGCGCCGCGCACGCGATCCGCGCCACGCGCGCCCGCGGCGTGATCGAGATGGAAGGCCACGAGACGTTCCTGATGGCCGCCGACAAGCTGTCCAAGAGCACCAGCGAGGTGCTCGCGCTCGCCGACGTCGCGCTCGAGGACGTCGACCTGTTCGTCTACCACCAGGCCAACTCGCGCATCCTCACCGCCGTCGCCGAGCGGCTGCAGCTGCCGCGCGAGCGCGTCTTCGACTGCATCGCCGGCTTCGGCAACACCAGCGCCGCAAGCGTTCCCATCGCGCTCGCGCAGGCCGTGCGCGTCGGCGCGCTGCGCCCCGGCGCGCGGGTCGTGCTCGGCGCCGTCGGCGCCGGGCTGGTGTGGGGCGCGACCGTGATCAGCTGGGGAGACGCGTGAGCGCCGCTGCCCAGCAGCCATCGGGCGATCCCGGCGCCGGCGCCGGTGAGCGCGCAGGCTGCGCGCTGGTGACCGGCGCCTCGCGCGGCATCGGCGCTGCCATCGCCTGCGCGCTGGCCGCCGACGGCTGGCCGGTGGGGGTCAACTTCCGCACGGGCGAGGACGCCGCCGGCGAGACCGTCGGCCGCATCGAGCACGGCGGCGGCCGCGCGCTCGCGCTGCGCGCCGACGTGACCGCGCCGCAGCAGCTGGAGGCCATGTTCGACACGCTCGAGCAGCGCTTCGGGCGCGTGCTCGTGCTCGTCAACAACGCCGGCGTGCGCGCCGACGATCTGGCCGTCTCGCTGACCGACGCCGACTGGGGCGAGGTCATCGACACCAACCTGTCAGCCGCGTTCCGCGCCACCAGGCGCGCGCTGCGCGGCATGATCCGCGAGCGTTTCGGACGCGTGATCAACCTCGCGTCAGTCGTCGGGCCGCGCGCCAACGCCGGGCAGGCCAACTACGCGGCCGCCAAGGCCGGGCTGATCGGCATGACCAAGACGATCGCCGTCGAGGTCGCCCGCCGCGGCGTCACCGTCAACGCGATCGCGCCGGGGCTGATCGACACCGACATGACCGCCGACCTGGACGGCGAGCTGCTGCGCGCCGTGCCCGCGCGCCGCGCCGGCTCTGTCGAGGAGGTGGCGGCGTGCGCGCGCTTCCTCGCCTCCGAGCGCGCCGGCTACGTGACCGGCACCACCTTGTACGTCGACGGCGGCCTGGCCGCCTGAGCCGCACCACACCAAACGAAAGGAACGCACATGAGCACAGCAGTCACCACAGAGCAGGTCGAAAAGGTCGTGAGCGAGTCGCTTGCCACGTTCGGCGCCGACCCCGACCAGATCACCCCCGACGCGACGTTCGAGGCGCTCGACATCGACTCGCTCGACCTCGCCGAGCTCTCGCAGATCGTGCACGAGCAGTTCGGCGTCGAGCTGAAGGGCTCCGACGTGGCCGAGGTCAAGACCGTCGACGACGCCGTCCAGCTGATCGCGTCGCGGCTGTAACAACATGGACGCGACGGCCCACAGCGAGCGAGCGGACGCGATCGTCGTCACCGGCGTCGGCGCCGTGACGCCGCTGGGCGTCGGCGCGCGCACGCTGCACGAGCGCTGGTGCGCCGGCGAGTGCGGGATCGCCGACGGCGAGGGCGCGTGCACGGACTTCGACGCCGGCGACTTCATGTCCGCCAAGGAGGCGCGCCGCGCCGACCGCTTCACGCAGCTCGCGATCGCCGCCTGCGAGGAGGCGCTCGCGGACGCCGGCTGGCGCGACGCCGGGGCGGGCGGTCACGGGGCCGGGGCGGGCGGTCACGGGGCCGGCACGTCAGGCGGCGGCGCGGCGGGCGAGCTCCCATACGACCCCGAGCGCGTCGGCTGCGTGCTCGGCACCGGCATCGGCGGCATCCACACGCTCGTCGACGGCCAGGACACGCTGCGCGAGCGCGGCGCGCAGTTCGTCTCGCCGCTGTCGGTGCCGCTGATGATGAGCAACGCGGGCGCGGGCGCGCTGTCGATGCGCCACGGCCTGCGCGGACCGTCGTTCGCCGTCAGCTCCGCGTGCGCGTCGGGCGCGCACGCGATCGGCTCCGCGCTGAGGATGCTGCAGTCGGGCGAAGCCGACGCCGCCGTCGTGGGCGGCTCGGAGGCCGGCCTCACGCCGCTCGCGCGCGCGGCGTTCGGCGCCCTCGATGCGCTCTCGCAGACGGGCGTCTCGCGCCCCTTCGACGCCCGCCGCGACGGCTTCGTCATGGGCGAGGGCGCCGCCGTGATCGTGCTCGAGCGCGAGCACGCCGCTCGCGCACGCGGCGCGCGCGTGATCGGGCGTGTCAGGGGCTACGGCGCGAGCTCCGACGCCCATCACCTGACCGCTCCCCGCGAGGACGGCGCGGGACAGGCCGCGGCGATGCGAGCAGCCCTCGCGGACGCCCGCGTGTCCGTCGAGCGGATCGACTACGTCAACGCCCACGGCACCTCCACCCCGCTGAACGACCGCGCGGAGACGCACGCCATCAAGCTCGCGCTGGGCGAGCACGCGCGGCGCATCCCCGTGTCCTCGACGAAGTCCGCGATCGGGCACCTGCTCGGCGCCGCCGGCGCGGTGGAGGCCGTCGCGACGCTGCTGGCGCTGCGCGATCGCATCGCCCCGCCGACGCTCGGCCTGTCCGAGCCCGAAGACGGCCTCGACCTCGACTACGTGCCCGGCGCCGCGCGACCACTCGCGCCGAGCGGACATGGGCCGGCCGGCGGCGGATCGGCCCCCGGCGGTGAGCGGCAGCCCGTGCTGGCGCTGTCGAACTCGTTCGGCTTCGGCGGCCACAACGCCGTGCTGTGCCTGGAAGCCCCATGACGTCCGCGCGGGAGAGCACATGACCCTCGCCCTGCTCGAGCGCCCCGACGAGCGCCTGACGCCGCGCGAGCGCCTGGAGGTGCTGGCCGACCCCGGGTCGCTGCAGCTGCTGCGCACGCAGGTGCGCTCGCGGCGCATGGGCGAGCGCGCGCAGCCGGGCGACGGCGTGCTCGCGGCGCACGCGCGCGTGGACGGACGGCAGGTGTACTGCTACGCGCAGGACGCGTCGTTCGCGGGCGGCTCCTTGGGCGAGGCGCACGCGCAGAGCATCGTCGAGGTACTGCGCCTGGCCGGCCGCGCGCGCGTGCCCGTGCTGGGGTTCGTCGAGTCGGCGGGCGCGCGCATGCAGGAGGGCCTCACGGCGCTGTCCGGCTACGGCGCGATCTTCCGCGAGCACGTGCGCCTGTCGGGCGTCGTGCCGCAGATATCGATCGTCTGCGGGCCTGCCGCCGGCGGCTCCTCCTACGGCCCCGCGCTGAACGACTTCGTGATCATGGCCGGGCGCGCGTCGATGTTCCTCACCGGCCCCGGCGTGGTCGCGGAGGTCACCGGCGAGGTGCTCGACATGGCCTCGCTGGGCGGGCCGCGCGTGCACGAGCGCAACGGCGTGTGCCACTTCACCGCGCCCACGGAGGTCGACGGCGCGCTGATGGCACGCGACCTGCTCGACTACCTGCCCCAGCACAGCGGCGTCTCGCCGCAGCTGTGGCCGAGCGTGGCGCCGCCCGAGACGCTGCCAGACCGCGCCGTGCCGTCGCAGGCGCGCAAGGTCTACGACATCCGCCACGTCGCCGGAGCGCTCGTCGACGGCGGGCGCCTGATGGAGGTCAGCCCGAGATGGTCGCGCAACGTCGTGTGCGCGTTCGCGCGCCTGGAGGGCCGCGCGATCGGGATCGTCGCCAATCAGCCCAAGCACCTCGGCGGCGTGCTCGACTCCAACGCCGCGCAGAAGGCCGCGCGCTTCGTGCGCATGTGCAACTCGTTCGGGCTGCCGCTGCTGGTGCTCGTCGACACCCCCGGCTTCCTGCCCGGTTCGCGCCAGGAGCGCGACGGCGTCATCCGCCACGGCGCCAAGCTCGTGCACGCGTTCGCCGAGGCGACCGTCCCCAGCGTGACCGTGATCGTGCGCAAGGCGTTCGGCGGCGCGTTCATCGCGATGAACTCGAAGGCGCTCGGCGCCGACTACGTGTTCGCGTGGCCGGGCGTGGAGGTCGGCGTGATGGGCGCCGAGCAGGCCGTCGGCATCCTCTCCCGCCGCGAGATCGCAGCCGCGGAGGACCCCGCCGCGCACCGCCGCCGTCTGGCGCTCGCGTACTCCAGCGAGCAGCTGCAGGTCGACGGCGCCAGCGCCGACGGATTCGTCGACGAGGTGATCGCGCCCGAGGCGACGCGGGCGCGCGTCGCGTCATGCCTGGAAGCCCTGCACGACGTCCACCGCCCGGCGTCTCGCGCCAGCAACATCCCGCTCTAGAGGAGGTAGCGATGCGTTGGTCAGATCCATTCGAGCTCCTGTCGGTCGGGCAGCGGTTCGAGTCCGCCGGGCGCACCGTGCGCGACACCGACGTGATCGTGTTCAGCGCCCTCACCGGCGACTGGCATCCGCAGCACTGCGACCCCGAGTGGGCCGCGCGCAGCCCGTTCGGCGAGCGGATCGCCCACGGCATGCTCGTGCTCTCGCTGGCGGTCGGGCTGGTGCCGCTGGATCCCGAGCGCGTGCTCGCCCTGCGCCGCGTCGGCGACGTGGTGTTCAAGCGCCCGGTGCGTCTGAACGACGTCGTCGCGGTGGCCGGGGAGATCACGGCGCTGCGCCCGATCGACGCGCGCAGCGGGCTGGTCGAGTTCGGCTGGCGGATCGGCAACCAGGACGGCGCGCTCGTCGCGCGCGCGAAAGTGCAGGTGCTGTGGCGCACCGACGCCGCCGCCGCGGACGCGCGCGACGCGGGAGCCGTGTCGGGGTCATGGCGCGAGCCGATCGTCGGCGACGCGTCCCCCGGCGAGTTCGTGCCGCTGCCGCTGTGATCGGCGTAGGTCGGGCGTGATGCTGCAGGGCCGGCGCATCCTCGTGACGGGCGTGCTCGACCGCCATTCGATCGCGTTCGCGACCGCCGCGCGCGCCCAGGAGCTGGGCGCCGAGGTGCTGCTGACGGGCTTCGGGCGCACGCGGCGGATGACCGAACGCGCCGCCCGCCAGCTGCCGCGGGGCGTCGACGTGCTCGAGCTGGATGTCAACAGCACCGAGGACATCGAGCGGCTGCGCGGCGAGCTGGAGGAGCGCTGGGGCGCGCTCGACGGGCTGCTGCACGCGGTCGCCTACGCCCCGCCGGACGCGCTCGGCGGCGGCTTCATGGACACCCCTCTCGAGAGCGCGCTGACGGCCTACCAGACGAGCGCGTTCTCGCTGAAGGCACTCGTTGCGGGCGTGCTGCCGTTGCTAGAGGCCGCGCCGGACGGCGCGGGCGTGGTCGGGCTTGATTTCGACGCGCGCGTGGCGTGGCCGTCGTATGACTGGATGGGCGTCGCCAAGGCCGCGCTGGAGGCGGTCGCTCGCTACCTCGCACGCGAGGTCGGCCCGCGCCAGGTGCGCGTGAACCTGGTCTCTGCCGGCCCGATCGAGACGCTCGCCGCTGGCGGCATCCCCGGCTTCTCGCAGCTCGCGGAGGTGTGGTCGCGGACGGCGCCACTGGCGTGGGACACCGAGGATCCGGGGCCGGTGGCCGACGCGGCGTGCTTCCTGCTCTCGCCGCTCGCACGCGGGATAACCGCGGAGATCGTGCACGTCGACGGCGGCTTCCACGCGATGGGCTGCGCCACGCCGGCGGCGTCGGTCGCGCTCGCGGCGGCCCCGGATGCGGCGCGGCTGCCGTGAGCGGCGCGATCCTGCTGACGGGGGCCACCGGCTTCCTCGGGATGGACATACTGGCGCGCCTGATCGAGCGCGATGGTGGGCAACCGCGCGAGGGCGCGCAGATAGCGGTGCTCGTGCGCGCCCCCGACGACGCAAGCGCGCAGGAACGCCTACGGGTCGTGCTCGCGCGCCTGTACGACGGGCCTGCGCCAGCCGCGGCGGCGCGGATCCGGGCTGTGCGCGGCGACCTGTTGCAGCCGGGGCTGGGCCTGTCGAGGCCGGACCACGAGTGGCTGGTCGGCTCGGTCGACCGGATCGTCCACTGCGCCGCGTCGATCTCGTTCGATCTGCCCTTGGAGCAGGCGCGCGCGATCAACGTGGGCGGTGTGGAGCGTGTTATGGAGCTCGCACGCGAGATCGCCGCGCGCGGGTTGCTGCGCCGGGTGGTGCACGTTTCGACGGCCTATGTCAGCGGGCGCCACGCGGGTGAGTTCGGCGAGCGCGATCTCGACGTCGGCCAGCAGTTCCGCAACACCTACGAGCGGTCCAAGCACGAGGCCGAGCGGCTGCTGCTGGGAGCCGTCGATCTGCCTCTGGCAGTCGCCCGGCCGAGCATCGTCGTGGGCCACAGCGTCAGCGGCTGGACGTCAGCTTTCAACGTGCTCTACTGGCCGCTGCGCGCGTTCGAACGCGGCCTGCTCGACGAAGTGCCGGCGCGCGCGGACTCGATCGTGGACTTCGTGCCTGTCGACTACGTGACCGACGGGATCCTGGCGCTGCTGGACGCGGAGACGGTGCGCGGCACGTACAGCCTGGTCGCGGGCGAGCGCGCGCTGAGCGCGGGCGAGCTGGTGGCGCTGCATTCCTCGCTGACCGGACGCGCGCCTGTGCGCTTCGTCGCACCGCAGCACGGTGCCGGCGGTGAGCGCTCCAAGGGCGAGGAGCAGGGGTCAAGCGGGCTTCCCGCGGGGGCGGAGACGTTCGCGCCGTACTTCGACGTGCGCTGCCGCTTCACCGACGTGCGAGCGTTGGCGATGCTCGCGCGGGCCGGCGTGGAGAAGCCCGATCCCAAGGGCTACCTGGCGGCGCTGATCGGCTACGCCCAGTCGACCGCGTGGGGCAAGCGGCCGATCACGCGGCAGGCCTCGCTCGCCGTTGTGGAGTAGTCCTCTCGCGAGTGGTGTATAGCGATCGCTATACACCAGACGAAGGAGGTGTTACAAGGCCCGCCCGTCGCGCGGTGTGGTGTATAGCGATCGTTATACACCACACGCAAAAGGTGTTGTAAGCCTCGCCAGAGCGTGGGCGTGGTCTTACGTCGATGGGCTCAGGCTTGGCGGCGCTGAACCTTCGTGTCAGAAAACCGGCGTCTCCGAGTAGTCGCCGAACACCTGCTGCAAGGACTCGATGATCTCGCCCTCGCTGGCGTGGGCGCGGGCGCAGGTGAGCAGCGGCTCCATCAGGTTGCGATCCTCGCGCGCCGCGTCCTCGCGCAGCGCTGCCAGCGCGCGCTCGACCTCTGCGCCGTCGCGCGCGGCGCGCGCGGCCTGCAGGCGCCCGATCTGCTTGCGCTCGAGGGCGGGGTCCACGCGCAGCGTGGGGATCGGCTGCTCGTCGCTGGCGAGGAAGCTGTTGACGCCGACCACGATTCGCTCACCGGCGTCGATCTGCTGCTGCAGGGCAAAGGCGGCGTCGGCGATCTCGCGCTGGGGATAGTTCACCTTTACCGCCTGAACCATCCCACCGAGCTCGTCGATCTTCTTAAAATATTCGTACGCGCGTTCCTCCATCTCGTCCGTGAGCGCCTCCACGAAGTAGGAGCCGCCGAGTGGGTCGACGGTGTTGGTGACGCCCGTCTCGTGGGCGAGCATCTGCTGCGTGCGCAGCGCGATCGTGACGGCCTCCTCGGTGGGGAGCGCGAGCGCCTCGTCGTAGGAGTTGGTGTGCAGCGATTGCGTGCCGCCGAGCACCGCGGCGAGCGCCTCGACGGTCGTGCGCACGATGTTGTTCAGAGGCTGCTGCGCGGTCAGCGACACGCCGGCGGTCTGCGCGTGGAAGCGCATCTGCCACGAGCGCGGGCTCTTGGCGCCGAACGTGTCGCGCATCTCGCGCGCCCAGATGCGCCGCGCGGCGCGGTACTTGGCGATCTCCTCGAAGAAGTCGATCTGCGCGTTGAAGAAGAACGACAGGCGCGGCGCGAACTCGTCGACGTGCAGGCCGCGCGCGACCGCCTGCTCGACGTACGTCAGGCCGTCCTTGAGCGTGAACGCCAGCTCCTGCTGGGCCGTCGAGCCGGCCTCGCGTATGTGGTAGCCGGAGATCGAGATGGGATGCCAGCGCGGCATCCGCCGCGTGCACCACTCGATCATGTCGCCGCACAGGCGCATGGCGGGGTCGATCGGGAAGCACCACTCCTTCTGCGCGATGTACTCCTTGAGGATGTCCGCCTGGATCGTCCCCGACAGGCGCTCGGGCGGCACTGGCCCGACGCCCGACGCGCCGCCGTCCGCGGTCTCGCCGGATTCCGCGGCGGCGACGTAGAACGCGAGCATGATCGCCGCGGGCGCGTTGATCGTCATCGACACGGACACCGCCCCCAGGTCGATGCCGGAGAACAGCGTCTGCATGTCGTCCAGCGTGTCCACCGCCACGCCCTCGCGCCCGACCTCGCCCAAGGAGCGCGCGTGGTCGGAGTCGTGGCCCATCAGCGACGGCATGTCGAACGCCGTCGACAGCCCCGTCTGTCCGTGCTCGAGCAGGTAGTGGAAGCGCTCGTTCGTCTCCTCGCTCGTGCCGAAGCCCGCGAACTGGCGCATCGTCCACAGCCGCCCGCGGTACATCGTCGGGTGGATGCCGCGCGTGAACGGGTAGGAGCCGGGCGCGCCGATCGGGTCCTCGGCGCCGTCCGCGCCGCCACCGGCGCCGGGGGGCAGGTCGGCGGCGGTGTACAGCTCGCGCACGGGCTCGTCGGAGAGGGTGCGGAAGGCCCGCTCGGCCGCCTCCTGCGACTGTGCGGGCGTGCTCGCCCCCTCGGAGGGCTTTGCGCTCACTGCCATTGCTCGCCCATCGTAGGCTCTTGCGTAGCGGTTGACCACCATGCCGCAGATTCTGTATAGCCATGGCTATACAGACAGTGAAAGAGGAGAACAGCCACCGATGCCTCACAACGCGATGCTCAACGAGCTGAGCCGCCTGATCGGCGCTGAGCACGTGCTCCAGGCGCCGCCCCCCCAGTCCTCGTACAACTTCGACTGCTCCGACGCCGGCGCGGCGCGGGGGCGCGCGGACGCGGTGGCGCTGCCGGGCGGCGCGCGGGAGGTGGCGGCGGTGGTGGCGTGGTGCTACGAGCACGACGTGCCGGTGGTGCCGCGCGGCGGCGGCACGGGCCTGGTGGGAGGGGCGGTGCCGACGCAGGGCGGCGTGGTGCTGTCGCTGGAGCGCCTGCGGGGCGTGCGCGAGCTGGAGCCGGGGCTGTGGCGGATGTTCCCGGAGGCGGGTGTGAGCACGCGCGACGTTCAGCGCCTGGCGCGCGAGAACGGTCTGATGTTCGCCCCGGACCCGGGGGCGGCGGAGCAGTCGCAGATAGGCGGCAACGTGGCGACGAACGCGGGCGGACCGCACGCGCTGAAGTACGGCGTGACGGGCGCGTGGGTGGCGGGTGTGGAGGCGGTGCTGGCGCCGGGCGAGCTGGTGCGGGTGGGTGGCTGGGCGCGCAAGGACGTGGCGGGGTATGACTTGAGGAGCCTGCTGGTGGGCTCGGAGGGCACGCTGGGGGTGATCACGGCGGTGCGCCTGCGGCTGCTGCCGGCGCCGGAGGAGGCGATCGCGCTGGTGGTGTTCTTGCGCACGCGCGCGCAGGGCTGCGCGGCGATGGAAGAGGTGTTCGCGGTGGGGCTGCGCCCGTCGGTGCTGGACTTCATGGACGGCGAGACGCTGGCGATGACGGCGGGCTCCTACCCCGGGGCTACGGGCGTGCCGCGAGGCTCAGGCTTCGCGCTGATCTGCGAGGTGGACGGCTCGCGCGCGCAGGCGCTGGCGGACCGCGAGGCCTTGCTGGAGGTGATGGGCGGCGCGGGCGCGGGCGCGCTGGCGGTGCACGAGCCGGCGGACGCGCGTGCGCTGTGGCGCTGGCGCGACGGGGCGAACCCGGCGGTGACGGCGGTGCGCGGGGGGAAGGTGAGCGAGGATGTGGTGTTCCCGCTGGAGCGTCTGGAGGAGGGTCTCGAGCGCTTCGAGGGGATCGCGCGGGCGCGCGGGCTGCGCTCGTGCGCGTGGGGCCACGGGGGCGATGGCAACGTGCACGCGACGGTGCTGGTGGACCGCGCGAGCGAGGCGGAGCTGGAGGCGGCGCGGGCGGTGGGTGAGGAGCTGTTCGCGCTGGTGGTGGAGCTGGGCGGGTCGGTGGCGGGCGAGCACGGCGTGGGCTGGCTGAAGCGCGGGCGGCTGGAGCGCCAGTGGGACGCGCGGGCGCTGGAGCTGCACGAGCGGATTAAACGTGTGTTCGACCCGAAGGGCCTGCTCAACCCGGGCAAGAAGCTGGCGCGGTACCCTGCGCGCTCGCTGGGCATGTCTTCTAATTGAAAGGAAAACGGGCATGAACAAGTCGCAACTGATCGATGAGATCGCGAAGGACGCGGGCTTGACGAAGGCTGACGCTTCGCGCGCGGTGGACTCGCTGCTGGACACGGTGACGAGGACGCTGAAAAAGGGCGAGGAGGTGGCGATCACGGGCTTCGGCAAGTTCTCGGTGGTGAAACGCGCGGCGCGCCAGGGCGTGAACCCGCGCACGGGCGAGCGGGTGAAGATAAAGGCGTCGAAGGCGCCGAAGTTCTCGGCGGGGGCGGCGTTGAAGCAGGCGATACACCCGAAGAAATAGAGACACGCGGCATGACGGCGGTCGGCGACCTGGAGCTGGCGGAGTTCGACTACACGGACCGGTCGCTGCGGGGGGAGCGCTTCCACGCGGCGATGGCGCGGGTGCGCGAGCGGGGCTGGCTGGCGCGGGGGCCGTTCGGCTACATGGTGCTCGACCGCGAGGCGGCGGAGTTCTTCCTGCGCACGCGCGCGGCGACGTTCCCGGGGATGAAGATCGCGGAGATCTTCGGCGTGAGCGAGGGCCCGCTGTACGAGCAGATGAGGCGCAACATCCTGCACGTGAACGGCGCCGACCACGCGCGCTTGCGCAGCCTGGTGAACCCTGCGCTGTCGCCGCGCGCGGTGGAGCGCTACAGGCCGGCGATGCGCGGGTTCGTGGAGAGGCTGATGGACGACGCGCTGGCGGCGTCGCGGGAGCGGGGGGTGATCGGGTGCGAGTTCGTGGAGGCGTTCGCGAAGCCGTACCCGTCGCTGACGATCGCGACGGTGATGGGCGCGCCGCTCCGGGACGCGCCGCGCCTGCACCACTGGTCGAACTGGATCCAGCGGCAGTTCGACGCGGTGAGCATGGCGAGCGAGCGCGAGCGGATAGAGCGCGCGGTGGAGGAGTTCTACGAGTACGCGCAGGCGCTGATCGCGGCGCGCCGCGAGGACCCGCGCGAGGATCTGATCTCGATGCTGATACAGGCGGAGGAGGCTGGCGAGCGGCTGTCTGAGGTGGAGTGCGTGAACCTGGTGTTCAACGTGCTGGCGGGCGGCGTGGACACGACGCAGAGCCAGCTGGCGCACGCGGTGAGGCTGCTGGCGGAGCATCCGCGGCAGTGGGCGGCGCTGGTGGACGACCCGTCCTTGGCGCAGGCGGCGGTGGACGAGGCGCTGCGCTTCGAGCCGATCACGCCGTTCACTGCGCGCATGACGACGGAGGAGCTGACGTTCCGCGGCGTGACGTTCCCGCGCGAGACGATCGTGATGGTGTGCGCGTTCACGGGCAACCGCGACCTGGCGGACGACGAGCGGGGGCCGGCGGGCGCGGACGCGTTCGACATAACGGCGCCGCGCGGGGGCGCGCGCGAGCTGACGTTCGGCGCGGGCGTGCACTACTGCGTGGGCGCCAACCTCGCGCGCGCGGAGCTGGTCGAGGCGCTGTCGTTCCTGGCGCGCCGCGTGCGCGCGCTGGAGCTGGACGGCGAGCCTGTGTTCGAGAGCATCACCGGCATCTACGGGCTGGCGGAGCTGCCCGTGCGCATGACCCTCTTCTGAGGTCTTTTTGGGAGACGCGTCCGCGTGTCCCCGCCCCAGCGTCGCAGGCGCCGGTCACGACAGCTGTCGGCGTTGCGTGCGCTCGCCGTGGCGTGCGCTAAAGAAATGGAACAATTTCGGGAGGGGGGCGAGAGCGGACCCGCGAGCGACATGAGGTTGAGATGGTGTCTGTGTTCGAGTGGATGTCGAAGCGGGCGTCGCGCACGGCGAGGCTCTTTGCTGTGTTGATGGCGGTAGCAGGGCCCGCGGCGGTCACGGCGGTCGACGCGGGGACGGCGGCGGCGGGCCAGTACCAGGTGGACGCCTGCCGGCTGCCGTCCGGCGAAAGCGCGCCGGCGGACGGCTGGACGCCGTCGGTGACCGGCGCCAATGCGGTTGCCGAAGACACGTGCTCAAAGCCCGGGGGTGCGCTGATCGCGGGGCTTAAGGCAGGCCCGCGTAACGCAGGCTCGACCGTCGCGAGATGGGTATTTGCGGTCCCGGGAGGCGAGACCCTCGCTGGTGCAACGTTGTGGTTGGCCGGAGACACGGACGGGGGCTGGGCACTTAACTCGACGTATGACTTCTTCCTGGCAGGCCCCAGTGAAACGGACCTATTCGACGAATGCGCATCGCGATTTGAATGTGCGGGCGTCGGGGATATTGACTGGCCCCTATCGTCCGAAAATCGTGTGGTGGTTCCGACTGCGAATCTGGGAACGAATCTCTTCGTGCGTGTCTCGTGCAGCGGCCCACCTGGGAACCCCTGCGCCGAAGGCAAATCCGACGCCAACGGCTACGCGGCGGTGGCCTACCTGTACGCGGCGGACCTGACATTGGAACAGAGCGCGGGCCCGACGGCGTCGAACGTGAGCGGTGAACTGGCGAGCGCGCAGACGTTGTCGGGGACGAGCCGTGTGACGTTCAGCGCGAGCGACCCGGGCTCGGGGGTGTATGAGGCGGTGTTCAGCGTGGACGGGCAGGTGGTGCAGAGCACGGTGGTGGACGAAGACGGGGGGCGCTGCAGGAACGTGGGGCAGACGACGGACGGGCTGCCGGCGTTCGTGTACGTGCAGCCGTGCCCTGCGTCGGTGAGCGCTGACGTGGGCTTCGACACGACGAGGGTGAGCAACGGCGAGCACCATGTGGTTGTGAGCGTGGTCGACGCGGCGGGCAACGCGGCGACGGTGCTGAGCAGGAACGTGACGATCGACAACCCGCCGGGAGCGGGCGGCCCGGGTGGCGCGGGCGCGCCGAACGGGACGAACGCGTCGTCGCGGGCGACGCTGACGGCGGGCTGGAAGGGCGCGAGGGGCGAGCGCGCGACGAGCGCGTACGGCCGCGCGCGGACGATTGTGGGCAGGCTGACGGGTGTGGGCGGCGCGCCGATCGAGGGGGCGCGGATAGAGGTGCTGGCGAGGCCCGACTACGCGGGCGCGAGGGCGGCGGCGATGGCGAGCCCGCTGACGGGGGCGGACGGGCGCTTCAGCTTGAGCGTTCCCGGGGGCGTGTCCTCGCGCTCGCTGCGCTTGCAGTACAGCGACGAGCTGGGCTCGCCGCCGGTGGCGACGAGGACGCTGACGCTGAGCGTGCGGGCGGGCGTGGCGCTGGCGGTGGCGCCGCGCACGGCGAGCGTGGGCAGCAGCATCCACTTCTCCGGCCGTCTGCGGGGCGGGCCGATTCCGGCGGGCGGCAAGCTGCTGGTGCTGGAGGCGCGCTCGCCCGGCTCCCCGTGGCTGGAGTTCGACGTGATCCGCAGCGACTCCCGCGGGCGCTTCCACGCGAGCTACCGCTTCAAGTTCCCCGGCCCGGCCGAGTACCAGTTCCGGGTGCTGTGCGAAGCGGAGGCCGACTACCCGTTCGCGACGGGGGCTTCGAATGTGGTGGGGGTGTTCGAGGGGTGAGGGAGGGGGAGTGACGGGTGCGCGAAAGTGGGAGTGTCAATGGGCGCAAGTGGGAATGGCGGCAATAGTGCCGCACTTAGTGCTACACTCTTTGTATGCCGACGAAGAAGCGCCGATACACCATCACGAGTGACGAGAAGGTCGAGTTCGCTCTCCGGCGAAGTCGGCGCAGCTTCCCGCCCGGAACGTCAGATTCAAAGATCCTCGCCGCGCTCGTCACCAAGGGCGAGGCGGCGCTCAAGCAGGGGAACCAAGCGGAAGAAGACTACGAGCGGCGGCGGCGTGCGGCCGCCAAGCGCCTGGCCGACCGTTTCCGACGGCCGGAGGGCCTCGACTATGCTGCACTGCGCGAGGCCTCCGCGCAATGGCAGCGCGGGTGAGCTCGGCGTTCAGAGGCAGGAAGCTCGTTGTCGACAACTCCGCGTTTCAGCGCGGCGACAACGAGATCGTGCGTGCCGACTGGCTTCGGGCGCTCGAGGAAGGACATCTCTACCGATCGCCGATCCTGGAGTTCGAGGTCCTGTACAGCGCGCGCAACGCCCGCGAGCATGCGGAGCTGAGCGAGGAGCTAGAGGCACTCAGACCGCTGGAGCTATCGGAGGCTGTGGTTGGCGCTGCGCTTGAAGCCCAGGCGAAGCTCGCGCGACACGCGGCCGGCTTTCACCGCCTCCCGCACCAGGACTACCTCGTCGCGGCGATCGCCGCCGCCCATGAGCTCGGCGTGCTGCACTACGACGCCGACTTCGATCGGATCGCCGAGCATTCCTCGCTTGTCTTCGAGAGCGTCTGGATCGCTTCTGCAGGCACGCTCGACAAGGAGGCAACCGACCCGCTCCGGCCGTACAGAAGGGCCATCACCCACAGCCTCGCGCAGTTCACTGGCGAGCGTGCCAGAGAAGTCCTCGACAATGTCCTCGGCCTGCTCGAGGACGAGCTCCGTGCGGACGGCCTCCAGCCGCCTGCACGTCGATGAAGCACCCCTGCCGCGCGCTGGTCTGATTGATCGAAATTCTTATGTGCGCGGGAGGGAGTGATGGCTACCTTGACCTTCGCGTGGGTGTTGTCTCAGGTATCTCGGTCAGGCTTGGCACGCTCGCGCTGCTTGCGGCGATGACACTGGTTCTCGCACCGGCTGCGGGCGCTCGCGCCGACGAGGACAGGCCGGCGGTGGCGGTGTCGCCGCTGAACGGCACCCCGGACGCCTCGCCGGAGAGCCAGATCAGCTTCCTGGGCGTGCCGGCGAAGGAGATCTCCCAGATCTCGGTTGTGGGCTCGCGCAGCGCCAGCCACAGCGGCAAGCTGGAGTCCTACGCGAGCAGCCCCGGCGCGAGCTTCCTGCCGACGCGGCCGTTCACGCAGGGAGAGCGCGTCACCGCGAGCGCGACGGTGGGGCCGAAGGGCCACACGGCGCGCGTCAGCACGACGTTCACGGTCGCACGGCTGCCCGACTATCCGATCACGGTCAAGAAGGTCGCTCCGCTGAGCAGGCCGGGCCTGGTCCAGAGCTTCGTGTCCGCCCCCAACCTGCAGCCGCCGGTCGTGCAGGTCACCACCGACTCGCCGCAGGCGTCGCCGGGCGACCTGTTCCTGACGCCCACGCACGGCTACGGCCAGTCGGGCGCGATGATCGCCAACAGCTCCGGCGGGCTCGTCTGGTTCCATCCGGCGCCGGCGGGCGAAATCGACACGGACCTGCAGGCGCAGACCTATGAGGGCAAGCCGGTGCTGACCTTCTGGCAGGGCGAGGTTCCCCAGAGCCTGGGCGTGGGCTTCGGCAGGGATGAGATCTACAGCACCGCCTACACCCCGATCGCCACGGTGTCCGCGGGCAACGGCTACTACGCGGACCTCCACGAAATGCAGATCACGCCGCGGGGCTCGGCGTTCATCACCGCGTACTCGCTCGTGGACGCCAACCTCTCGGCGGAGGGCGGCTCGAGCAACGGGATCCTCCAGGACGCGATTCTCCAGGAGGTGGACGTCAAGACGGGCCTGGTGATGTTCGAATGGCACGCCGACGGGCATGTGGCGCTCGGCGACTCCTTCTCCTCGCCGTCGACCGACGCCAGCCAGCCGTGGGACTACTTCCACCTCAACTCCGTCTCGCTGGACACGTGGGGCGACGGCAACTTCATCATCTCCTCGCGCAACACGTGGGCGGCGTATGAGATCAACCACGTCAGCGGCGCGATCATGTGGCGCCTGGGCGGCAAGCACACGAGCTTCAAGATGGGCGCGGGCACGGGCTTTGCGTGGCAGCACGATGTCGAGTGGCAGCCCGACCACACGCTGACGATCTTCGACGACGGCGCGACGCCCAAGGCGCACTCCGAGTCGCGCGCCATCCGCGAGCGCATCGACTGGGCCGACCGCTCGGTGGTTCTGATCGGTCGCGACGTGCACACGCCACCGATCCTCACGGGCAGCCAGGGCAACGACCAGGTGCTCGCGGACGGCGATTCGCTGGTCGGCTGGGGCGAAGAGCCCTACGTCACCGAATTCAGCGCCTCCGGCCAGACGCTGTTCGACGCGCACTTCCCCTCGCCGGGGCAGTCCTACCGCTCCTATCGCTTCGAATGGAACGCCCAGCCGGCCTACCCGCCGGCGCTCGGCGTGCGCGCCAGCGGCGAAGCGACCACGCTGTACACGAGCTGGAACGGCGCCACCGGCGTCAGCGGATGGACGATCCTCGGCGGCGGGACCTCCACGAGCCTCGCGCCGATCGCGAGCGTTCCAGCCGCCGGCTTCGAGACCTCGATCCCGGTGAGCGACGACGCGTACTACGCGGCGCAGGCGCTCGGCCCCGACGGCCAGGTGCTGGGTACCTCGGCGGCGGTGAAGCGCTGAGCGGATGACGCCGGAATGCCGGTGGGCGAGCGGGTATCCTCGAGCGATCTCGACGCGGTCAGCAAGAGTCTTGGGAACCGAGGCCGGCTGGCGCAGGCCGCTGTCGCTGGAGCGGGCGCTCGACGAGGTGGAGCGCCGCTGCGTGTGGGTGCTGGCGCTTCTGATGCTGCTCGATCTCGTGCTGCTGCTGTACCTGGGTCGAGGCCTGACCTTCTACTTCGACGACTGGAACTTCGTCACCGAAGACTTCGGCGGCGGCGTGCACTCGCTGCTGCGGGCTCACGTCGGCAACATCTCGGTCTTCCCGATCGCCGTCTACAAGGTCCTCTTCCACGTGGTCGGCCTGAACCACTACGCGGTCTTCCGTCTCGACGTGATCGTGCTGCACCTGATCGCGGTGGGGTTGATCTTCGTGCTCGCCGCGCGCCGCGTACCCCGCGTTCCGGCGCTGCTGGCGGCGGCGCTGATCCTGTTCCTCGGAACCGCCTGGGAAGATCTGCTGTGGGCGTTCCAGGTGGGCTACATGCTGTCGATCGTCGGTGGTCTGGCGGCGTGGGTGGCGCTCGAGCGCGACGATCGCCGTGGCGACGTCGCGGCGATGCTGTGCGTGATCGTCGCCGCCGGCAGCTCGAGCCTCGGCATCCCGGTGATGATCGCCGTCGCCGTCGAGCTCGCGTGGCGGCGCGACTGGGGACGCCTGTGGATGGTCGCGGTCCCGCTCGCGCTGTACGTGCTCTGGTACCTGGGCTACGGCGAAAGCCAGGTGACGCAGGCAAGCCTCAATGCCGCGCCGGGGTACGCCGAGGATCTCGCGGCGGCCGCGTTCGGAGGGCTGGTCGGGCGGGCGCTGGAATGGGGTCGGCCCCTGGCTCTGCTCGGCGTTGTGGTGCTCGTGCGGCGGCTGCTGCGCTCGGCGCCGCTCACGCCGCGTTTTGCCAGCCTGCTCGCCGCAGCCCTGTCCGTGTGGATCGTGACGGCGGTGGCGCGCTCGACGATATCGGTGCCGGAAACGAGCCGCTACATCTACTTCGGCGCGGTCGTGATCGTCCTGCTCGGCGTCGAGCTGCTGCGCGAGGTCACGATCACGCCGCGCGCGACCCTGCTGGCGGTGCCACTGGTTGCGCTGTTCGCGGTGACGGGCTTCACGACCCTGGATGCGGGCGCGAAGGGCCTGAAAGCCACGTCGAACGTCGTGGCCGCCGAGCTGGGCGCGCTCCAGCTGGCGGCGGCGTACGCGCCGCCGGCCTACCAGCCCGACACGCAGCGCGCGCCGCAGATCTTCGCCGGCCCCTACCTGCACACGGTGCGCGCGATCGGCTCCTCGCCGGCGGATACGCCGAGCGAGATCCTCGCGGCGGAACCCGTATCGCGCGAGGACGCCGATCACGTGCTGCTGGCGCTGGAGTCGCCCAAGCTGACGGCGGTGACCGGCGCGAGCGCGCTTGCGTCGGGGGCCGCGCCGCAGGTGCTGGCGCTCGAAGGCGCCACCAGGCTCAGCGGGGGCGCGTGCGTGCGCATCACACCGCTCCCCGGCCAGGTGGCGCGGGGCGCGTTCGTGCTGCCGCGCGCCGGCGCGCTGATCGCCGATCGCGGGAGCGCTTCGGCGACGGTCGCGCTGAGGCGCTTCGGCGAGGAATTCGATGCCGTCCCTCCCGCGATCGCCGGGCACGCCACCGCGTTGCTGTCGGTCGCGCCGGACGCGGGCGCCACCCCGTGGGTCTCTCAGATCAGCTCCGCTTCGCCGCTGTCGCTGTGCGGCGCGCGCGGCTAGCGCGCTTCGAGCAGGCGGTCGTAGCCCTCCGCGGTTCGGGCCCAGCTCCAGTCGCGCTGCACCTCCGCGCGGCCATTGCGGCCGAGCTTGGCGGCGAGCTCGCCGTCGCCCAGCACCGTGGCGATGGCCGACCCGAGCGCGCCCGCGTCGGGCGCCACGAGCAGGCCCGTCTCACCGTCGCGCACCGTCTCGCGAAAGCCGCCTTCGGCGACGGCCACGACCGGTGTCGCGCACGCCATCGCCTCGAGCGGCACCAGCCCGAACGGCTCGCGAATCTGCGCGCACGCGACCACGCCGGCCCGCTGGTAGAGGCGTACCACCTCCGCGAACGCCAGCCCGCTGTGCACCTGCAGCTCGACGCTGCGCGCGCTCGCGAGCTCGCGCAGCGACCGCTCGCCGTCGCCGCGATCGCCGACGACGACCAGCGCCGGACGCGGAGGCGTCAGGGTCGCGATCGCCTCGATCACGCGCTCGTGCCCCTTCAGCGGATGCAGCGCCCCCACCGACAGCACCCAGCGCTCGCGCGCGAGCGCCGCGGGCGTGAACGCGTCGCTGTCCACCCCCAGCGGCACCACCGCGCTGTCGACTCCGTAGATCTCGTGCAGCACCTCCCGGGTGAACCGCGAGTGCGTCACGATCCGTCGCGCCGCGCGGATGTAGCGCCGGTCGAGCTGCCGGCGGCGGCGCTCGATCGAGCCCAGCGCGATCGCCGCGAGGCGGCCGCGCAGACCGGGCGCGGCCGGCGCCAGCGCGCACGGTTCGTAGGCCGAGCGCAGCGGCTCGGGCGCGTAGTAGAGGCTCGGCGTTCGCAGGAACGGGAGCACGTCGATCGCCTGCGTCAGCTGGCTCGCGAAGCAGAGCACCGCGTCGTATCCGCCGGCGTCGATCTCGCGCGCCAGGCGCCTGCCGTCATGTGGCGAGCGGAGCAGGCGCGCCATCTCGTTGACGACGCCGCCGCCCCCGTGCAACGGGCGCTCCACGACGTTCACGCGCGCGGGCAGGGTCACGAACCGGTGCGCGCGCGAGTCGCGTGAGTACAGCGTCACCTCCTGCGCGCTCGTGCGCGCCAGCCACTCGGCCATCACCCGCATCGCGCCGCCGGTGGGGAGATGGTGGACGGCCGCCACCCTCATCGGCGCCGGCGCGGCAGCAGCTCGAACAGCTCCGGGGGCAGACCGCCGGTGGCCGCGAGCACGAGCACGTACGCGGTCATGCCGATGATCGTCTCCACGAGGCTGGGCGTCGAGCTGATCAGCCCCGCGCCGATCGCCGCCGCCGCCGCGAGCGCCACGCGCGGAGCAGTTCGCGCGCGCACGCTCAGATCGCCGCCGCCTCGTGTCAGGAAGAACGCGTAGCCGATCGCCAGCGCCGCCTCCGCGCTGATCAGCGCCACCGACGCGCCGTTGGCGCCGTAGGCGCCGCCGAGCACGGTCGTCACGACGATCGCCGTCGCCAGCCCGAGCGCGTTGACCGCCAGCAGCGCCCGCGTCCGTTTCAGCGCGAGCAGCGCGAAGCCCCACTGTGTCATCAGGAACGTGAACGCGACGATGATCGACTGGATCTGCAGCACTTCGACCGACGCGCGGTATTTGTGGCCGGCGACGACGGCGATCGCGAACTGCGCCCCCAGGAAGATCGCGACGGCGATCCCCACGCCGGCGGTCAGCGAGGCGTCGAACATCTGGCGCAGCACGTTTTTCAGCCGCGCGCGATCGTGCTCGGCGGCGCGCGCGATCACGGGCAGCGCCGAGGACGCGACCAGCCACGGGATGCCGACGACGACTTCGGTGATTCGAAACGCGGTGCTGAACAGTCCCGTCTGCACCCCGGTGGACGCCAGCGACAGCACGACGATCTCGACGCGGAAGTACACCGCGCCGATCGCCGCGGCGGCGGCGTAGGGAAGCAGTTCGCGCGCCAGGCGCACCCAGTGCTCGCGTTCGAACGCCGGCCGCAGGCGCGTGCTGTGACGCACGAGCGCCATCGCGATCACGCCCGCCAGCACCGCGCCGGGGATCTGAGCGCCCGTGAACGCCAGCAGCGACGCCCCGGCGACGACGAGGATCACCACCACGAGCGTCTGCCCGACCGTGCGCGTGAATTCCAGCGCGGCCGTCCAGCCGAGCCGCAAGCTGATCTGCAGCTGCATCACGTAGCTGTCCTGTGTCACCAGCGCGAGCAGCCCTATACCCGCGATCGCGATGCCCTCCACCATGACCGCGGGGTAGCCGACGACGATCGCGAACGCGCACGCGATCGCGATCCCGATCGTCGAGGTCGTCAGGCGCATGCCGATGATGTTGCGGACGATGCGTTCGCGCTCGGCGGCGTCGCCGACGGCGGCCTGGCGCAGGCCGATGCCGGTCAGTCCCAGGTCGCTGAGCGCGCCGATGATGGTGATGAACGAGAACACCGTCGTGTAGCGCCCGAAGTCGACCACCCCGAGATGGCGCAGCATCAACGAGGCGCCGGCGACTGAGATGAGCACGGCGGCGACGTAGGTCACGATCCGCAGCCCGCCGCCGCGCACGACCAGCCCACCGGCGGCCTCTGTGTCGAGCACGTCGACCTCGCCGTCGGGGGCGGCCTGCGTAACGACTTCCGGGTTGATCAGGCCGCCCTCTGGCATGTTCGAAGGCTAGACGCTGCTCAGGCCGGCGACCGGGGGCGCGCCTGGCGCCAGGCCCACAGCATCCCGTGCCCGCGCGGATCGCGAAACACATCCTCGACGGTGTAGCCGGCGCCCTGCAGGCGGCGCGTGGCCTCGGCGCGCGCGTCCGGGCCGGGGGCGAGGTGCGGGTGGTACTCGAGCGCGATCGCGACGGCGCCCAGCTCGGCCATGCGCGGATCGCCCAGCAGCGCCCACTCGCCGCCCTCGATGTCGATCTTCACCAGGTCGATGTCCTTCAGCAGCGGGAACACGTCGAGCGCATCGACGAGCGCGCTCGCGGGCTCCCCGCCGCCGTCGTCGGCAGCCGACGCGGCGAGGACGTGCGAGTCGGAGAAGTGATCGACGGCGAACGGCAGCTGTCCGTCGGCGTGGTACGCGCACGCCTCGAGCACGCTCCAGCGGTCCGCGAGATGGTTGACCGCGACGGTGCGGCGCAGCAGCGCGGCGTTCTGCGGATGCGGCTCGAGCGCCAGCAGCGTCGCGCCCGGCCAGCGTGTGAGCGCGAACGCGCCGAACAGTCCGACGTTCGCTCCCAGGTCGGCGATGCGCGGCGCTCGCTCCAGCGCGCGCAGGCGCTCCTCCACCGCGCGCGGCGGCTCATATATGCGCCGCAGGAAGATCTCGTCGAGGATCGAGCTGTCGGTCGTGTTGTGGCGCACGTGCACGGTCAGCTCGCTGCCGCGCAGCCGGTAGCCGTCCGTTCGCCGCGCGCCGCTCAGCTCGCGCATGGCGAAGGCCGCGGAGCGGTGCACCAGCCGGCCGCGCGCGCCGGCCGCGATCAGCCGACCGACGGGCGGACTGTCGGTCACAGCTCGCACCGCTCGCGATCCGCCGAGCCTGCGCCTGATCTCCTTGGGTCTCACCGCTGGCGGGGGCTCTCGACGCGCGGCACGAGCGAAGATCAAACCACATGTGTTGGGTGGCGGCGCTAGGGTGCTTGCTCCCCGTGGACGGTCCACCAGTCGACGCCGCGCTCCTGATCGTCAACTACCGCACGGCCGATCTGGTTGCCGGCTGCGTCGAGGCCGTGCGGGCGGCGGACGGCGAGTTGACCCTCGACGTGGTGGTCGTCGACAACGGCTCACGCGACGGCAGCGTGCAGCGGCTGGCCGCGGCGCTGCCGGCGTCGAGGATCGTGGCCGAGGCGGAGAACCGCGGCTTCGCGGCTGGTGTGAACGCCGGCATGCGCGCCTGCGAGGCGGAGCTGGTGATCGTGCTCAACCCCGACACCGAGGTCATGCCCGGCGCCCTGAGCATGCTGGTCGCACACCTGCGGGCCCATCCCACGGTGGGCGTCGCCGCGCCGCTGCTGGAGCACCGCGACGGAAGCCTTCAGGTGAGCGGCTACCGCCGCTTCCCCGGCCTGCTGACGCTGTTCGTGGAGCTGTGCGTACCGATCGGATACGCGCTCGTGCGCGCGCCGGCGCTGCACCCGTACGCGCTGTCTCCCGCGGCGATGCTGAGAGGTGAGCGTCCCGCGCACGTCTACGGCGCGGCGCTGGCCATCCGTCGCGCCGCATACGAGCAGGCGGGGCCGTTCGACGAGCGCTTCTTCCTGTACCTGGAGGAGACCGAGTGGCAGAGCCGCGTCGCCGCGGCCGGCTGGCGGATCGAGCTGGTCCCCGACGCGCGCGTTCGCCACCTCGTCCGCGGCGGCGGCGACAGTGCGCTGGCGCCCTCGCCGCACTTCATCGCCAGCGCCATCGCCTATCTGCGGCTGCGCGGCGTGCCCGCGCCGCTCTCGCGCGCGGTGCTGTCAGTTGCTCTGCTGTGCTCGTGGGCGACCCTGTGCGCGATCGCGCTGCTTCCCGCCAAGCGCGCCACGGCGAGCCGCCAGGCGCGTGCCTACCGCTCGCTGGCGCGCGCCGCGCTCACCGCCTCCTCGGCGGGCGCTAACCGCGTGCGCGGTTAAGATCGTCGGGATGTCGAATCCCCCACGCGTCGGTCTCAACCTCGCGTACCTGGTCGGCGACTCGGGCGGGTCGGCGCGCTACGCGCGCGAGCTGATCCCGGCGCTGATCGAAGCCGAGCCGGAGATCGAGATCACCGCGTGGGTGGGCTCGACGGCGCCGGCGGACCTGGACGGCGAGCAGTGGGGGCGGGAGGTGCGGTGGGTGCGCCTGCCGGTCCCCGGCATCGGCTCGCCGTGGCACCTTTGGTACGAGCTCGCCGGCATCGGCCTCGCGGCGTCACGGCGTCGCCTGGACGTGGTGCACGGGCTCGCGAACCTGGTGCCGGTGACGGCGCCGGGCGTGGCGCGGGTGGTGACGATCCTCGACGTCATCTGGATGCACCATCCCGAGGCGATGGGCCGGCGCGCGCGCAGCGTCATGCGCGTGCTGGCGCCGCTGTGCGGGCACTCGGCGGACCGCGTGATCGCGATCTCGCAGGCCGCCGCGGACGATGTGTCGAGGATGCTCCACATTCCCCGCGAGAAGTTCGACGTGACGGCGCTCGGCATCACGCCTCCGCAGGACGACGCGGCGGCGACTCGGGCCGCCGCCGACGTGCGCGAGCGTCTGGGCCTGCGCGACGGGCCGCTGATCCTGTGCGTGGCGGCCAAGCGCGCGCACAAGAACCTCGACGGCCTGATCAGGGCCCTCTCGCAGCTGCCGGAGCCGAGGCCGCTGCTGGTGCTGCCAGGATCGCCCACGCCATATGAGGACCAGCTGCGCACGCTCGCGGCGGAGCTCGGGATCGAGCACGACGTCGCCTTCCCCGCGTGGGTCGCTGACGAGGACCTGGAGGCGCTGTACGCGCAGGCCGCGTGCTTCGTGCTGCCCTCGTTCCTGGAGGGCTTCGGGTTACCGGTGCTCGAGGCGATGGCCCGGGGTGTGCCGGTCGCGTGCTCGGACAGCTCGTCCTTGACGGAGGTGGCGGGCGACGCGGCGCTGCTGTTCGACCCGCACGACGAGCGCTCGATCGCGGACCGGCTGCATAGGCTGCTGGGCGACCCCGCGCTCGCCGAGGAGCTCGCGCGGCGCGGGCGCGAGCGCTGCCGGCAGTTCACGTGGAGACGCACGGCGGAGCTGACGCTCGCGAGCTACCGGCGTGCGCTGGACCCCACGGGCGTCGGCTCTCCGCTGGCCGTCTTCGGCAGTGAATGAACGCGCCTCCCACATCGGCCTGAACCTGATCTTCCTCGTCCCCGGCGAGACCGGCGGCATGGAGGTCGCCGCGCGCGAGCTGATCCCGGCGCTGCTCGAGCAGGCGCCGGCGGGGATGCGCTTCACCGCGTTCGTCAATCGCGAGGCTGACGCCGCCGGCGACGGGCCGTGGGTGGAGCTTCTGCCGGCGGTGACCGTGCCGGTGAACGCACGCGACCGCCTGCAATGGGTGCTCGGCGAGCAGGCGCTGCTGCCGTTCCTCGCCGCGCGCGCTGGGGTGGGACTCATGCACAGCCTCGCCAGCACCGCGCCGCTGTGGGGGCCCTTCCGCCGCGTGGTGACCGTGCACGATCTCATCTACGCCCGCTTCCCGGACGCGCACGCGGGCCTGCGCGACAAGGGCATGCGCGTGCTCGTGCCGGGCGCCGTGCGCCGCTCGCATCGGGTGATCGCCGACTCGCGCAGCACGCGCGATGACCTCGTGCAGCTGCTGGGCGCCGACCCGCGGCGCATCGACGTCGTGCCGCTCGGCCTGGGAACGGTTCAGCGCGAGCCGCCGCTGGCGGAGAGCGACGTGCGCGCGCGTTTCGAGCTCGGCGCGCGCCCGGTCGTGCTCAGCCTGTCCGCCAAGCGCCCGCACAAGAACCTGCTGGCGCTGATCGCCGCGCTCGCGCGGATCCCCACCGAGGATCGACCGGTGCTGGTGATCCCCGGCTATCCCACGGCGTACGAGGCGGAGCTGCGCGCACGCGCGGATGCGCTCGGGATCGCCGGCGACGTGCGCTTTCCGGCGTGGGTGTCGAGCGCGGAGCTCGAGGGCCTGTGGTCGGTCGCGCGCGCGTTCGTGTTTCCGTCCTTGTACGAGGGCTTCGGCCTGCCGGTGCTCGAGGCGATGGCGCGCGGCGTGCCCGTCGCCTGCTCGAACGCCTCCTCCTTGCCCGAGGTCGCGGGCGACGCGGCGCTTATGTTCGACCCGCACGACGCGGCGGTGATCGCGCGGGCGCTGCGACGGCTGCTCGACGATGAGCCGCTACGTGAGCGTCTGCGCACGCTCGGGGCCCAGCGCGCGCAGCAGTTCACCTGGCAGCACACGGCGCGGCTGACGCTCGACAGCTACGCGCGGGCGCTGCAAGGGCGGTAGCGGGCTTACGAACACGCCAGGATCATATACACCTGATCTGGTATATATTGCCGTTATGGGCCCAGGTACGCTGATCCGTGCGACTCGCGAGCGTCACGGACTGACCCAGGCCCAACTCGCCCTACGCGCGGGCACCTCACAGAACGCGGTCAGTCGGGTCGAGCGCGATGAGATCTCCTCATCGCTGGACACGATTCAGCGCCTGCTCGCCGCGATGGGCGAGCGCCTGGAGCTGAACGTGCGCCGGATCGACGAGGACGTCGACACTGATCATCTGGCCGACTCGGTGGCGCAGACGATGAGCGAGCGCGTCGAGCGCTCGCTGGCGTGGAATCGCTTCGCGGGAGAAGTGGCGGGCGTCGCGCGGCCGGGCGAGCGGTGAGCCCACCGCGTCGCCCGCATCGGCCAGAAGGGCCGACCGGGCCGCCGGATGACGCGCCGACGGATCCCGTCGAGATCTTCCGTGCGCTGAACGCTCACGACGTCGACTACCTGATCATCGGTGGCGTCGCCGTGCAGGCGTACGGGCACGTCCGCACCACCCAGGACGTAGACGTGGTCGTTGCCCCCGATTTCGGCAACCTCGAGCGTCTGTCGGCTGCGCTCGCGCAGCTGGGCGCCCGCTTGAAGGGGGTGGACGCTGATCTGCTCGGCATCGATCCGACCGATCCAGCGCATTTGCGTGACGGCGCCAACTTTGGTCTCGCCACTCGCGCCGGCGGCCTCGACGTTTGGACCGACGCGGCCGAGTTGAAGGGCGCGCGATCGTGGGCACAGATGCGTGCACAGGCCGTCACCGTGGAGGCCGGCGGGCAGTCGCTGCGCTTCGTCCACCGCGACGATCTGATCCGCATGAAGCTGGCCGCCGGGCGGGATAGGGATCTTCAGGACATCGCGGCCCTGACCAGGTACGAGACGGGCGAGCAATAGTATTTGTTCGGTGCAATTAGTTTGGTTACAGCCGCACACTTAAGAAGATGTTCGGTACAATTAGACAGTGCCTCAACCGAACAAAATCACGCAGAGCGGCCGCGGCCGGCCCACGCGATCTGCCGTCTACGAGCGTCTGCGTGTTCAGATCGGCGAACTGCGCGACCGGCTCGGTGGTCTGCCTTCGCCTGGCGAAGCAGAGGGGATCTGGCGCGGGATATGGCTCGAGGAGGCTCACCACTCGACCGCCATCGAGGGAAACACGCTCGTGCTCAAGCAGGTCGAGCAGCTGCTCGAGGAGGGTCGAGCAGTGGGCAACAAGGAGCTCAGGGAGTACATGGAGGTACGTGGATACGCCGACGCCGCCAACTGGATCTACGGTCAGGCGCTCAACCCGGGTGCATGGTCGAGCGGCGAGCTTCTCTCGCTGACCGAGCTTCGGCACATCCACCGCCTCGCGCTCGCACCCGCATGGGATGTCGCGCCTCACCCAAGCGCCGGCGATAGCGAGCGTCCGGGCTCATTCCGCAAGCACGACATCCGGCCGTTTCCCGGCGGGATGCGCCCACCGCCGTGGTCCGAGGTTCCCGCCATGGTCACCGACTGGATTCGCGACGTGCAAGCGCTGGGCCGCGAGGATGAGGGCATCCAGCCTGAAGCGCTGGCTGAGGTGCATGCGCGCTTCGAGCAGATCCATCCATTTCCCGACGGCAACGGGCGCACCGGCCGGCTCGTTCTGAACCTGCTCCTGGTCAGGCTTGGCTATCCCCCCGCGATCATCTTCAAGGGTGATCGCCGGCGATACCTGGCCACACTCCAGAGCGCCGATCGTGGCGACCATGGTCCCCTCGGAGAGCTGCTCGCCCGCGCCATCCTCGACAACCTCCACAGGTTCGTCGTCCCCGCCGTCGCCGGCCCATCGCGCTTGGTCCCGTTGCCTGCTCTGGCTTCTGAGCGGATCTCCGCAAACGCGCTACGCGTGGCTGCGACGCGTGGACGTCTGAAGGCCTCCAAGGCTGCCGACGGCACGTGGCGCAGCACACACGCGTGGGTTGACGAATACCTCACCGGGCGCTACGAGCGCGTGTAGCTCTCCAGCACCGTACGCAGCGAGGACTCCAGCGACAGGCGCTCGGCGTTCTCGGCGAACCAGGAAGCGGTGCTCTCGCGCAGCGCGAGCCCTGCCGCGTGCACGCGCACGATCGCATCGGCCACCGACTCCGGGTCGGCGCGTGGCGCGATCGTGCCGTTGACGCCCTCCTCGATCAGCTCGGTGGCGGCGTTGTCCTCGCCGGCGACGACGACGCTGGGCGTGCCCCTGGCGGCGGCCTCCACCACGACCAGGCCGTAGCCCTCGCGACGCGAGGACACGAGCATGCACATCGCGCGGCGCATCTCCTCGTCGACGGTCTCCGTGGCGGTGAAGCCCCGCGCCGTGACCATCCCCTGCAGCCCGTGCGCGAGGATCGCGGCGTCGAGCGCCGCGCGCTCGGGCCCGTCGCCCAGGAGCTCGCCGCGCAGTCCCTCGATCCGCCCGGCGGCGAGCGCCATCGCGGCGACGGCCAGCGTGACCTGCTTCTCGGGGATCAGCCGTGCGGCGAACAGCACAACGGGCTCGGCCGGGCGTGGCGCCGGCGGCTCGGTGGGGCCGGCGTACAGGCCGCGCAGCACCGTCACCGGGCCGCGCAGCCCCTCCTCGCGCAGGCGCTTGGCGTGCAGCTGGGAGAAGCAGAACGCCCGCTGCGGGACGAGCGCGCACAGGCGCTGCACGAGCGCTCCCACGCGGCCGCCCAGCCCCCCGAGATAGCCGAGCCAGTAGGAGCGGCTCCAGACCTCGAACCAGTCGACCACCAGCTCGAAGCCCGTCAGCGGTCGCGCGGCCGCGGCCGCCAGCAGCGAGAAGTACGGGAACGCGCACGTGTGCACCACCTCGTAGCGGCGGCCGTGGCGCAGCAGGTGCACGAGCACGCCCAGCCCGAACACGAGCGGCGGCAGGATGCGTCGCCGCCCGTCGTCGGTGTACAGCGCCATCCGCGGTCCGGCCCTCACGACGCGCACGCGCGCGTCGATGTCGGCGCGCTCACCGCGCTTCCACTGACGCAGCGTCACGTAGGTGACTTCGTGCCCCTCGGCCGCCAGTCGCTCGGCGAGGTCGCGATACCAGCGCTCGGCGCCGCCCACCGTGTGGGGATAGAGGCAGTCGTACACGAGGCACACGCGCATGCGCCTAGCATTCCAAACGGTGCACCTGGCCCCGGTTGTCATACCGAAACAGGTATGATGGCTTTGATGATGCTCGACGATGTGATCCGCAGCGCGCGCCACGGGGCAGGCCTGACGCAGGCGGAGCTGGCGCTGCGAGCGGAAACCTCGCAGCCGGCTGTAGCCCGCTACGAGCAGGGCAGCGCAGTCCCTACGCTGAGGACACTTGAGCGGCTGCTGGCGGCGTGTGGCCGCCAGGTCGTCATCTCCGCGGTTGCGGTGGACGACACTGGTTCACCAGGGGATGGCGGCCCACCGAGCGATGGGTCCGTGCCCGACGTGCGATCGCTGTGAGGCGAGCCGAACATGAGCGGCTCCGAGGGGCAAGAGGGCGACAATGGTACGCAAGACGATGCGCGGAGTTGATCGAACCCCAGACCGTGTCCGCGCCCGGGATCGTGCTTTTGGGGCTGCGGTAACATGCCGCTTCCCGATCGGGTCCGCCACTTTCCGCCCCCTCGCGCGTTATAACCGCAGCGCCAGCCGCCCGAATCCTCGAATCGGGTCCGCAGCGACCTTTTGCCGATGAGCACACTCGCCCCGACAAGCGCCCCTCCCTCTACGCCCGACGCCCAGGATGCCGAGTTGCCGCTCGTGTCGGTGGTGATTCCGTGCCTGAACGAGTCCGAGAACATCGAGGCCTGCGTGACCGCCGCGCTGGAGGCGATTATGCGCATGGGCGTGCCCGGCGAGGTGGTGGTCGCCGACAACAACTCCGAGGACGACTCCGCGCGCCTGGCCGAACAGGCGGGCGCGCGCGTGGTGGTCGAACGCAGGCGCGGCTACGGCAGCGCCTACCTGGCCGGCTTCGAGGCCTCGCGCGGTCGCTACATCGTGATGGCGGACGCCGACCTGACCTATGACTTCGAGGAGATCCCGCGCTTCGTGGCGGCGCTGGAAGAGGGCGCGGAGATGGTGATCGGCGACCGCATGGACAACATCCAGCCGGGCGCGATGACGTGGTCGCACCGCTACATCGGCAACCCGATCCTCACCGGCCTGCTCAACCTGTTCTTCCGCACGGGCATCAGCGACGCGCACTGCGGCATGCGCGCTCTGCGCAGCGAAGTGCTGCCGCGCCTTGACCTGCGCACGACCGGCATGGAGTTCGCCTCCGAGATGGTCATCCGCGCCTCCAAGGAGAACCTGAAGATCGCCGAGTTCCCGATCGAATACCACCCGCGCGGGGGCGAGAGCAAGCTCTCGACCATGCGCGACGGCTGGCGCCACCTGCGCTTCCTGCTCGTGCACAGCCCCAACCACCTGTTCATCGTGCCCGGCGCGCTGCTGGCCGGCTTGGGCACGCTGATCGTCGTGCTCGTGGGCGCCGGCCTCGACTTCTTCGGGCGTGCCTGGGGGGTGCACGCGCTGATCGGTGGCGCGCTGCTGATGATCGTCGGCACGCAGGTGCTCGCGCTGGGGCTGTGCGCGCACGCGTACGGCACCTACTTCATGGGTGAGCGCGACCCGTGGTTCGATCGCATGCGCGCGCGCTTCCGCCTCGAGCACGGGCTGCTGCTCGGTGGCGCGTTCGTGCTCGTCGGGCTGGTGATGGGCGGTCTGATCATCGCCACCTGGATCTCACACGGCTTCGGCTCGCTGGCCGACGAACATCTCGCGGTCATCGCCGCTTCGCTGATGATCGTGGGAATCCAGATCTTCTTCTCCTCCTTCCTGCTGTCGATTCTCGGTCTGCGCCGTCGCTAGCGTGCGGCGCCCGCGCCGGATCCCGGCGGTCGTGTTCGCCGGTGACTCGCGCGTGTGGCGTGCGGCGGCGGTGGTGGCGGCGCCGCTGGTCGCGGTGATCGTCGCCTGGTGCCTGGTCCCGCGCGAGTACTTCACCGGCACCGACAGCGTCGAGGCCCAGACGTACATCGCCGAAGCGCCCGCAGGCAAGCCGCTGTGCGTTGCCGATCTGCGGATCCCCGCCGGCACCGGGCGCATCCGCCTGCAGCTGACCACCGCCACGACGCTGCGGCCCGCGCTGCGGATGGCGTTGACGCTGCCGGGGAGCAGCCGCGCGATCGACAGCGTCCTCGGTGCCACGACCGTGTCCGCGAGTCGCGTCAGCACCGCGGACTTCGCGATTCCGGTGACTACAGCGCGGTCGGCGAGGGGGTCCTCATCGCTGTGCGTCACCGCCGCGGGGCTCGTCAACTGGGGCGGCACGCCCCTGCTCCCGCCGCCCAGCTCGTTCCCGCCGACCGTCGGCGGCAGTCCGATCTCCGGGCGCATCGCCCTGTGGTATCTGCCCCCCGCCGGCTCGCAGCGCAGCTATCTCTCGCGGGCCGGAAAAATCCTCAGCCGCGCGTCGCTGTTCCGTCCGGGCTTCGTCGGTGTGTGGCTGTACGTCCTGATCCTGCTCGTGCTGCTGCCGGGGCTCGCGCTCGCGTCAGTGCGCTGTCTCGCGCTTGCGGCCGCCGGGGGGCGGATCGGCCAGCGCCGCATGGCGGGCGCGCTGTTCGTGATCGCGGCGCTGAACTTCGCCTGCTGGGCGCTGATCACGCCGCCGTTCCAGGCTCCCGACGAGGTCGACCACTTCGCCTACACGCAGTCGCTCGTGGAACGCGGCGAAGCTCCCTCCCGCAACCCCGGCTCGCCGCTGCCGCGGTGGTCGAGCGCCGAGTCGCTGGCCTTGGAAGACACGAGCTTCACGACCGACCATCAGGTCGGCGACACGCGCGTGCCGTGGACCGCCTCCGCGCAGTCCTACTACCGCGCGCAGGTCGCCCGCGAGCAACCCAGCTCCGCCGACACCGGCGGCAACGAGACGGCCGCCACCCACGGCGCGATCTACTACGCGGCGCTCGCGCCCGCCTACATCCTCGCCTCCAGCTCGCCGTTCGACCAGCTGACGCTGATGCGCCTGACCTCGGCTCTGATCGGCGCGCTGACCGTCCTGTTCGCGTTCCTGCTCGCGCGCGAGCTGGCGCCCGGGCGCCCGTGGCTGGCGGTGCTGGCGGCGCTGCTCGTCGCCTACGAGCCGATGTACGGGTTCATCTCCGGAGCGGTCAACAACGACGTCGGCGTCAACGCCGGCGCGGCCGCCGTCGAGCTGCTGCTGATCCTGCTCGTGCGCCGCGGTTTCACTTGGAAGCTGAGCCTGCTCGCCGGGGGTCTGCTGATCGCTCTGCCGATCGTGAAGGCGACCGGAGACTCGCTCTACCCCGTGGCCGGCGTCGCGCTGCTGGCCGCGCTGTGGCGCCATCACCGCCGTGTCGACGCGTTCGGGGTCGCCGCGCTGGCGGCGGCGGCGCTCGCTGTGCACGAGCTGGCCACCCACCTGTCGAGCGTGTTTCGCTCGGGCGTCGCCGCCGGCGCGGGCGGCGCGGGCGCTGGCGGCACGTCGGGCAGCGCCGCCGCGGAAGGCGCCGTCAGCCTGGTGCTCGCGCACCCGCTCGGCTACCTCGCCTATCTGTGGGAGGTGTTCCTGCCGCGGCTGTCGTTCATGGCGCCGCACTTCGAGACCGCGGGGCCGCCGGCCTTCCTGATCTTCGTCGAACGCGGGTGGGGCGCGTTCGGCTGGTACGACGTGCTGTTCCCGCACTGGGTGTACCGGGTGATCCTCGTGTGCATGCTGGCGGTGCCGCTGCTGGCGGTCGTGGCGGCGCGCCGCGAGTGGCGCTTCGTGCGCGGCCATCTCATTGACGCGGGGCTGCTGCTGTTGATGCCGATCGCCGTCGTGGCGGGCTTCGAGGCTGCGTACTACACCCCTGGGATCCGCCCGCTGGTGGCGGAATTCGGCCGCTACGCGTTCCCCGCGATCGCGCCGCTGGCGGTGCTCATGGTGGCCTCGCTACACGCCTTCGGGCGGCGCTGGGCGCTGCTGGGCGGCGCCGGCCTGCTGGTGGCGATGCTCGCCCTCAGCTACGTCGCGCAGCTGGTGACCCTGACCGGGTTCTACGCCTGAGCGGATGCGGAGGCTGGACGGTGGCTGAGTCAGATCCAACGGTTGCGATTCCCATCCGCGACGGCGGCGAGCAGCTGCTGCGCACGCTCGCGGCCCTGGCGCGCCAGACGGTCGCGCACGAGCTGCTCGTGTGCGACTCCGGCTCGAGCGACGGGTCCGTGCAGGCGGCTCGCGCCCACGGGGCGCGCGTGCTCGAGATCGCGCCGTCGCGGTTCAGCCACGGTGGCACGCGCAACCTGCTGATGCGCGAGGCCTCAGGCACGCGCGTGGCGCTGCTCACCCAGGACGCCGAGCCGGCGGACGAGCGCTGGCTGGAGCGCCTGCTCGGCGGGCTGGAGCTCGCGCCGGACGTCGGCATCGCGTTCGGGCCGTATGAGCCGCGAGCGGACGCCTCGCCGGCCGTGCGCATGGAGCTCGAGCGCTGGTTCGACTCGCTGTCGCTCGACGGCGGCCCGAGCGTGGAGCGCCTGGAGCGCCACGAGCGCCGGCTGTCCGTGATCGAGCTGATCGGCAGGCGCGGCTTCTTCACCGACGCGAACGCCTGCGTCGCGCGCGCGGCCTGGGAACGGGCGCCGTTTCGCGAGGTCGCCTACGCCGAGGACCGCGTGCTCGCGATCGACATGCTGCGCGCGGGCTACGCCAAGGCGTTCGTGCCCGGCGCCGCCGTGCTGCACTCCCACGAGTACACCGCCGCGCAGGAGCTGCGCCGCTGTTTCGACGAGTGGCGCGGGTTGCGCGAGGTCTACGGCTGGCGTGAGCCCGCCACGCCGGCGCACCTCCTGCGCCAGCTGCGCGGCCAGCTCGGCCAGGCCCGGCGCGAGCTGAGCGCGGCGGGGGCCTCGCCGGCCGAGCGTCGCGCGACGCTCGCGGCCGTCAGCCGTCACCATGTGGCGCGTCTGACGGGGGCGGTGCTCGGCTCGCGGGCCGATCTGCTCCCCTCCGCCGTCCGGCGCCGGCTGTCACTCGAGCGGCGCGCGGGCTTCGCGGCGCTCGATCTCGACGCGCCCGCCGATCAACCCCCAGCGCAGGAGCACGCTCCGTGACCCACGACGACGACGCACCAGAGCCAAGGCCGCCGATCGCCCAGCCCGAGTCGATCGCCGCGCGCGCCGTCGACGGCGCGTTCAGCGGCCCGCTCGCCGGCGTGCGCCGGCGGATCTACCTCACGATTCGCTATCACGGCTGGCGCACGCTGCTGTTCCGCGCGCTCACGTTCCCCCTGCGCTTCACGCCGCTGAAGCACCGGCTGCGCCTGCGCACGCACGCCCGCGACTTGCAGTTGCGCCGCGCGCAGGCGTGGTATCGCGAGCACGGCCGCCCGGTGGACATCGTGATCCCGAGCTTCCGCGACGCCGACAGGGTCGCCACGCTCGTGCGCAGCATCCGCAGGACGGTCCCGCGCGGGATGGCCAACATCATCGTCGCCGACGACGCCAGCGGCGAGGAGCACCTGGCGGCGCTGCGCCGTACCGGGGGAATCGAGGTCGTGGCGGGCGCCGAGAACGCGGGCTTCGCCGTCAACGTCAATCGCGGCCTGCGCGCCACCGCCGCGGATCGCGACGTGGTCGTGCTCAACTCCGACGTGGAGGCGCGGCGGGGCTGGCTGGCGTGCCTGCAGTACGCGGCCTCGCAGGAGGACGACGTGGGCATCGTCGGCGCGCAGCTGCTGTACCCCGACGGGCGCATCCAGTTCGGCGGGACCGTGCGCAACCGCGACGCGCCCGAGTGGTTCGACCACCGCTATCGCTTCAAGCCCGAGGAGTGGGGCCCGGCCGCGCACGCGGGGTCGGTGCTGGCGGTGACCGGCGCGTGCATGTACGTCCGGCGCGAGGCGATCGAGCGGGTGGGGCTGCTCGACGAGGGCTACCCGATGGCCTACGAGGACGTCGACTGGTGCCTGCGCTCGTGGCAGGCGGGCCTGCGCGTCCTGTACTTCCCCGCCGCCCGCCTCGTCCACCACGAGTCGGTCACGCGCGGCACCGACGTGGGCGAGCGCGAGCTCGCCTCGCAGCGGCTGTTCTGGGAGCGCTGGGGCGAGTTCTTCGACGCGCGCCGCGTGCGCACCGACGCGGGCGCTCTGCGCGTGGCCTACGTGACCGAGGGCACCGGCGTCGGCGGCGGGCACCGCGACGTGTTCGAGCACCTCAACCGGCTGCTCGACCGCGGGCACGACGTCGCGCTTTACACGCTCGGCGACGCGCCCGACTGGTTCGAGCTGCGCGCGCCCGTGCACAGCTTCGAGGACTACGGGGAGCTGGTGGACGCGCTGGCGGAGCTCGACGCCATCAAGGTCGCGACCTGGTGGAACACCGCCGTCCCCGTGTGGCGCGCGAGCGTCCTGCGCGGGATCCCCGTGTACTTCGTGCAGGACATCGAGACCTCCTACTACCCCGACGACGAGTGGTCGCGCTACGCCGTGCTCGACTCCTACAGGCCCGAGTTCCGCTACATGACGATCTCCTCCTGGAACCGCGAGCGCCTGCGCGAGCTGGGCCTGGACGCCGAGCTGATCCCGCCGGGGATCGACCTCGACACCTTCCGGTCGCTCGCGGGCGTGCGCCGGCGCGAGGACATGGTGCTCGCGCTGGGGCGCTCGAACCCGCTCAAGAACCTGCCGCTGACGATCGACGCGTGGCGGGCGCTGCGCGACCCCCCGGGCACGGGCGAGCGCCCCGAGCTGTGCCTGTTCGGGATCGAGCCAGAGCTCGCCCGCGAGCAGGGCATGCGCTACGTCGAGGCGCCCAGCGACGAGCAGGTCAACGAGCTGTTCAACCAGGCGACGGTGTTCGTGCAGACCTCGACCCACGAGGGCTTCGCGCTGCCGCCGCTGGAGGCGATGGCGGCGGGTGGAGCGGTGGTGTGCACCGACGCGCACGGCAACCGCGACTTCTGCGTGGACGGCGAGAACTGCCTGATGCCCGAGCCGAACGCCGCCGCCGTCAGCGCCGCGCTCGCGCGGCTGCTCGGCGACCCCGAGCTGCGCGAGCGCCTGGGCAGGGCGGGCGTGGAGACCGCGCGGGACTACGCGTGGGAGCGGCGCATCGACGCGCTCGAGGGGTTCCTGGAAGCAGTCGCACAGCCGCGACGGCAGGCGGCTGGCGATCCCACGTGAAGAAGGGGGATGAAGATCAGGCCACAGGCGGCGGAGTTACGGCGAGTGGCGGGGTGCCGGGGTAGAGCTTTGCGATGAGGTCGCGCAGGGCCTCGAAGTCGTGACGATTCTCGGTGGCGATCTGACGGCCATGAGTCCAAGCGCAGGCTGCGATCTGGATGTCCAGTACCCAGGCGGCACGCTGCTCGGGCTTTACGCCCTTGCGACGGGCTCCGGTGGGTGGCGTAGGCTGCATGGCTCGAAGCCGGCCAGCGACGATGGCCGCCGGCCGGTCGAACGAGAGAACTTCCAGCAGGTCGCTCGCGACGAGCCCGACGAACCAGGTCAACGCCAACGCGATGCCCGGTTTGGTGGCTGCCGTGGCTTGGAGGCCCCGGACCACCTCCATTACGGTAGGCGCGGTGACAGACACCGGCTCGGTTGCATTTGCCTGATCCAGCAGGTGTCGCTCCAGCGGCCCGCCTGGATAGATCCGGGAGACGAGCGTTGTGTCCCACGTGAGCGTCAAGGATCGCGTCGACCCGCGAGCATCGCCTCGTGGAGTTCGTCCGCCGATGGGAATGCGAAGGTGCCACTCAAGCCAGCGCGCTCGACAGCCGCACGACGCACAGATGCAACTGCGGCGATTTGCTCGTGGCGTTCGCGGGAAGAGGCGCCCTCCTCCGCTAGGCGCACAATCGCATCATTAGTTGTTGTGCCCAATTCTTGGGCCAGGCGATCCGCTGCGTCAAGCACCGAGTGAGGCACGGTGAGGGTGGTTCTGTGCCCCGTCCGCGGGGGTGCCCTTCTGCGAGGCTCCATAGCAGCGCATCATAGCGCATCAAGCAGTGGGAGCCAGGCGACCTCTACTTCTGCCAGGGATCGACAAGGCGGATGCCGAGATCCTCGAAGTGGCGCACGTTGCGTGTGGCGAGAGTCGCCTTGCGGGCGCTTGCGACGCCGGCGATCTGAACGTCGCGGATCTCCACGGTACGGCCGGCACGCCGCCGTGATGCCGCGATCGTGCCGGCGGCGTCAGCGGCCGCACGGTCAAAGAGCTGCACGCGACCGTCGAGATCGTCGGCCACCAGCCTGTCGAACTCCTGCTCCAACTGGCTGCGGCGACGGCCCTTCGCAAGCAGCTCCAGCCCCATCCGCACCTCGAAGACGGTGATAGAAGTCGTCCAGATCGACTCCGACGGCTGCTCGTCCAGCCAAGCCGCCACGATCTGGTCGGGCTCACGCTGCATCAGCGCCGAGAGCACGTTCGTGTCCAGCAAGATCACAGCGCAGCTCGATCCGGGTGCTCGCCGCGCAGCTCGGAGCTCGCTTACTCCAGTCGGGCCGGACGTGCCGGCTGGCCGCGCAGCTCGGGGATCTCGGTCTCGAGTCCGACGCCCGTGAAGCGCGCCGCAATCTGCGAGCCCAGCTTGGCACGGGCATGCTCACCGCTCTGCACTGCGCTGCGCAAGATCTCGCGCGCCTCCTGCTCGGTGCTATGACCATGCTGACGCGCGCGACGCTGCAGAGCCGCCTTCACGTCGTCATCGAGCCGTCTGATCAAGATCTGCGCCACGACAGCAATGATAGCAAGCTATCATTCTTCGGGCGTGAGCTCCGGGCGCTCGGCCAGCTGCTCGCGCATGTGCTGTTTGTTCGACCACGCGAAGTGCAGCGCGAAGGTCTCCGCGGGGCCGTCGGGCGACTCGGCCGGCGGCTCTGGCCGTCCGAGTCGTGCGATCCGGTAGAAGATCCGCGCCGGCCCCAGGAACAGGCCGCGCGTGAGCGGACGCTTGGCGACGGCGGCGAGCGAGCGGTGCGCTGCGGGGCTGAGCGGGCTGTCCGGCGCGAGCAGCGCCCGTGCGTCGGGTGTGAGGCTCCGCCACAGCTCGTTGTACTTGCGCTCGGCCTCGTCGCGTTCGGCCTCGGCCAGCGAGACCTCCTGGGACATCATCGCCGCCTCCCGCGCGGGCGAGGCCGCGGCCGCGCGGTAGACGTCCACGAGCGACTCGGCGGTCGACTGCCACGTGAAGCGCCCGCCCGCCCGGCGGATCGCGCGCACGTGCTGCTCGATCGACTCGGGCCGGGCGAGCAGGTCGCTGATGCGCCTGGCGCTGACGCCGGCGTCCCAAGGCACGAGCGTGGCCAGATCGCTGGGGAGGATCTCGGCGAGCGCAGTCTGGGAGGCGAACAGGCACGGGCGGCCGTGGTCGGCGGCCTCGAAGGGCATCAGGCCGAAGCCCTCGTACGTGGTGGGGTAGAGCACGGCGGCGCAGTGCTCCAGCAGCCACGACTTCTCGCCCTCGCCCACCGCTGGCAGCGTGACGACGGCGCTGGCGAGCTGTGGGCGCGTGGCCAGGTAGGCGGCCTCCTCGCCCGCGGATGAGCCGCCCTGCACGCGCGGGCCGGCGAGCACGAGCTTGCCGTCCCAGCGCTGCTCCTCGCGCAAGGCCTCCAGCAGGCGCAGCGCGAACACGCGGTTCTTGTGCCGGAAGTCGGTGCCGAGGCACAGCAGGAACGGCTTCTCGCTCAATGACTGTGCGTGCCCGGGAGGCCGCCGCTCGTGCGAGAGCTCGGCCCCTGCGTGATCGACGCCGATGTACACCACCCGCACCCTGCCGGGATCGACGAGGTCCTCGCTGAGCGCGTCCTTGGCGGCGTGGTGGGAGAAGAACACGACCATGTCGGCGACGGCCAGCGCCTGGCGGGTGAGGCGCTGGTGGCGCTCCCACTGCGGGTAGCCGGCGAAGTAGCCCGGGTTGCGGTAGGCGATCAGGTCCTGGTGGGTGATCACCTGGCGCTCTCCCGCGCAGCGCAGCACGTGCAGGTCGTTGGCGCTGCTCACCTGGTAGGGCCGGTGGGCGACGTCGGTCTTCTCCATGGCTGGGCCGACGTCGGTGTGGGCAACGAGCCGGATGCGCGGATGCGCTGAGAGCTCGCGCGTCGCGTAGCCGCCGAGATCGGGCGGGACGATCACCCGTAGCCCGATCTGATCGGTGGCATCCAGCGCGCGGATCAGCTGCAGCGTGTGGACCTGCGTGCCCGTGACGAGCGGTCCCAGACAGCGGCCGTCGACCGTCACGGTGAGGCCGCTGATCGCGCGCCTGGCAGAGGCGATCGCGCGCGGAAGGCGCCCGAACGCGGTGGTGGAAGCGGCCGTCTGCGCGCGCTGGTAGTAGGGGTAGCGCGCTTCGATCACGCGGTCATGTGCCTCCTGTACGGGGTGCGCCTCGCCGTCCTCCGCGAACGATCCGCCGGCGTGGTGGAGCACGAACACGTCATCGGCGGCGACGTGCACGAGCCCGTGGAGCAGGCAGCGCTGGGAGAAGTCGACCTCCTCGCCGTAGCCGGGTGAGAACGCGAGGTCGAAGCCCCCGACGAGGTCGAGCGCCTGGCGGCGCACGTACATGCAGTGCCCGATCGCGGTCGGCAGGTGCGGGTGGATGCGCAGCGACTGCGCCAGAACCGCGCCGGCGGCGTGGGCCAGATCCTGGTCCTGCGGGATCCCGGGCTGCGGCTGGTTGCGTCGCGGCACCGAGAGGATGGTGCCGTGGTTGGTCAGCGCGCTGGCGGTCGCCACGAGCGCGTCCGAGTACGCCGCCCGGCGCAGGCCCTCGAGCCAGCCGGCGGCGACGACGCAGTCGCTGTTGAGCACGACCACGTCCGCGGGGGCGGCGATCGCGAACGCGGCGTTGACGTTGCCGGGGAACCCCAGGTTCTCGGGCTGGCGCAGGTAGCTCAGCTCGTGCTCCAGCAGCTCTCGCAGCGAGCGCACGAACGCGCCGATCGCAGGGTCGGGGCTGGCGTCGTCGGCGACGAGGATGCGGACGTCCCGGGGAGTGTGGGCGAGCACGCTCGTCAGGCACTCGGCGAACAGCTCCGGCGCGCCGTAGACCGGAATGCACACGACCACCTCGCCGCGTTCGGCGCCGAGCGTCTCTCCCGCGGCTAGCTCGCGCAGCCCCGGCCCACGGCTGGCCTGGGCGCGAGCGCGCAGCAGGCCCAGGACCTCGCCGGGGTGGCGCTCGGCCTGCTCCTCGGCCCACGCCAGATATCCCTCCATGTCGCTCGCGTGTGCGTCCGGGAAGCGCTCGCGCAGCTCGGGGTCGGCCTCGAGCAGGGCGGCCAGATAGCGGTTGAGCGATCCCTCGCTCGCGCCGACCTCTGGTTGCGCCAGCCAGCCCAGGAAGGTGTCCTCGCCGCTCGCCGTGAACGGTGTCTCGCGCAGCGTCCCCTCGCGCGCGCCGCGGTCCCACAGATCGCGCAGCTCGCTCGTCAGCGGCGCGCCGCTGGCCATCGCGGCGAACCCGTAGGGCCAGCGGCTCGACTCGGCGTGGCCGCATGCGTCAAGCCGCCGAGCGAACTCGGAGCACATCTCGGCGAGCACGGGCTCGCGGTCGAGCGAGGTGCGATTGTCGTACCTGCTCAGCCGGCTGGGGCGCGCCGGCTCGAAGCCGGTGAAGTGGAACGTGCGCAGCGGCTGTCCGTTGACGGTGATTGCTCCGTCACGCCGCTCGAAGTGGCTGGTTGCGGCGCGCCAGTAGCCGGAGTTGACGCCGGGGTCGCGCCAGAGGCCTACGGACTCGAACAACCCAGGGATGAGGTCGGCCCAGCGCTGCTCGAAGACCATTCCGTGGGCGGCGTCCAGACGCGATCCCGTCCGCAGCCGGTCCGACCACCACGCCAGCAGCGCGTCGGCCTCATCGCTCGGGCGGGCGGCGACGATCCCCGTGTTGAACGCGCCCGCCAGCAGGATCGAAAGCTCGCTGGGCTCGCGGCCGTCCTCCGCGAGCGGCTCGAGCAGGTGCGGGGTGAGCAGAAATGGATGCTCCCGCAGTGCCTCCTCGAGGCCGTCCAGCGGCGCGTACACGCGCATGTCGCTGTCCATCTGGAGGGCGAGCTCCCCTCCCGCGAGCACGTGGCGCATGGCCCAGGGCTTCAGCGACGTGCACAGCTCGGCCACGTCGTAGCGAACGCTCATCGCCTCGAAGTCCGCGATGCCGACGTCCGCGGGGCTCAGGATCTCGAACGGCTCACGCGGGGGGTCGACGAAGCCGTCGATCGCGTCGACGATCAACACCGACATGCGCGCGTCCGGCTGATGGGCGTGGAGGGACTCGGCGAGTGCGCGGGCGTGGGCCAGCCATGCCTTGTTGATGACCGTGCAGACGTGCACCCGGCGGGACTATAACCGTGGCTGAGGGTCGCGCCGATACCCTGTGGGGCATGGCTGACGTGCCTTCACTCGTCATCGACCGGGTCAGCAAGACCTTCCGCGTGCCCGAGGAACGGACGCACACGCTGAAGGAGCGCGCGCTGCATCCCCTACGCCGGTCGCGCCACGAAGCGTTCGAGGCGCTGAAGGATGTCACGTTCGCGGTCGAGCGCGGTGAGTTCTTCGGGATCGTCGGACGCAACGGCAGCGGCAAGAGCACGCTGCTCAAGTGTATGGCGGGCATCTACGGAGTCGACGCCGGGCGGATCTGGTGCAACGGACGGATGTCGACGTTCATAGAGCTGGGGGTCGGCTTCAACCCTGATCTCGCCGCGCTGGACAATGTCGTGATGAACGGGATCATGCTCGGCCTCAGCCCGCGCGAAGCGCGCGCTCGCTATGAGCAGATCATCGAGTTCGCCGAACTCGAGGAGTTTCAGGACCTGAAGCTCAAGAACTACTCCTCCGGAATGTACGTGCGCCTGGCGTTCTCTGTGGCGATTCAGGTCGACGCCGACATCCTGCTGATCGACGAGGTGCTCGCGGTTGGCGACGCATCCTTTCAGCAGAAGTGCTTCGACGTCTTCAATCAGCTGCGCGAAGAGGGCATGACGATCGTGTTTGTCACCCACGACATGGGCTCTGTGAACCGCTTCTGTCGCCGGGCGATCTTGCTCGAGCGCGGCGAGCCTGTCGTTCTCGGCGAGCCCGACAAGGTCGCGGAGGCGTACCTCGAGCTCAACTTCGGGCGCGAGGTGCACCAGGAAGCCGATGGCACGCTCTCGCGACTGGGTGACGGTGCGGCCAGGATCACCGAGGCGTGGCTCGAGGACAGCGCGGGGCAACGCTGGGCCGTGTACAGCCAGGGCTACCCGCTCGTGTTCAAGGCCCGCGTCGCGTTCGAGACCAGGGTCGACGATCCCGTGCTGCAGGTGACATTCGAGGACGAAAGCCGGCGCATCGCGGTTGTCGCGACGACGGCGCGTGAATGCTCGCGCAGCGGGCGCTTCGAGGCTGGCGATGAAGCGGTCTTCGCCTTGCATTTCGACAACTACCTCTCGCCGGGCCGCTATTTCCCTGTGGCCAGCCTGGCGCGGAGCTCGCGCGCGATGGATCCGATCGATCGCTACCCACGGGGGTTGCACTTCATGGTGGGCGGAGCGGAAGCCGGAGGCGGTTACGTGGATCCGCCTTATACCGCGACGGTCGAGCGCGTGAAGGGTGGCCTGCGCGATCATGTGGAGGCTCTGTGAGCAGCGTCGATACCGCATTGTTGGGGCAGCCCATACGCGGTCCGCGCGCGCTCACGGACGACTGGGGGCGCTTCTGGCATCTCACATACAACATTGCGCGCAACGAGTTCAAGCTGCGCTTCTTTGGGTCGGTGCTGGGCTATGTGTGGCAGCTGATGCGGCCACTGCTTCTATTTGGCGTGCTGTATGTGTTCTTCACGAAGGTGGCGCTGGTCAACAAGCTCCACGGTCCGGGAAACCAGGACTACGGCGCGCAGCTGCTGGGCTCGATCGTGCTGTTCACGTTCTTCGGCGAAGCCACAGGAGCGGCCGTGCGCAGCGTTGTCGACCGCGAGAACCTGGTGCGCAAGATCCAGTTCCCGCGCCTGGCGATTCCGCTGGCGGTCGTGCTCCTCGCGATGTTCAACCTCGGCCTGAACCTGATCGTGGTCTTGATCTTCGCGCTCATCGAGGGCGCGAGGCCGATGCTCAGCTGGCTCGAGCTCCCGTTGATAGTTGCATTCTTGGCGATATTCGTCACTGGTATCGCGATGCTCTTGTCGGCGCTGTTCGTGCATTTTCGTGACATCCAGCCGATCTGGGAAGTCGTCCAGCAGATCCTCTTCTACGCATCGCCCGTGATCATCTCGGTTGACACCGTCCGCGAAAAGCTGAGTCCCACGCTGGTGCACATCTACATGTTGAATCCGCTCGCGGTGGCCTTCCAGCAGTTTCGGCATGCGATGATCACGCACGGAACGCCCAGCGCGGGAGCGGTGCTGGGCAGCTGGGGACTGCTCGTTGAGCCCATGCTGATCGTCGTGGTGGTATTCGTCGTCGGCTTCTGGGTGTTCAATCGCTCAGCGCGCCTCATTGCCGAGAACCTGTAGGGCAGGTTCCTCGTGAGACGCTACTCCACCGCTTCCCGCTAGCCTAAGGCCGTGTCCGAGACGAGATCGTCACTGCCCACTCCTCCCGATGAGCTGATCGACCGCGTTGTCAGCGGCTTCTCCAACGAGCGGGCCGAGGAGCACAGGGCGCTGTTCCTGCAGACCGGGCGGCGTTCGTTGGAAGATGTCGAGCGAGGGCTGGCGGCCGTCGGCGATACGCTCGCCTCGCATGAGCACATCCTGGAGTTTGGCTGTGGCTGCGGGCGCATCATGCGCTGGATGGAGGATCTGGCAAGCGCACGCACGTTGGTCGGAACGGATATCGATGCGCGAGCGATCGAGTGGGCGTCTGTCAATCTGCCCTTTGCGCGGTTCGATGTCAACGAAGGTCTTCCGCCGACTCGATATCGGGATGGCGAGTTCGACCTGATCATCAACCACAGCGTCTTCACGCATCTGGATGAGAGCTACCAGGACGCCTGGTTGGCGGAGCTGCGGCGCATAACCTCGCCCGACGGCGTGCTCGTGCTGAGCGTTCACGGCGAGCATGCCTTCGCGGTCAGTGAGCAGCAACTGGAGGTTGGCTCTCGCCAGCGTCGCGAATGGCGCGCGTTGCTCGAGCAGCAGGGGATTCTCTATATCGCTGACGACTCATACGTGGGCAGCGCGTTCCCCGACTTCTACCATACCGCCTTTCATGCGCCTTGGTATGTGTTCGAGCACTGGAGTAAGTGGTTCGACGTGCTGGCCTACCTGCCACATAGCAGCCTGGGCTTTCAGGATCAGGTCGTGCTTCGCCGCCGCGACGAGTCCCGCGCCGGCGGCATGCCGATTCACGCCAGGCCGGACGGTGGCGCCAGCATCTCGGCTGGGCCATCTTCAGCTCGAGCGGTCCCCGAGCTGACGGGCCCGTTGCGGATGCCCACGAGCCCGAGCAGCTTCGGCCGGCTCGGCCTTGCCGCCCGGCGAGCGATCTTTCGGACCGCACGTCCGGTTCTCCATGCTCAGCAGGAGATCGACCGCTCGCTTGCTGAGGCCATCTCGTCGCTGGACAGTCGTCTTGGGGAGAGGGTCGACGAGCGTATGCCGCCTCTGGTGCACGTTGCGCTACGCCAGCAGGCCGAACGAATCGAGCGGCTGGAGAGGGATATCGGGGAGCTGCGCGGGGCGCTGGGTGGCGGCGCCGAGGAGTCGAGCTGAGCTCTGGGGTGAGGCTGGGGGCTGTGCGGCTCGATCGGTCAGCCTGTTGAGAACGAGTCGTCGCGGTAAGCCGTGACGGTTTGGCGCGCCGCTCGCTCCCACGTGAAGCGTTCGAGCACGCGCTCTCGGGCGCTGCGCCCCATCTCCGCGCGCAGCGCTGGGCTTCCGGCGATCTCCGCGATGCGCATGCGCAGCGCAGCGGGATCGTTGGGCGCCACCACAAAGCCCGTCAGCCCGTCCTCGACGATCTCCGGCATACCGCCCACATCGCTGCAGATCACGGGAGTTCCGCAGGCCATGCTCTCGAGCAGCACGTTCCCGAGCAGCTCCGGCATCTCCCACCGACCGCCAAAGGCATCCCGGTAGACCGACGGGAGCACGGTGACAAGAGCGTCGTGGTACACGTGCGCAAGCTGCTCGTCTGTCGCGTCATGCACAAAGCGCACGTCCCGGTCGGCGGCGAGCGTGCGCAGGAGCGCGAGGTACTCCTCGTCGTAGACGTGACCCACGACATCCAGGCCGATCCCGTCGGGTAGACCTTGGATGAGCACGTCGATGCCCTTGTGCCGCATGATCCGCCCGACAAAGAGAGCGCGGGCGTGTGAGTCTGGGTTGGGTCGCGGGCCCACCTCCGTCAATAAGAACGACTCCGTCGCGCCGCCGTAGATCACTCTGGAGGGGACTCCCTTCGGTAGCACGGACTGCGAGAAGCGGGATATCGGGAGCAGCGCTGTGAGGCACCGCTCTACAGGTGTGTCTGGGTCGAAGTGGACTCCGACACCGCCTCGGTCGGTGGCGAACGTACGCTTGCCGAGGGCCGCACCAGCGAGAATGGCAAGCTGCGAGACCGCTATACGGTACTGGTGGCAATGAACCACATCGACATCGCGCAGCTGTGCGAGGAAGCGATAGGAAAGCGGGTCAAACGGCTGTCCACCGAGGTCTCCCGCGCTCGGGTAGATCTCGATGCGGAGCTCCCCATGCCGCTCGGATGCTCGCTCAGCCCCGAAGCTGACGAGCGTCGTGGGAACTTCGCGCGCGACAGCGCGCGCAAGGCCATAGGCGGCTCTCTCCCCGCCGCCGACGATGCCGTCGGGGCCAAAGAGGCAGGGCGTGACGTGCAGCACTCTGCGAACGTCTCTGCCGCGGCCGTTCTTGAGACCGCGCAGGCGGGCACACTTGTGCAGCGCGCCGGCTAGCTGGCGCGTGCGGCGCACTCGTGGGTCGTCGGTGGCGATAACGGTGCGGTGGCCGTCGGTGCTCATGGCGAGAGACTCAGAACGTTTCAGAGCGAGAATGGGCCAGGAAGGCGGCTTTGCGTTCCGTCAGCATAGAATCGCGAGCCCCGCAGCGGTCGAGATGACGCCCCAGACAGCCTACTGGTGCGATGCTTGGCCAGCGCCCAGACCCGATGAGAAGCCCTCGACACCATCTGACCCAGACGTGAGATCCGTGGAGCGCCGCGTCCTCGTGACAGGAGGCGCAGGCTTCATCGGCGCGAGCCTCGCCATCGGCCTCGCCGCCAGGCACCCGGAGTGGCGGCTGCTGGCTCTGGACAACCTTCGCCGCCGCGGCTCCGAGCTGAACCTGCCGCGTCTTCGGGAGGCCGCGGTCGGCTTCCTCCACGGCGACGTCCGCGAGCTCGAGGACCTGCTCGAGGTTGGCGCGATCGACGCGATCGTCGAGTGCTCGGCTGAGCCCTCGGTCATGGCCGGCGTGGACGGCAGCCCCGACTACGTGGTCCAGACGAACCTCCTCGGCGCCTACAACTGCCTGGAGCTGGCGCGGCGAACGGGCGCTCAGCTCGTCTTCCTCTCGACGAGTCGCGTGTACCCGGTCGCCGCGCTGGAGGCGCTCGACTATCGCGAGGCCGAGACGCGCCTGGAGCTGCTGGAGGAGCAGCGGATACCGGGGGCGTCCTCGCGGGGAATCGCCGAGTCCTTCCCGCTGGCGGGCGCGCGCACGCTCTACGGCGCGACGAAGCTCTCGGCCGAGCTGCTGATCGAGGAGTACGCGGCGGCGTACGGCCTGCAGGCGGTGATCGACCGCTGTGGGGTGGTCGCCGGTCCGTGGCAGATGGGCAAGGTCGACCAGGGGGTGTTCACGTACTGGATGCTCGCCCACCACTTCCAGCGTCCGCTCGCCTACATCGGCTTTGGCGGCACCGGCAAGCAGGTGCGCGACCTGCTGCATGTCGACGACCTGCTGGAGCTCATCGACGAGCAGCTCGGCGATCCCGACCGCTGGGCGGGCGCTACGGTCAACGTCGGAGGCGGCAGGGCCTGTAGCCTGTCGCTGCAGGAGACGACGGCGTTGTGTCGCGAGATCACGGGTAGGATCATCGACGTCCGCTCCGCCGGGGAGGATCGTCCCGGCGACATCCCGATCTACATCTCGGATTGCACGCATCTACACGAAATGACCGACTGGCGCCCGCGCAGGAGCCCCGCTGAGATCCTCGCCGACATCCACGCGTGGGTCGTCGAGCACGAGGCCGCGCTGGCCAGCGCCCTGTAAAGGCGGGATCGAATGCCCATAGCGATCGTCACCGGATCGGGAGGCCTCATCGGCTCGGAGTCGGTGCGGCACTTCGTCGAGGCCGGGTACGACGTGATCGGTCTCGAGAACGACATGCGAGCGAGGTTCTTCGGGGCGGACGCCTCGACGGCCCACACGACCGAGGCGCTCGTGCGCCGCTATCCGGGCGAGTTTCGCTCGCTGGAGGTCGACATCCGCGATGCGGAGGGCGTGGCGCGGATCTTCGCGGAGCGCGCCGGCGCGATCGAGCTCGTCATCCACACCGCCGCGCAGCCCTCCCACGACTGGGCGGCTTCGGACCCGCAGACCGATTTCGCGGTCAACGCCAACGGCACGCTGAATCTCCTGGAGGCCGCCAGACGTAGTGCCCCGAACGCGACGTTCATCTTCTGCTCGACGAACAAGGTCTACGGAGACCGCCCCAATGGCCTCCCTCTGGTGGAGCTGGAGAAGCGCTTGGAGCTGCCCGAGGACCATCGCTACCATCGGGGCATCGACACGACGATGTCGATCGACGCCTCGACCCACTCGCTCTTCGGGGTCTCCAAGGCGGCGGCCGACCTGCTCGTGCAGGAGTACGGGCACTACTTCGACATGCCGACCGTCTGCTTTCGGGGTGGCTGCCTGACGGGACCGAATCATGCGGGCACGCAGCTGCACGGCTTCCTCTCCTACCTGATGCGCTGCACGATGACCGGCGATCCCTACACCGTGTTCGGCTACGGCGGCAAGCAGGTCCGCGACAACATCCACTCGGCGGACCTGGTGGCGGCGTTCGAGGCGTTTCACCGCAAGCCACAGGCGGCGGCGGTCTACAACATCGGTGGCGGGCGCCAGAGCAACTGCTCGATGCTGGAGGCCATCGATCTGTGCCAGGAGATAGCGGGGCGCGAGCTCGCGTGGAGTCTCGGCGAGGACAACAGGATCGGGGACCACCGCTGGTGGATCAGCGACCTGGAGCCCTTCAAGCGCGACTATCCCGGGTGGGACATCACCTTCGACGTGGACGGCATCCTGCGTCAGATCCACGATCGCAACGCCGAGCGGTGGGTCGCGAACGTATGAAGCTGTCCGTCGTGATCCCCGCTCACAACGAGCGGGAGTCGATCGGCGCGACCGTCGGCGCGCTCACCTCGGAGCTGACGGCTCAGGAGATCCCCTACGAGATACTCGTCATCGACGACTCGAGCAGCGACGGGACGGGCGAGGTCGTGCGCGCGATCGCCGAGCACGATCCGGATGTGCGCTGCGTGCGCTCCCCGCGCTCCCCCGGCTTTGGGCAGGCGGTGCGTGTCGGTCTGGACGAGTTCACCGGCGACGCGGTGGCGATCGTGATGGCCGATCTGTCGGACGCGCCGAGGGATCTCGTGCGCTACTACCGGGTTCTGGAAGAAGGCTTCGACTGCGCCTTCGGCTCGCGCTTCATGCGCGGCGGCGAGGTACACGAATACCCCAAGGTCAAGCTGATCCTCAACCGGCTGGTGAACCTGGGCATCCGCATCCTCTTCCGCCACGGCTACAACGACACCACCAACGCCTTCAAGGCCTACAGGCGCGAGGTGATCGAGCACATTCAGCCGTTGCTCTCCAATCACTTCAACCTCACCGTGGAGATGCCGCTGAAGGCGATCGTCAGGGGTCACTCATACGCGGTCGTACCGATCTCCTGGACCAACCGCGCGTTCGGTGTGTCCAAGCTCAAACTCCAGGAGATGGGAAGCCGGTATCTGTTCATCGTGCTCTATGTGTTCCTCGAGCATCACCTCAGCCGCGGTGATTACCGCAGGCCCGACCAACCCGATGGTCCTCGAGCGCGGCCGTATCCGGGTGTCCTGACCACAAACGGAAACGGGCGGGAGCGAGAGAAGTCCGGCGGAACTGCTCCGAGGGCGAGCTAGTGGCGTACGCCACGGAGCCGGTGGCCCCCACGGGCCCTTCTCCGCCCGTCCCGTCAATCGATCGGTCGATCTCACCGTGGCTCGATCGCGCCATCGCGTCAGTGGATCGAAACTGGCGATGGGCTCTGGCGGCCCTGATTCTCCTTGACGCGGTGCTGCTCCTGTATATGGGCCGCGGACTCTCGTTCTTCTACGACGACTGGAACTTCGTCACCGAAGACTACGGCGGGGGCATTCACTCGCTTCTACGCGCGCATGTCGGAAACATATCGGTATTTCCTATAGCCGTCTACAAGGTGCTCTTTCACCTGGTAGGTCTCAATCATTACGCGGTCTTCCGGGTGGTACTCCTCTCGCTGCACCTGCTTTGCGGAGGACTGGTCTACGTGCTCGCGGCGCGGCGCGTCGCCCGTGTGCCCGCGCTGCTGGCGGCGGCCCTGGTCCTGTTCCTCGGCGCGGCTTGGGAAGATCTGCTGTGGGCGTTTCAGATTGGCTACCTGCTGTCCGTCGCTGGAGGCCTGGCTGCCTGGGTGGCGCTCGAGCGCAGAGGGCGCTGGAGCGAAGTCGCGGCGATGCTGTGTGTGGTCATATCCGCGGGCAGCTCGAGCCTGGGCATCGCCGTCATGATCGGTGTCGCCGTCGAGCTGGCATGTGGGCGGCGCTGGCGGTCCATCTGGATCGTGATCATCCCCGTGTGCCTGTACGCGCTCTGGTACCTGGGCTACGGGCAGAGTCAGATCACGGAAAACGGGCTCATCAATGCTCCTGGCTTTACCGAGGACATTGCCGCGGCGGCCTTCGGCGGCCTGGTTGGCAGGTCGCTTGAATGGGGGCGTCCCCTTGCGCTCCTTGGCGTCCTACTCGTGCTTCGACGCCTCATCCGCCCGCTGCCCGTGTCTCCGCGACTCGCGGGCCTGATCGCCACCGCCCTCGGCCTGTGGGTCATCACAGCGGTCGCCCGTGCGACGATCACACCGCCCGAAGCAAGCCGATACGTGTATCTCGGTGCGGTCGTAATCGTGCTCGCCGGGGTGGAGTTGCTGGGCGAGGTCACGATCACGGCGCGTGCCACCGCGCTGGCCACACTGCTGGTTGGCTTCTGCGCGCTGACCGGTCTCACGGTGCTGCATGCCGGAGCAGGCTTCCTGAGGACGACATCCGAGACGGTGACGGCCGAGCTGGGTGCGCTCGAACTGGGGAAGGCCTACGCCCAGCCGGGATATCAGCCCGACCCGAAGCGGGCGCCGCAGATCCTTGCGGGGCCGTACCTGCACACGGTGCTGGCCATCGGCTCCACGCCTGCCGACACACCCGCCAAGATTGCCGCCTCGGACGCCACCGCGCGCGCTGGCGCAGACACGGTCCTGATCGAATTGGGTGTGGCGAAGCTGTCGCCACTGCGCGCCACGAGACCCTCTCCGCTCGCACCTGCGCCTGCGACCGCATCCCTGCTCGGCGCCCATGAGCTGCAGCGCCAAGGATGCCTTCGGTTGACACCGCTCGCTGGCGGCTCGATGACCGGTGTGCTCACACTTCCGACCGGGGGCGTGACGGTTCGAGACGAAGGTCCCGGGCCGGCGTCCTTGGCGCTCAGACGCTTTGGCGAAACGTTCGACCCCCTACCCAGCGCAGTGGGTCCGCGCAGCGCGTCTCTGCTGTCGATCCCAGCGGACTCCGCCCAAGTCTCCTGGCAATTGCAAGTTATGTCGGCGTCTCCGCTCTCAATCTGCGGTCTGCTCCCGTGATGAGATTGCCAAGCGTGTCGCCGCGACGCATCCTCGTCGCCGTCATCCTGCTCGAGCTGATCGTGCTTTACATCGTGCTTAGACAGAGCTCTTGGGTGTATGACGACAACTTCTTCCTAGTGCTAGCCGGGCAGGAAGGCTTTACGTGGCACTGGCTGATGTCGGTCAAGTTTGAACACTGGGACATCGCCATGAACGCCATCTACTCGCTCCAGCATGCGACCTTCTTCTTCGATTTTCGCTGGGCGCTCGTCTTCATGCTGGGGTTGCTCGGCGGGTCGATCTACCTGTTCGAGCGTACGCTCGCGATGGTCGTGAGACGGCGATGGATCACGATCACGTTCGCCGCCTGGTTTGGTTTCAGCGTTCTGTGGGTGAGGCCATTGCAATGGTGGGCCGCAGGTGTGCAGTATTTTCCCTACACCTTTTTCGACCTGCTGTGCCTGTACGGGTTCATTCGCTATTACGCGGACGGAGAGCGACGCTGGATAGCCATCTCTGGGGTCGCGTTGGCTGCGGCGCTTCTGTTCTACGAGAAGCCCGCGTACATGCTTCTCTATCTGGTGCTGCTGCGGGTGCTCCTGATGTCAGAGGACCTGCGGCCGCGCGCGGTCCTGGGGGACTTTTGGAAAGAGCGCGCCGTGTGGATCATGTACTGCGCGATCATCGCGATCTGGGGAATCGGCTACATCAATTCGCATGCCTATTCATCGCATGGGAGCATCGGTCTGGGACAGTACCTGGCGTACTTTCGCATCCTCTGGTTGCAAACCCTCGTTCCGGCGCTGGCGAGCGTGACGATCCCCGCATCGAACCTCGATAGCCTGCAGATCGGCTTCGTGGTCGCCGCGCAGGCGGTGGTTCTCGCTTGCATCGTCGTCTCAGTGCGACGCAAGCGCTCCGCCTGGAGGGCCTGGGCGTTTCTCGCCATAATCATCGTCACCAGTGGGATCCTGGTTGCCCACTCGCGGGTCTCCATATTCGGTGTGGATATCGCGAATGACCCACGGTATCTCATCGACTTTTCGTGGCTGGTGCCGATTGCGCTGTGCGCGGCGTTCGCGCCCGGGAAGGTGTTCAAGCCGGCCGCTCCCGAACGCTCGACTTCGCCGCTATCACTCCCACGCGGGGTACTTGTCCCGGTGGTGGCGGCCGTGATACTGGCATATTTGGGTGGCTCGGTCGCCTCAGCCGTCCAGCTCGAGAAGATCTGGGCCGGACCACAGGCTCGCGAGTGGGAGAAGCGCGTGCGCAGCGGCATCGCCGCACTGGAGCGCTCCGGTCCGCGACCGATGGTCGCCGATGATGTGAGTCCCCCCGAGATCATCGCCGAATGGGTCGCGCCCTATAACCGCCTGTCGCGTGTTCTGCCCATGTATGTCGGCCCGATTCAGGTTGACGGGCCGCTCGATGCTCCGCTTGTGACGATAGCCGAGGATGGGACGGTCCATCGAGCTACGGTCGTGGCGACCGATCCAGCGAGCACGCTGCTCGATCTCGTGGACTCTCACCAGGTCGTGGTCGGCTCAGGCGGGCGAACGCTGCGCGAGGGGGGGGATCTGTGTGTCATCGCCGACGGAACGCCGGTAGTCATCGAACGGCGAGTGAATATCGCCTCCGGCGTCGCGACCACGCCGTATTATGTGCAATTGGGCTACCGCGTCTGGCAACCGGTAAGCCTGCCGATATTCGCTAACACGGGGGCCGGCTACCCGGGCGTGCCTGATGGGGCTATCTCGCTTGCGTCAGGCGCGAGCGCGAGCATCTCGTGGCTCGGAGTCGAGGGTGTGCCGCGCGGGGTCCAGTTGATCGTGCCACCTTTGACAACCGTGTGCATGAGCGATTTCGACATCGTGACGCTGCGTGACGACCTCAGTTGAGCGCCGCGCCCGGGGAAAGCACGCCGAGTTCCGCCCGCAGGCTCACCGGGGAGCCGGTGGCGGTCACCGACGCCAACGTCACGTCGCTCGCCCACAGCGCCAGGACGAGCGTGCGGCGCCCCGCGGGCAGGACGAGGTGGCGGGTGGTGTCGTCGTAGTAGCTGCGGTGCTCGACCGGGTCCTGCGGCTGGGCGGCGGGCAAGGACTCCAGGCGCAGGCGCGTCGGACCTGAGGTTGTGAGCGTGACACGGACGTAGGCTTGCTGGTCGGGCAGCGCGCCGCGAGCGACGAGCCGGGCCGTGCACGGGGTGCGCGCCCGGCAGGCGACTGACGCGGCACCCGAGGCCAGCGCCGCCGGTGCGAAGGTGTTCTCGCGCACCACGCCCGTGGGGTCGATCGTCAGCAGCAGCGGGCCTTCGCCGACGGCGTGGATCCCGCGGTCGAAGTAGGCGCCCATCCGCCACAACGTGTCATCCCAGCGGCCGGGGAAGGCCACCGGTTCGGGGATCGGTGACTCGACGAAGCTGTTCAGCATGCCGCGTTGGCGCGCAATACGCACGCCCTGCACGATCACTGCAGCCTTGGCGCTGCCTGCCTTCCCCTCGAGCCGCCCGAACCAACGCACGTCGTCGGTGTGCTTGAGATTCAGGGCGTAGGGAACCGCCAGGGTCAAAACCACCATCGGGCCGGCGAGGGTCGCCCAGCGCGTCCCCCGCCGCAGGTCGATTCCCGAGCGCGAGCGCTCGCCCAGCCGGCGGAGCAGTGGCCAGGCGCGGCCCGCCGCAGGCTGGAGCGCGAAGCCCACGGCAAACCAGAAGAGGAACGGCAGCGGCGCGATCAGACGACTGGTATCGCCCACCCAGACGCCGCCCGAGTTCAGGCGGTATCCGCCGACGGCGAACCACACGACCAGGACGGTGCCTGCGAAGAACACGCATGCTCGTACGATCGCGCGGCGCGTCACCACGGCGACGGCGAGGCCAGCAAGCACTCCCGCCCCGGCAAGAACCTGCATCGCACGTTCAAAAGACGTCACTGGCCCGAACCCAGTCCCGGTACCCACGAGCGGTGGCAGCCAACCGCGCAGCACGAGGATCTGTGTGAACTGGCGCAGCGCGGCGCCAGTGGGCAATTCGAACGGCTGATGCCACGGCTGGGCGCTCACGTAGATCACATATACAAGCCCGACGACGATGAAACACGCCAGCCCGGGCAGCGCCCGCAGCAACGAGCGGGCGACGGCCGCGAACGTGTCGTGGGGGCCGAGCAGCAGCGCGGCGAGCAGCGCCGCCTCGATGAGAAACAGCAGCGACAGCTCCCAGAACATGAGCGCCGTGACGAACACCACAAGCGCGAGCATGTAGTCGGCACGGCGCCGGGCGCGGTACCACCGCACGTAGAACAGCAACGCGAGTTGTGTGAAGAAGATGGAGGGCAGCGCGTGTGCGGCGGCCGCCCACCACCCGCTTGTGTCGGTCAGCGTCCACGAGGAGCCTGCGGCGGCCGCCAGCACGACGTGCACGTTGCGGCGCCCGAAGCACTCGTCGAGCAGCAGCGCCAAGGCGACGACGGCGCCGGCGATGAAGAGCGCCATGATGAGCACCGCGGCCGTGTAGCTCTCTCCGAATGGGACGGCGACGAGCCAGTCGAGGACGCGATGCCCGGGCGCGAAGTGCTGGTACACGGGTTCGACGAGCAGGGTGAGGCTGAGCCCCAGATGTCGTGCCTCGGCGAGGTTGACGAAGTCGTCCAGCCAGAAGCCTCCACGATCGATCAGCGCAAACTGAAGGATCCCCACAGCGACCGCGGCGAGGGCAATCAGGCCACGGTGACGACCGGCGGAGCTCAGCACCCTGGCCCGCGCCCGGAGTCTGTCGCCGATCGGGCTGATCGGAACCGTGACAGTGGTCCGGTACAACGTCATCGTTCCGCGGTCCTGGGTGGCGCGTCAGGCTTTGGATGCCGCGAGTTGTAGTGCAGCAGGAACGCGCCGACGAGCACGAAAGGCACGAAGTTGACGAGGTGCAGCACCAGCGCAAAAGGGAGCGCGGAGGAGTGCGGGATGCCGTAGGCGCTCAGTGCGATCAGCGCGGCGCCTTCGAAGACGCCCACGGCGGCGGGCGAGGACGGCAGGATCATGCCGGCGCCGATCGCAACCGCGACGAGCACGCCGCAGGCGAACGGCAGGTGCAGATGGAAGGCGACCGTCACGAGGTAGGCGGACGTCGCCGTGAGCAGCCAGGAGACGATGGTCCAGGCGGCGGCTTCGAGGGCGAGCATAGGGTGGCGCAGCCCGCTGAGCCCGTGCACGAGCTCGTCGAGGGTGCGCTCCAGGCGCTCGCCGGAGAACAGCGAGAAGCGGCGCAGCGGGCGCAGCAGGATGCGCAGAGGACGGTCGCCGTACACGGCCAGTACGATCGCGGCCGTCGCGATCAGCACGGCGAGCACGACCGCCACCAGCGCCGCGGCGCCGAACCAGCTCACGTGCGGGAGCCACGGCTCGGCGGCGAAGAAGAGCACGAGGATGCCGAGCACGTCGTACAGGCGCTCGAGCACGATCGTGCCGACGATCTCCACCGGCGCCGTGTCGCTGCGCTGGGTGAGCACCACCACGCGAGCTGCTTCGCCGGCACGCGCGGGCATGATGTTGTTGTAGAGGTAGCCGACCATCATGGCGTTCGTCACGGCGCCGGCGGGGGGGCGGCGCCCGCGCGCGAACAGCGAGCGCCAGCGCAGGGCTCGCGTGATGTTTCCCAGGCCGAATGCGACCAGCGCGGCGAGGACCCACCAGTAGTCGCTGGTGCGCAGGGCCCGCCACGCCAGCGACAGGTTGATGCCGCTGAAGGCGATGTAGGCGAACACGAGCGTGATCACCACCGTCACCAGGTTCAGCAGCAGGCGCGAGCGCTTGATTCGCGCCCGCGCGAGCAGACGGCGCCCAAGGCTCGGCGGCGGGGAGGTCGGGGTCACGGGCCCGCGAGGCCCGGTCTCTGGGTCTTCGAGCAGCACGTCGTCAACTTAGTGGATATAGCGCATGCGGTTGGAACCAGGGATCAGGCGGACGTCGATGCGGCGACAGTGCTCCCAAGGCTGACCACGCCCGTTTGGACTCCGAGCTCCCGTGCTCCGTGGATGGTTACCGACCGGACCGTCGTGGACCACGCGGGCAGCGTGAACGAATGGATGCCGGGCTCGACCCTGATGTGCCATGGCACCTCGGGCTCGGTAGGGCCACGGCGACGACCAGGACCGTCATCGTCGAGGGTGCGGCGGCGCTCACCCTGACGTGCACGTCCAGAGGACCTGTTCCGCCATGCTGGAAAGTGGCCCAATGGAGTGTGCCCTTGGGTCGAGCGCTGTCAGACGCGAGCCTTCTCCTATGGCTCGGACTGTCGTCGACCAGAAGGGTAGGAGACTGCTCAACTCGTTCAGGCCGTCGCTCGTTTCGTACCAGACAGGGAAGGGCACCACGGAGTCGACCACGGAGGTGCGCTGGGCGCGTCCGAGGGCCGACAGCCCGGCGTCGACTCTCGCGGAGTATTCCGCCGAGGCACGACCTGAGAGCTCGTTGAACCAGTGGACCCGGAACGTGGCTTTGAGATTCAGGATATACAGCGCTCCCAGGGCAATGATCGAGATGCTGCCAACCAGTGCGAGATTCATCGAATGCTGGGGTGCTCATGTATTGACCAACGAGCTTCACGGATGAACCACTAGGAGCGGCCGCCACCCGGATCATATTTACCCTCGATTTGGCGTGACTTCCGTCGCGCAGGGGGCGATTCGAGCGCCCAATCTATGGCTCAACAGAAATCCAGCTCGTTCCGTTCCAGTAGAACTTCCAAACCGCCCCTTCGTTGAGCCCGACGTAATAAAGCGATTCATCACCGGTCAGGGGGTCGCGTAGCACCCCGAGTGGGGTGCCCGTAGCCACCTGTCCTCCGATGCGATCGTAGGCCCAGGCGGTGCCGTTCCAGTAGAACTGCCAGATATCATCTTCAGTACCAACCACATAGAGTCCACCGCCGGCACCCGGGTCGTACGCCACGGCGACCCCGGTGTTAGGGGCTAGCGTACCACCCACTTTGACCGCGACCCATGATGTGCCGTTCCAGTACCACTGCCAGATCGCCGATTCGTTGCGACCGACGTAGTAGACAGAGTCGGTGCTCTCCGCGGCACTGTAGGCGACTGCGGGACTCGTGTTCGATGCCACTTCGCCACCGATGCGATAAGACGCCCATGCTTTACCGTTCCAGTAGAACTGCCAGATCGCGTTGTCCTTCCCGACAATGTAGACGGCACCGTTATGTTCGGGATCGCGATCGATGGCGGGACTCGTGTTCGGTGCCGCTTCGCCGCCAATTTCGGCAGATCCGTAGGCCGTGCCATTCCAATAAAACTGCCAGATGATGTGGTTGGTCGCGCCAATGTAATACAGCGATGGATACCCTGTTGTCGGATCGAGCACTGTCGCGAGGGACGATCCTGCGGCTACCTGTCCTCCGACCTTGGACGATTCCCATTTTGTCCCGTTCCAATAAAACTGCCAGATTGCGTCTTCGTTCTTTCCCACGTAGTACACCCATTGCTGGCCAGTTTCTTCATCGCGAAGAACGGCTGGCGTCGTTCCCGGCGACACTTCTCCTCCAACCTTGATGGATTCATATTTCGTACCGTTGAACCACCACTCCCAGACCGCGGAGCCGCTTCCGACGTAATACAGCCACTCTTCATTGGTGTAAGGGTCGCTTACCGCCCAGGTAGATTGTTCGTTGGGAGTCGGCAGCGTCTTGAACGCCTCGTCCACTCCATAGCTCGTTCCCGCCGAGTTCGTGGCCACAACACGATAGTGATATTCCGCACCTGGAGTAAGTTTCCCGGCAATGTTCCATGTGTAGACGGCTCCAGTGCCCTCGCCGATTTCCATTCCCGGCGAGGCGGGCACGGTGCTACCGTAGGATGTCGTCGGGCCGTATTCAAAGTAGTAATGGGTGGCAAGGCCGTTGGGGTTGACATGGCCATTTAGCTTCGCGGTCCTTTCCTTTACTTCACTCGCCCCTTCCGTCGTTGTTGCGGGCGGTGAGAGCGTAGTGAAAGACTCCACGCCACCTTTGCTCATGCCGGCTGGGCTTTGCGCCACGATGCGATAGTAATACAATGTGCCGGGTTTCAGGCCGGTGGCGGTTACGCTCTCAGGTACTTCTTTGGTTCCAGAGCCAATGTCTTCACCGGGATACGGCGTAGGGGCAAACCCTTCATCCGGTTTGGCCGGTTCGCGGCCCCATTCGATGTAGTAGTGAGTTTCGACGCCATTGGGATTCACCGAGCCGGTAAGGTTAGCCGACGTCGCGGTGACGCTATTGAATCCGCTGGTGGTCGCGGTTGGTGCCGGAGGGTTTATCGCTTCGCCTTCGTTTGCGGGTAGAGGCGAGCTAAGGCATGACCTCTTGACAAACACCCAGTTGCCTTCTCCGCCCCCCGTGATCCGGGTATCGCGCACCATGACGTATTGGCCGGTGCCGTCGGTACTGGAGTACTTAGTGGTGTAGCGCCACTTTAGGGCCGGCGTTCTTGAGCCAGGCACGACGGCCGCATAGGCAGGCGCCGTGCGAATCAATTCTTTCTCGACGTTGTTGGTGCTCCATGGCCTGTAGTTTGCGTACTCGGGACATGGCAGTGGATTTACCACATAAGTGCCATCGTGTTCCGTGTTGTTTTCGTCGTATTTTTCCATGAAGCTGGAATCTTCAATTTCTGTCGCGTTATTCGGGCCATTGGTACACGCGCTGTTGTTGTTGTCGTTGAATTTTTCGATCGGAAACCGCGTGTCGATCCAACCGCAATAGCTGTAGGAGCTTCCAATGTAGCCGCCGTAGGAGTGTTCGTGTGTCTTGGTGTTTTCTGAGGCGAGTGCGACCGCTTCGAGCGTCCAGCCTTCCCTGCAGTTGCCGATTGCGAAGTAGTAGGGTTTATTCCCGATGACGGAGTATTCATCGGCGCATCGATAGTCGCCGTTTTGGGATGTCGCAAGCGGTTGAACTCCACTCGGCACTGTCTTGAGCGAGGAGACCTTTTCCAGCTTGCCAGTCATGTCGACGTCGGCGCGGGCGATACTCACGCTACACGCCCCGCACGCAAGCAGGACCAAGCTCGCTAGCACCCATGATTGGCGATGCCGCAGTCGGCACATAAGGCCCATCGGTGAACCCTCCCCGTCGTCGTGTTGAGGTGCCGGGATGAAACGCTCACGAGAACCGGCCCAACACTGGTTTGTTGACCGGCGATCTTGCCGGCGGGGAACTTTTATCCGGCAGGTGTGGTCGCCGTCAAGAGTTAAGAGATTAGAAAAGGACCCGGGCATAATGTTAAGGGCGCGACAATGACGGCGAAGATTTGCCCCAGGGCCGGTGGCGGCCTGTGCGTCAGCCAGGGCGACTATGTCGACTTCAACGACGAGGGTGGATACGTCGAAAACATCTACCGCGCCGGCGTTCCCTACGAGGTGCTGGGCTCGGTGGCGGGATCGACC
>Ga0210390_10000068_pt1 | contig 105390 bp, 104 predicted proteins | sample IncBWH11OmetaG_FD_161050 | JGI IMG/M metagenome (GOLD analysis project Ga0210390, IMG submission 161050) | Forest soil microbial communities from Barre Woods Harvard Forest LTER site, Petersham, Massachusetts, United States - Inc-BW-H-11-O ...
CTCGTCGGGGGGCGGGCGGGCGGGGCGGGCGCTTGTAGGCTGGTCGGGTGAGTTTCGACGTCAGCGCGGACGCCTACCTGCGGTTTATGGGGCTGTACTCACAGCCGCTGGCGCCGCGGTTCGCCGACGTGGCCGGGGTGGCGGGCGGGCAGCGGGCGCTCGACGTGGGCTGCGGGCCTGGTGTGCTGACGGCCGAGCTAGTGAGCCGACTCGGCGCGGACGCGGTGAGCGCCGCCGACCCGTCGGAGTCGTTTGTCACCGCCGTCGCCGACCGGCTGCCGGGAGTCGATGTGCGGCGGGCGTCCGCCGAGCGACTGCCGTTCGGCGACGGCGTTTTCGATGTCGCGCTCGCGCAGCTTGTCGTTCATTTCATGGCGGATCCCGTGGCCGGGCTGCGGGAGATGGGCCGGGTCACCAGGCCCGGCGGGATCGTCGCCGCGTGCGTCTGGGATTACGTCGGCGGCCGCGATCCGCTCAGCGTGTTCTGGCGGGCCGCACGCGAGCTTGACCCGGACGCCCCGGACGAGTCGCGCAGGCCGGGCACCCGCGAAGGCCACCTCGACCGCCTGCTGGAGCAGGCCGGGCTTGGCCCCGTGCACACCGGGGCGCTGACGGTCCGGGTCAGGCACGAGGACTTCGGGCACTGGTGGGACAGGTTCACCCTCGGCGTCGGTCCGTCCGGCGCGTACGTGGCGTCCCTGGATGAGGACTGCCGCGTCGCGCTGCGTGAGCTGTGCCGGCGCCTCCTGCCCGCCGGTCCCGTCGAGATCACGGCGACCGCCTGGGCCGTGGCCGGCCGCGTCTAACCCCGGTTTGGTCAGTTGGCGTCCTCCTCCCCGCGACGGATGCGCCGTCTGAAGGGACGGCAGGGGACTTCGCATAGCAGCCGTAGTCCCATACTCGGACATTCCGGACAGGAAAGTGGTCGCCTCCTATGCGAGGTGGTCGCCTCCTATGCGAGGTGGTCGCCTTCTATGCGAAGCCAGGCGGAGCCCGCAGTCGTGACGGAAGCATGAGTGGGCTGGCGCGGCGAGAGCGGTCAACGCTCTAGCGAGGAATGAGGTGTGCGGGGAAGGTGGGGAGTAAGCCGCAATCGTTCGGGCTAATCAAAAAGATCTTCACCGAACGGCAGGGTTAGCTCCGTGGCGGCCGCGGAGTGCGGGCCGGCGACGTGCAGCCGGTGCAGCCGCAGTCGGCCGCCCGTCTGGCCGATGGCGGCGGTGAGCAGGTAGCGGCGGGCCAGCTGGCCGCGGATGGCGACGGGGAAGCGCGCGCTCGCATGCGGGGGGACGACACCGATGGTGGCGTAGGCGGTCGGGCGGAGGCTACGCCGGGCCGTCCTGGTGGGGACGGTGACGCTCGGGCCGCAGCGCAGCAACCCCGGCACCACGGTGCGGCGCGCCGACAGCCCCGCGAGCACGGGTTTGTCCGACGGGTTGCGGACCGTGGCGATGACCACCGGGCGGGGTTCGTCGGGCTGTCCGGATTCACGGAGCAGGGCGCTGACCTTCGCGTCGCCCGGCCGGTCGCCGTCCCGCAGGCCCGCGGCCGCGCGCCAGCCTAGCGCCGCGAACGTTGCGAACGCGATCGCCACAATGACCACGACACCCACCACGAGGGTAACCGTGGCATGATTGGACTTGCCATGACAGTGCCAATTAACGGGCGTATGGCCCGGATCGACGCCCCCGCTCTCGTCGATTTGCTCGGCCTCTGGTCACAGGCCGATGGTCCACTCTATCGCCTGCTCGCGGGGCGGCTCGGCCGGCTAGCCGATAGCGGCGGGCTGACACCAGGGCTGCGGCTGCCGCCCGAGCGAGAGCTCGCGGACGCGCTGGCGGTCAGCCGCAACACGGTGGCGATGGCCTATCAGATGCTGCGCGACGATGGGATGGCGGAAAGCCGCCAGGGGTCAGGGACCCGCGTCGTGCCGCACCGGACCACGCCCGCGGCGGTGCACCGGGCGAACGGGTTCTTCACCGGGATGCTCGAGACGTGCTCAGGCATCGACCTGACGCTCGCGGCGGTGGACTGCGCTCCGCCGGTCGCGGCGGCGCTCGACGATCCGTCGTCGGTGCTTTCCGGCGCCGAGCGGCGGGCGCTGACGGCGGGCAGCGGTTACCTGCCGTACGGACAGCCCGTGCTGCGGGTCGCCCTGGCGGACATGCTGACCTCGCGGCACGAACTTCCCACCCGCCCCGAACAAGTGCTCGTCACCACCGGCGGCCAGCAGGCGCTCGACCTGCTGTTCCGCTCCGAGCTCATGCCCGGGCAGGCGGCCGTGGTGGAGGATCCCACGTTCCCCGGGGTGTTCGACGCGCTGCAGCGGGCGGGGGCACGCCCTGTCGGGGTGCCGCCGGGCGACGTGGAGCGGCTGGCCGCGGCGGTGGCGACGCACGCTCCGGCGCTCGTCTACCTCATCCCGACGCACCAGAACCCTGTCGGCTCGGTCATGCCGGCGGGGGCACGCCGGTCCGTCGTGGCGCTCGCGCGGCGATACCCCGACGTGACGTTCGTCGAGGACATGACGCTCGCGGAGATAAGGCTGGCGGAGGAGCCACGGGCCGTTCCGCTTGGTGGTCTCGCGCCGGACCTGCCGAACCTGGTGACCATCGGGTCGCTGTCCAAGGTGTACTGGGGCGGACTGCGTACCGGGTGGGTGCGGGCGCCCGCTGGGCTCGCGGCCCGGTTGGCCGCGGCGAAGTCGGCGGCCGACCTGGGCAGCACCGCGTACCAGCAGGGGATCGTGGCCGCGCTGATCCGCGGGCGGCACGAGTCGATCGTGGCGTGGCGGGCGTCGTGGGCGCGGGCGCGATTGTCCGCGCTGACCGCCGGCTTGCGGATGTGGTTGCCGTCGTGGACGTGGGAGGCGCCGGCCGGCGGGCTGACGATCTGGGCGCGACTGCCCGGGAGCCGCCCCGGCGGCCCCGGGGGCCCCGGCGGCGCTGACTCGAGCGCGTTCGCGCAGGCGGCGCTGAGGCGCGGGGTGGCGGTCGTGCCAGGACGGCTGTTGAGCGCGGCGGGCGGGGGCAGTTCTTACGTGCGGGTGGCCTTTACCCGGGATCCTGGCGAGTTGTCCGCGGCGTGCGCCATTCTCGCCGAGGTGTGACGCAGGCTCTAAGATCGGGCAGCGGAGGTGAACGGTGGACGCCACGGGTCGTGGACAGGCGGGTCGCGTCGCGCGCGGGGCGGCCGCGGCCATCGCGGCGGCGGCGTGCGGGCTGCCGGCCGCCGGGTGCGGGGTGTTCGGCGGGGTCTCGATACCGACGCCGGTCACCATGACCGTGGGCAGCGGCGCGTTCAACGGCGATGTGCTGCCTGAGCGGTTCACCTGCGCCGACGGCAAGGTGGTTAACCCCCCGCTCAACTGGGCCGGCGAGCCGTCCGCCACCAAGAGCATCGCGCTCGTCATCGACGACTCCGACGCGCCTATCTCACCGTACGTGTACTGGATCGTGTTCGATATCAACCCGGCGACCTCGGCCATCCTTGAGGGGCAGCTGCCGCCGGGCGCCCGGCAGGCGCAGAACAGCCTCGGCCAGGCCGCCTACGATCCGCCCTGTCCCGGGCCGCAGGGCCATGACTACCGCATCACCGTCTACGCGCTGAACACGATGCTCGACCTCGCGCCGGGCACCTCGCTGCAGAAGGTGTGGATGGACATAGCCCAGGCGACGATCGGGCACGGCAGGAAGACGGTTTACGCGACATCCTGATCGCCGCGATGATGACTATCACTGGATCACTTGATCACCTAAAGTGACGGATGTGCCGTAAATATTCCTTTTTGCCCTATTCAGTTACAAAGTTTGTGATTCGGCAGACAGGTGTGGTCGACGTCGGTAAGAATCGGTGAAACCAGTGCCGGTTACAGGGTGCTCGCGAATTACGGGGGAGGCTCGCGTAGATGGCCGCGCGTGCTTCGCTAGCATCACCACAAGGCCGTGCTCTGCCGGGTGGTGTGGGATGTCGTTTCTGAGCCGTCGGACGTCGCGGCCTGACCAGCGTGGCGGCAGAGCCGATGCCGGGCCCCGTTCGGGTTCCGAGTATGACGACTATGACTACGCTCCGGGCGATTATCAGCAGGACGACGACAACTGGTCGCCTGACGAGTACTTCTCCCCCGAGGGCATCAAGGGCCGGTGGGCCGCTGGCGCCCGGCCCGCAAGCCCCGCCGACGCTCGTGGCGCAGGTCCTCGTGGTTCTCGGGCGAACGGTTCTCGTGCGCAGGGTTCTCGTGCGCAGGGCCGGGGCGGCAGGTCCGAGGGCGGTTACGGTCGCGACTCTTACCCGCAGGACGCCTACTCGCAAGCTGGCGGCTACGCCGCCGAGGGCTACGGCGGGGGCGAGTACGCGGCCAACAAGTACGCCGCCAACGAACATAACGGCGAGGACTACGGTACGGGTGACTACGGACCCGCTGATTACGGTACCGGCGGGTACGAGCTGCCGGAGGGGTCCGACGACGACCGCGGCGAGCGCGGCGGCGGCGGTCGCAGGCGCCGTGACCGCGGGGACCGCAAGCGGCGTCTCGGGCGGCGCGACCGTGGCGACGACATCTGGCCCGACGACGGCGTGTCGGACGAGGACTACTGGGCATCTGTGGCGTCCGACCGGCCGCTGACCTCGACGGGGGCGGCGTTTGACGGTGAACCGCGCAACGTGGTGAACCACCGTCCGATGGCGCGGCCGGCCGGGGCGGGGCGCCCGAGCGGCGCCGGCGGTCCGGGCGGACCTGGAGGTCCGGGCGGACCTGGCGCGGAGGCGCGTTCCGGGGCCGGACGGCTGGGACCGGCGCCGGGCCAGGCCAGCTACGTTGGCGCGCCGGTTGGCACGGGCGGGGCGAACTCCGGGCCGATGGCCCGCCCTGGCACCGGGCCGATGGCCCGCCCCGGCACCGGCCCCATGGCCCGCCCCGGCACCGGCCCGAGCCCGACGCGGCCCGCGGGCGGCCCTGGCGGCGGCCCCAGTGCGGGTGGACCGAGCGCCGCCAGCCCGAGCACCAGCGGCCCCAACCGCTTCGGTCCCGACGCGTACGGCCCGGGCGGGACGCGTTCGTCCACTGGGCCGCAGGCGGTGCGGCCCGGTCACGGGACCGGGACCGGGCCGATCCCCGCGCGGCACGCCACCGGGCCGCACCCGGCCCACGCAGCGCACTCAGCGCACTCAGCGCGGCCGGCGGCGGGCCTGGCTCAGCCGGGCCACAGTCAGTCGAGCCTCACGCAGCCGACCGTCGCTCAGCCGGCGCTCGCCCAGCCGGGCTCCGCCCAGTCGGCTCCGGCGCAGCCCAGCTTCTCGCCGAACACCGGCCGCGGCGCCAGCCGTCAGCCGGATCACGGCGACTGGGGCGAGCGCACCGAACGGATCGACCGGATTTCGGCCGGCTACCCCGACCCCCGCGCGAACGGCAGAGGCCAGCCGGCCGCGTCCATCTGGGGCCGGGACGACTCGGCCGACCGGCACGCGCAGGACGGCCGCCGGCGCGCAGACGACGACCCGCTCACCAGCAAGGCGTTCTCGCGGGACGCACTGCTGAACACCGATGGCCGGTCCTACCGCGTGGCGTCCCGCCGCGCGCAGCAGGTCCCCACCGACCGGTATGACGCGGCGCTGACCGAGCAGACCCAGACGTTCGCGATGAACGGCCAGTACGGAGCCGATCCGCAGGCCGCCACCGCGCGCTACCCCGTGCGCGGCGGCCAGCAGTCAGGCCCCCAGCCGAGTTCCCAGTCAGGACCCCAGCCGGGCTTGCGCTCAGGGGCGCAGGGGGGTCAGCCTTCGGCCCGGCAAGGCGGGCACCGGCAGTCGCGGCAGTCCCGGCAGGCGTCCGATCCGTATGGCCGCGGGTACCCGTACCCGAGCCCGAGCCAGCCGTACCAGTCCAGGCCGGCGGCTGCGGCCGCGGACCAGGACGAGGAGCGCTACGGCCGGGGCCGCAGGCAAGGCGGCGGCCACGACCAGGGCCACAACGGCCACAACGGCAACGGCGGCCGCAACGGCGGCTATGACGAGAACGCCAACGGCTACTCCGGATCCGGCTACAGCGACAACGGCCGGTACAACGGCGGCGGCCGCGGCGGCCGCGGCGACGGCCGCTACTAGGCACGCCGGGCTAGCCCGCAAACCCGTGCCATCCTGGAGCCGTGCCCGAAGGTGACGCCGTCTGGTCCACCGCCCGCCGTCTGCATGAGGCGCTCGCCGGGCGGGTGGTGACCCGCAGCGACTTCCGCGTGCCCAGGTACGCGACGGTCACCTGGCCGGCCAGACCGTCACCGAGGCCGTCTCACGCGGCAAGCACCTGCTGATCCGCACCGGGAACGGGCTGACCGTGCACACCCACCTGAAGATGGAAGGCTCCTGGCGGATCCGGCCCGCCGCGGAAAGGATCCCGCAAGCCCACACGATCAGGGTGGTCATCGCCAACGAACAATGGCAGGCCGTCGGCTACCAGCTGGGCATCACCGAGGTCCTCCGCACCGGTGAGGAGGACCGGGTGACCGGCCACCTGGGCCCGGACCTGCTCGGCCCCGGCTGGGACGCCGCGGAGGCGGCGGAGGCGGTGCGGCGGCTGACGAAAGACCCCGGCCGCCCGATCGGCGAGGCGCTGCTCGACCAGCGCAACCTCGCCGGCATCGGCACCTTCTACCTGGCGGAGACGCTGTTCCTGCGCGGAGTCAGCCCCATGCGCGGCGCCGGCGAGGTCGACGACGTCACCGCCCTGGTGGAACTCGGGCACCGGCTGCTCGACGCCAACAAGACGCGGCCCGGGCACGTGACGACCGGGGACACCAGGCCCGGGCGGGAGAGCTGGGTGTACGGGCGCGCGGGACGGCCCTGCCGACGATGCGGGACCGCGATCAAGCGGGCCGAGCAGGGAGCGCCGGGGCAGGAACGGCTCAGGTTCTGGTGCCCGAACTGTCAGAGATAGCTATGCGCCGTCCCGACCGCGCGCCTGCGCGACGCGAAACCCGGTAGCCTCACGGACATGCGCGACGAGACCATCGCAAGTTTCCTGACCCGGCTTGCCGCACGCAGCGCCGCCCCGGGGGGCGGTGCCACCGGCGCGCTGCACGCGGCGCAGGCGGCGGCGCTGCTCGCGATGGTCGCCCGGTTCAGCGACGGGCCGCGCCACGACGCTGAGGTGGTCGGCCGGGTCCGGGCCGCCGCGGACGGACTCGCGGACGAGGCGCTGCACCTCGCCGAGGCCGACGAAGCGGCGTTCGGCAACGTCGTGATCGCCTACCAGCTCCCCAAGGACACCGCGGAACAGCGGGTGGCCAGATCCGACGCCATCGCCGACGCGCTGGCCGGTGCGTCCCGCCCGCCCGCCGACCTGATGGCCGCGGCGGTACGGCTCGCGGGCCTGGCCGAGGACCTGCTGTCCGTCGCGAACCGCAACGTGATCTCCGACATCGCGGCCGCCGCCGCCGCGATCAGCGCCGCCGCCGTCACCGCCAGGATCAACATCGAGGCGAACCTCGGCGGCATCAAGGACACCGCGCTCGCCGCCGAACTCGCCGCGACCGCCGAACTCGCCGACAGCGTGACCGACCGCGCCGACCGGCTGGTCGAAGCGATCCGCGAGGAGATCTCCCGGTGAGGCAGTTGCGCGGCGCCGAACTGGCCACCCAGATCCGCGCCTCGACCGCCGACCAGGCCGCCCGGCTCAGCGGCGACGGCCGGCCGCCCCGGCTCGCCGTGGTCACGGCGACCAGCGACGAGGCGAGCGCGTGGTACGTACGCTCGATCGAGAAGGCCACCGCCAAGGCGGGCATCGCCTGCGACGTGCTCCGCACGTCCACCGTGAACGGCATCAGGGCCACGCTGACCCAGCTCGCCGACGATCCCGAAGTGCACGGGGTGATCCTGCAGACGCCGCTGCCTGACGGCGCCCGGCTGGCCGACCTGGCGACGGCGATCCCCGCGGAAAAGGACGTCGACGGCGCCAGCCCGGTGTCCCTCGGCAGGCTCGTGGCCGGGCTGCCCGCGTTCGCCCCCGCCACGGCCGAGGCGGTGCTCGCCCTGCTCGACCACTACGACGTTGAGCTGCGCGGCCAGCACGCGGTTGTCGTCGGCCGCTCGGTGGTGGTCGGCAAGCCGACCGCGCACCTGCTGCTCGACCGGCACGCGACCGTGACGATCTGCCACTCCCGCACCCCCGACCTGCCCTCGTTCACCCGGCAGGCCGACGTGCTCGTCGCCGCGGCGGGCAAGACCGCGCTGATCGGGCCGGCCCACGTCTCCCCTGGCACCACGGTCATCGACGTCGGCACGAACGCGACCCCCGACGGCGGCCTCGCCGGCGACGTCGACCCCGCCGTCGCCGCGGTCGCCGCCGCCCTCACTCCCGTCCCAGGGGGCGTCGGCCCGGTCACCACAGCGCTGCTCCTGCGGCACGTGGTCGAGGCGGCGGCCGGCGCGGGCTGAGGTCCGCTGGCGACCTCCCGCCCGCGTCCGGTTTCTCCCGACCTTTGTCCCGAACGAACCGTGCCGCCTGCCCCAGCTAGAACTTCCGCGGCGCCGCGGGCTTCCCGGGCTTCACGGGCGCCAGGAGCCTCTTTGGCTGGTGCGGGAGCTGCGACGCCGACGCCGACGGCGCGCCGAGCCCGGTCCCTGACTGGATCGACAGCAAGCCGCCACCGCTGTCGACCGTGATCGAGCGGCGTGCCGTGGGGTTGGCCGAGATGTCGACGTACTGCGGTCCGCCCTCGCTCTGGGCGGTCACCGCGTACGGGCCACCCGGCACGGTCAGCATGGCATTGCCGTCTTCTGTGGTGACGGACACGGACTGCGGCTCGGCGGCGAACGCGACCCGTGCGGTGCCGCCGCCGGAGTCCACGGAGACCAGCTCCGGCCCGTTGGTGAACGCGATGTCGGCGTTGCCGCCCTCGGTGCTGACCGTGGCCGTGACGGCGGCGATGCCGCGCGCCAGCAGGGCCCCGCCGCCGGTGTCGGCGTCCAGCGGCCCGGTGAGGCGAGTCACGACCAGGTTGCCGTTCTCTGTGTTCACGGTCAGCGGCCCGCGGACATCGCTGACCTGCACCGGCCCGCCGCCGGAGTCCAGGTTGGCGTCGGCGACCCCGGAGACGACCAGCGGGCCGTCTTCCGTGCCGACGGTGAGCTGCCCGCTGATGTCCGAGACGCGGGTCGGCCCGCCGCCGGAGTAGAGGTTCGCGGCGGCGACCCCGGAGACGGTGAGCGGGCCGTCATCGCTTTGCGCGGTCACCGCGACGTCCTTGGGCACGGTCACGGTGAAGCCGACGCTGCAGGGGGAGTTATCGCAGTCCGGCGCGGCCAGCGTGAGCAGTCCGTGGGACACCGACTGGGTCACGGCGGGCGGCCCGTCGTTCGCGGCGAACGTGATCGTCTCGGTGACCTGGACGTCCCGCACCGGCCCGCCGGTGACGACGATGGGCGCGCCGTAGCTTTCGATGTTCAAGCTGGTGACCGGCTGCGTGATGGTGATGGCCTGGGCAGGCACGGCGCTTTCCTGCTGCAGATCGCCGCCGGGCGCGCCGGCGGTGGTGATCAGGTGAGCGCCGTAGATCGCGAGCACCGCCATGGTGGCGAGCCCGGACAGTGCCCAGATCCAGCGGCCGCGGCCGCCTTGGGTCGGGCCGCCTTCTGTGCGGCTAGGCGCGGTTATCGTAGGCATGGCAGGTCCACCGTTAGCAGGGTCGGCCCGCCGGGCGGGCTGTCGATTTCGAAGGTCCCGTCGACCGAGGAGGCGCGCCGCGCCAGACCGGCCAATCCTGTGCCTCGGGTCGGATCGGCGCCGCCCACGCCGTCGTCGCTGATGATCACGTGCAGCCGGTCGCCGGCTCGCTGCACGAACACCTCCGCCTGGGAGGCCTGCGCGTGCTTGGCGACGTTGGCCAGGCCTTCGGACACCACGAAGTAGGCGACCGCCTCGATGACCGGCGGCACCCGGCGATCGAGGCCGTCGACCGTCAGCTTGACCGGGATGGGCATCCTGGCCGTCACGCCCGATAGCGCCGCGTCCAGGCCGCGGTCCTCGAGCACCGCCGGGTGCAGGCCGCGGATCAGGTCGCGCAGTTCCGTGAGGGCGGCCTTGGCTTCCTCGTGCGCGTCCGCGATCGCCCGGCGGGCCTCCTGGGTGCTCGTGGCCTGGGCCCGGGCCATGCCCAGGTTCATGGCCAGCGAGACCAGCCGCTGTTGGGTGCCGTCGTGCAGGTCGCGCTCGAGCCGACGCCGCTCGGCGTCGGCCGCGTCGACCACGCCTGCCCGGGTCTGGGTCAGGTGCTCCACCCGGTGCTCGAGTTCTTCGGCGCGGCTCGCGCCGAGCAGCGCGCGGGCCGCGCTCACGTCGAGCACCCGGACCCCGGCGGTGACCCAGGGCGCGGCGAACAGCAACACGACCCCGGCAATCGTCACGTACGCGTCCAGCGGAATGCCGTCATGCCGGAGACCGCCGCCCTGAAGTGAGCCGTCCTGGAGCACGCTCCCGGTCATCAGCTTCGAGGCATAGAGCAAGGACAGGGTGAACAGGACGCCCGTCAGCCACATGGCGAAGGCGAGGATCGCGGCCCCGGCGAGCGCCGGGCCGACGAGCAGGTGGTAGGCGAGCTGGCGCCACGTCGCCCGCGTCCGCGCCGTCACGCCGATGCCGTCCCAGGTCAGCCGCTTAGGTATCCGCGGCTGCGGCGGTATGTCCACGCCGGCGGTGGCGCGCAGCCGCTGCCGGTGCACCCAGGTCAGCAACGGCACCGCCAGGAACACTAGGATCAGGAAGAGCAGCGGGACCGGCCACTTGCTGCCCCACTGCCGCCCGAGGAACCCGCCGCCCCTCCAGGTTGGCCCGGCAGCGGCCCACCAGGAGAAGAACACTATTATAGCCGCCGCGAGCTGGGCGGGGATCCCGCCGACTAGGTAGACCAGCTCGCCCCAGGCGCGCGGCGACCACGGCACCCTGCGGTACCGCAGGGCACGTCCGTCGCTCGGAGAAACCAACGCCATCATGACGTAAACGGTATGCGTCCCAGGCCGGGTGTGCCCATCCAGCGCGGTTCACGGTCTGTGGTGAAGCTAGCTCCACCACGGATTCTGCATCACGGGCCAATGCGGTCGATCACGCTCGGCTGCCATTCTGCATGGGTGATGAGACAACGGAGTGTCACAAGCGATGACGTGATCCGGCTGGACGCGGTGACCAAGGTGTATCAGGCCGACGGCCCGCCCGCGCTGGCGGACGTGAGCATGGGGGTGGCGACCGGGGAAGTGGTAGCCATCATGGGCCCGTCCGGCAGCGGGAAGTCCACGCTGCTCAACCTGATCGCCGGGCTCGATAAGCCCACCGACGGCACGGTCACCGTGGCCGGCCGGCGGATCGACACCCTCGGCGAGGGCGCGCTGGCCAGGTTCCGCGCACGGCACGTCGGGATCATCTTCCAGTTCTTCAACCTCCTTGACGACCTCACCGTGGAAGACAACGTGCTGCTGCCCGCGCAGCTCGCCGGGGCGTCCCGGCGAGCTGCGCGGGCACGGGCCACCGAACTGCTCGAGCGGATGGGCATCGAGCGGCACCGTAACGACTATCCGGCGCGCCTGTCCGGCGGACAGCGGCAACGGGTCGCGATCGCGCGGGCGCTGGTGAACTCCCCTGAACTGCTGCTGGCCGACGAGCCGACAGGGGCGCTCGACACGGCCTCAGGCCAGGAGATCGGCCGGCTGCTTCGCGAGCTGAACGCCGCCGGGCAGACGCTGGTGCTCGTCACCCACGACCCGAGCCTCGCGCAGCGGTACGCCGCCCGCACGGTGCAACTGGTCGACGGGCGGGTCGTGGCGAACGCGGGCGTGCCGGCGTGAGCCCGGGGGGTCCCTGGATGGGGGCGGTGCGGACCGCGTCTGGCGGGGTGCTGCGGCATAAGGTGCAGTCCGTCGTGATTGGCATGGTGCTGCTCGTGTCGACCGCCTCGGCCACGCTTGGCCTGGCGCTGCTCGCGGTCAGCAACGCCCCCTTCGACCACGCGTTCGCCGCCCAGAACGGCGCCGACGTGACCCTCACGGCGAACCCGGCTCGCGCCACCACCGCCGAACTGACCGCCACCCGGCACGTGGCCGGTGTCACCGCGGTGGCCGGGCCGTTCGGCGAGGTCACGGTGCAGACCGAGCAAGGTGGCCAGCCGTTCGGCCAGCTGACCCTGGTCGGACGGTCGGCGCCGGGCGGACCTGTCGATGATCTGGTGCTGAGTGCCGGCCGCTGGCCGGACGGGCCGGGCCAGGTGGTCCTGAACACCGGTCCTGGCGGCAAGTGGGAAGGCCCCGGCACTCCAGTCGGCAGCGCCCTGACGGTGACCGGTGTGCCAGGCAACCCGTCTCTCACGGTCGTCGGCCTCGCCAACTCGATCACCAACACAGCCGCCGGGTGGGTCACTCCAGGCGAGATCGCCGCGCTGAGTGCGCCGGGCACCGCGCCTGCGTTCGAGATGCTCTACCGGTTCACAAGCGCCGGGGGGTACGCGCAGGTCCGTGCGGACATCGCGACGGTGAGCCGGGCGCTGCCGGCCGGCGCGGTCGCGGGCGCCGGTTCCTGGCTGGCCGCGCAGAACGCCGCGTCGAGTAACGGGGCGATCATGGAACCGTTCGTGGTCGCGTTCGCGCTGATCGGGCTGATCATGGCGGTCCTCATCGTGGGCAACGTGATCAGCGGCGCGGTGATCGCGGGGTATCAGAGGATCGGCGTGCTGAAGTCCATCGGCCTGTCCCCCACCCAGGTGGTGGTCGTCTACCTGAGCCGGGTCGGCTGGCCGGCGCTGGGTGGCTGCCTGGCGGGCGTCGCGATCGGCAACGTCCTGGCGATTCCGGTGCTGAGCAAGTCGGCGCGCGCGTACGGCGTCGGCAGCCAGCAAGTCCCCTTCTGGGCGTCGGTTATCGCGCCCGCCGGGATGCTCGCGCTGACCCTGCTCGCGGCGCTGGGGCCGGCGCTGCGCGCTGGCCGGCTATCGGCGGCGCAGGCGATCGCGGCGGGCCGCGCCCCCAGGGCGGGCCGCGGGTACGCGGCGCACCGGCTCGCCTCCCGGCTGCGGCTGCCGCGCCCGGTCGGCCTTGGGCTCGCGGCGCCGTTCGCCCGGCCCGCGCGCACCTTCGTGAGTCTGGCCGCGATCGCGTTCGGCGCGACCGCCGTGGTATTCGCGATCGGGCTGCACTCCTCGCTGAGCCGGGCGGAGGCCGCGCAGAACCTCACCACCACGGTCCCGGTGCAGATCCAGGAGTTCCAGCCCGGCGCCGGTCCGCAGCAAGTACCCACCGCGGCGCAGAACGTGGCGGTGACAGCGGTGCTGCGCGCCCAGCCGGGCACGGCGCACCAGGTGCCGGTGTACTACGGGCAGGTCCAGGTTCCGGGGATGACGGAGTACGTCAATGCCCAGGTGTTCGCGGGCGATTCCTCCTGGACGGGCTACGCCCTCGTCACCGGCCGCTGGTACAGCGCGCCCGGCGAGGTGGACGTCAACACGGCGTTCCTGAACGGCAGCGGCCTGGCCGTCGGCGACACGACGACCGTGAACACCGGGACCACGCAGGTCACCGTCCGCATCGCCGGTGAGGTGTTCGAGCCGTCGAAACAGCCCCGGATCTACGGCAGCGCCCAGACCCTGCCCGGCGTCGCGACCCTCCAGAACCTGGGGCAGTGGGACGTCGGGCTGCGGTCGGGAACCAGCCCCGCCGCATACGCCCGGGCGGTGAACACCGCGCTGGGCGGCAAGAGCCCGTGGGGGGCCAGTACCGACTCCGGCGGCGGTCAGTTCTACGCGATCGCCACCGCGCTGATCGGCCTGCTGGCGCTGATGGTCGCGGTCGCCGCCGGCCTCGGGGTGCTCAACACCGTGCTGATGACCACCAGGGACCGGGTGCATGACCTTGGCATCTACAAATCGCTCGGCATGCGGCCCGGCCAGATGCTCACGATGGTGACCTGCTGGATCGTCGGTCCGGCGGTGCTTGCGGCTGTGATCGCGGCGCCCGCCGCGGTCGCGCTGAACAAGGCCACCCTGAACGCCATGGCCGCCACCGCGCAGACCGGCATCCCGGCCAGCTTCACCGACGTGTTCCCGCCGGCGAGGCTCGCGCTGCTGTCGCTAGCGGCGCTGGTCATCGCGGTCGCCGGGGCGATGCTTCCGGCCACCTGGGCCGCCAGGGCCCGACCCGCCACCGCGCTGCGCGCCGAGTGATGTCGCAATGCTGACCCCGTGCCGTAGCGTGGACCCGTGACTCCGCCCCAAGGCACACTCCGAGTGGTCATCGGCGAGGACTCGGTGCTGCTGCTCGCCGGCCTTGTCAAGCTGCTCGAGAGCGCCGGATTCGTGGTCGCGGCGACCGCGGGCGACGCTACCGCGCTGCTCAACGCGGTCGAGCGTGAACAGCCGGACCTGGTCATAGCCGACGTGCGGATGCCCCCGACCCATACCGACGAGGGCATCCGCGCGGCGCTGGCGATCCGCGGCCAGTGGCCGGACATCGCGATCCTCGTGCTGTCCCAGTACGTGGAGGAGCGGTACGCGGCCGACTTGCTGTCGGCGAACACCAGCAGGGTCGGCTACCTGCTCAAGGACCGGGTCGCCGATGTGACCGAGTTCCTCGACGCGCTGCGCCGGGTGGCGGCGGGCGGCACGGCGCTCGACCCCGAAGTGGTCGCCCAGCTGCTGGTCCGCAGGGGCGGGGACCCGATCGACGCCCTCACCCAGCGGGAGCGCGACGTGCTCGCGCTGATGGCCGAGGGCCGCTCCAACGCGGAAATCGGCGCCTCGCTGGTGATCACCGACAGCGCGGTGAGCAAGCACATCAACGCGATCTTCGCCAAGCTCGGACTCTATCCGGGCGACACCGGCAACCGCCGGGTCCTAGCGGTGCTGCGCTACCTAGGCGCGGCCCCGCCGCCGTCGCCCTGACGCACCGGGTGGACCAGTGACGGGGCTGGCCTGTCGGAGCGGATATGGCCGCGGGCCGATTCGATATATTTGCGGTTTGCGGTGTCAGAGCACCGGAAACCGCAAATAAATACGGGCCGGCTGCCGGCCACACCGTACTCGTCGGGGCGCGAGACGGCGCGCGCGCCGCACCGGGGATTAGGCGGCTGCCACCATGTCGGCGTCGCGGTCGACCAGCGCGGCGTACTGGCCCCCGAGGGCCAGCAGCTCGGCGTGGGTTCCGCGTTCGGTGATCTCGCCGTGGTCTAGGACGATGATTTCGTCGGCGTCGCGGACCGTCGATAGGCGGTGCGCGATCGTGATCGTGGTGCGGCCCTGGCTCGCGGCGTCGATGGCCTCCTGCACGGCCTGCTCGGTCTGCGTGTCGAGGGCGCTGGTGGCCTCGTCGAGCACCAGGACCGGCGGATCGCGCAGCACGGCACGGGCGATCGCCAGGCGCTGCTTCTCGCCGCCGGAGAACCGGTAGCCGCGCTCCCCCACCACGGTGTCGTAGCCGTCGGGCAGCGACATGAGGTGGTCGTGGATCTGCGCGACCTTCGCGGCGGCGACGAGCTCGGCGTCGGTGGCGTCGGGCTTGGCGAACCGCAGGTTGTCGGCCACCGAGGCGTGGAAGAGGTAGGTCTCCTGGGAGACGACCCCGATCGCGGCGGCGAGCGCGTCGAAGGACATGTCTCTGACGTCGACGCCGTCGAGTGTGACGCTGCCGGACGTCACGTCGTACAGCCGCGGGATCAGGTAGCTGAGGGTGGTCTTGCCCGAGCCGGTCTCGCCGACGACCGCGAGGCGGTTTCCGGCCGGGACGATCACGTCGATGCCGTCCAGGGTCGGCCGGTCAGCCCCTGTGTAGCTGAAGCTCACGTCCTCGAGGCGTACCTCGCCATGGATGGTCGGCGGTGTCACCGGATGCTCCGGCTCGTCGATGTCGACAGGAAGGTCCAGGTACTCGAAGATCCGGCCGAACAGCTCGAGCGAGCTCTGGATGTCCACGCCCACGCTGAGGAGCTGGACGGTGGGCCGGAAGAGGTTCTGCTGCAGGGTGGTGAACGCGACCAGCGTGCCGATCGAGATGGCCATATGGCCCCCGTGGCCGGTCAGGCCGGTCACCCAGTAGATGACGGCGGGCATGGCGGACATCACGATCTGGATCGTCGACTGGCGCCAGCGACCCGCCATGTTGGAGCTGACCTCGAGGTCGGAGAGCTTGCTTGATTCGGCGCCGAACGAGTCGGCGAGCGAGGCCGAGCGGCCCATCGTGTGGCCGAGCAGGACCCCGCTGACCGACAGCGACTCCTGCACGATCGAGGAGATCACGGAGAGCTGGCGCTGCCGGTCGCGGGTGATGCGGCGGCGTTCCGTGCCGACGCGGCGGCTCACCCACACGAACGCGGGCATCATGATCAGCGAGGCGATCGTGAGCCGCCAGTCGAGGACGATCATCGCGATGATCGCGGCGACGACGGTGGTCAGGTTGGACACCAGCGTCGTGGCGGTGGTGGTCACGGTCGCCTGCATGCCGCCGATGTCGTTGGCGATGCGGGACTGCACCTCGCCGGTGCGGGTCCTGGTGAAGAAGGCGAGCGACATGCGCTGCAGGTGCGAGTAGACGGACGTGCGCAGGTCATGCATGACCCGCTGGCCGACCTTGGTGGAGACGTAAGTCTGGGAGACGCTGAACGAGCTGTTGGCGATCGACACGACGATCATCGCGACGACGAGCACGGTCAGCAGGCCGGTGCGGCCCTTCGGCAGCGCGACGTCGATGACCTCGCGGATCAGGAACGGGTTGACGAGCGATACGAGCGATGAGGCGGCGACCAGGAAGAGGACGAAGGACAGGCTCCACCGGTACGGGCGGAAGAGGCGCATGATGCGCCGTAGCGGGACACGCTGGTTAGCGGTACTCAATATGCCTCCATGCGTAAGTAGTTAGTCTTGATGACTCTAACAGAGCATAGCTCATAGTTGTTCCAAGCTCTGTATGAGCACTGCTCTGTTAGCATGCAGGTCATGGAGTACGAGGACCCGGCCCAGCTCGCGGACCTGCTCTACCGGCTGACGAGGCGGCTGCGCCGGGCGCAGGCGGAACGGCTGGCACCGCTGGGCCTGACTCCGGCGCAGGAGCGCGCCCTCCGGATCATGACCCGCAGCGAGCAGCCGCTGCGGATGACGGAGCTCGCCGACCAGCTCGGGATCGTACCGCGCTCGCTGACGCGGGTGATCGACACGCTGGAGGAAGCCGGGCTGGTGCAGCGGGAGATCGACCCGCGCAACCGGCGCGCCACCCTGCTGCACCTGACCGAGCGCGGTAAGGCCGTCCGCGACGACATGCGCCAGGCACGGCGGCGCGCCGCGGAAGACCTTTTCACGCCGTTGAGCGTCGAGGACCGCAAGACCCCCACCAGGCTGCTGACGATCATCGACTCACAGTCCGGATAGGGTCAGGGCTGGCCGGATAGGGTCAGGGCTGGCCGGATAGGGTCAGGTCTGGCCGGATAGGGTCAGGGCTGGCCGGATAGGGTCAGGGCTGGCCGGATAGGGTCAGGGCTGGTAGGAGCCCGGTTCCCAGGCGTGGCTCGATACGCCGATCCTGTTCCAGGAGTTGATCGTCGCGATCAGCGCGATGAGCGCGCCTATCTCGGCCGGACCGAACCGCGCGGCGACCGCCTCGTAATCGCTGTCGGGGACGTGCGTGCTCGCGGCCAGCGTCACCGATTCGGTGAACGCCAGCGCCGCGCGCTCTTGGCTGGTGAAGAACGCGGTCTCGCGCCATACCGGCAGGGCGTAGATACGCTGTTCGGTCTCGCCGATGGCGCGAGCGTCCTTGGTGTGCATGTCGACGCAGTAGGCGCAGCCGTTCAGCTGCGAGGCGCGGATGCGGATCAGCTCGCGCAGCCGCGGCTCGATGCCCGCCTTGTCGAGTTCCTTGGTCGCCGCGCGGTCCAGGTGCGCCATCGCCTGGGAGAAGGCCGGGGCCGACGCGTCGAAGTCGAGTCGGGTGGTGAATGTTTCCGTTGTCGTCATGACTCCACCGTAAGCGGCGATCGGCCCAGGAGTATGGTCCAAATCTATGGCACAGTATTGGGCCAATCTTGACCTTCACCTGGATGTGGACCTAGACGGCGCGCGGCTCGGGCGGTCGCTTGAGGACGCGCTGCGCGCCGCCATCCGCGACGGCAGGCTGCCCGCGGGCACCCGGCTGCCGGCCTCCCGTGCCCTGGCCGCGGACCTGGGGATCGCCCGCAACACGGTCGCCGACGCCTTCGGCCAGCTTGTCGCCGAGGGCTGGCTGAGCGCGCGAACCGGCGCGGGGACCTGGGTCACGGACGTGGCGGCGCCGCCCGCGGCGCCGCCACGTCCGCCCGCCGCGCCGGGGCCCCGCCGCGGGCCGCGGTACGACCTGCGTCCCGGCGTGCCGGACCTGTCGGCGTTCCCGCGCCGCGAGTGGCTGGCGGCGACCCGCAGGGCGCTGGCGTCCTTCCCCGACCAGCTGCTGACGTACCCGGACCCGCGCGGCCTGGCGCCGCTGCGCGAGGCCCTCGCCGGTTACGTGGCGCGCGCCCGTGGCGTTAGCGCCGACCCGGACCGGATCGTCGTCTGCGGCGGCTTCAGGCACGGTCTCGCTGTCCTGGCCCAGATGCTCACCGCGCGCGCAGGGCGCGCGGTGGCCGTGGAGTCGTACTGCCTGCCCGAGCACAACGCCGTGCTCACCCACACGGGGCTGGGTCTTGTCCCGCTGCCGACCGACACGCACGGCGCGGTAGCCGCCAACGCGCCGCTGAGCGCCGCAGGCGCCGCGCTGCTGACTCCGGCGCACCAGTTCCCGCTCGGCATGACGCTCGCCCCGGCCCGCCGCAGGATGTTCGCCGAGTGGGCGGCCGGCACCGGCGCGGTGCTGATCGAGGACGACTACGACGGCGAGTTCCGCTATGACCGGCATCCGGTCGGCGCGATGCAGTCGCTGGCACCGGGACATGTCGTCTACGGCGGGACCGCGAGCAAGGCGCTGGCGCCGGGACTGCGCCTTGGCTGGCTCGCCGTGCCCGGGCGGCTGCTCGAGGAGGTGGTGGCGGCCGCCCAGCTGACCGGCGGCGGCCCGGACGCGGTCAACCAGCTCGCCCTGGCCGAGTTCATCACCTCGGGCGGCTACGACCGCCAGGTCAGGCACGCCAGGCTGGCGTACAGGCGGCGCCGCGACCGGCTGGTCGCGACGCTGAGCCAGGCCGCGCCGCAGGCCCGCGTCACCGGCATCGCGGCCGGGCTGCACGCCGTCGTGGAGCTCGCGCCCGGGCGCGAGGAGGCCGACGCGATCGCCAGCGCGCAGCGCCACGGAGTTGCCGTGTCCGGCCTCGCGCAGTTCGGCACGGGCGCCGGCCAGCGCCCGCCCGCACTCGTCGTCGGCTATGCGACCCCGCCGCCGCACGCCTACACCACCGCCATCGCCCGGCTCGCCGCCGCCCTGGCCGGGTAAGTTTCCTGAGCGGTTCCCACGACGCCACGGCAGCGTTCCGTTGATCTCCGTTTCAAGCGAGAAGCTCAGGAACGTTCTGATCAGGACTATGAGCCCGAGGATCAGCACGTTGTCAACCGTGGGCGAGACGGCGATCGTCCTGACGAGATCGGCCGCGACCAAGATCTCCAGGCCGAGCAGCAAGGTACCGCCGAGCGATTGCCGCAGCGGCCCGAAGGCCTGCCTTAGATGTCCCGAACGGTGCCATGTCAATCCGGCCGCGACGAAGGACGACAGCGTCCCGATGGCCAGCACAATGGCACCCAGCGCCTCGAAGGCTTGCGCCACATGGTCCATGACCTCGGCGAAGGTCATGGGTCAAGCCTTGTGCCTCAGCGCACTTGGCCCGCGGCTTCGCGGACTGCTTCGTCGAGGTCCTTCGGGCTCACGTCGAGTTCCTTGGCGACATGCTTTTCCGCCTTCAGGGCCGCCTTGTCCAGGGCCTGCTGCATCTTGCTCTCGCCGACCACGACCAGCGCGGCCTGCCCGGTGTCGATCAGCTCCCCGAACTCCTTGACGTCGCTCCTGGACATGCCGCGCCACAGATGGCCGCCGACCCCGCCGACGGCCGCGCCGACCAGCGCGGTGCCGATGACCGAGGGCGGGAACAAGATGCCGACCACCGCGCCCGCGGCGGCGCCGCCCCAGGCCCCGTGCCGGGTAGCGGTCTCGTCCTTGTTGACGTGCACCTTGCCTTTATCGTCTTTCGTCACCAGGCCGGCGTCATACGACCCAACCGCTCCCGCGGAGTGCAGTTCCTTGACGACCTGGTAGTCGTTCTTGGCCGCCACCTCATTTGGATAGGTGCCGATGTAGATGAAAACCGCTTCCGGCTTTGCCATGTCCCGCCGCTCCTTCTGATCAAGGCGAACCTCAGCCTCAGGCTGGCTGCCCGTCACCGGGGGCGCATCACCCACCGTGGGGGATGGTGTCCGATGCTCGGCGGGTTATTAACCGGGCTTGCGGGCGCGGATGCCAAGGATCGTGGGGACTTCCTTGTCGCCTCGCTCGACGACGTGCTCGATGACCAGGCCGGCGAGTGTGAACGCGTTGAGCAGGTCGGCTAGGGGGTGGTGACGCATCCCGACTCGCGCGCGCACGAACTGGCCCCACCACGGCGACCGCTGGTGCCATCCGGCCTGCCGGTAGGTGGGGTGCGCGCGGACACCGCCGTCTTCCAGCCACTCGACATGCGGCCCGTTGAAGCACGGGTGGGCGCCGAAGAAGACCAGGACACCGCCGGGTGTCAGGACCCGCGCGGCCTCCGCCATGACGGGCGCGAAGTCGTCGACGTCGGTGGAGATCCACATCGAGGCCACGGCCGTGAACGTGCCGTCGGCGAACGGCAGCGCGGCCGCGTCGGCCCGCACGACCTGGCGGGACCTGCTCGCCGCGAAGCGGAGCTGGTCGGCCGAGTAATCCAGGCCGACCACCGTCCGGCCGGTCGCGGCGAGGGCGTCGAAGTAGTGCCCGCCGCCGCAGCCCAGGTCGAGGCACCTGCCCTCCCCTGGGCCGAGCAGGTCCCGCACTTGCGGGCCGCCCCGTTCGGCATGCGGCTGGTTCCAGCTGTCGTACCAGTCGGCGTGCCCGTCGTAGCGTGCTGTCAGTGGCATCGTCGCTCCGGCCGTCGTCCGCTCCGGCACCGACGCTAGCGTTTGGTCCCGCCGATGGGATCAGCGGGGGGTACGGGAAAAGACGGGCACCGTTCGGGATAGATCAAATCGAGATTCGGAACGGCGGCGCGCTGCTTGCAGCCCCGTCCATGCGGTCAAGACCGCCGCTCCCCCGGTGAGGGCCACGAACGTGCCGGGGCGGCCGAGCGGTCCGTTCAGGGCGTCGACGACGTAGGGCACCGCGAAGCCGAGGTAAGTGAGCACGTAGTAGCACGCGACGACCGCGCCGCGGTCGCGGGCGCCGGCCAGCCGCTCGGCCTGGCTCAGGCCGCTGACCAGGCAGAGCCCGTAGGCTAGGCCGAGGAACACCGCGGCCACGCCGGCGAGGACCCGGCTCGCGGTGGCCACCGCGGCGATGCCCGCCGCGGCGCCGGCGACGGTGGCGGCCAGCCCGGCGATGATCCCGGCGTGCTCGTGGCGCGCGCCGAGGCGGCGGGCGGCCGGCTGGATCCCGATGCCGCCGGCGAAGGTCAGCGCGGTCATCAGCCCCGCGTAGCCCACCGACATGGTGCTGGCGCTCGTGACCTCCTCGGGAAGCACGACGATGGCCAGCGCGACCGCGCCGAAGACGACCGGCGCGGGCGGCGCGACGGTCAGCCAGAACCGGCGGGTGCGCACCGCGGCGGGCGGCCAGTTCCGGCCGGCGGCGGCACCGCGGTGGGCGGCCCGCGCGCCCGGCGTGGTCGCGGCGATCGCGAACGCCACGGCGCCGATCGCCAGGTGCGGCAGGAACGGCACGACGAGCGGGTCGCCGACCCACTGGGCGAGCACGGCAGCGGTGATAGGACCGAGGGCGAACCCGGCGCTGAGCGCGAGCGCGGCGCGGCGGGCGCTCAGCCCGTCGCCGTGCGACAGGTCCTGCACCCACGCGGTCGCCGAGCCGAACACCACGCCGGAACAGACCCCGGCCAGCGCCCGGCCGGCGGAGATCATCGCGATCGAGTGCGGGCCGAGGACCAGCAGCAGCGTGGCGACCGGCGACAGCGCGGCGAACGGCAGTACGACCGCCCGGCGGCCGAACCGGTCCGACGCGGGGCCGCCGACCAGCAGGCCGGGGATGAGCGCCACCCCGTAGACGGCGAACAGCCCGGCGATCTCGCCCGGGCCGAGGCCGAGCGCGTGCCGGTAGACGATCAGCATCGGCGAGAACTGGTTAGCGCCCCAGCCGACCGCGAACATCGCGAGGGCGACCCGGATCCAGGGTGTCGGGAGTCTCATGCGACCGACGCTAGTGCCGGAACTGTCAAACGACGGTTTGACAGTTCCGGGGTTAGCCTGTCGGTATGGAACCTGACGCCGAACTCGCGGCGGTGGCGAGCCTGATCGCGGACCGCAACCGCGCGCGGATGCTGCTCGCGCTGCTGTCAGGGAGGCCGCAGTCCGGGTCGGCGCTGGCCGAGTCGGCGGGCATCTCCCGGTCGCTGGCCAGCGCGCACCTGAAGAAGCTCGTGGCCGGCGGCCTGGTGCGCTCGCAGCGCGTCGGCCGCCAGCAGCTGTACTCGCTGGCGGCGCAGCCCGTCGCGGACGCGCTCGAGACGCTGATGCAGTTCGCGCCGGCCACGCCGGTGCGGTCGCTGCGCGACTCGACCCGGATGCGCAACCTGCGCTGGGCACGGATGTGCTACGACCACCTCGCCGGGGTGGTCGGCGTGGCGGTCACCGAGGCGCTGGTGGCCCGGTCGGCGCTGTCTCGGGTCGACGGGGGCTTCTTGCTTGGCGACGCGGGTGACGTGGTTCTCGGGGAGCTCGGGATCGACGCCGACGGCCTGCGGCGGCAGCGGCGGCCGCTGCTGCGGCCATGCCTGGACTGGACCGAGCGCCGGCACCACCTGGCGGGCGGCATGGGCGCGGCGATCGCGGGCGAGCTCGCGCGGCGTGGCTGGATACTGCCGCGGGAGGGCAGCCGGATCGTCACCGTCACGGCCGCGGGCGCCGCGGGGCTGCGTGACTGGACCGGCGTGGACCTAGAGCAGCTCCGGCTGGCGACCGCGGCATAGGTTGTGCCGTGGGCTCCGGCTATTCGAAGCTGGGCTTGCGGTCCCGGCTGCGCTTCAGCTCGAAGAAGCCGTCCGCCTTGATCACCAGCACCAGGCCGTCCCACAGTTCGCCGGCCGCCTCGCCACGCGGCGCGGGCGTGATGACCGGGCCGAACATGGCCTTGCCGCGGACGCGGATGACCGGAGTGCCGACGTCCAGACCGACCTGATCGAACGCCTCGTTGTGCGAGTCCTTGATCACCTGGTCGTAGTCGGTGCTCTCGGCGGCGCTCGCCAGGGAGGTTGGCAGGCCTACGTCGGCCAGCGCTTCCGGGAGGATGTCGGGGTCGTCGCGGCGGCCCTGGTTGTGCAGGCGGGAGCCGATCGCGGTGTAGAGCGGGCCGAGGATGTCGGGGCCGGCATGTTCGGCGGCGGCGGCGCAGACCCGGACCGGGCCCCACGCGCGGCTCATCCGCTCCACGTACTCCTCGCTCAGGCCCTTGCCCTCGTGCTGGACGAGGTTGAGGTAGGCGAGTGACATGATCCGCCATTCGGGATTCACGGGGCGGACCCTTTCCACCTCGAGCATCCACCGGGACGTGATCCACGCCCAGGGGCACAGCGGATCGAACCAGAACTGCACGCTTTCGCGGTCTCCGTCTGCCATGTCGGCGCCAACACGGCCGCGCGCGCCGGTATTCCGCGTTTATTCCTGTGTCTGTCGAAGCTTGGTGAGGGCGGCGGCGAGAGCGTTGAGGTGGAGGGTGGCGCTGCCCTTGAGGTGGGCGATGTCCTGCTGGCCGTCGGCCGCGTAGGTGAGGTAAGCGTATTGTTCGGTGCGGGTGAGGCGGGTTCCGTCGCCGTCGCTCTTGCCGTCGTTTTTGCTGAGTGCGGCGAGTTCGATGGTGACCAGGGACGTCCATCGCCTGATGCCGTCGAGACTGACGTCGTAGGTGAATACGAGGCGTTCGTCGGTGGCGATGTCCATGAACGTCGAGTTGTAGCTGAGGCGCTCTGTTACCTCTGTGCCCATTGGGGCGAAAATTCCGCTGGCTCGCTCGTAGCCGCCGACCCGGAAGTCCATGTCGTGCCGGGCGTCTTCCTGCGTGCCCGGCATCCGGAACCAGCGGGTGCGGATTTGTGGGTCCGCGAACGCCTGGAAGACCTGGGGTGGAGGCGCGTCCAGGTCGCGCTCAACGGCAAACGTTCCGTGAATGACGGGGCTCATGGTTCCATGATGTCGGTGGACTATCCGGAGCATCTACTCGCCCGTGAGCCGGCGCCACCGTACAACGGGGAAGGCGCCTTCGCCTTGTGGCATTTCAGCGGCTCCCGGCTGCGCAACAGCGGCCCGCACCCGGATCAATTCAGTTGAGGGCGCGCGCGGTTGGTGTTTAGGCTCGGCCACGTGCATGGGTTGACCGAGCGCGAGGAATACCTCTTCGACGTTCAGGGCTGGCTGGTCGTCCCGCGCGTCATCGAGCCCCGGCTGCTGCGGGCGCTCAACGACGCCCTCGACGCCAACCAGGATCGCTTCGGGCCGACTGACGAAGACCTGGTCGAGGAGTCCACCACGCTGGCCGCCGAACACCGCAGGCGAACCGGCGGGGGGATGCTGGAGTGGCCGCACCCCCACTGCGACCCGTTCCGGCAGCTCATCGCTTATCCCCCGCTGATCGGCTACCTGGACGGGCTGCTCGGCCGGGGCTGGCATCTGGACCACCCGCCAGAGGTGTTCGACTATCCCCGCGGCACCGAGGGTCACGTCCTGCACTTCGGCGAGCCGTTTCCCCAAGATGGGATCTGGTACCAGGCCAGGGGCGGCACGTTGCGTTCGGGTCTGCTGGCGGTGGAGTTCCTGCTCAGCGATCAGCCGGCCGGGGGCGGCGGCTTTTGCGCCATCGCAGGTAGCCACAAGGCGAACTTTCCCTGCCCGCGGGGCATTTCCCTATGGGAGCAGGACCAGTCCGCGGTGACGAACCCGGGCGCGCGGGCCGGCGACGTGATCATCTTCACCGAGGCGCTGGCCCACGGCACGCTGCCGTGGCGCAACGAGTTCGGCCGGCGGGTGGCGGTGTATCGCTTCGCGGCCAAGACCGTCCAGTACGCGCAAGGGTTTCACCAGGTCGTGATGCCCGGCTGGGCCGACGAGCTGACACCGGCGCAGCGCGCCGCGCTCGAGCCGGCTCACTTCTACGACAAGGCGATCATCGAACCTGACGGCTCCGTGAGCAGGCCGTGGGAAGAGTACGACGAGCCGCCGGCGCGAATCAGGGGCGACTCGGCCACGACCGGGGCGGGGTCCGACCGGGCTTAGATCCGGACCCGGAAAAGGCAATCTGTTTCGCGCGCTAAATGTCGCGCATTTTCTTAGTGGCGTTCAGCGAAATCGCAATTTGTGCCCCGCAAGTCCGTTGACGCTCAACTGTCACAGACTGACGATCGGCCTAGCGGTCGCAGTGATCACGCGGATGTTGAGCGCGACACCCGGACGCGCCCCGCGCGACACCGACCGGGAGTGAAAGGAGTCGGCAATGCGACCAGCGAGGACTCTGATTGCCACGGCGGTTGCCGTGGTGGCGCTGGCAGGAACCGCCACCGGGGTCATGGCCGCCACCAGCAGCCCGGCGGCGCCCGCGGCGCCGGCGGCCGCCTCTGCCGCGCGGGCGGCGGCGGCTCACCACGTTAAGCCCAACCCGCTGACCGGGTACCCGACCAAGATCAACACGATCAACCTCGACGGCTACCAGATCGTGACCAGCTACCCGCTGGGCAAGCTCGACGCGGGTAACACGTACCTGCAGACCTACACCGCGACGACGGTGACAGCCGTCGCCGTCGCCGGCCCGTATGTGGGTTCGCCCGCGGTGACCTACAACTACATCGCGATGCCGATCACGCACCACATCATGCTGCTCGTCTGGCTCGAGCCGAACTTCCAGCACAACACGTTTGTCTACAACTTCCTCGATCACGAGTCTTCCGTGGTCACCTACGACCAGGCCGGCGACCCGAGCCTCGGTTCTGTCTTCATTGTCAAGACCGGCAAGCACCGCATCCCCTAACTCGCCCCAGCTCGCCGGCACCGCCCGCTGGATCCGCCTTCACGCGATGCGCCCCGCGGATCCAGCGGGTCGGCGGCGGCGCGCACAAGCTGATCTTGAACCAGATAAATGCCCCATACACTACTATTTCTCCCATCACGTGCTGCAACATCCTGGCCACGGGCTGGCTTAGGGCAAATAAAGTACCTTGAGCCGCCCGGTATGTCCGTTATGGGGGGCGCGCTTTTGCCCTATGTCATGTCATGTATCTCGGATGGCGGCCTATACAGGCGCCGGGACGCCATCTGAGATGGCTGAGGGAGAAGAAAGCCGCACCATGGGCTGACAGTGGGACCGCGGGAGGGACGATGGCACTGTTTACGGTCGTCGAGCGGTACACGCACCGGGCCGAGGCGGTGTACGCGCGGGTCGCGGAGCGAACTCGGCGGAGGCGTCCGCTCAGGCCACGCACTGGACGGCGCGCCGAGGTACCGCCAACCCCTTCCCCGCGAACCGGCACAAACGCTAACTTGTGCCCATGCCCCCTGACGAGCAGGCCAGGCACTGGCTGCCCTCCGCGACGTCAGAATGCCCCGTCGAGCTGGACAAGCAGCGGTGGATCGAGTCGTCATTGCGCTGGTTCACCGACCAGTTCGGGACAAGCGCGCTTTCCCGCGACACCGTGCCGCCAGACGCTGATTTCGTTTCAGGAAAGAGCTATTCCGGGTCCCACGCGCAGATCGACGAGCTCCTCATCCGGTTGCGGGGGCTGATGCCGGTCGACCCGGCCACCGTGAGCCTGGAGCTAGCCGACGGCGAGGCCGCCGATCCCAGGGTGCTCAGCGCGATAGCGGTGCACGAGCTGTGCCACGTCCTCATCCAGGACCGCGCCGACCGCGACCGCGCCGACCGCGACCGCGACCGGGCGGACGGCGATCGGCTCGCGGATCTGCTGTCGGTGTACTTCGGGTTCGGCGTTTTCAGCACGAACGCCGCGATGCGCTTCGCCACCCTCAACGCGACGCGGAACGAGGGTTACCATCGCCTCGGCTACCTCAGCTCCACCGAATGGGGCTACGCGCTGGCGTGCTACTCGTGGCTGCGGCGGGAGAAAGAGCCCGGCTGGGCGCGGCACCTCGACCCGGGTCCGCGCGTGTACCTGGAGCAGGGCCTGGCGTACCTCAGCCGCACGAGCGCGGACGGAGAGCTTCCCACGCAGCGCCTGCTGGACAAAGAAGTCAGGATCGGCGACGTGACCGTCCGGGTGACCCGCGGCGCGATCCTGGGCCCGGGCCCCCTCGGCCTGATGTTTCCTGGCGCATCCCAGGCGGGCGGCACGAACTAGAGCCGCTGCTCGATCATCGCCGCGACCCCGGCGTGGCCGAAGTACGCGGCCGCGCCGCGCGCGGTCGCCCCGAAGAACGGCTCCGCCACCCGCAGGTCGGGATCCTTCCCGAGGAGGAAGGAGACGACCTCCCCGCGGTCGTGTTCGGCCGCCAGGATCAGCGCGTACTCGACCAGGTACTCCGGGCGCAGGCAGGCTCCCCTGCCGCCCAGCGGCAACGGTTTGCCCGCGAACGCGGGCGCGAGCGTGCCATCGGCCCCGAAGTAACTCCGCACCGCCGCCAGGTCGCCGAGAGCCGCGTGGCACACGAGGTTGTCGACCCGCGCCCCGCAGCGGACGAGCTCCTCGGCGGCTCCGGTGTAGCCCCAGGTGAGCGCGGTCCATAGCGGTGCGCTGTCGTCAGCGGGCCCGTCGGCCTTGGCTCCGCCGCGGCACAGCACCTGCACCAGCGGCGCCTGCACGCCGGCGGCGGCGGGCCAGCAGGAGGACACGAGCAGGCACAGCGTGGTCATGTTGATCCCGCCGCCGTAGGTGTCGCACGGCGCGTCCGGCTCGGCGCCCCGCTCGAGCAGCAGGCGCGTGACCTCCGTCGCGTTCGGCGGCGACTGCAGCTGCCGCTCCACCTCGATGCCGTTGGCCGCCACGTGGTGCAACAGCATCGCGCGGTGCGGGAACGGCGAGCGCATGGAAATCAGCCGCGGGTCCGCGTCGAGCAGGTCGCGCAGCGCGGTCAGCTCTCCCCACTGGATCGCGTCGGCCGCCGCCTCGAACCGCGTGTCGACGACGAGGTCCGCGTCGGCGCGCGCCTCGAGCCAGTCCGCGTAGCCGTGATCGCGCGCGATCGCCACCCGCGCCGCCTCGAGCGTCAGCGGCGCGCCGAGCATCTCCTCGTCACTCCCCCGCGTCCCGGTCGCGCGCAGCACCGCGGCCGCGGCCGCGCGCCCGCCGCGATGGGCCGCGCGCAGCGCCTCAACCTGCCGGTCAAGCAGCTCGCCAAGCGAGATCGTCGCGCTGTCGAAGTCAAGCACCAGGGAGCGGTCGGCCATAGGTCCCAGCATCGCCTCTTCGACAGTCAGGGGGAAGATCAGGATTATCCCGAACGATAGGGCGTTACCCGGCCAGCGCTGCGGGAGACCCCGCGTCGTACTCGGCGATCCAGGACTCGCCGCGCCCGGTGAGGTCCTTGCTGAGCCGCTTGCGGACGGCGATGCGCACGTCGCGCTTCAGCGCGGCGACCGGCGAAACGAGATGGTTGTCGGCGCCCCTGGCGCGGGAGGTGAGCACCACCCGGCTCGCGCGCGGCCGCCGCGACCGCTCGTAGAGCTCAAGCGCGGCCGATGGGTCGTCCGCGAGCTTGTCGATGGCCGCGGCCAGCACGCAGCCGTCCTCGATGGCCTGCCCGGCGCCCTGCCCGAGGTAAGGCAGCATCGGGTGCGCGGCGTCGCCGAGAATCGTCACGCGGCCCTTGGTCCACGCCGGGATCGGATCCCGGTCATATAGCGCCCACTTGTACCACAGGTCGCCCGCCGCGAAGAGCTCGCGCAGCGACGCGTGCCATTTGCGGTACCGCCCGAGGATCTCCTCGCGGTCGCACTCAGCGATCCACGACTCGTGCTTGTAGGTCGCGTCGTCGTAGTGGGCGACGACGTTGATGAGCTCGCCGCGGCGAACGCCGTAGACGACGAGCGCGCCGTGCGGGCCGAGCCAGAGCCCCTCGTACGGTTCGAGCCGCTTCGCCGGCAGGTCGGCGACGGGGATGACGCTGCGGTAGCAGATCTTGCCGGTGAACCGCGGCGCGTCGGGGCCGAACAGGCTCGCGCGGACCGCGGAGTGAATCCCGTCGGCACCGACGACGATGTCGGCCTCGATCTCGCTGCCGTCGGTGAACCGCGCGGACGCGCCAGAATCGCCCGGCGTGACCGATTCGCAGCGGGCGCTGAGCGTCACGACGTCCGCGGGGACGGACTGCGCGAGCACGTCGAGCAGGTCAGCCCGGTGGATCGTGCAGCCGCGGGCGCCGAATCGCGCCGCCGACGTGGCCCCGTCCGTCTTTGAGATGATGCGGCCCTTCCAGGTCAGCAGCTGCTGATACGGCGCTTGATACCCGATCGCCCGCACGGGCGCCTCGAGCTCGAGTGACCGCAGCGCCTTCATGGCGTTCGCGCCGAGCGCGACGCCGGCGCCTATCTCCTTGAGCTCGGGCGAGGACTCGTAGACGTGCACGTCCAGGCCGCGGCGCAGCAGGGCCCGCGCGGCGGCCAGCCCTCCAATGCCTCCTCCGATAACCGCGACGCGCGGCTTGCGGGCCAACGTTGCCTCCCGATCACGAGCGGACATCAGTGTCCGATCAGGTTATATCGGTCACGCGAGGGGGGCGAGTGGGGCGAGTGGAAGCGATTGACCCGCGGCCGGCCACGTCGCTACTCTCGCTCGTGTTATGTGGACAGCGGGAATGCGGTATCGGGGGCGCGCCCTGCTCGTGCTGGGCGTGGCGGTGGGCCTCGCAGTGGCCTGGCTGCAGCTGAGCCATCTGTGGTTCGCGATCTGCGCCGTTGTCGTCGTGACCGTCCTGATGGGCGTGGTGGCCCTGTGGGACGGGATGCGCCAGACGACGACCCAGAACCTCCACTCGCGCGGCATCACGCCGGAGTCCGTCGGCGGCGGCACGATCATCGATCCAGGGTTGCGCCGGGACTGGACGCCCGTGGCCGGAGGCCGCGCCACCCGGCGATCCGCTTACCGCCCACGGCGGCCGGCGACCCCGCCGGCCGCCCGCCCCAAGCAGCAGCCTGCTAGTACTACAACCATGGCAAACCGGGCGCGAAGCGGCTCGTCTCGACGGCGCGGCGGAGTACTCCAGCAGGACGCCACCATCACCCTGGCCGGGGAACGGCAGGTGGCGGGCATCGACGACCTGATGCTGGCACTGGACAGCGAGCTGATCGGGCTCATCCCAGTGAAGAAGAAAGTGGAGGAAATCGGGTCGCTGCTGCTGGTCGACCGGGCGCGACAGCGGTTCGGGCTGTCCGCCTCCCGGCCGAACCTGCACATGTGCTTCACCGGGTCGCCGGGAACGGGCAAGACCACGGTCGCGCTGATGATGGCCGACCTGCTGCTGCGGCTCGGCTACCTGGACAAAGGCCATCTCGTCCACGCCATGCGCGATGACCTGGTCGGTGAGTACATCGGGCAGACAGCGCCGAAGACCAAGGCGGTCCTGGACCGGGCGATGGGCGGCGTGCTGTTCATCGACGAGGCCTACACCCTGTACCGCGCCCAGGACTCCAAGGACTACGGCCAGGAGTGCATCGACATCCTCATGCAGGTGATGGAGAACGACCGCGACAAGCTCGTGGTGATCCTCGCCGGTTACAAAGACCGAATGGACAACTTCTTCGAGTCCAATCCCGGCATGAGCTCGCGGATCGCGCACCACCTGGACTTCGCCGAGTACGAGGTCGACGAACTGCTCGCGATCGGGCGGCTGATGCTGGACCGGTCGTCGTACTACCTGTCGGACGAGGCGAAGGAGGTGTTCCGCGACCACCTGTCGGTGCGGATGCGGCAGCCCCGGTTCGCCAACGCCCGCAGCGTGCGGAACGACCTGGAAAGCGCCCGGCTCCGGCACGCCTACCGGCTCGCCGCCGATCCGGAGCGGGAGTGGTCGAAAGACGACCTGATGCGGCTGGAGCCGTCGGACATCCTGCCCGCCCGCGACCGCTGACCAGCGTCGCCGAGTGTGGCGTGCGCCCGCAGGGGCACGCTTACGGGCATGCGATCCGACATCATCCCCGGCGGCGTCTTCCCCGACTACGCGCTGCCCGACCACACCGGCACCGTTCGCACGCTCAGCGAACTCCAGGGCCGCGACCCGATGATCCTCACGCTGGCGCGCGGCAACTACTGCCCGAAAGAGCACCAGCAGCACCTCGAACTGGCCGCCAACTACCCGAAGATCGGCGTGTCCTACACGCAGGTCGTCACCATCGCCACCGACGACCACCACACCCTGCAGGAGTTCCGCGCCTCGACGGGCGCCCAGTGGCCGTTCCTGTCCGACCCGGGCCGGACGGTCCAGAAGGACCTCGATATCAAGGAGTACACCGACCCTGAGCACGACCCGATGATCCCGCACACGCTCGTGCTCAAACCGGGACTGGTCGTGCACAGCGTCTACAACGGCTACTGGTTCTGGGGCCGCCCGTCGTTCTACGACCTGTGGCGCGACCTGCGCGAGGCCACCGCGGAGGTCCGCCCGGACTGGGACCTGAGCAAACCGGGGCTGCGCGAGGCCTGGGACGCCGGCGACTACTCGTCCTTCCACGGCTGGGACCGGCACACCCCCGAATCGATGCCGACCTCGTATACGGGTAACTGAGTGTTACCGGCGGGACGCACGGGTACATCCGCATGGTGCGGACCCCATTGTGCGAGTTGCTCGGGATTGACCAGCCGATCGTCCAGGCACCGATAGCCCAGGTCCCGGAATTGACCGCGGCGGTCGCGAACGCGGGCGCGCTGGGAACGATATCGCTGACGTGGGCCGATGACGTCGCGGACGTGGTTCGCCGGACGTCGGCGCTCACCTCCCGGCCGTTCGCCGGCAACCTTGTGCTCACCGCCGACCGGCACCAGCGCCTTGACGAGGCTCTCGAAGCCGGTCTGCGCATCGTGCTGTTCCTGATGGGGGATCCCAGCGGCTACGTCGAGCGGATCCACAGCGCCGGCGGGATCGTCATGCACACGATCGGCACTGCCGAGGAGGCGCGGCGGGCGGTCGCGTCCGGAGTGGACGTGGTCGTCGCGCAGGGCTGGGAGGCCGGCGGGCACGTGTGGGGGCGCGTCGCGACGCTGCCGCTGGTGCCCGCCGTGGTGGACGCGGTCTCGCCGGTGCCGGTGGTCGCGGCCGGCGGGATCGGCGACGCCCGGGGAGTCGCCGCGGTGCTCGCGCTCGGCGCGCAGGCCGCGATGCTGGGTACTCGGTTCCTGCTGGCGCGGGAGATGCCGATCCACGAGGAGTACCGGCGCCGGGTGATAGCGGCGGACGAGACCGACGGGCACTGGTTCCCCGACCTGTACAACGTCGGGTGGCCGAACGCCCCGCACCGCGCGCTCTACAACTCAACGGCCAGGGCCTGGGATGCCGCGGGCCGGCCACCGTCGGGGCAGCGGCCGGGAGAGGGCGAAGTGCTCGCGCACTTCGCATCCGGCGAGGCGATCGTTCGCTACGAGCCGGCGCCGCCGATGGAGGGGACCACCGGTGAGATCGAACCGCTCTCGCTGTGGGCCGGGCAGAGCGTCGCGCTCGCGAAGCGAACCCAGCCGGCGGCGGAGATCGTCGCCGAGCTCACGGCCGGCTTGTAACAGGGAACGGGAAGGTTGACGCGATGACCACCCACCAGCCCGGCCAGGACGTCTTCAGGTCGGTCCTGCCCGAGGACATCGACTGGGAGCCGTTCCCGGCCTTCCCGCCGACGGCCCGCCTGGCCGTCGTGGTCGGTCACCCCAGCGAACCCGGGCCCTACGTGGTCAGGGTCAAGGTTCCGCACGGCGTCAAGCTGATGGCGCACCGGCACCACGAGGACCGCGTCTACACGGTCATGTCCGGCGTCTTCTACATCGGCCTGGGCGAACAGTTCGACGAAGCAAAGCTGGCGGCCTACCCGCCCGGCGCGGTTGTCGTGCTGCCGGGCGGTACCCCGCACTTCCACTGGGCCCGGTCCGGTGAGTACGTCACGCAAGTGACGGCGATCGGGCCGATCAGCCTCGAGTACGTGGACGCGAAAGACGACCCGCGGGACCGTGCCTATCGGGGAAGCTAGCGCAGCAGTTCGGTAAGCCCGAATTCGATGATCGTGGATCACTTTCCATGGCGGGGGATGGAAACCGATCCACGCTGACCCGCACCACTACCCAGGTTGCGCTTGATACTGGCGGAGGTGAGGGTTTACGCTGACTTTTGTTTTGCGGGGAGCCTATATCGGCTCGGTCAGACGCATTTCCCGACGCTTAAGGGATATCTCTGCTATGAGACGCGCCAAGCTCGCAGTACTGCTATCGGCCGTTACTCTTGTCGCCTTCGCCGCTCCCGTCACGGCGGCCGAGGCAACGACCGGGGCCGACCAGGCGGTGACCTATACCTGCTATCCGAACACTTCCTCCGCGTTCACGGTCACATTGGGCACCGTGGTGAATAACCAGGTCACAACCACTCTCGCCGACGGCACGCCAATACCCGGCGGCTTTGTGGCTCAGAGCGACCCGCCGTTCTACCCGAATGTCACCTCAGGGCTGCTCGTGCAAAGCTTCACCAACGGAACGACGGGAAAGACCATTGTCCGCAATGTAAGCGGGCCTACCTGGTTCACCTACGATCCCACCCCGACGGTGCCGGGTGCCCTGGCGACGGGCACCTATGTCTCGACCGGAACTACCGCCCAGTTGTTCGGTCCGTTGAGCGAGGCGGCGCTGGGCGCGGCCGGCATCCATGAGCCGACGCTCATCTTCGTGAGCGGCCTGCTCGTCATGCACTTCGTCATCGCGCAATCGGGAGCGTACGTGACCAGCTTCTCGCTCAACGGAACGCGGCGAAACGGCTGCGCTCTCCTGTCAGGCTGACGTTTCAGGGGAGAATCCGTCCATGACAAGCGACCGGCGGCAAGGCAGATCACGCGAGGGCGTGCCGGCCGGTGACCCGATGATCGAGGTGACCGTCCGAATCTTCCCCAGCGCCAAGCCAGGGGACCCGTCCTGGCCCCCGCGGGGCGGCCCTTTCAGCGGTGCGACCGTCACGTGGAGCTATCCAGAACATCTGCACGACCGGGCGCTGACCCGCGTCGCCGTCGTCCGCCACGCCATCTCGGTCCTGCTCGATGACCTCGAGGGGAGCACCACCGTCGAGGCGCGGTAGCCAGGCGCCACGGTCCGTTCAGATATCAATGAACTTTCCTGAACGGATGGTGGCGGCTGTTCCCGGCTCCTTGCTCGCCTGCCGTTGTGACCCATGAGACGCCGTCGCCACGGTGACGCTTTACGCCGCGAATGACCAATTTGATCGTCCGGCAACGGATACATGCAGTACCGGACGGGTCGCTCAACGAAAGACTCGGCGGAAACCGGATGCTCGGCACCGTCAACGTTTCCTCCGGCCCCTTGACATCTGAACCGGTTAAGCGGTGCGATAGGCGATGTCTAAACCGGTAAAGCGATGGACCGCGGGGTAAAGGCGATGTTCCGATGATGGCACGGGCTCTCAGCGCGGCAGACAGGCGCACTGTCACCCGCAGCTACCCCGGACAGCGCGGGCAGATCCGCCTCGTCCGAGCCACCCTCGCGCTCCTGCTCGACGGCTGCCCCCTCGTCGCCGACGCGATCCTGATCGCCTCTGAACTGGCCGCCAACGCCGTGGTGCACAGCAAATCCGCCGCGCCCGGCGGGAGTTTCACCGTCCGCGCGGAGGTCTGCCCAGGTGCGTATGTGCGGATAGAGGTCGACGATCAAGGCGGCCAGTGGGCTCCTCGCGGCCACGAACTGGACCGCCCGCACGGCCTGGACCTCATCGACGCGCTCGCTGGCACCGGAAACTGGGGCATCCACGGGGACGCGGAACGCGGCCGCACCGCGTGGGCGCGACTGGACTGGCCGCTTATAACCCGCCCGTGCTGATCGCCTCCTGCTCGGTACCGCTCAGGTCGATGGCCGTGGCCGCCACGTTCTCCTCGGCGTGCTCGGGTGAGCCGGTGCCGGGAATCGGCAGCACGGCCGGGGAGCTGGCCAGCAGCCAGGCCAGCACGATCTGACGTTCGGTCACGCGGTGCCTCTCGGCGGCCGCGGCCACCGCGACCCTCTTGTCGGTCTGCTGGATCGGCGCCCAGGGGAGGAAGACCATGTCCTCTTGCTCGCACAGGTCGATCAGCGGTTCGGAGTCCCGGTCGGTGACGTTGAACCTGTTCTGGATCGACACGATCGGGACGATCTCCTTCGCCTCGCGGTACTGCTCCTCGGTCACGTTGGAGATGCCGACGTGGCGGATCTTGCCTTCGGCCTTCAGTTCGGCGATCGTGCCCATCGACTCGGCCAGCGGCACCTTCGGGTCGGGCCGGTGGAACTGATACAGCGGGATCTGCTCCAGCCGCAGCCGGCGCAGGCTGCCCTCACACACTTCCCGCAGGTGCTCGGGCCGCCCGTCGGGGTTCCACCGGTTCGGGCCGGGCCGGACCAGGCCGCCCTTCGTCGCGATCACGAGGTCGTCCGGGTACGGGTAGAGCGCCTCGGCGATCAACTCCTCGCTCACGGACGGTCCGTAGGAGTCGGCGGTGTCGATGAAGTTGACGCCCAGTTCGACTACCCGCCGCAGCGTCGCGATGGCCTGCTCACGGCTGGGCGGTTCGCCCCAGACCCCGCTGCCGGTTATCCGCATCGCGCCGAATCCCAAGCGGTTGACGGTCAGATCGCCGCCGATGTCGATCGTCCCTGCCGCCGTCGCGGTTGGCTGCGCGCTCACTATTGCCCTCCCTGGCGTTGACTGTCCGCAGCCAGCCTCTCACGAGCTCTCGCGCGGCGCCGTACCGGGTGATCGCGCGATGAGCTTGGCACTCATCTTGACCGACTTGACCGCGACGGTCGCCGCGGCCTCCAGTAGCAGGCCAACCGTGAAGACGATGACACCAAGCGCGAACAGCGTGCCGGACCCGAGCAGGAGCAACCCCAGCCGGCCCAGGACGTACGCCGGGGTGCAGACCACCGCGCCGACGAGGCAGCCGACCGCGGTAGCGGCCAGCTTGTCCCGTTTCGACTGCGCGGTCCTCGCGCCGATGAGACGGGCCGGGACGGCGACGTAGCAGACCATCATGACGCCGATCACGATGCTCAGCGAGATCGTGAACCACAGCGGCCCCCAGCGCGGGGACACCACGGCCGCCAGGCCCAGAAGCAACCCGACCGTAGCGCCGGATCCCAGGACCATGGCCAGGTGGGATCGGGCCCGGGCGAACGCCGGGCGGATCAACGGCGGTCCCGGGCCGACGATGGAGAACGCGAACACGGCGTTGAGGAAGAAGCTCGCCGCGGTGACCGCGGCAATGGCGGCCACCACCGGGATTTCGACCGGGCCTTCCGGCACCTGAAACGCTCTGGTGCGGAACACGTGGGCTTTCAGGTCGAACATGGCGGCCCAGATCCACATCGCCGGCAGGACCTGGATCAGGACGAGCCGCCAGTTGGTGAACAGCAGCCGAAGTCCTTCGAAGAGCATGACGACGGCACCCACCGTGAGCGCGAGAGGAGCGAGCCACCGGTGGGACCGGCTCAGCCGCAGGACCGCTTCGTCCACGGCCAGCTCACTGTTCCTGATGTCGCCGATGAGCCGCCTGAGCCGCGCTCGGCGGGCCGCGGGCAGCGCCCGGGGCACGCCTGGTGTACCGTCTGTCGCCATCGCCGTCAGAATATGCTCAGGTCAGGCACCGATCTGCGCCGTGATGGCGGGCTGGTCCTTCACGCTGAAGCGCAGGCCGCTGATCGGCTCGAGGTCGGATCGTGCCGGGGCAACCCGGACCGGTGCGATAGCAAGTCAACGATCGTCACGCGGTCGGACGCGTTGGAATCGTGCAGCCGGACACCCGGCACGTAATCCCGCAGCGGCCTGTCCCATTCCAGCAGTCACTCATCGACGAGGGCGCCGACGGTCGTCGCGGTGAACGCCTTGGTCGTGGAGCCGATGGCGAACAGCGTGTCCTGGGTAACCGGCAGCCCCGCCTCCCGGTCGCGCAGCCCCCACCCGCCGACCAGCTCAACCCGCCCGCCCCGGACGGCGGCGACCGCGCACCCGGGGACCTCCCACGCGGCAAGCTGCTCAGCAACAAACGGCTCAACGCTCTCCACGTCCGCTCCCGGGTTGGGCCTTTACCGGTCTATTTCGGCCACCCTATCGAGGATCCGGCGGTTAGCCCTCGTCCCGCTCACGCTTGGGACGCCAGAATGTCGCGAGCATGCCAGTCGTCGCCACCACGGCCACTCCTAGCGCGACGCCACCGCCAGCCCACCCCGTGATAGTGATTCCGGCGGCGTAGTCGACCGACAGCTTGCCGGGTCCCACGGTCGCCAGCGCCAGGCATGTCACCGACAGGACCAGGACGTACTCGTAGCCGTCGCGGAACACGAAGAATCCGTTTGGCCGGTGCGCGAGCAGGCCCGCTATCAGCATTACAGACATGACCGCGGCACAGGCCAGCGGCGTGAGCAGGCCGATTACCAGGAGTGCTCCCGCGCCGACCTCGGTGACCACGCTCATCCAGGCCTGCAGCCTGCCGTGCCGCAAGCCGAGTCCGCTGAACCAGCGGGCGGTGCCCTCGATGCGCCCGCCGCCGCGCCAATGGTTCATGCCATGCGCGATCATCGTGATGCCGACGACCAGCCGCACTAGCAGCAGCGCCGTGATCTGAGCGGTTCCCATCTCAGGACTCCTCCGATCCCTGGGCGAGAGCTTGCACCGCACGGGAGGGCGCCGGGCGACCGAGCTGGCGCGCCATCCATTGGCTGGCGCGCGTCAGCGCGGGCAGGTCGATGCCGGTGTCGACGCCGAGACCGTGCAGCATCCACACCAGATCCTCGGTCGCGAGGTTGCCGGTGGCGCTGTCCGCGAACGGGCAGCCACCGAGGCCGCCAGCGGAGGCGTCAATGACCGTTATCCCGCACTGCAAAGCGGACAGGGTATTCGCGAGCGCCTGGCCGTACGTGTCGTGGAAGTGCACGGCCAGCCGGTCCGGGCCGATCCCAGCCTCGAAGAACGCGCCAAGCAGCGCGGCGACGTGCCCGGGCGTGCCCACACCGATGGTGTCCCCGAGTGACAGCTGGGTGCAGCCGAGGTCGAGCAACCGTTGGCCGATCTTCACCACCTGTGCGATCGGTACGCGGCCCTCCCACGGGTCGCCGAAGCACATCGACACGTACGCCCGCACGTTCAGCCCTTCGTCACGCGCCCGCGAAACCACCGGTGCGAACATGGCGACGGACTCATCCATCCCGGTGTTGAGATTGCGCCGGGCGAACGTCTCGGTGGCACTGCCGAAAATCGCGATCTCCCGGACGCCGCGGTCCAGCGCACGGCCTAGCCCACGCAGATTGGGCACAAGCACCGGGTAGCGCACGTCGCCGGCCAGGTCGAGACCGGCGAGGAGGTCCTCGGCATCGGCGAGCTGCGGCACCCATTCCGGCCGGACGAAACTAGTGGCCTCGATGATCCCCAGGCCCGCGGCCGCCAGCATGGCGATAAAGGTCGCCTTCACGCTGGCCGGGAGGACAGCCGACTCGTTCTGGAGGCCATCGCGAGGGCCGACCTCATAGATTGTCACCTGTCGCGGCAACTGGCCGAGGGGCACCGGTTGCGGGACCCGGGGGCCCCGGCCGGTTCCCACCGTCAAACGCTCCTGCCCGAGTCTGCCCAGTACGGCTGGCGCAAGACCCGCTTGAGGATCTTCCCGACAGGCGTCCGCGGAAAGTCTTCGACGAATTCGACAGATCGCGGCACCTTGTGGCCGGACAGATGCTCCCGGCAATAGTCGATGATCCCTTGCTCGGTGACTTCCGCGCCCTCCCTCGCGATCACGAGCGCATGCACGAGCTCGCCCCAGTCGGGGTCAGGGATGCCGATCACCGCGGATTCGAAGACGCCCGGACAGCTGTCGAGTGCGGCCTCGATTTCCGCCGGGTAAATGTTTACACCACCTGAGACGATCATGTCTTTCTGCCGGTCGCAGATGTAGTAGAAACCGTCCTCGTCAAAGTAGGCGATGTCGCCAACCGTGAAGTACCCGTCCCCCCATGACGCTTCCTGGAAAGCCTGGTCGTCGCCGTCGTACGTGGCGAGCATGGAGTCACATTTGGCGTACAGAATGCCTCTCTCATAAGGCTTGGTCACGACTTCTTTGTTTTCGTCCACCAGGACGATGTCTACTCCATCCACGGCCCTGCCGCACGATTCCGGCTTTCCCCAGTGTTCGTCCGGGCGCAGCACCGTGTTGGAGGCCAGCTCCGTCGAGCCGTACACCTCCCATAGCGTGTTCTCGGGGAAGTCGCGGCGGTAAGCCAGCTTCAGAGCGTACGACCACTTCGCGGCGCCGGCGAAAATGACGCGAATGCTCGAGATGTCGTACCGGCGTTTCACCTCGTCGGGCAGATTGCAAACTTGCCTGACGATGGTGGGCGCGCAATACGAATACGACACCTTGTGCTTGTCGACCAGCCGCAGCCAGTCCTCGGGGTCGAAGCGCCGCTGCATGATCACCGTGTCGCCCCGCAGCAGTGCGCGCATGCCGTGTCCGCCGGGACCACCGTGACTCCATGAGCCGGACGTGAGGTAAACATGATGGTCAGGCCCCCAGATCCCGTCGAGCAGTCGCGCTTCGCTCGAGCCGGGTGGCATCGGCCCGCGGATGACGCCCTTCGGCTTCCCGGTCGTTCCGCTTGTGAACGAAATAGTCGATACGTAGGGATCACCGGGCACGGCGTCCGGCTCGGCGTCACTCGCGCCCGCCGTCAGCTCCACGGCGGGCCGCACGCCGGCTGCCGCGGAATCGCCGAAGCTGACGACGAAGCGCACGTCCGTCTCGTTCTCGATCCCGGCGAAGGTAGCGGCCAGCTCAGGTTCGACGAAGAGGATGGCGGCCTTGGCCGCGTTGAGGATCAGCGTCGCCTCGCCCCGTGTCGTTCGCGGGTGCAGGGCAACCGACTGCGCCTGCAACTTGCGGGCCGCTTGCTGGAGGATGAGTGGCTCAGTGGAGTTGCGCGAGCACCACACCACTCGCTCGCCCGCTCGCAGTCCGCCCGCCAGCAAGGCATTGGCCAGCTTGTTGACCCGCCGGTTGAATTGCGCGAACGTGACTGACTCGACGGTGCCGTCCGGGCGATCGTCGATGACAGCCGGCTTATCCGGATGCTTTCTGGCGAGCACGGACAGGACATCCTGCCGGTGCTGCCTGATCGGCCGCTGGGCATCGGGAGCGTTAACGACCGGACTGCTGCTCGCAGCGTTCATCAACCAGTCACCTTTCACGCATCGCGTTACGGCAGTTGGGCGTTTGTTTGTACGTTCGTCCTCAGCGAACCGAAGAACGCGCGCAAGTCCTCGGTGAAGACATCCGGTGCTTCGGTTGCCGCGAAATGACCACCACGCGGGGGCTGCGACCAGTAGGTCACATTGTATCCGTGCTCGACCCATTGGCGCGGCGTGAGTTGCTCTCCGGGGTAGACCGCGATGCCGGTGGGAACGGAGATATAAGAACGTGGGACGTTATCGCGAATATGCTGGTTAAGTTCGTAATAACAGCGGCAAGACGACGTACCGGTAGCCGTAACCCAGATGGTGCTCACGAAATCGAGAAGGCCGTCCCGGGTGAAATGAAGTTCTCGAGTCAGCGCTTTCTGCTGAGAGGCCGACCACAGCATGCAGGATGCGAGCGCGACCGGAGAATCCTCGAGCATGTACCCAAGGCTTTGCGGTTCCTTCGACTTGACTTCGTGCCAGCCCATGATGGTGCTACGCAACCGTGAGCCATCAACCATCCCCTGCCGCTCAGCGGGCGTCAGCGATTCCCAGGGCAGCCATTCAGGCAGCGACATTGTTATCCATCGCTCGCGCGAGCGCATGTCGGGCGCATAGTTCATGTGCAGCCCGATGACCCGGTCGGGGTAAGCGTCGGCGAGGTTCATGGCGACCGCCGACCCCATGTCACCGCCCTGCACGCCGAAACGCTCGTAACCGAGGACACTCATCAGCTCGGCGAGCGCGTGCGCCATGCGGCGGGGTCCCCAGCCTGGCTCCGACGTGGGGCCGGAAAAGCCGTGCCCAGGCAAGTCAGGCACGACCACGTGGAACGAGTCCGCGGCACGCCCGCCGTGTTCCAGCGGCTCGGTCAGCGGGCGGAACACGCGCGCGAACTCACCGGCCGACGATGGCCAGCCGTGCAAAAGCAGCACGGGAATCGCTTCCGGATGTCCGGACCTGATGTTGAAGAAGTGGATCAGCTGACCGTCGATCGTCGTGGTGAACTGGTCGAACTCATTGAGCGAGCGCTCGTACCTGCGCCAGTCATATCGGTCTTTCCAGTACTCGGCAAGACCGCGAAGGTACGGCAGGCTCAGTCCGTACGACCAGCCGGACCCCTCGATTTCGTTGGGCCAGCGAGTGCGGCCCAACCGTTCCCGCAGGTCCGCGAGCACTTCCTCTGGTACGTCGATGCGGTAGGGACTGATGACCGGTCCCTGCGACGATGAGGGGCCGATTTCGTCGCCGCTCACCAGGTGACCGGGAGTTCGGCCACCCGATAGCCGAAGCCGTTCTCGAGCCATGGCAACTCCTGGGGGGCCGAGTCAAGCCGCAGTCCCGGGATTCGCCGGAACAATCCGCCCAGAATCGCTTGCAACTCGGCACGAGCGAGATGCTGGCCGAGGCAGGTGTGCGGCCCGAAGCCGAACGTCAGCGACGACGGCCGCTCCATACGGCTAAAGTCCAGCGTGAGGGGGTCGTGCGGGCAGACGCTTGGGTCCACGTTGGCCATCCCGTTGCTGAGCATCACCCATTCGCCCGCGGCGATGAGGTGGCCTGCGACCTCGACGTCCTCGGTCGCGAGGCGGGGAATGCCAGCGCCCGCGTCGACCAGGATGGTACGCATCCTGGCGAGTTCCTCCACGAATTGCGGTAGCCGCTCTGGATTGTTCTTCAGGACATCAAGCTGCCGCGGTTGCTGCAGTAGTTCCACTACCGACAAAGCCGCGGTGCTCGAGGTGCTCTCGTGTCCCGCGATGAGCAGGTTCGTGCACAGGCCGCAGATCTCTGCGTCGGAAAGCGGCGGGTCCGCGCTCACCAGCCGGGTCAGCAGGTCGTCAGCCGGACGACCCCGCTTCTCCGCGGCGACCGCCGCGATGATCTCGTGGAGCCTGGCTACGGCGAGGGCGGCGGCACCGGGTTCCGAGGTCCCGGCCTGACCTCCGACCGTCAGGCGAGCGGCGTCTTGAAACTCCCTGGCGTGCGCACCCGGTACGCCCAGGATGAGCGCGATCACCTCAGAAGGCACGGGCAGGCACAGTGCCGCGTAGAGGTCGACGGGCGGGCCGGCGGCCTCGATCGCGTCGAGGTAGCGCGACACAACAGCCGCGATGAGGGGCTGCATGTCGCGAATCCGCTTGACCGAGAAGTCCCCTGCCGCGAGTCGGCGCACCCGCAGGTGCTCAGGACCGTTCATACCCGGGATGAATCCCGGCATCTCGGGCACCGTGACGCTCACCGCGCCGGTCTGCGGTTCGCCGGCGAACCGCTTGGCGTGGAACCGAGGATCAGAAAGGACGGCGCGGAACAACTCGGCGTCGGTCGTCAGCCACCCGACTACCCCGTTGGGATACACGAACCTGAGCAACGGGCCGCGCCGCCTGAGGTCGTCGAACGGCAACCGCGGCCGCAAGCGGTCACCGCCTTTCCGCAGCGGCAGTTCGGAGATCGGGTCGTCTGTCCGGTTGTCGAGAAGGGGCACGATCGGCCCTCCCTCCCGTCTCTGGGCGGCCCCGTCTCTGAACAGCAGGTGCCGCGGCCTTGGCGTCAGCCGGTCTCTGTACGACATTAATCGTTTGGGGTCGACATGACAAGATGTTGGTGTCCCCACGTGGAGATTCTCTGTCGTCTAACAATTAGATTTTTGATTCCGCTATGAGAGGATGGGCGATAGTCTGACAGAAGGAGGGGCTGTCGCGGACGACAGTCCGTGAACCCAGAAGGGATCACAGGGAGATGGCACAGCCGAAGCTGACGGTGACCGAGATTGATCACATCAATCAGCTCATCAAGCAGACCGACGTCGCACTCGATCACTACCGGAGGCTGTACGGCGTCCAGATCGACCGGATCTTCGAGCAGGAGTGGGGGCCGTACGACAACTTCGTGTTCAAGCTGGGCTCCGCGCTCATCGAGGTCTTCTGCCCGGTTCCGCCGGACAGGATGAACGGCAACACGACGACAGAGAAGGCGGAACGCGCGGGCGAAGAGTTCCGGCGGATTCACCGGCGGTTCGGCAACATGTGGCAAGCCGTTCTCTGGCGGGTCCCCAACCTCGAGGAAGCCATCGAGTCGATGGCAGCGCGTGACGTTCGCCTCGTCAACGTGGAGCTCGAGGAAGACCGGCGGTGGGCGTTCACCGATCCTCGCGACACCTTCGGCATGGTGATGCAATTGGAGGACCGCACCGGGTGGGACAAGAGCATCGCACCTAATCCGCTCGGTGTCACGCGCCTGGATGGCCTGACTATCGCGGTGAACGACGCCGACGAGGCGTCCTCCTTCTTCCAGGGGCTCATCACGGACGCCGAGGTCACGTACCGGCAGACGCGGCCCAGGCTCGACGCGACCGCGGTCGGTGTGCGGATGGGCGGGTACAACGTCGAGTTCATCAGCCCGGCCGGGGATGGCGAGATCTCCCGGTTCCTCGACCACTATCGCCAGCGAATCCGCACCGCGACCTTCGCTGTCGAGAGCCTCGACCGGCTCAAGAGTCATTTCGCGGAACATGGGGTAAAGCTGCGCGACGGTGACATCCCTGACACGCTCATGATCGCCCCCGAAGACAACCTGGACTGCCAGATGCAGTTCCGCGAGGCGTAGCCGCCTCACGGGCGCCGGAGCGGCGAGTGCGGCGAGTCAAGCCGGGCCGCCCTCGTCGCTTCGTCGCCGTTAGCGCTGTGGACAGCCGGACTCTGCCGCCTCGTCCGTGTACGCCCAGAGCTGCCACCCGCCATCGGATTCGCGGTGCCGCCAGCCATCTCGCATGGGGCCGCACTCAAGGTAATTGTCGACCTTCTCCTCGACCCAGCCCGCGAACCACTCTCGCACAGCGGGCGCGGTCCGCGGTGCGACGTAAGCCGCGGCGTACAGGCCGGCATCATCGTGGCTGAGGCCGATGAATCCGATCGCACCGGGTTCGGCGTCGCACTGGAACTGCTCGTATTCCTCGATGCGCAGTCCCCGCTCCGCGAGCCTGAGCTCGGCCTCGCTCACCGTTGGCGTCCCTGACATCTGTTCATCCTCTCGCTGGCCGCCCTGGGGTGTTCTTGCACTTCACGTGCGGGAAGGATAATGTCCATCTTATTACAATCGCCTCGGCATCCTGAGCAATCCTGTCGAGCCAACCCAGTGGAGACCAGATGAGTAGCGCGCTCGAGCACCGGCAAGAGATGGGCGCGGCCCATGTCGCCGCGGTGGACCTCGTCGAGACCCTCGTCGCGGAACGCGAGACGTCGGGCGACATCGACCTAGGCGCGGTCTTCCGCCTCGTGGGCACGCTCACTCCGCAGCAGCAGAACACGATGCTTGTCAGCCTCGCCGACATGGCATCAGCCGCGCTGGCGGCATGGCGCAAGCGGGATATCGTCGGCGCTGATCTGTACCTGGCCATGCGCCGGATGCTCGCCGACCGTATCGGTGCCGAGGAGGACGAACTCCCGCACTGACGGGATGCTACGTCGCTAGCGGCGAGATCGTGCGGTCGCATTCCTCGCGGCTGCGACCGCACGATCGGCACAAGATGACCGTTACCAGCGCACCATCAGTTCGGCCATGCGGTAGCCGAAGCCTTCCTCGATCCACGGCATTTCGTTGATCGGGGTGACCAGCTCCAGCGTCGGGAACCGCTGGAACAGCCGCGACAGGATAATCTGCAGCTCAAGCCGGGCCAGGTGCTGACCGAGACAGGTGTGCGCACCGAACCCGAAGGTAAGGTGCGGTATCCGGTCGCGCGTCAAGTCGAGTTCTGTTGGCTTGACCGGGCAGACCGACGGATCGATATTCGCCGTCGCCGCGGCCGGCATCACCCAGTCGCCCTTCTTGATGTGGTAGCCGGCGTACTCGACGTCTTCGGTAGCCAGGCGCGGAATGCCCGCGGCGGAATCGGAGATCGTGAAGACGAACCGGACGAGCTCTTCGACCGCCTCCGGCAGCTTGTCCGGGTTCTCGAGGAACAGGCGCATCTGGTCCTCGCGGGTCAGCAATGCCGCGACCGACAGCGCGCTGCTCGTCGCCGTCGTCTCGTGACCGGCGATGAGCAGGTTGGTGCACAGGCCGCAGATCTCCGTAGGGGTCAGCCCCGCCTGCACCAGCCGGGTGATGAGGTCGTCCGCGGGCTCGCGCCGTTTGATCTCCACCACTTCCCGCACGATGCTGTGCAGGTCCGCGACCGCGTTGGCCGCTTCCTGCGCATCGGCGTCGGGCGTGCCCGCGCCCGCACCGATGGTCGACGCGGCGGCGTGCTGGAACGCTGGCGTGCGGGATTCGGGAACACCGAGGATGCCCGCGATGACCTCGGACGGTATCGGCAGGTTGTAGATCTTGTACAGGTCGGCGGGCGATCCGTGCTCGTCGAGCTTGTTCAGGTACTTCTCGACCACCCGCTCGACCAGAGGGCGCCGCTGCGCGATGCGCTTGACCGAGAAGTCGCCGGCCGCCAGCCGTCGCACCCGCAGATGTTCGGGGCCATTGAGCCCGGGAATGAAGCCTTCCATCTCGGGGACTTCGATGCTGACTTTCCCCGCCTGCGGCTCGCCGACAAACCGCTTGGCGTGGAAACGAGGATCGCCGAGGAAGAAGCGGAAGTCCTCCGCGCTGGTTGTCACCCATCCGGTCACGCCGTTCGGGAACAGATAGGACGGCAGGCGCTCGGAGCGCGCGATGTCCTCGAGAGGCAGCCGCGGCCTGAGCCTGTCGCCGCCGTAGGTGATCGGGATCTCCCGAGCACTTTCCTGTTGTACGGTCATCGCCCACTCCTGTCAGGCAGCTTCGCGAAACGCGAGTCGTGAATGTCCGCTAATCAAAGTAATGACTACTGTCCGACCATAATCAAATCGGACTTGTTTGGCAAGGCCGCGCGTTACCAGCGAACCGGCAGCTCCGCCATGCGATAACCGAACCCTTGCTCCAGCCAGGGCAGCTCGTTCATCGGAACCATGGGTTCGAGGGACGGGAACCGTTCGAACACCTCCCAGAGGATGACCTGGAGCTCTTCACGCGCGAGATGCTGGCCGAGACAGGTGTGCGGGCCGAACCCGAAGGACAGGTGCGCGAGCGGCGCGGCCCGTTCGAGGTTGAGGTCGAGGAGCTCACGAGGGCACGTCTTCGGGTCGGCGTTCGCGATTCCCTGGCTCGGCATCACCCAGTCGCCCTTGCGAATGAGCTGGCCGTGATAGTCGACGTCCTCTACCGCGACGCGGGGGATGCCCGCCCCGGAATCGGTGAGCAGCGTCCGGAACCGGACGATCTCTTCGACCGCCTGCGGCACCCGGTCGGGGTGCCGGCGGAACGCCGCGAGCTGGTCGGGACGCTCAAGGAGCAGGGCGATCGCGATCGCGCTGCTCGTCGCGGTCGTCTCGTGGCCGGCGAGCAAGAGGTTCGTGCACAAGCCCTTGATCTCCGTGTCGCTCAGCGGCGGATCGGCCGCGGTGAGCCGGGTGATGAGGTCGTCGGCCGGCTCCTCGCGCTTCCGCTCGATCACTTCGCCGATGATCTCGTGCAGCCGCGCCACCGCCCGGCTCGGTGCCTGCGGATCGGCGAGCTTGTCGGGCAGCCCGCCAATCGTAAGACGGGCCGCCACCTGGAATTCTTCTGTGCGGTCGGTCGGGACCCCCAGAATGCCCGCGATGACCTCGGACGGAATCGTCAGACAGTACTCGGCGTAGAGGTCGACCGGGGGGCCGTGCCGTTCGACCTGGTCGAGATGGTTCCTGACCACCGCCTCGATGCGCGGGCGCAGGCCGCGGATGTGCTTCACGGAGAAGTCCCCGGCGGCCAGACGGCGCACCCGCAGGTGCTCGGGGCCGTTCATGCTCGGGATGAAGCCTGGCATGTCAGGTACCGAGACGCTCACCGGGGAGGCTTGCGGCTCGCCCAGGAAGCGCTTCGCGTGGAATCGCGGGTCGTTCAGGATCGCGCGGAAGTCCTCCGCTGTGGTCGTAAGGTAGCCTGCCACCCCGTTGGGGTAGCGGAAAGCGATCAGCCTTTCCGGTGACCCGGCCAGGTCATCGAGCGGCAACCGCGGCCGGAGCCTATTGCCCCCGCGCTGCAGCGGGAGTTCACGGACGGTTTGAGCCGTCATCCACCTCGCCTCATTCCCTTTCTTTCGCGCCAGGCGTTCCGCGTTTGGCGCCACTGCTTGAATAACTGTTCACAGGCCCATGAACCCCCCACCGTCACACACGATCGTCTGACCGGTGACGTAGGCGGCCGAATCGCTTGCGAGCCACGCGACCACCGCGGCTATGTCTTTCTCGTCGCCGAGCTGGCCCAGTGCGGTCCGCCCCTGGATACGGTCGGCATAAACCGGGTTCGCGGCGAGCGCCTTCCTATGCGTGCCGGTGATGGCGACCGGCGCGATCGCGTTGACCGTGATGTGATCGCGCCCCCATTCGCGCGCGAGGCTCTTCACCAGTGCGCGCTGCGCGGCTTTGACGGGCGAGTAGATCGGAATGTTGTGGCTCCCCTCGATACCGGAAGGCGAGCTGATCAGGATGAACCTGCCGTGCTGGCTCGCGGCCAGCTGGGGGTACGCCGCTTTCGCGCAGAAATACGAGCCCCATACGGCGGTGCGGCTCAGGATGTCCCACCACTGCGGAGTGACGTCCTCGAGGCGGTAGCGTTTGGGCAGCCCGCCGCCCAGTGCGTTGTGCACCACGATGTCCAGGGCCCCGTATGTGTCGACCGCGTGGCTCACCGCCTGCTCCACCTGCGAGCGTTCAGCGACGTCGGTGACAACGAGCGAGGCCGCACCGCCACGCCGGCGAATCTCGTCGACGACCGGCTGCCCGGTCACGGCGCGTCGCGTCGCGATCACCACGTTCGCCCCCAGGTCAGCGAAGGCGATGCAGTAACCACGACCGAGACCGTCGCCACCGCCCCCAGTGACCAGGGCGGTGCGCCCTGACAGATCGATTCGCAGGTTCGCGGACAGGATGGCTGATGCGCGAATGTCATCGGTCATGGCGCGCTCATCCAGAGTCCGCCTTCGCAGAACAAGGTCGTGCCGGTCAGGAAATGGCTCGCCCCGCTGCAAAGAAAGGCGACGACGGGCGCGACATCAGACGACGGATCACCGACGCCGCCCAACGCGCGCTCCGCGAGCGAGAACTCGAAGTCGCACACCCCGGGCAGCAGCAAGGACGTCGCGACGACGACGGTGTTCGCGGTGATCCCGTCCGGGCCCCATTGCCGTGCCGCCGACTTCATGAGCAACCGCTGGCCCTCGGCCGCCGCGGCCGACGTCGAATACTCCGGAGCGCCCGAGAGCGCCATCGACGGCACGATCGCGACCAGGCGCCCGCCGCCACGGCGTTTCATGTGCGGGTACGCGGCCTGCGAAGCGAAAAGGGTCGCCCGCATCGTCCGTTCCCAGACCGCGAAGAAGTGCCCATCGGTCATATCTTTCATCGGAACTGGTTGACGAGCCGCGTCCGGCACGTCAGCGACAACGAGAGCATCGAGCCCGCCCATCTCGGCGGCCACGGAATCGACCGCGGCGAAGGCCTGATCCCGGTCGGCCAAGTCCGCCGCGCGCCCGACGAGGGCACCGCGAGCGGCCAGCGCGGCAGCCACCGCGGTCGCGACGTCATTGCCACCGCCGGCCACGATGACCGCGCGGCCATCGAGGGCGCAGGACTTGGACGCCGGCATGGTCACGTCTGCGGCGCTCCTGGAACGCCGGCGGCGCCGTTGGAACGGTGCCCAGCACTAGCGGGCCGGAAGCTCCGGTGCCCTGACGTCCCGTGCTGGACGAACTCCGTGATCGTGTCGTACACGGAGTACATCTCGTCGTCCGGGTATCGCTTCCTGAAGAACTCCTTGACCTGGAAACCGCCGAACGCGTCCACGATCTCGGGGTAGTCGTCAACAACGAAGTCAGGCATCACGGTCACGCCCAGCTCCGCCAGCCGCCCGTGGTAGTTCGACGTCGGCTTGGCGAAGACGTCGCTCACGTAGGGCTCCAGCTTGTGCTCTCGTACCTCGTTCCAGCGGACGCCCTCACCCGACCAGACATAGATCCTGTGGCCGTCGCCGACCAGCCGCTCAAACACCTCCCGCGTACCTGGCCGAAGACCGTTGTCGACGCTGAGGATGGTGTAGTCGACGTCGAAGAACACGTTCAATCGATGACTCCGATGTCTGCGAGGAACGACTGCAGCGCGGATACGAATGCAGCAGGGTTGTCGCCTTGCACGGAATGGCCGGCGTCGGGCACCTCGGCCCACCGGCCGTCACGGAAGCGCCCGGCCAGGTCCGCGGCGCCGTGGCGGGAGAGAATATCGCTGCTGCCGCCCCGTACGACCAGAACCGGACAGTCGACCCGCGCGGTGAGAGACCAGATGCCCGGCATGCCGTCATCGCGGTCGTCGCCATTCTCCGATCGCGTTCGCAGCAGCGGGCGCTGGTCATACTTCCACGTCCACCTGCCGTTCGGTAGCTGGCGCAGATTGTGCAGCAGGCTGCCGCGCAAGAGCACCGGGTCGCGGCGCGGGTTGAACTTGAGGGAATGCTGGACGAATTCCTCGACAGACTCGAGCTCCACCGGCGCCGAGAAAACGTTCACGAGCCCCCGCGCCCCGTTATCAGAGCCGGCCCGGTCAGAGGCGGCCCGGAACTTGCCGGCGGACTCGGGGCCGATATCGACGATTACGAGTGCCCGGACGAGCTCGCCTGCCTCGGCCGCGCAGCGAAGTGCGACAAGACCGCCAAGCGACATGCCGACAAGGACCGCGGGTTCGACGGTGACCTGCCGGAGGAAGCGTTCCGCGTCGGCGGCGTGCGTGGCCACGCGGTAGTCCATCACCGGTGACCATTCGCTGTCGCCGTGCCCGCGAAGGTCGGGGGTGAAGCAGTGCAGCCGCGACCGCAGCGCCAGGCTCACCAGATCCCAGGTGTGCGCGGTCAGTCCGTGCCCGTGCAGGAAAACCGCGGGCCGCAGGCCCGGCTTGCCCCAGTCAAGGTAGTGGAACCGGTGTCCGCCGAGAACGACGTGATGCTCGTCCGGGTCCACGAACTCGGGAACCGGCACGCCCTTGGCCTGGGCAGCACGGCGGAGGCCGTCGGCGGCTACGTCGACCACCAGGACCCTCCCGCAAATAGATCAGCTATTGTCGGACATACTACTGCTCCCGCGACGGATAGACCAGTAGAAAATGGCATCCGACGTCACTGTGCCGATGGAGGCTTGCGGTGACGCAGGTGCTCGGCATCACCATGCCAGTCGTACTCTCCCCAGCCCACTTCGCCGTCGGACGTTCGCCAGCGCACGCACGCGAGGTTGACCGACCCCCGGTAGCAGAACCCGCATGGCTCGCCGACGAACAAGTGCGTGCGACCACGCTCGTCTTCGAGCTCGTACTCCAGGGCCGTGATGATCCAGCGGTCGTCATACGTGTAGCGGCCCTCACCCGCCTTGAGACGGAGCAGGGTCCCGTTGTCCAGCAGGTAACCGTTGTGGACGATGCCGCGGTCTATGCTCTCCCACTCGTTGCGGGTCTGAACGAAGAACGACAAGGAGTCACCAAAGCTGCCATAGTCGAAGTTCGCGCTGATCGGAGTGCCATAGCCGGAGGAAGACTCCGGACGCGGGCTCCAGGAATGGTCGCGCCACGCCGGCCAGTCGACGGCGTGGTCGGTGCCGCGTATCCGGACCGTGCCAGAGACGTGCATCATCTGGTCGAGATGCCCGAGCCGGATGGTCGCGAGCCCTTCGTCCTTCGTGCCGGTCTCGGAGATGTGCACGGGCGGCATGAGCGCGCGCAGGTGCAGATCGAAGGCGGTATCGTAGGCGCCGTCGTAGCGCAACGTCCACTCTTCGAGCGGCTTGGTCATGTGTACGGACAGACCGCTGAGAAGGTCGTACCTGTCAAGGTTCTGCGGCGGGATCGGCACGTGATGCCGCACGTCGGTGTAGTCGCAGTCGAATGCGCCCGTGTTCCTGTCGCCGCTGCTGAAGACCATGATGCTCGACTCGACAACGCCGAGGTTGGTCCGGAACGCCGAACGGATATGCCCTCGCATGTGGGCGGCGGGAACCGTGAAGGTGAACGCGTTGGTCTCAAGCCACCGGTAGTCGCGGTAACGCGGCTGGTGGAAGTACATGTCGCTGCGGGTGATCACCCCGCCGAGTGGCGGCCGTGCGCCGACGTCGTCTGCCATACCCTGCATGCTAGCTAGCTGTCGGACTTTTGCCTAGGTGATGCGCTCGACTGATAGAGAGCGCCATCAGTCCGACACTTGCCTCCTCCTGCGCTGGCGGTGCATGCTGGCCTCTGAGGCCCGGGGTCAACGGCATGCGGAGGAAGATGTGTCGGAGAGAATCCCCAGCTACGTGCTGGGATCGTGGCACTACGCGGCGACTGACGGTGTCTGCGTGCGGAACGCGGTGACAGGCGAGGAGGTCGGGCGCGTCAGCAGCGATGGGATAGACGCGGCGGCCGTGCTCAGGTATGCCCGCGAACTGGGCGGCCCCGCGCTGCGTGGGCTCTCGTTCCATCAGCGCGCCGACCTGCTCAAGCGGCTTGCCGCATACCTGACCGAGCGAAAAGCGCAGACCTACGCCCTGTCAACGTGCATGGGCGCCACCCGTGCCGATTCGCTGATCGACGTCGACGGCGGCATTACCGTCTTGTTCGTCTACGCCAGCAAAGGCCGCAAGGAGATGCCTGATGCCTCGTTCCTCATCGACGGGGACATCGAAAAGCTCAGCCGGGGCGGGAACTTCGTCGGGCAGCACGTGTTCACCTCGCTGCGCGGCGCCTCCATCCAGATCAACGCGTACAACTTCCCGGTCTGGCAGTTCCTGCAAAAGCTGGCCACGGCCGTGCTCGCGGGAGTGCCGACGATCGTCAAGCCGGCTACGCCGAGCGGGTACATCACGGCGCTGGCGATGCGTCAGGTCGTTGAATCGGGGATCCTTCCAGAAGGCGCGGTTCAGCTCATCTCAGGCGGCATCGGAGATCTGTTCGAGCACCTGGACGGCCAGGACCAGATCTCGTTCACCGGGTCGGCGAACACCGCCGCCAGACTTCGGTCGCATCCCTGCGTGACGTCTCGTTCCGTGCGCTTCAACGCCGAGGCTGACTCCCTCAACTGCTCGATCCTCGGACCCGACGCCGCCACGGGATCGCCGGAATTCTCCCTGTTCGCCGAGCAGCTAACGACCGAGATGGTGGCGAAAGCCGGTCAGAAGTGCACGGCGATCAGGCGGGCGTTCGTCCCGCGGCCGATGCTGGACGCCGTCTGCGAAGCGGTCAGCGCGCGACTGGCCGAGGTGGTCGTCGGGAATCCCGCTCGCGATGATGTGACCATGGGACCGCTCGTGAGCCTGGAACAGCGAGAGGAGGTCAGGCAGGCCGTCAAGCAACTGGCATCGGTCGCCCGCATCGTGAGCGGCGACCCGGAGCGCGTGGACCCGGTCGACGCCGATCCATCGCGGGGCGCTTTCCTGTCCCCGATCCTGCTCGTCGCCGACAGCGCATCGGACGAGGTGCCGCACACCGTCGAGCCATTCGGCCCGGTGAGCACGATCATCCCGTACGAAGACGCGGACCAGGCCATTTCCCTGGCGGCTCGTGGCCAGGGAAGCCTCGCGGGAAGCATTGTCACCCACGACGCGGCATTCGCGCGCACCGTGCTCTTCGGTCTGGCCCCGTGGCACGGGCGCATCCTCGTCCTCGACCGCGACGACGCGCCGGAATCGACCGGTCATGGGTCACCACTTCCGCACCTCGTCCACGGCGGCCCGGGCCGGGCCGGCGGCGGCGAGGAAATGGGCGGAATCCGCGGCGTACTGCGGCACATGCAGCGCACCGCGGTGCAGGCGTCCCCGGCGATGCTCTCCGCCGTGACGGCGAGTTGAGCGGCAACGTTGTAGTCAGCGCAGCCGTTCGACCAGCATGGCCATGCCCTGCCCGCCGCCTACGCACATGGTGGCCAGCCCCAGGGTCTTGTCCAGGTACCTAAGCTCGTGGGTAAGTGTCGTGAGCATCCGGGCGCCTGTCATCCCGAATGGGTGCCCGAGCGCGATCGCCCCGCCGTGCGGGTTGAGCTGATCTTCGATCGAAATGCCCAGCTCATCGCAGACGGGCAGGACCTGGGCGGCGAACGCTTCATTGAGCTCCACGATGTCGACGTCGCCGATCTTCAGCCCTGCCCGGTCCAGAACGGTGCGGACGGCGGGAATCGGGCCGATACCCATGAGCTCAGGCGCCACACCCGACACCGCGGTCGCGACGATACGGGCCAGCGGCTGAAGGCCTATCGCCCGCGCTTTCTCATCGGACAGGACGAGGACGGCCGCCGCGCCGTCGTTGAGCGGGCAGGAGTTGCCGGCCGTGACCGAGCCCTCGGGCAGGAAGGCCGGGGGGAGTTCCGCGAGCCGTGCCAGCGTCGTGCCGCGACGCGGGCCGTCATCGGAAGTCAGCAGCCCGCCGCCGGGCAAGGGAACCGGCGTGATCTCTTCGGCGAAGAACCCGTGATCCTGCGCGGCGACGGCACGGTCCTGGCTGAGCTTTGCGAATTCGTCCATGCGCCGCCGGGAGACGCCGTACGCGCTCGCCACATTTTCCGCCGTCAAGCCCATGGGAATGTAGATATGGTTGACGAAATCCGGGCGGCTCTCGTCCGTGAACCTCGGGTTCGCGAGATCGGGCGAGAACTCTTTACCCGCGGTCCGCGTTACGCTCTCGACCCCGCCCGCGACGAACGCATCGCCCTCGCCGGACTTGATCGCGTGATACGCCATCCGCACCGCCTGCAGGGACGATGAGCAGAACCTGTTCACGGTCGTGCCAGGTACCGTTTCCGGCAGACCCGCGAGCAAGCTCACGATTCTCCCGAGGTTGCGCCCCTGCTCGGCGACATGGACCGCGGCGCCGAAGATGACGTCCTCCACATCGGCCGGACCGAGCGCGGGGACCTTCGCCAGCAGCGCCCCGACGATAAAGCCACCCAGATCATCGGGCCGCCATCCGGCCAGTGAGCCTTTATGCGCCCGGCCGATCGGAGTCCGGGCAGTCTCCACGATCACAGCTTCGGCCACGACCTCATCCCTTTCCCTCACGTGATGCGGAATACTCCGCTTTTTGCACCGCCGCCCACAGCTCGTCAGGAACGGGGATTGAACGCTGAGCGACGGTATCGAAGACGACGATGACGGCGGTGCAGCTCAGCACCACCCGCCTGGAGCGGGCCTCCCACATGGTCTGCTCGACGGTGATGGTGCGCCGGGTGCGGCCGCGGGCGCGAACACCACAGCGGAGCCTGTCCCCCACGAACGCCTCGCTCTCGTAGCCGATGGCGACATGGCGGACGGGAAGCCATATCGTGCTGGGACCGATCCCTGGCCATGCGACGGCCTCAGCGAAGTATCGATTGCGCGCGCAGGACAGAAGCTCCGCGCCTCCCGCGTTGTCCAGGTGCCCCCGCGCGAAGTGCCGCGGCTCTGTGCTCACCTCGACCACGAAGCGATACGCCAGGTCCGGATCGTCGATGAGCGGCCTCCAAGGGCAGGCAGTGGCAGCGAAAGTCGAGCTGCCGCGTTAATATTAGACAATAATAGAGGAGGTGCTCGTGACCGGCAAAGTCGAGGCCAACGACAGGCTGGCGGAATTCTTGCGTAGCGAGGTGTTCGGCGGGGCCAGCGAGGTGCGGGTGGTCGAAATGACCCGCCCCCCGGGCGGAGCTTCGTGGGAGACGCTGATCACAACGGTCGCGGTGCGGGCGGACGGCGACGAAAAGCTGCACCGCCTCGTGCTCAAGCGAGCACCTGACACGGGTCCCCTCGCCCCATACGACGTGACCAAGGATGTCGTGATCTTCCGCGCCCTAGCCGACAGCGGCGTGCCGGTTCCTCGTCTGCTCGCGTACACGACGGACCGCTCAGTTTTCGAGCGACCCTTCTCCGTCACCACCTTCATCGACGGCGAGTCTCACGACATCACAAAGGTCGAACAATGGCCAGTTTGGCAGTCACAGCGGGAGGAGCTGGGGCGGCAGATCGTCGACGTGCTCGCCGCCCTGCAGTGTGTGCCCTGGCAGCGTACGGAGCTCCCTTCGGTGCTCGGTCCCCGCGGAGACCAGCGTTCGCGGGTGGCCGCGATCGTAGGCAAGTACCTCACGCCGTTGCTCAACTCCGCCGCGGAGCGGGGACTCGCCCAGCCGCTGTGGCGCGACATGGGCGCATGGCTCGTGGAGAACGCTCCCGAACTCGACGAGGACGACATGGTGGTCGTGCACGGGGACTACCGGTTCGGGAACCTGCTGTGGCAGGGCACGCGCATCGCGGCAGTCGTGGACTGGGAACGGGCCATGCTGGGTGATCCGATGGCGGACGTCGGCTTCATCTGCATGCCGCTGTCTCGTAGGGTGCAACCCGAGCTCATGGGCAAGGCGCTGCGCTTGGACGCGCTCACCGATCGCTACGAGAAGGGCGCCGGCCGGGCGGTCGACATCCGCCGTGTGCAGTACTGGTCAGTGCTCTGGCAGTTCATCGAGGGCGTTAACAGCACGCGCGGTCTGGTCGAGGGCTTCGGGGCTCACCGGGGCGTGGCGTCGTCGTCGGTGATAGCTCCTAACCTCGTCGCGCGCCAGACCATCAGGCTGATGGAGGCCTACGACGACGGCCGGCTTGACTTGTGATCCTGCTCGGTGTCGCTTCCCTGCGGCCGCCCCGCGTGCGACAGCTCCTCCTGCTGTTGCGCACTAGCGCTGAGGCGGCCGGAGGGAGCAGGCGCGGCCCCGGCCGCCTCAAGGCGCACGACGCCCAGGATGATCTCGTTGATGTTCTCGACAGCAGCCGACTCTGAAGCGCCAGACAGCGCGGTGCGGCCGCTCTCAAAGACATAGAAGCGGTCCGACCACCGGAGGATGCGTTCCACGCTCTGGTCGACGATCGCGACGCCCATCCCGTCGTCGGCGAGCAGCCGGAGGCGGTCGTACATCTCCTCAACGACCGCGGGAGCAAGGCCAGAAGCAGGCTCGTCGAGCAGGAGGAACTTCGGCCGGTTCATCAGCGCCTGGCCGATGGCCACCATCTGCTGCTGCCCGCCGCTTAGCTCACCGGCGAGCTTCGCGCTGTACTTGTTCAGGGTCGGAAACAACTCATACACGTAATCAAGGTCCGTGCCGAGGTTCTTCGTCTTGCGGCGCGTGTACGCGCCGAGCCGTACATTCTCCAGGACCGTCATGTCGCGGAAAATACGGCGGCCTTCGCGAACCAGGCTCAGGCCAGAGCGCACCACTCGCACCGGCGCGGAGCCGGTCACGTCCACCCCCGCGACCGATACCGATCCACCGCATGGCCCGTAACGCAGCCCGGCGACGGCCGCCAGCGAGGTCGTCTTGCCCGCCCCGTTACGCCCGACGATGGCGACGACTTCGCCTTGCGTCACGGTGAAGCTCACATCCGAGACGACGCGGATCCGCCCGTACCCGGCACTGAGGCTGGCGACCTCGAGAATCGCGTTCATGATGATGCCCCCTCAGGCGTTATCCGGTCATCGGCCGTTAGCCGCTCACGCCCGATATAGATCCGCACCACTTCCGGATTCGCGCTCACGTCGCTTGGTGTGCCCTCCGCGAGCACCCGTCCCTGGTGCAACACGGTGACCTGGTCGGCGAGTCCGAAGACCACGGGCAGGTTGTGCTCGACTAGCAAGACCCCGACTCCCTGGTCGGCGGCGGAGCGAACTGCTCGGGACAGGGCTTGAACCTCCGCTGCCGATAGTCCCGCGGCCGGTTCGTCGAGCAGCAGGAACTTCGGCCGCAGCGCCATCGCCCTCGCGATTTCGAGCAGGCGCTGCGTCCCGTGCGGAAGAAGACCGGCGAACCGGAAGCTCTCCTCGTCCAGGCCTACCTCCTTGAGCATGGCGTACGCGTCACGAGCACCCGTCCGTTCGGCTCGCAGCCCGCCTCGGGTGTGCAACACCGAGGAAACGACCGGGGCCGCGGCGTGCCGGTCGCAGGCGACGACCACGTTGGTCAGCGCCGATTCCACGTCGAGCAACTTTGGGGTCTGGAACGTGCGGGCGATGCCGAGCTGTGCGATCTGGTCCGCTCGCCTGGTGTCGAGCCGGTGCGGGCCCAGGCAGATCTCACCGCCGTGCAATCGGTAGAAACCCGAGATGAGGTTGAGCAGCGTCGTCTTTCCCGAGCCGTTCGGCCCGACCAGCGCGTGCACGACGCCCGGGGTCACTGTCAGGTTCACGCCATCGAGTGCGCGCACCCCGCCGAAACCGCGGCTCACGTTCGTCGCCCGAAGCAGAACGCCTGGGCCATCGCCACCAGGCCGGGGCGAGCCGTCGGAAGTCCCTCGCGAGTTGGCCGCCGCCGGCCCGCCAGCACCGCGCGCTGCCTCGCGCTGTTTCCCGGCCAGCGGTGCCACAGCTGGTCTCGCGGGCAGGAAACGCTCCTTCAATTTCGCGTACTGTCCCATGATTCCGGTCGGGGCGCCGATCGCGACGCCGATCAGCGCGATCCCGTAGACGATCCCTTGGTACTGGTTGAAGCCACCGAGGAACTGGCTAGCCGACCCAACGAGTCCGGTGCCGATGATAGGACCGAGGACGGTGCCGCCGCCGCCGATAGTGATACCGGCGAGGACGTCGATCGACATGTTCGGAGTTATCACCGACGGGTTCATGAACTGGACGGCGTAGAAGTAGTAGGCGCCAGCGATCCCGCACGGCACGGCGGCCAGCATGAACGCGGCCACCTTAGTGCTGTACGAGGTGATCCCGAGAGACTGTGCCATCTCGTTGCTCGCCTGAATGGCGGCGAGCCGCCTGCCAAGGCGAGAGTGCTTGATGACCCAGGAGTACAGCGCGAGCACGGCGAGAATGAGCACGCCGATCTGGTACAGCGGCACTCCTGTCGGGCTTTGCACGAAGTTCAGGTCGGTGACGAGTGAGAGGCCCTGCTGGCCGCCCGCGAGTGACCAGTGCGACACGACGTCCGGCACGACGAGTGCGAGGTACAAGGTAAGCATGCCCAGGTAGAAACCGCCGATGCGCAGGGACGGCAAAGCCACGACCGCGGCGACAATGAGCGCGGTGACCGCCCCGATGAGGCACATGACCCACAGGCTCTGCAGCCCAGCGTTGTGGGTCGCCACGATCGCCGCCGCGTAACCCGCGACCCCGAAGAACGCCGACGGCCCGAGGAAGAGCTGCCCGGCGTAGCCGAGCACGATGTTGAGGCCGGTCGCGAGCATGAGCAGCGCGAGGATGTACTCGAGCTCACCGAGCCGGAAGGTGCTCGACCCCAGCACGTTTGGCGCGAGCATCGCGATCGCGACCCAGATGACGAAGGTCGCCACGCCCCCGGTGGCTACGCGTCGCAAGACTGTCATGAAACGCTCCTAGACCGCTCGGGCGGCACTGCTGCGGAACAGGCCCTCAGGCCGCAGGATCAAGACGGCCAGGACGATGACCAGACCGACGACAATCTCGTAGTCCGAGTTGCCATACACATCGAAGAGCTGCTCGGCGATGCCGAGCAGCAGGCCGCCGACGACGGCGCCGCGGACGCTGCCGAAGCCGCCGATGGCGAGAGCCAGGAATCCCTTCACCGTGTAGCTCAGGCCGATAGAGGGATCGGAAAAGACGATTGGCGCGATTGCCCATCCGGTCAGACCGGCGATGGCCCCGGCGATCAAGAACGCGGACTGGCTCATGACGGACGGATTGATGCCGAGGAGGCTGACCGCCTCTCGATCCTCGGACGACGCGCGCATCGCCTGCCCGATCCAGGTTTTGCGCTGGAATATCTCCAATGCCAGGATCACGACGATGAACACGACGAAAACGAACGAGTTCTGGTAGCTGACTATCACCGACCCGACCTTGAATCCGGTCGACGGGAACGGGCTGGGGATCGCGCTGATCGCGTGGTTGCCGAACAAGTTGTTGACGACGGTCTCGATCACGACGCTGAAGCCGAGGGTGGCGATGAACCAGCCGAAAGCGCTCGACCCACGCTTGAGAAACGGCCGCACGACCAGACGCTCCTCGATCCAGCTGATGAGGGCGACGAACGTGACCACCGTGAGGAGCGTCAAGATCTGTGGCACGTGGTTCAGCGTCATCATGAACCACGACAGCATGACGCCCACCATGACGAGATCACCTTGGGCGAGGTTGAACGTGCGGGTGGCGCTGAAGATGACCGTGTAGCCGATGCCAACGAGCCCGTAGATAGCGCCGATCCCCAGCCCTACCGTGACTGCGGTGAAGAAGAGCGTCATTGCTGAAACCTCTCCCTGGTGAGCGGATCAGGTTCCGCGCTTTTGGTCATTGGTGCGACACGCGGGACGGCGCACCGGACGGCGATCCGTCCCGCGTGTCCTGATGGTGTTAGATGCCCGACCGGTAGTTGTCGGCGTAGATGAAGACAGGGAAGTTCTTGTCACCGACCTTGCCCAGCGGGCTGGATTGGCAGATACCGGCGCCGTACGGCCCGACGAGACCACCGTGGAAGGTACTCGACTCAGTGAACTGCATACCCACCCAGTTCAACAGCTTTGTATTGTCCATTCCCTGGAGCGCCTTCTGCAGCGCGGCGGGGTCCAGCGAGTCGTATTTCTCGATCGCGTACTTGGCGAGCAGCATCTGCTCCATGCTGACGCTCGCCGCGATGATCGGATCGGGCGCGATGCCACCATTGAGCGGAGCGATCTGATTGATCATGCTCACCACCTGGGAAGGCAGCGACTGTCCCACGTTCTCGCCCTGCCAGCACGGCGCCCACGCATGCGACGCGAGATTACCGAGGGCGTTGTAGCCGTCGTAGAAGAACCCGACGTCACCCATGATGTTCGGCGACCATCCGAGGGTGTGGAAGCTCGACCAGATCGGCCCGAAACCGTACTCGGTAGCGACGAGGACCACGTCGGGGTTAGCCGACCGCAGGGTGCTCAGGGCGGCCTGCGCATTGGTCGCGCCTGGAGGGATCGTGGCGGTCTTGACGATGTCGAGCGCAGTCCCGTCCGCCTTCGCCGACGCCTCGAGGTCCGAAATGTACTCGAGTTCCTGCGGGATGTTATCGGTGAGGACCGCGACCTTCGTCATCTTCTTCTCGATGAGGAAGTGGGCGGCCGCGTCGCCCAGCGCCTTGTCGGGGGGGCTGACGGAGAAGAAGTAGGGGTACTGCGACGAATTGAAGAACTGGTCCGGGCTCTGCGAAGCGAGGATCACGATCTTCGCCTTGCTGAGGATCGCGGCCTGTAGCGGCGCGGTCGCCGGGTCCTGGCTGAGCTGGTACACGACCGGGCACTGATCCTGATTTTGCGCGTGCTCGGAGGCGTACTGCTCGGCGATGTTAACGCCCACGGTCGCGCTGCTCTGGTCGTTTTGCACGGTAACCGTGACGTGGTGACCGGCGATGCCACCCAGGTCGTTGATGAAAGTCTGATCAATCTTGGCCGTCTCCCCCGCGGTCGATCCGAACGCGGCGTTCTGCCCGCTGATCGGATAGGAACCGCACAATACGATGTTCCCCGCCGGGATCGCCGAATAATGCGAGGTAGAGGCTGCTGCGCCTCCGCCCGCACCATCAGCTGTCGTAGATCCACCCCCGCTGCTACAGGCCGCTGCCAGGACGAGCACCGCGCTCGCCACCACAACAGCCAAGGCTCTGATGCGCCTGTGCATCGACCCGCCTCCTCTGACCGTGGATACCGAACGCTTCCCTGTACGAGCACTGGGAAGCTTAATGTCGGACTCTAGCAGGAGAGAAGAAGAAAATGTAGAGCCGAACGAGACGCCAGCTACAACAATCCTGCAGCACAGCGCAGTGGCTTGGGACAACGACAGGATGTTGCGCCAGGAAGCACGTCACCCGGGGAATAGATAGACGTTTGCCATCGGCAACGATAGTCGCGCTGTGTTAGAGCATGACTGCTTCGGGTGCACACTGCGTTCCTGCCCCCGCATCATCGTTCGCTGGACGACCCGCTGGTCCCCGGGCAACTTCCGCCCTCAAACGCGACAACGGCATCCCACAGTTCGGCGGGAACGTCGATCGCCGTCCTGTGCACCACGTCGAACGCGACCACAATGAGCTTCGAGTGGGCCACCGGATGGGCGAGTTTCCCGACCACCTCGAGCGTCTGCCGCATCCGGATGGAGCGCTTGCCGCGGGACACCGCCTTGACGCCGCACCGCAACCGCTCTCCGACGAATGCCTCCCCCACGTAGTCAAGGACCAGGTGCCGATAGACCAGCCAGAAGGAGCCTGGTCTGCCCGGCAAGGGGACGGCATCGGCGAAATAGCGACTACGTGCGTCGAACAACAGTTCGTCGGCACCCAGTGCGGACAGATGCCCGCCCGAGTAGTGTCGCGGCTCGGTCACAGCCTCCTGCCAGTACCGGTAAAAGCCGAAAGAAGCGGCGGCCGTGTCGCGCGGCTCGCCCGGGCGGCTACGGCTGACAGGCTCGCCGGCTTCGCCGCCGATCACGCCAGAGCTCCCCGGCACAGGTGCTGTATTTCGTTGAGCGAGTCGACGTTACGGTGGCCGCGTCGGGACGCGAGAACCCGGCTTATGCTCGCGTAACGCGGTTCGAACCACAACTCGCGATCGATTCCGAGGATGTGACCGAGATAGGTATTCATAACGGCCCCGTGGCTTACGACGACGACCCGCCTACCCGGGTTTGTCTCGATGACGCGTTCGATCGCCGTGATGACGCGCTGGCGGAAGGCTTCCCTCGTCTCGCCGCCATCACGGCCGGCGCTGGCTGAGAGAACCGTCCAGAGGTCAGGATCCCGGCGCAGCTCCTCCATCGGGATATAAGAACTCGAGTAGCGGTCAACTTCGGCCAGGTCGTCTATCACCTGCACGGATAGTCCGAGTTGGCGGGCCGCGAGTTCGGCTGTTTGCAGCGCGCGCCGCAAGGGGCTGGAGTAGATGGCGTCGATGTGCTCCGCCGACAGATGAGTTGCCAGTCGCTCAGCCTGCGACCTGCCCTCGGATCTGAGCCCAGGATCGGCTGGACCCTTGGCCCCCAGGATCCTCTCCGGCAGCCCGTGCCGAACCATGACCAGCTCCACGGAGCCTCCCCTCACCGCTTCCGGCCAACCATGCTATCTGATATTGTCCGACGAATTGATGTCCATCCAATGAAGGTCGGATCGTTCTCCTGGCGCCGGATCCTGGAGAGCACTGGGAAGGCAGGGACATGATGCTCGTCGAGGACAAGGTCGCTATCGTGTCGGGCGTCGGCGGCGGGATGGGCAAGCAGATCGCCTTCGCGCTGGCGCGGGAAGGCGCCGACGTCGTGCTCGCCGCGCGAACCGCGACCACACTCAAGGAATTTGCGCAAGAGATCGAGCAGGAGACAGGGCGCCGCGTACTGCCCGTTTCCACCGACTTCACAAACAGTGAGGCACGAGCGCACCTCGTCGACGTCGTCACGGATACCTTCGGTCACCTCGACATCCTCGTCAACAACGCGGCACACCCAGGGAATTACAAGGCGTTCATGGACACGCGACTGGACTCGTGGCGCAAGACGATGGAGGTCAATTTCTTCTCGACTCTTGAGCTCACCCGACTCGTCGTCCCGCTTATGCATCAACGTGATGGCCGGATCATCATCATAAATTCAACGGCCGGTCTCTACCCGAAGGCGGCAGGCGGGGCATACGGCGCGTCGAAGGCCGCGCTCGTCGCCATCACCAAAGTACTCGCCCAGGAACTCGGCCAGTCCGGCATCCGGGTCAATAGTCTGCACCCAGGCCCCATCTGGGGTGACCACTGGATCGACTACTACCAGGGCGAAGCCCGCCGGCTTGGGGTCGAGTTCGACTCGATCGTCGCGGAGCACTCCGCGAAAGCGCCACTCGGCTACATCCCCGACGCGAAAGAAATCGCGGGTGTCGCGGTATTCCTCGCCTCGGACTTGGCCCGTGCCGTGACCGGCCAATCGATTGTCGTCGACTGCGGAACTTCGCTGTAGGGCATAACTCCGGGGACATCAGGATCCTGCGGACACCATGCCGCGCCGTTCCCGGCCTTGGACCATCATGCCAGCCGTTCCCGGCCTTGGGCCACCGTGCCATGAGCCGGCCGGCTAGCCGGCCGCGAACTCGCCGCCGTGGTCAGCGGGCGTCTCAGCGTTCAGCGACTCGCTCACGGGCGCCCATGCTTCCAGGTCATCTCGTCGGGGCACAGTAAGCATGAAACGATCGACAAGCCCGGCGAATCGGGCCAGGATCGCCTGGGCCACTTTTTCAGGCTCGGCCACGACCGCGAACGTCTCTAGCACCTCGTCGTCGATGAGACCGCCCATGTCGGCCCAGCGTCCCTGCAACGAAAGCGTGTGCAGTTCCGTTTGCAGATCGCCCCAGCCGTGCAACTCCAAAACCGGACGGTACGCCGGCGTCGAGCCGTAGAAGGCAATGCGACGGCGAATCTCGCGAGCACTCGCCTGCATTGCCTCTTCATCGGATCCGGTCACCACAAAGCCCGGATAAGCGACCTGAAAGTCACTCCGTGACCGTCCGGCCGCGGCGAACCCTGATCGCAACGCCGGAATGGTCACCTCACGAAGGTACCGCTCCGTGGTGAAGCTATGCACAAGCAGGCCGTCGGCCACTTCGCCGGCCACCCGGGTCATGTTGTCGCCAATGGCGGCGATGAGTATCTTGGGCGGGGCGAATGTGCTGGGCTCGGGGCTGAAAAACGAGGTCATCAGCGTGTGACTGTAAAAGTCGCCACGGAACTTCAGCGACGAGCCGTTGTCCCAGCAGTCCCATATGGCGCGCAGCGCGAGGACGAATTCGCGCATGCGAGCGGCCGGCCTTGACCATGGCATGCCGAACCGCTTCTCGATGTGCGGCCGGATCTGCGAACCGAGGCCGAGATGGAAGCGTCCCCCGGAGAACCGCTGCAAGTCATGAGCAACGGTGGCGACAGTCATGGGTGTGCGCGCGAACGCGACCGCGATCGCCGTGCCAAGGTCGAGACCGGGCGCGCGCTCGGCCGCCAGAGTGAGGGGAAGGAACGGGTCGTGGTTAGTCTCTGAACTCCACAAGCCGTTGAATCCCGCCTCGGTGGCCCGGCGCGCCACCGTCGCGACGGCAGCCAGGTCGGTGGGCACCCCGGCATCCACTTTCACCGGACAGCGCCATTCCCGACCGGACCACCCGCGACTGCCAGCCTCACCGTTGGTCTGACAGGGAGACCGGTCCCGGCACCGACCGGACCGCGGCCGCGTGCATCTTCCCGCTTGACGTCCGCTTGGGATGCTGCCGCAGATACGAGAGGTGATCGATCATCGCTTCCTCCGCGGCGTCGGGGTCCTTGGCCTTAATGGCCTCGACCAGACGCTGGTGCTGGTGGTGGCTGTGCTTGCCGACTTCAACCGTCAGCTTGAGATGCCGCACCGGCTCGGTCGTCCGGTGCAGGGCATAGACAAGGGAGGCGAGGACGCGGTTACCCGACATCAACGCGACGGTGGTATGCAGCTGAGCGTCCATCGCGGGAATGGTGGGGTCGTCGTGGGACGTCGTCGAGAGCTGCGCGACGATCCGCTCTAGCACTCGTACGTCGGACTCCGTCCGATTCTGGGCGGCAAGACGTGCGGCAGGAACCTCGAGCATGTAACGTACGTCGCTGGCTTCGGTCTCCTGAATGGTGCCGAGCTGCAACAGGTTCTGCATTCCCTCTTGAACCACGCGCCCCAGAGACCAATGATCGACGTTACGTACGAAGCTGCCGCCTCCTGCCCCAGGAGTCTTCTCGATCAGTCCCTTCGTGGCGAGCGACCGCAGCGCCTCGCGCACGGTTGTCCTAGACACCGAGAACTCGGCCGCGAGCACGGTCTCGCTCGGCAGCCGAGACCCTACTTCGAGCTGACCGGACAGGATCGCTCCCTTGAGCTGCTCTTCCACCTGCTCGCGCGGCCGCAGAACGGGTATCGGAGCGAATGAGGCGTCGAGTGCCTCGTGTTCATCGATCGCTGTATTGGGCATGTATGACCTTCAAGTGCAGAGGGTTGCCGCTTTGGAGTCACCCGGACGGCACGGCCGGTCGAGAGACGGCGAGTACATCTAACTTTACTCTTCTATCTGACCGACAGTACCGTGGACTCTGTCAACGGCCGGAATGGAATCGTCGAAAACTCCGCAGATTCAATGAATCCGGGCTGAAAGTCCGCATTTTGCCGTCTGTCAGACAGTCTGGTCACCGGCGCCACCATGACGATCCACCGCAATCAAGTCTCCTGGACAGTGCGACCGGCCCAGGAAAGCCTCGCCGGCTGCCCGGCTCGCGGGCCAGTCGGCTCACTGTTAACTGTCGGTTTCGACATGGGCGCGAACGAACCGCTCGTCGGACGAAAGCCAGCCCCGGCTGCGGGCGTAGTCGATCATAATTTTGAAATCATCTGACCAGCTGGCGGTAACTCGACCTGAGGCCGCACGCTGCACCATCTCGACGTTGATGAGCGCCTCCGCTCCGTCGGTCATTCCCCAGCCCCATGCGCGCAAGACCTGGTCAAGATCATCGGACAGCGCGCCGACTGAAACGCTGAACTTCCCTGTATCTTCCGGCTTCTCCAAGGACACGCCGCCGCCCGCAACGCGAATGTACATGACAGCCTTTCTGATACGTCCGGCCGCTCCCCTTAACCGGCCGCCCGCGATCGCCGGGGACAGGTCAGAGCTCGAAGCCGCCGAACTGGCTACGATAGAACACAAGCGGCTCGCCGTTCCCTGATTCAAGGCCGACGACGTGACCGACAACAAAGTAGTGATCGCCGATCTCGTGTATCGGACCGATCCGGCAGTCGATCCACGCGAGGGCGCCGTCTATCACGGGAGAGCCCGTGACCCGAGCCGCTGACCATCCGACCCCGGCGAACTTATCCCCGCCCGAGACAGAAAAGGTACGACACAGTGCCTCTTGCTCACGAGTGAGGATGCTCACAGCGAAGCTCGCGGTCTCTCGCAGCCGCGGCCACGTCGTCGATCTGCGTGACGGGCTGATGGCGATCATCGGCGGGTCGAGTGAGAGCGAAAAGAACGACTGACAGGACATCCCCACGGGACCCTGGTCTGTCATCCCGGCAAGCACGACAACCCCGCTCGCGAAGTGGCCGAGGACGCCACGGAGGACAGCGGAGTCGCCCGCCAGGCCGCCAGAGGGCGCGACGTGGCGCGACGCAGGAACAACGTCCTGCCGGGCACCGGGGAGCGCGTCTCTTGGCACTGGGGCCTCCAGGCTTCGGTTACGATACACCGCAGTGACTGCGGGACCTAGCTACTGTCGGACGTTACATATAGCATCATCGCCTGTCGAATCGCACAACGCAAGCGGTGTTGAGGTTAGGTGGTCACTCGGTTACCCTTGACTCCTAGACGTTGAATGGTTAACGTCGGACAAAAGCACCCATCTTGCCGAGCACAGGCCCACGTGGGGGAGTCAGTTGGAGATACCTGCCGACAACTATGCGGAGCTGCGCGCGGCCATACGGCAGGTTTGCCGTCGCTTCGACGACGCCTACTGGCGTGAGCACGACGAATCGCACGAGTTTCCGTGGGACTTCTACAATGCGATGGCGTCCGCGGGCTGGGTCGGTATCGCGATCCCCGAAGAGTACGGCGGTGGTGGCGGCGGCATCATCGAGGCTTCGGTCCTCATGGAGGAGATCGCTGCCTCCGGTGCCGGCATGAACGGCTGCAGTGCCTTGCATTTGTCGGTTTTCGGCATGAGCCCGGTCCTTACCCACGGATCGGAGGAGATGCGGAAGCGCTACCTGCCGCGGGTCGCCTCGGGCGAGCTGCACGTCGCCTTCGGCGTTACCGAGCCCGATGCCGGCACCGACACCGCTCGCATCACGACCCGCGCCGTGCGCGACGGCGACCGCTACATCGTCCACGGGCGCAAGGTCTGGACGAGCAAGGCGCCGTACTGCGAAAAGGTTCTGCTGCTCGTGCGGACTCATGAACCGGAGCCCGGCGACAGACCGACGGACGGCATGACGTTGTTGCTGGCTGACCTGCAGGTACCTGAGCACGTCGAGATGCGCCCTATACCGAAGACGGGACGCAACGCGGTCGTGTCCTGCGAGGTTCGCTACGACGGTCTCCCCGTCGATGTGCAGGATCGCGTTGGCGATGAGGGCAAGGGCTTCCGCTACCTGCTCGACGGTCTGAATCCCGAACGAATCCTCGTGGCATCTGAGGCGCTCGGGCTCGGCAAAGTGGCTCTGCGGCGCGCGGTGCAATACGCCAACGAACGCGTCGTATTCGGGCGGCCGATTGGGAAGAACCAGGGCCTGTCGTTCCCGCTCGCCGAAGCGTACGCCCGTTTGCACGCGGCCGAACTCACAATCCGGGAGGCAGCGTGGCGATACGACCACGGTTTGCCGTGCGGGGAGCAGGCGAACATATCGAAGTGGCTCGCCGCGGAGGCTGGTTTCTTCGCCGCTGATCATGCCATGCAGACGCACGGTGGCTTCGGCTACGCCAAGGAGTATGACGTCGAGCGTTACTGGAGAGAGGTGCGGCTCATGGGCATCGCACCGATTTCTCAGGAAATGGTCTTGAACTATCTCGCTGAGCACGTGCTGGGCCTCCCCCGGTCGTACTGAGATATAGACTGCAGCTAAATAAAATTGAGCCTGGATGATTCCGAGGTAACGAGATGGCCAGCCTAGGGGTGCCGAGACCGACGCCAAACGGACATTCATCGAACGCCGACGGCGGTTCGGCCGTGGCCCGCCCACTCGACGGGATTCGCGTCGTTGAAGTGGGCAGTTACGTCTCTGGTCCGTGGGTCGGATTGATGTTGGCGGAGCTGGGCGCTGACGTGGTCAAGGTGGAGCCGCCACGCGGTGACCCCATGCGCACCTTTGGTCTGCGGCACAATGGTCTTAGCGCACTCTGGGTGAATTGCAACCACGACAAGCAGAGCGTGGTCATCGATCTGAAGTCGGCCGAGGGGCATCAGCAAATGCTCGATCTCGTCGCCAGCACCGATATCTTGATCCAGAACTGGCGGCCGGGTGTCGCGGAGTCGCTGAACCTGCATAGCGAGCTGCTCCAGGAACGCCATCCGCGGCTGATCCAGCTGATCATCACCGGGTTCGGGGGCACCGGTCCGCGCTCGCGTACGCCTGTCTTCGACCTCTTGCTGCAGGCCACGAGCGGCCTAGCGGCAATGGAGGCGACCGACACGCACCCCACGGCTGTCCGGTCGCTCGTCGCCGATAAGGCAACGGCGACCTTCGGAGTGCAGGCTGTCCTGGCTGCGCTCATCGCGCGTGAACGCACCGGGAACGGTGCTCGTGCCGAGCTCGCCATGCTCGACGTCATGGCCTACTTCGACTTCCCCGACCTCGGGCAGGACCGGACTTTCCTGGCGCCGGAAGTGCGGCACGAGCTCCGCCGGGGCCGCCCCGCCATCCTGCGCACCGCCGACGGCTACCTGGCCATCTCGCCCGTGAGCGGGCGGCAGATCGGTAATACGGTGGCCGCTGTCGGCCACCCGGAGTGGAAGGACGACCTGAAGCAGCTCCTCGACCCGACCGACCTGATGGACGAGGTTTACAACCGGGTGGAGCAGGTCACACGCACAGGCCCCACGGCGCACTGGATCCGGTTGTTCGAGGAGTTCGACGTGCCGGCTGCCGCCGTGCTCACGCCCGACGAGCATTTCGCCGACCCGCAGGTACAGCATAACCAGCTGTATACGACTACGGACTCGCCTGCCGGGCCCGTCCGGCGGGTGCGTTACCCGGCGCTCTTCGATGGCCAGGTACTCGCGCCGCGTCGCCCCGCCCCCGCGCTCGGTCAGGACACAGAAGCCGTGCTTGGCGGCACACTGGAGACCGCCCCTGGCATCTGATTCGCCCCGCCTCGCTGGACTTCAAGGCTGTCGCGGTCCAAGGAAACGGGAGCCGCCGCGCTTCGAGCGCGGCGGCTCCCGTTTTGGTCCCTCCGGCTGCCGGGTAAAGGCGTGCTCACGCCTTCGGCGCCGAGAAGTCAGCGGTAACCTTTTCGATCCGCGGCAGCAATTCTTCGCCGACAAGCTTGATGCTGTTCATCGTCTGCTCTTGGGTGAGCCCGCCGAACTGCTGCAGGCACAGCAGGCGATCCACGCCAGCTTCCGCGAATTTCCGCATCTTTTCGAAGCAGGTATCGGGATCACCGATGATCACCGAGTCGATCGGTTCGAGTACCTCGTAGACTTCTTCAGGATCGAGCTCCATGCCGAGGTACTGGCGGTTGAGCATGCGGATTACCGGTACGGGATCATCGGGATCCACGTCACCCTCAATAAAACCGACCGCTTGGTTACGGAAGCTCTGGTCTGTCTCGGGCTGGCTGCCGTGGATCGCTCGGACCATCTCCATCAAGCCGGGGCGCGGGACGCGGAATATGACCGGCGCGCTGTTGACGTACCATAGCGCGGCTTCACCCGCCAGGCTCGCGATTGCTTCTTCTTTCGTCGGTGCGCAATGGACGTAGGTGAAGCATCCGAACTGGTTGTTGATAAGCGCCCCGGCCGGGTCGGTACAGTTGTCTACCGCGCCGCGGAACACGTCGACGAGCCCCTTGATGGTGGCGATAGGCCACAGCATCGTGGTGGCAATACCGCCCACGCCGTGCTCGCCGGCCATTTTGAACGCGTCGGGGCTCGTACCGGTGAGCCACATCGCCGGGTGCGGCTGCTGGATCGGCTTCGGTATAACGTTGATCTCGGGGATCTTTATCAGCTCGCTGTTCCAGCTGAAAGATGTCTCGTTCCACATCCGCGGCAGCATCCGCATGAGCTCGGACGTTTGCGGCCGGGTAATTCCTCCGTCGACGGAGAAGTTCTCCCACTCGCTGCCCGATGATCGCGCCAGGCCCAGTTCGAGCCGGCCATTGCTGATGAGGTCGAGGAATGCCGCTCGCTCGGCCACCTTGAGCGGATGGTTGATGCCGAAGGGCGACAGGACACCCGCGTGCCCGATGCGGATCCGTTCGGTGTTCTGAGCGATGAACGAGAGAATCAGCTCGGGCGATGAGCTCATGCTGAACTCCTGCGCACCGTGGTGCTCGACCTCCCACCAGCAGTGGTAGCCAAGCGCGTCGGCGAGCTTGGCCTGTTCCAGAGTGTCCAGCAGCAGTTGCCGCTCCGCCTCGCGTGTCCACTTGGGCGCGGCCCGCTGAATCTCACAGAAAATGTCGAGTATCACGCTTGCTTACTCCTGTCGATGGGCTTCTGACGTGTCGCGCGTAAGCGCCGCGGGTTCATGACATGCCTGCCGTGGGCTGGCCCAACGCCATGGGCGGGCTGTTGGCGGCGACCGCTCCCTTGGCATTGGTCGGGTTGAAGCAGAAGACGAACTCATACACCCGGTCGCGGGCCAGCGGGTCGGAGGGCACCGCCTCGCCGATGCGGATGCCGTACTTGGTGAACAGCTCCTGGTGGCAGCAGCACGGATTGCCGCCATCGACGGCGGGGTCGATGATGCCGAAGCACCAGACATCGATTCCGACGATGGCCGGCCGACGTGCGGCCAGGTACCGCGCTTCCCGCAGGAAGGGACCGGGCGGTAGGTCGTTGCTGTAGCGCCGAGGGTCCGCCGTGATGAGCTGACGCCAACCCGTTCGCAGCAGCACCACGTCGCCCGGGTCGATCTCGCCTTGGAAGCCCTCCCAGTCGAGAGTGGCTTCGATATCTTCGACGGTGATGCGATAGTTGCTGCGAATGATCGGCTCAGCGGCACCCTCGAGCCGGAACAGGTCTGCTTCGGCCCCATGCGCCGCCTTGTAACCCACGACGTCGACCAGAACGCCCCGGGTCACGATCGGGCCCACGTTCTCGATGCCGAGCCTCGTCGTGCCCCACGTCCGGGCGATCTCCGGACCGGTGAACCCGTTGTAATACATAGGGCCGACGCCGACGTGGGTAAGACCATTGATCTTGGTACCCATGTTGTAGGTGAGGGCTACCCGCTCCTCATGCGTGCTGATGTGGTTGTTCCCGATCGCCTCAGGCTCCGGGCACAGTCCCTGGAAGTCCGCGGGCGGCTTGTATCCAGTGATCCGCAGCACCTGCTTATATTCGCGGTCATTGAAGGCAGGGAAGCCGTTGAAAAGCGTCTCGCTAAGGTTGTAGGTCTTGACCGGTCGGGTGAGGTCCAACATCGCGAGCGCACGAGCGGTCTTCTCCGGGGTGACCTCGTTGAAGGTGCCCTTCTCGTCATCCGGGCCGTAGGGTCCGGGCACCCACGCACCCTTCTCGACCGCGCCCACATCAAACATGACATCGTCGAACTCTTGACCGTTCGAGATCATCCCCGCAACAGTCCTTCCTTAGACCGGCAATCGCACCGCCTCATCGTGTCAGAAATGTCGGTCATTCGTCAATGGACTGCAGGACCGAGCTCTGGCTGGACATCGTCCGGTCTCGAACCGACACCGTCCGGTCTCGAACCGACACCAGCCGGTCTCGGACCGACATCTGCCGGCCGGGGGCGCCCGAAGGGCGGTCTACGACGATCCGCGTGATGCGTTCCCTGTGCCACGTCGCGTCGCCGTATTGGTACTCTTCGCGTTTGGCCCGTTTGAAGAAGATGTGGACGTCGGACTCCCAGGTGAACCCGATGCCGCCGTGGAACTGAATCATCCCGGCCACGACTTCACGCGCTGCGTCAGAAGCCTTGGCCTTGGCGATCGAGGCAGCCAGGGGCGCGTCGGGAAAATCCTCGTCTAGCGCGTACGCGGCGTACAGCGTGGCATGCTCGGCCATCGTCACCATCACATGCAGGTCGGCCAGTGCGTGCTTGACGGCTTGAAATGAACCGACAGGCCGGCCGAACTGGACGCGCTCGATGTCATAGGCGACGGTGCGTGACAGTCCTTCCCGGGCCAACCCGGCCAGGTCGTTCGCGTACAAGACGGCGGCGCGATCGAGGATGCCGGCGAAGACTGAGCGATTCGAAGCCGGCAACAGCTCACCCACCGCCCCGTCGAATATGACGGTGGCAAGCCGCGTCGTGCGATCGATACTCTCAAGCGGTTCGACGACGACGCCGGGCTGGCGCGGGTCCACGAGATACAGCCTGATGTCATGCCCGTCGAGGGCCGCCACCACCAGAGCATCAGCGACTTGCGCGTATTCGACATGGGTCGCTGAGCCGTACAGACTTCCCGCGACGGTCGCGGGCCCGACGCCGGAACCGTCCCAGGCCGTGCTATCGCGCCGGAAAGCCAGGCTGAGCCTGACTTCTCCGGCCGCGACGCGCGGCAACCACCGGCGGTGCTGCTCGGCGGAACCGGCGATACGGACAGCCTCCGCGGCCACGAGCGTCGGCAGGTACGGACCGGGGGCCGCACCCGCGCCCAGGGCCCGTACGACGACGGCCGCCTCGAGAAGGCCGAGTCCGAGTCCGTCCTGCTCTTCGGGGATGAGGATGCCCAGCCAGCCGTGCTCCGCGGCAAGCTGCCACAGCGCCAGGGGATCCCCGTCGCCGTGGTCGTAGTCCTGCCGGACGGCGGCGAGGGGGAACCTGCGGGCGAGGATGGACCGGACCGCGTCCTGCAGTGAACGCTGCTCCTCGGTCAGGCCGAAATACACCATGACGACCTCACCGTGGCAGGTTCAGCAGGCGTTCGGCGATGATGTTGCGCTGTACCTGCGAAGACCCTCCGTAGAGGGTCTCCGCGCGGGACCAGAGGTAGCGCTGCTGAGCGAAGCTGATGCCGAGTGCGGTCGCCGGGTCGCCGACCATGGACCCGAGTCCGGACAGATCCGCGAACAGCTCGCCCATGTCCTGATGAGTTTCGCTCCACTGCAGCTTGGTCACCGATGACTCCGCCCCGAGCACGTCCCCTCGCTCCACCTTCGTCAAGACGTGCAGGGCGTGCAGGTACAGCAGCTCGAGATCGATGACGAGCTGTCCGATGCGTTGCCGGAAAAGCCGATCGGAAGCGGCTAGCGCGCCGTCACGATATGTGGTTCGCGCCATGGACACGAGGTCGTCGAGTTCCGGCCGGAACTCCGCGTATTTCTCCACGGCCGACGAGCGCTCGAACGAAAGCAGCAGCATCGCCGCGTTCCATCCGTCACCAACCTCACCCAGTACGCTGGCCTTCGGCACCCGTACGTCCGTGAAGAAGACCTCGCAGAAATCGAGGCTGCCGCTCAGCTGCCTGATGGGCCGCACCTCGATCCCGTCGAGCGACATGTCGAAGAGCAGCATGGTCAGCCCTCGATGCGGCTTCTCGGCCGACGACGACGTCCGTGCGAGGCAGAACATGCGGTCAGCGCGATGCCCGTAGGACGTCCACACCTTCTGGCCGTTGAGAACCCAGTAATCGCCGTCATCGGTGGCACGCGTTCGAAGCGCCGCGAGATCGCTTCCCGCGTCCGGTTCGGAGAACCCCTGGCACCAGATGATCTCGTTATGCAAGGTCGCTTTGATAATCCGGCGCTTTTGCTCCTCCGTGCCGATCGCCATGACGGTGGGAGCGAGGAAGACGACCCCAGGGCGGTTGACAGAAGCCGGAGCGCGCACCCGGCCCATCTCCTCGTCATGGATCGCCTTCTGGGTGGGTGTACCCCCGCGTCCCCCGTACTCGGTCGGCCAATCGACGCCCGACCAGCCGGCCTCGGCCTTCGATGCCTCCCACTCGCGCCGCAGCCGGAAAGACTCGGCCTCCGGCACGCGTGCCCAGAATCCCGGGGGGCGCCACTCGAGCGGGACGTGGTCTTCAAGCCAGTCGCGCAACCCGGCCCGGAACTCTGCGTCACCCTCGCTGTCGCGCAGGTCCAACTTCAGCCTCCGCCCTTCCGAGCTCTGTGACAACGACAACAACAACCTAGCAACGCGAAAGGGCAAATGCTAGACGATTGACAGGCCGGCGCCGTCGTGCGATCCTCCCGACAAGCACGAACTGACTACTGCGACTGAGGACGGACCGTGTTCTACGAGGCGATAGGCACGCTGATCGCGAACTCCGCGGATGCCCTCACCGAACGGCATGGCGATGGGCGCGTGAAGGACGTACGGGACGAGCGCGAGTTCCGCCAGATCACGCTGTTGCTTCGGCGTCTCGCGGCGATCTGGCCAGACCTCTTCCGCAGCCTGGAGGATGAGCTCACCGTCCTCGACGAGACGCTGACGGCAGCGGTCGCAGCCTATCCCGGCCTGCGCGCCCTGCTACCAGGAACGGGAACCCCGCGCAGCTCCGATCCGCTGACCCACTACCGCGAAGTGCTGGCCGACCTCGATGCCGTCGTCATCGAGCTGCACGCACGGCACGAAGATCCCGCGGCGGCCGGGGCGGCCAGGACAGTTCGCCGCGGCCTCGCGGCGGCCGCCGAGGTGCAGGGCCACCTTGTCGACCGCGCCCTCGGCGTGCAGAGCGTGAGCCGACGGTCCGTACGACGAGGCCAGCCCGCATGAACCTCGACTGCGTGCTCGTAGACCGGCGGGGGCCCGCGCTCGTGGTGACTATCAACCGGCCCGGCGCGATGAACGCGATCAACGGTGATGTGGCGACGGCGATCGGTGACGCGCTCGAGTGCGCGCAGGCGGATACGACAGTGCGGGCGGTGGTCTTGACCGGGGCTGGAGACCGGGCATTTTGCGCGGGTGCCGATCTGAAGGCTCTCGCGCGCGGCGAGCCAACCGCTCATCGGGAGCACCCCGAGTGGGGCTTCGCGGGCTACGTGCGGCACTTTGTCAGCCTCCCCACGATCGCGGCGGTGAACGGCTACGCCCTCGGCGGTGGCACCGAGTTGTGCCTGGCCAGCGACCTCGTGGTCGCAGCGGAGACCGCACAATTCGGACTGCCCGAGGTACGGCGCGGCATCATCGCCGCGGCGGGAGGCGCGTTCCGCTTGCCCCGTGCGATACCGCGGAAGATAGCGATGGAAATGATTTTCACCGGCCGGGCGATCGATGCCGGGCAGGCCCATGCGTGGGGACTGGTCAACCGGGTTACCTCCCAGGAGTCGGTTCTTACCGAGGCTCTGTCGCTGGCCGCGGAAATCGCCGCGAACGCACCCTTGGCCGTGCGGGCGAGCAAGCGCATCGCTTACGGCGCGGTCGCGGGGGACGCGGCGGGCGAAACCGCTCTGTGGGGAATCAACGCCGGCGAGTGGGCGGTCGTCAGGAAGAGCAAGGACGCACAGGAAGGCACGCGAGCCTTCGCCGACAAACGCCTGCCCGTGTGGCTGGGCCAGTAGGGCAAGCGGATACTAGCCCGTCTCGGCTGAATTAGGCTATTGTCGAGCAATACCGGCGACGCGGCGGTCGGCCTCTGGGAAACGAAGGGAAGGGTCCTTCGATGCGGATCGAAATCGACGAGGACAAGTGCACCATGGCGGGCCAATGCGTGCTGGCCGCACCGAACGTCTTTGACCAGCGAGATGACGGGGTGGTGGCGGTGCTCGACGCCGAGCCGCCGGAAAGCGAGCGAACGGCCGTCGAGGATGCCATCATCCGCTGCCCCGCCGTGGCGATCTGGCTGGCCGCTGAATGAGCGGACTGAGGCGCATCGCGATCGTGGGCGCCTCGGTCGGCGGGTTGACCACCGCGGAATCCCTGCGCCGCCGCGGATTCGACGGAGTGATTTCGCTCATCGGAGAAGAAGTCCATCCGCCTTATGACCGGCCTCCCTTGTCCAAGCAGGTGCTCAGCGGGAAGTGGACTCCTGACCGCGCGAGCCTACGGCGTGCGGCCGACATCGCCGCCCTCGAACTCGATCTGCGAACCGGGACGAGAGCCACCGGCCTTCGTCCCGGGCTGCGCCAGGTCGAGCTTGACGGCGGCCAGGCGGTCGAATGCGACGCCGCCGTCATCGCGACCGGCCTGCGCCCGCGGCAGCTGCCGATGTTGCGGGGGCTCGTGGGCGTTCACGTCGTTCGGACGATCGACGACACGCTCGCGCTCCGTGCCGCGGTGCTCGAGGCCGAGCGCCTCATCGTGGTAGGCGCTGGTTTCCTCGGCACCGAGATCGCGGCAACGATCAGGGAAATGGGCCCGCGGGTGACGCTCGTGGACCTCGTGCCGGAACCGGTGACCTTGCAGCTCGGTCATGAGATGGGGCGGCTGGTCGCGCAGCTGCATCGAGACCATGGCGTCGACGTGCGGATGGGTGTCGGGGTTGCCGAGCCGATCGTTGACATTAACCGCATCCGGGGCCTCGTGCTGACCGACGGCTCCCGGGTGCCTGCCGATCTGGTCGTGACGGCCGTCGGTTCCGTGCCGGCGACGCAGTGGTTGCGTGGCGCCGGGCTTGACCTCACCGACGGGCTGGTCTGCGACGCGATGTGCCGGGCGTCGCCGGGCGTTTACGCCGTGGGTGACGTCGCCCGCTGGCTACACGCGAATGTCGGCGGGCACATCAGGATCGAGCAGCGGACGAACGCCGCCGAGCAGGCACAGGCGGTCGCGCGCAACCTCCTCGCCGGAAGCGGCGCCCGGCCGTACGCGCCGCTGAATTTCGCCTGGACCGACCAGTACGACGTGAAGATCCAGATGTACGGTCACCGCCGGGCCGATGCGACATTCGCGCTGATCGAAGGAAGCCCCCGTGACGGGCGGTTCGTGGGCGCTTACCTGGATGGCGGTCAGGTTACCGCGGTGGTGGGCTGGAACAGCCCGAAGAGCCTCCTCCGGCACCGGGAACTCGTTCGGGCCGCGGCCGCGGCCTAGTCCGCGGCCGCGGGATCAGCTGGTGTCGCGACGGTCTCAAGTGAGGGGCGCAGGGACACTCCCGCCCGGCGCGTGACCAGCAACAGCATCGACAGGCCGGTGAGCGCGAGCACCGCGCTCGCGCCGAACGCCGCCCGGTAACCGGCGATAACGGTCGCAGCGCCCAGGATGAATCCGCTGACGCCCTGCGACAGGTCCATGAAGGCCGTGTAGGTTCCCACGACGCTGGCGCGCTCATAGTCGGGTGCGCCGTGCAAGGCGAGACCCATGAGCGCGGGGAACTGCAGGGCGATGCCGCTAGCGAAAACGGCGGTGCCGACGTAGATCGCGGGCTCCGCGGGCACCAGCGCCACGACGCACAGGCCGGTGACGATCGCCGTCGTCGCGGCTCGCGCGACTGTCATCGGCGACAGCAGGTGGATCCGGCCGAACAGTCGCACAAGCACGATGACCCCGCTGTAGGTCAAGAAGACGTACTGAACGCCGCTCATGTGCAGATGCCTGGCGTAGAGCGCCATGTAGGCGGAAAAGGCGACGACGCCCGCGGTCCCGAACGCGAGCACACCGCCAGGGAGAACCGCCCTACGGCTGACCCATGGCAACCGCTGGCCCGGTCTGGCGTCGATGGTTGGGCTCGGCAGTCGGGTGGCGAGCAGCGCGGCGAGGGCAGCGGTCAAACCGGCACAGGCGAACGCCCAGGACTGGCCCGCCTGGTGGATGATCGCGACCGCGATACTTGGCCCAAGGCCAGTACCGAGATAGACGGAAACCGAGTAGTAGCTGACAGCCTGGGTTCGCCGGCTAGCCGACACGAGGTCGGTCACCAGGGTCGCCGAACCTGTGTAGAACATCGCCTCGCCGACCCCGTTAAGCAAACGGACGCCGACCAGGCCCCAGACGGTGGGCACCTGCCCGTACAGCGTGAAGCAGACAGCGTCGAGCCCGGCGCCACCCAGCACCAGCCAACGACGGCTGACCCGGGCGCCCATTCGTCCTACGAACGGCCGGGCAAGTACCGCCGAGGCGAACATCGATCCGACCACGGCTCCCACGGCCAGGTTGCCGCCACCGAGGGCCGTGACGCGATACGGCAGCGTGAGGGTCGTCATCCCCATCGCCAGGTACGTCAAGGCGCCCGTGACGACAACTGCAGCCAAGCCAGGAGTCAGGACCCGCCCTGTGCCGCTGTGGCCACCCATGCCGCCGCTCAAGCTACAAGCGGACGTTTGCAGGAGGGTGCCGTCACATCCTCATTGTCGCACGGAGCGCTCGCTAAAGACAGCGAGTCGTCAGAATGTCCGACAAATTGCGAAGGCAGTGTCGCAAGCTCGCCCGCGGACATCCAACGGACGCCAGGCACAGCTCAGTCACGCGGTTTGTGCTTCTTCTGCTTGTCCAGGTTGCCATGCCAGTCGTACTGGCCCCAGCCCGTCTCGCCGTCTTGGGTACGCCACTGGACAACCGCCAGAACCGTGGCGGCGCCCATGTGCTGGAAACCGCGCGGCTGCCCGGTGAACAAGTGCGTACGGCCCCGTTCGTCCTCGAGCTCGTATTCCAGATGCGTTGTCGTCCAGTAGTCGTCGTACACATAACGGCCTTCGCCCGCCTTGAGGCGCAACGGCTCACCGTGGTCGATCAGGTATCCGTTGTGCACGACTCCTCGCGTGATGTCATCCCAGGAGTTGGTGGTGACGACAAAGAACGCATAGTCCTCACCGAACGCGCCGTAGTCGAAGTTCGAGGACACGGCGGCCGCGTAGCCGACGCCGCTTGGGCCCTCGGGCCTGGGACTCCAGGAATGGTCGCGCCATGACGGCCAGTTCACCTCGTGCTGCACGCCGTTCACGCGCACTACCCCTGTCACCATCATCATCTGGTCGAGGTGGCCATGGCGGATCGTGCTCAGCCCGGCGTCCTTCGTGCCCGTCTCCGCGATGTGCAGCGGCGGGCACAGACCTCGCAGATGGAGGTCGAAAACGGTGTCGTTGGCGCCGTCGTATCGCACCTCCCATTCCCGCAGGGGCACCGTCATCCGCGACGAGAGACCGTTGGCGAGGCTGAAGTCGTTCAGTTGGTGCGGCGGCATGGGGATGTGGTTCCGTGAGTCCTCGTAGTCGATGTCCTTCGGACCCGCGTGGGGATTGTCGCTGCTCCAGGCGAACACGTGGGAGGCCACTACGTCGAGATTGGTACGAAAACCGGTCCAGATGTGGCCGCCCAGGTGGGCCTCGGGAACCGTGAAGGTGAAACAGTTGGTCTCCAGCCATCGGTAGTCGCGGTACCGAGGCTCGTGGAAGCGCATGTCACGCTCGGCGATCATCGAGCCAAGCTTGGCGGGTCTGGCGGTGGAGGTCACATAGGAAGCATACACCGCAGAAGTTCGACAATTTCGTGCGGGACTCCCGTATGAGGGGCTATCTCGCTATACTGCGTTCATGAACGAGATCGAGGCAACCTGTCCAGAATGTGTCGGCAGCGGCGAGGACGGCGGCGTCACCTGTCCCCACTGCAAGGGCAGCGGCCATGACACGGAGATCTGCTCCTGCGCCGACTGCACCAGGGCGCGCGCGGCCGTCGGTTAGATCCGGGCCTATTGCCTTCGATTCACGGACGGTCGCGGGCCCTGAGCGCTCGGTAGATCTCGCCGTGTTCTGCGACAAGACTGGCGTCCAGGCCAAGAACACCTGGTTGACGCGTTGAGCTTCCTCATGTCGAGCCGCGGGTCCATGGCGTCGGCCTCGGCTTTCCGCTCCCGGTCTCCCAAGGTCGGACATTTTGATCCGAAGTTGACCTAGTTATTGCCATCGGGAAGCGTTCCTCGTTATTGTCGAACGAATGCCCTAGACATGAGACCCGAAAGGGCGACCGATGGCTGCGAGCGCCCAGACACCAGTGTTGGAGAAAAGCGCCAGCCACAGGTACGCTCTGACGCTTGCGGTGCTCGCGGTAGCCACGACGTCGTACGGGATGCTGCAGTCGCTGATCCTGCCCGCGTTGCCAACGCTGGAACGATCGCTCGGCACCTCACCGGTGACCGGAGGATGGATCCTCACCGCCTACTTGACTAGCGCCACCGTCGTCACGCCTGTCGCGGGCCGACTCGGCGACATGTACGGCAAGAAGCGCCTCCTCATAGCCGTTCTCATTCTGCTGTGCATCGGCTGCCTGCTGTCCGCGCTGGCGAAATCGCTGGCTCTGATGCTTGTCGGCCGGGTACTTCAGGGCGCCGTCGGCGGCCTATTCCCGCTCTCATTCGGCATCATCCGAGACGAGTTCCCCGAAGACAAAGTTGAGGGCGGGATCGGGCTTATCGCCGCCATTGTCGGACTCGGCGGCGGTGTCGGAATCGTGCTGTCGGGACCAATCGTCGAGAACCTTTCCCCGCAGTGGCTATTCTTGGTTCCCCTGGCGCTCGGAGCCGCTGCGGCGGTCGCGACCTGGCTATGCATCCAGGAGTCACCTGAACGCTCACCTGGCCGGGTTGACTACTACACGACGGCCTTGCTGTCGGGCTGGCTGACCGCCCTGCTGCTCGCCATCACGAACGGGCCCACCTGGGGCTGGCTCAACTGGAGGCTTTTCGGCCTGCTGGCCGTCGCAATAATCGGCGTAGTCCTATGGGTCAGGAGGGAGCTGCGCGCGGAGCATCCGTTGATCGACATCCGGACGCTGATGATGCGGCCGGTGTGGCTCACGAATGTCGCTTCACTGTGCCTTGGCTTCGGCATGCTCTCGGCGTACATCCTCGTGCCCGACTTCGTTCAAACGCCGCCGGCCGCCGGGTACGGGTTCGGTTCGTCGGTGACCCAGGCAGGTATCTTCCTCGTCCCCGCGAACGTCTTGATGCTGACCATCGGCCTGGGCACGGGGGCGATTTCCCGCCGCATAGGAGCCAAGAAAATGCTGGCCATTGGAGCCCTGCTCTCGGCAGTGGCATTCGCTGGCCTGGCGCTGGCACACGGCCAGCCACTCGACTTCTATCTGGACGCGCCAATTCTTGGAGCCGGAATCGGCTTCTCCTATGCCGCGATGTCCAACGTTATAGTTGCCGCGGTACCGCAATCGCAGACCGGCGCGGCAACCGGTGTCAACATCAATGCCCGTACTCTTGGATCGGCGCTCGGCAGCTCGGTGGTTGTGACGATCCTCGAAAGCAATCTTTCTCCTGGCGCCTTCCCACCGGGAGGGCGGTATGTCACCGCATTCCTCGTTTGCCTCATCATGCTGCTGGTCGCGTTCGTCGTCGTCCTGGCCATACCCGTGCCACATCGGCAACGCCTGCGCCCGCGGGTGCGCCCGGGATCGGCGATGTCCCGCTAGAGATGTCCCGCTAGAGATGTCCCGCTAGAGATGTCCCGCTAGATGAGACGACCCGCACCCGCCCAGTACTGGTCACGTATTTCTCGTTTGAGAATTTTCCCGCTGCTGGTATGCGGCAGAGCGTCGGCGAAGTCGATGCCGCGAGGCACTTTGTGCGAGGCGAGGTGCTGACGGCAGTACGCGATGATTTCGTCCGCTTCAAGCGACGCGCCAGCGCCCTGCACGACGACGGCGTGCACACGTTCTCCCCACATGTCGTCGGGAACGCCGAATACGGCACATTCGAGTACCTCCGGATAGCTGTCGATCACGGCCTCGACCTCGGCCGGATAGACGTTGACACCGCCGGTCACGACCATGTCCTTCTGCCGGTCGCAGATGTAGAAAAACCCGTCCTCGTCGAAGTACCCGATATCACCCACGCTGCGGTAGTCACCACTAACCGCGGAAGCTGTCGCCGCCGGATCGCCGTCATAGCCGAGAAAGCCGGTAGCGAAATCGCTCTTGACCCAGACCACCCCCCGCTCGTGCGGTCGCGTGACGCGACCGCACGCCTCGTCCAGCAGGATGATCTCGACACCCGAGATCGGGCGGCCGCATGACTCGGGCTTTGCCCAGTGCTCCTGGGGTTCCATCACGGTGTTCGACCCGAGTTCGGTCGAACCGTAGACCTCCCAGAGGGAATTTCCAGGGAAGGTGTCGCGGTAGGCGACCTTGAGTGCGTACGACCATTTCGCCGCGCCGGCGAACACCGTTCTAATGCTGGAGATGTCGTATCGCCGCTTGATTTCGTCGGGCAGGCCGCAGATTTGCCGGGCGTTGGTCGGCGCGAAGTAGGCGACCGTAACCTTGTGGTTTTCGACCAACCGCAACCAGTCCGCGGGATCGAACTTCCGCTGCAAGATCACGGTATCGCCGCGAGTGAGCGCGATCGAGTAGTAGCCGCCCGCGGCGCCGGACAAAATGGAACCGGACGTGATAAAGACGTGCTCGTCTTCCCCCCAGAGCCGCGTGAGGTGGGCTGTCTCTGTTGATGGGCCCGCCTTCGAGTCGCGCATGACGCGCTTGGGCTTACCGGTTGTGCCCGAGGTAAACCCCGCCATCACCGGTCCGTCACCGCTCCTTTCCATCGGAGGCGGAGGCTGGGTTCCGTCGGCTCCGCACAGGAACTCGTCCAGGGTCATCTGCCCCGGCCTCGCCGCACCGCCGAACACGACAAGCGAGCGAACGCCCGAATCCTGCATGATCTCGCCGAACAACGGGGCCGACTCGGCCTCTACGAACAGCAGACGCGCCTCGGCGAAGTCCAGCAGATCGACGGCATCCGTGCGCTGCATGCGATGATTGAGGGCAACTATTCCGCACCCTGCCTTTGCCGCTCCCTGGATAAGGGCGACGAGTTCGATGGAGTTACGGCCCATCACACCGACTCGCTTATGGGGCAGCGATCCGCCACGGCGCAGCGCGTTCGCGATACGGTTCGACAATTCGTCCAGTTCGCGATAGGTCATCACACGTACGTAGCCATCGCGCTCGTCCACCAGTGCGGGTTTGTTGGGCTGGACACGAGCCCAGTACGCGCACCGACTCGTGCGATCGGGTACCACGGGACGAGCGTGATCGGTCACCGTCACACCTTCCTAGCGGCCAGGGGGAGAGGTCCGGCGCGCCAAAGCTATTGTCGGCTTTTTACCAGAAAGGATAACATGCTTCCAAAGTGGCAGGAAGGACCCCTGCCACGTCGGGCAGCGAAGGGTTGTCTCTTGAAGATTGGCCTATCGACGTTCCCTACCGACTACTCGATGGCCCCCGAGGCTCTCGCGCTGGCGGCGGAGGAACGAGGATTCGAGTCTGTCTTTTTCCCCGACCACACACACGTTCCCGTGAAGCTGACCTCAGCGTTCCCCGATGGCGGGGAGGTGCCGATCGCCTACAAGCACGGCATCGACCCGCTGGTGGCCATGGCGGCCGCGGCGGCTGTCACCAGCCGTATCCGGCTGGGCACGGCGGTCTGCCTTGTCGTCCAGCGTGATCCGATCATCCTGGCCAAGCAGGTCGCCAGCATCGACCACTGCTCGAACGGGCGGGTCGAACTCGGCGTCGGTGCCGGCTGGAGCGCTGAGGAGATGGCCAACCACGGAACCGACTTCTCGACGCGCTGGACGTTGCTGCGCGAGCGGGTCGAGGCGATGCGCGAGATCTGGACAAAAGACGAGGCAGAGTACTCCGGCAGTCTCGTTTCCTTTGGCCCGATCTGGTGTTGGCCGAAACCCAAACAGCGGCCCGCCCCGCCCGTTCTGATAGGTGGCTCTGGCCCGAAGACACTGGAGCGCGTCGTCCGCTACGGGGACGGATGGATCCCCCCGCTGGCCTGGGTTGGCGACCTCGCTGAGCGGATCGCGACGCTGCGGCGACTCGCCGCCGAGGCCGGCCGCGGTCCGCTGCCGGTCACCGTCATGGGCGTCAAGGGAAGGCCAGAGCTGATCAAGGAACTCGAAGGTATCGGCGTGTCCCGTGTGGTCATCTCACTGCCCGTCGCGGGTCGGGACGAGATTCTACCGAGGCTTGACCACTACGCCCGGCTGCTGTAGTCGCCGGCCGCCGTAGTCGCGCGGCGACAGGCGCGGGGGTCGCCGAACCCGGCGAACCGCGGAGGTGCGGGCCCGTCGCGCTGGCGCCCGCACCTCCCGTGTGGCGATGGAAGCGTTAGGTCAGCCCGACCATGCGGACACCGTTGTCGTGCAGGATCCACCGCTGCTGGTCTTCGGGCAGGTGCTGGACAAGGCGGCCAAACTCTCGCGGCGCGGCCATCCCCTCGGCGTGGGGGTAGTCCGACCCCATCCCGATCATCTCGTGGCCGACTTCTTCCACGATCTTCTCGACGTCGTCCTCAGGGTACGGCGCGATAAGGATGTGCCGGCGCGCGATGGCGGTCGGGCGCTCCTTGAGCTGGCCGCCGTTCCAGGGACCGTTGCGACCCATCCCGCGCATCTTGTCGATGTGCGCCATGAAGTACGGCAGCCAGCCGGCGCCGTTCTCGATGCTCCCCACCTTGATGTTCGGGAAGCGGGCGAAAAGGTTGTCGTACAGCAGAGCAGAAAGGACCGCCATGATCGAGGTGTTGCCGTACGAGTTGAACCACTGCCAGGCCGACATCTCGAGCACTCGCGTCGGGTTGGGGTCGTAGCCCCAGTCCCCCGCTACCGCGGCGTTCCAGCCCGACTCGCCCTGGTGGAAGGCGACCGAGAGGCCCGCTTCATTGACTCTCGCCCAGAATGGATCGAAGTACGGGTCACCTGGCGACCTGCCATAGGCATGACCGGGCCGGAGATTCACGACTCGTGCTCCCGCGTCGATGACACGGTCGAGCTCCGCGACCGCCAGGTCGAGATCCCGCAGCGTGATCATGGCCGGGCAGAAGACGCGGTTCTGGTAGGCGTAACCCCACTCATCTTCGATCCACCGGTTGAGCGCATGGAAGTGCGCGTGCAGTGCCCTAGGATCCTTGTCCCTGAAGTAAAGGATCTCTGTCGATACGGCCGAGGAGAACATGAGGCATGCTTCGATGCCCTGTTCGTCCATGAGCTTGATTCGCTCGTCGCGGTTGCTGAATGCCGCGAGCGGTGGCATGAGCGGATAGTAGTCGTCTGGGACATCAGACTTCATCCGCCTGAGCAGCTCCTTGAGCGACCCGGGCTTGACGACCCAGTTTTCCTGTCCCTCGGGACGCTGGTCCCGGCCACCCCCGCCGCCGCCGGTCAGATGGAACTGGCCGAGCAATGCCCGGTACTCCGGTGCCAGGTACCGAGTCCACGCGTCCTCGGTCTCATAGAAGTGGTTGTCGAGGTCAAAAAGACCGTGGGCCTCGGTGGCGGCCATCGTACCTCCATACGTCGGCTTTTTCCTTAGTCTGACATTAACCTAGGCCGGTCCGAGCGTTCAAGCTGTGGTTCCGGCTCCTCAGTCCTCGATGATCCTGATCGCCGAGGTCGGGCAGCGGCTGATCGCGTCCAGCACGGCGGATCGCTCCGACTCGGGAGGATCTGTGCTGATCACAACGACCGTGCCGTCCTTAACGCTCTGGTCGAATACGTTCGGCGCCGCAAGCAGGCACTGGCCTGCCGCAGCGCACACTTCGCCATTGGCCTCGACCTTCAACGCTCTCCCCCTTCCGGGTCCTGTACGGAACGGACGCGCTGAGAACCAGCACACGCCCGACTGTGTCACTTGTCTGACATTAGACGAGAAGTGCGACCAGCGGCAAGGACCCGCTTGAGCCAACACCCTCGCCGCGGTCGCTGATGATGGACATCAGCGCCTAGGAGCTCCAGTCGTAGAAGCCCCGTCCGGCTTTCTGACCGAGCCGGCCATCAGCCACCATCTGCTCGAGCAGATCGGGTGGCCGGAACCGGTCACCCAGCTCGTCCCGCAAGTACCTGGCAACAGAAAGGCGGACGTCGAGCCCCACGAGGTCGGTAAGCCGCAACGGTCCCATCGGATGCCCGTAGCCCAGCATCATCGCCTTGTCGATATCCGCGGCGGTCGCGACCCCGGCCTCGACCATCCGGATCGCCTCGAGGCCCAACAGCACGCCGAGCCTGCTCGTGGCGAACCCTGGCGCGTCGTTAACCTCGATGACCTCCTTGCCCAGCACCGTCATCACGGCCCGGACTCCGTCGACAGTGGCGCGCGCCGTCTTCGTCCCGACCACGAGCTCAACGAGCTTCATTGACCACACGGGGTTGAAGAAGTGAGTTCCGAGGAACGTGTCCGGCCGTTCCAGGGCCTCGGCCAGCGACCCGATAGCGATCGAGCTCGTATTGGAGCCGATGACGGCCGGATGACGCCGCTCGATCTCCCGGAGAACGCCGCGCTTGACCGCCGGGTTCTCCGGAACGCTCTCGATGACGATGTCGAGTTGCTCAGGCAGCCGATCAACGGTGTCGACGAAGCTCAGCCGCTCTTTCGCGTGGCTCGCTCCGAGGTTGGTCAGCCGCCCTCGCTGCACGCCTTTCGCGAGTACGTCCTCGATGGCCTGCCGCGCCTTGTCGCTTCGCGACGGCACCGGCTCGACGACGATCGTTTCGGCACCCGACACGACCAGCGCGTGGGCAATGCCGACGCCCATCGTGCCGCCTCCTACCACTCCGGCACGCATCGTGTTCTCCCTGGCGAGTCCGCGTCCATGACGTGAGCAGGCTATCGAGAATGTCGGACAAATGCTACCGGGTTAGATGCGGAAGGTGAGTCAACCTCGTCAGGCCGCGAGATCACTCACTACGGTAGGGACATGCTGTGCTCGATCCGCTCTGAGATGGGCGCCCGGGTGAACCTCGCCGGAACGTCGGCCACCTCGTCCCGTCACCACTCATGACCGGCCTGCGGCGAGCCGACGCTGCCGCCCGCGAGATCGCGACAGCGGCCCTAGGCCGTGACCCCGGCCCCATGGTCCGCGCGGACAGCGGCTCTCATGAGGTCTACGTTAGCCCCGATGCCGTTCTGAAGATGATCGACGCCGCCAGCCACTCGCGACTGGCCCGGGAGATCGCACTCGCGCCCCACCTGCCCGCAGGGCTCACGGCCCCGCTGCTCGGTAGCGGGCTCTACCGGGTGGGGACGCATGAGTTCCGCTACGCCTGCTACGCCCGCGTACCGGGGGCCGCTCCCGGCATGGGCATGCCCGGTGTGGACGGGGTGACCGCGCGCCTGCTGGCCGAGCAGGCCGTCTGGCGGCTCGCCCGGCTGCACAGCTGGATGCCCGCTAGCCATGCCGGGCAGACGCTGAGACAACCCCTTGAGCACGGCGGGTTCGTCGGCCAGACCGCGCTCTTCGCCGGGATCGAGAGCCTCACTACCGTGAACATGGACGGGACCGTGCCTCGCCGTCTGGTCGACGGCCTGATGGCCATAGCCGAGCACGCGCCGCCGCGCGCAGATTCATCCGTCCCGGTTCACGCGGACTGCCACTGGGGCAACTGGCTCGCGTGCGGCCAGAACGTGACGGCGCTGCTGGACTTCGAATGGGCACGCTACGGCGAACCGGTCGATGACTGGTTCTTCCTGGCCCGGTTCAGCGGCCCGCACACGCAAACCGTTCTCGACGTCATCGCCAGCGCGACGTTGCTCGCCGCGGAAACCTTGCGGGCACAGTGCGAGGTTCGCGACGCGACCTACCTCGTCTCCGACCTCCGCCTAGCGCTCGAACGCGCCGGCCCGCGTCCCGGGATGGCCGGTGATCGTCTCCGTGCGCTTGAGGAACTCATCGGAGGCCGCTACTGGTGGCGCCAAGCCTAGAGCGGGCCGTCCGCAGCCAGCGCGACGCCAGCGATCGGCATCAATGTCATTTGCTTGCCAGGCTTCGGTTAGATACTCGTTGGCATCGGGACCTGGGCGTCGCCTCGGCAGACCTCTCTCGCGCACGGCGTGCCCGGCAAGATCAGAGCTCGGCGTCGCTCCGTCCGCGATTTCGGCGGGCGCAGAGCCGGTCATGTTCCGTTGCCAGGTGAAGCATTTCACCGGAACTATCCCATACCGTAATCTCGCGCCCGGCTGGATCGAACAGGCGGCGGTTCAGGTATTCCCGCCAGATGCCGAGAGTTGAGCCTATCGAGTCGAGCAGAATCGATTGGGTCCGAGTGATGCGGCGCGGACATAGCGGTGATCGTAGTGAACGGTATACGGCGTCCACCCGCTGTGCGTACCACAGCACATTAAACAGGGACTTGATCTGGTCTTCTGTCAATGTTACGGGCTGTCCCGCAGGGTGGCTCGATAGCGGTTCGAAAGCAATGCCCAGCACGTGCCGGTCGTCGGAGACCGGCGATGTTCCTGACTCTGCGGCGAGTGCAAGCACGCGATCGTACTGTGCTCGTCTGTTCGCGGTAAACGTGTAGATAGCCCCTACAACGGGGATCGCCGCTGCGACGAGTGTGTCGCCAGTGCTTAACCAAGTGCTCATTGCTGATCTCCGGCGTCAACGGGGCACCGTACCTTCATGATGGCACTCGCTGTCGCACGCGCGTGCCATCATGAAGGTACGCGGCAGGCGCCACTCTCCGGATCATGCCGTGGCTGCTGCGGGTCCATGGCCGCGCATCACCGCAGACTGCCTGGGTACTTGCACCAGGACGACGTCCTTGTGCTCGTCGGTACTCGGACCAGCTGATAGTCCCCTACCCGTACTGGGTTTCGGGTGAAGCGGGCCGTCGGTTCAAATCCGACCACTCTAATTAAGGTCACACATCACCTGCCTCCGTCGTAGCCTGTTTATCGGGCTCGCAGTCGAGCGACAAGGTCTCCTTGATCACCGAAACGTTAGAGGGTTGTTTATGTGTTATACAGCGAATTCAAACGGCTTAGGTGCCGTTCCCTCGAATCGATTTCGGCTCCTGGGAGACTGCACCAGCGGTAAAGAAGCGTGCTGAGCGGATGTGGCCGGACACCGGAGCCGGAGGAATCGAGCTGCCCCGCCTGGCCACGTCGACATCACAGCACGACGCGCTCCCTCCTGGCCAGGTGCTCAGCATCGCTGCGCCGTTCGGCAGAGGATCGGGGGATGGAGTCGGGTCCTGCCGGGAATGCCGCGTGCAGCCAGGGGTAAAGGAGCAGCTCGACCACGTGGACTGTGCAGTCCTGCGCCACATAGCCGAACACCTTGTCATACACGTACTAAAGCCTGGCCACTGGATCTTCAGGAAGCGGCTTGTGCGGAACACGGTTGCTAAGAAGTTGACGGAGTCCCATGCACATCGAATCACGACACGACAGCAGTCCAGATCCTACCTGCGACCGGGATAGCGGCGCACGCCGCGGACGCGGCCGAACTCGCTGAAATGCTACAAATCTTGGCCGGCTGGCTGGACCGCGACCCCGGCCGCCTGGGCGCCTCGCTGGGACAGTTCGCTGGCCACCCGGCCTACGACCTTGACCAGTTGCGCGTCGACCTGGCGCGGTTCGTCTTCCTTCTCGGCTGCGGCGACGGCGAGCCCCTCTTCGGCCCATGACGCGATTACGCGGCCCAGTCAACCCAATAACAGGCCACCAGCCAACGATGATTGACCCCGGACCGGCACATCCCGGGGCTACCAGAGAATCCAGATAGGCATGCCTGAGGGGATGAAGATGGTTAACGGGCGGTTGCCGGATGAGGGACCGGTTCGGATCGGGCCTGTGAGCCTCCCGCCCGGGAGGCTGATCCGCGGAAGCGATCATCATGTCGCGTGGGCGACGGTAGACCCCGTGCCCCGCTCAGGCCAGGTGTGGGCAGCGCTAGCTGAGCTGCATCCGCACACGGGCCTGGTGCCGATTCAGCTTGACGGCCTGCTGGGCGGGCTGCCGCACGACGGCCGACCCGACGATGCGCTCCGTCCCTGGGATAGCGGGGAATTCATCCCGCCACAGGATCCGCGCGACGCCGACAGCGTGGATGTCCCTGCCCTGCTGGAGAACCTGTGGCGCGACTCGGTATGGGCGGATGTGGACGACCCCGAGGCGATGCAGCGGTGGGCGCCGTTCACCCTGGACTGGCCCGGCCTGGCCTCGCCGGAGCGCACGCCGCTGACCCCGGCCGAGCAGCAGCACGCCCTGGAGGTAGTGCTGCCGGGCATGAGGCGGGCGCACCGGGCGACCCCGACGGCGCGTATCGGCCTGGTCGCCGCCGACCGGCCTGCCGATGTCCTGGCCGTGATTGGCTGGGAGCCTCTATACCCCCGATGCGAGTCGCTGCTGCCGCTGACCGCGGTGCTGCGCTCGTGGGAGGACCGGTTCGGCGCGCGGCTGATCGATGTGGGCTTCGCCGACCTGCGGCTGCTGGTGCAGCGCCCGCCACGCACCCTGCAGGCAGCCCAGCGCCTCGCCGCCGAGCAGGTCGTCCTCGCCGATGATTGCATCGACGGGGCCAGGGACATCCCCAACATCGCGCCCCGCCTCCTGAATGGGCCCATCTGGACCTTCTGGTGGGACTGAGCGGGCTCGCCGCTGGTCTCGCCAGCCCTTCAGGCCCCACGCCAGGATGGCGCGGTACAAGGCCACCAAGACGTCTCATATGACGAGGGCGCCCAGAAGAACCGCCACGACGATGAGGGCCACGCGAATGATGCCGCTTGTGAAATACGCACCCAGGGCTGCACCGATTGCGAGGATCACGTGGACGTGGACCCTGGTCTCACGCAGCAGGTGGAGGAACACGCGGAGCATACCTGATGGGCACCCCTCGCGGGCTGGGGCCACTCTCGTAGTGACCGGTGCTGCGCCACAGGTCGGCGGCCTATGAGGGGGGTGAGTCGGCCTGTAGGCCGGGTTCTGTGCGCCCGCTTGCGCGGGCCGACGGTCATCCATCTGGGACTGCCGTTGCCGACAGCCTCCTGCGGTCTACCCGCGAGCATCGGGCGGGCAGCCCTCGAACGCTCGCGCAGGCCGCGTCTTGCGGCGCGGGCCCTTTTGACCTTGCTCCGGGTGGGGTTTACCGAGCCGCCGCAGTCACCTACGGCGCTGGTGGTCTCTTACACCACCGTTTCACCCTTACCCCGCGCGAAGCGGGGCGGTTTGTTTTCTGTGGCACTATCCCGCGGGTCACCCCGGGTCGGCGTTACCGACCACCCTGCCGTGTGGAGCCCGGACCTTCCTCACCGGGCCCGAAGCCCGGCGCGACCGCCCGGCCGACTCACCCGCGATTCAGGATACGCGGATTGGATTATGGTTCAACCGTGATCATCCGCGCCGCTACCGCCACCACCGCCGATAACGCGCGCTTCGCGCCGCTTGTCGTCGCCGATCCGGCGTCTCCGCTGACCATCGCCACCTACCAGGCCAGGGCGGCGCACGGCGAGTACCGGCCCGAGTGGACGTGGATCGCCGAGGAGGACAGCGACGGGCCAGTGCTCGCGGCCGGGATCTGGTGGGGGCATTCCGGAGAGGCGACGCCCGCCACCCTCGACGCGATTTACACGCATGACTCGGTGAGCCGGGACGACCGTCCGGTCGTCGCCGGGGAGCTCATCGCCGCCGCGCACCGCGCGTTCGCGGCGGCGGGCGGCGCGACTCCGGACGTTCACCTGTTCCTGCCCGGCGACTGGCGCGGGCGGCATGACGTGGTGACCGCGCTGACCTGGCGGTGGCAGGCGGCGCTGCGGGCCGGGCTGACCGAAGAACTGGAACGGCTCCAGTTCGCGTGGACGACGGCCGCGGGTCTCCCCCGTGATTCGGGCCGGCTCGTCTACCGCGCGGATCCGGACGACGCGGTGTTCGAGGACTTGTTGAGCCGGGTGCTCGACGGGACTCTGGACGCCACGACGAGGAAGACCGCGAACGCCGTGGGCCCGCGGGAGCAGGCCCGGCTGGACGTCGCGTTCTACCGGGACAAGATGGTCGGCGACCGCGGGTGGTGGCTGGTCGCACAGACCCGCGACGGCGAGGCCGTCGGCTTCGGCGTCCCATCGCGGAACGCCGAATTCCCCGTCGTCGGGTACCTCGGGGTCGTGCCAGAACACCGCGGGCACGGCTACGTGGGCGACATCCTCGCCGAGATCACCCGCGTCCTGGTCGCCGAGGCCGGCGCGCAGACCATTCACGCCGACACCGACCTGGCGAACCAGCCGATGGCCAAGGCCTTCGAGCGCGCGGGGTACCGGAACTTCGCCCGTCGGGTGGTGCTGTCCGCGCCCTAGTACTCGGTGAACGCCCGCGCCGCCTCCGACCCGCCGTCGGCGGCGGCCGCCGGCGCCGGCGCCGGCACCGACTCACCGCCCCGCCGGTGCGGCCTGACCAGCACGACGACGAGCACACAAGCGATCGCTCCGACAGCCGCCGCCACCACGAACGTCAGGTCGAGACCGGCGGCGAACGCCCGGTGCACGAGCGGTTCCAGGCCCGGCGACCGCGCGATCACCGCTTGGGCCTGACCGCCGCTGAGCGCGCCCGCCAGGGCGGGGCCGGCCGTGTGCGACAGGCCGCCGCGGAATACCTGGCCGAGCACCGCGATCCCGAACGCGTAGCCAAGCTGCCTGAACGTGCTCAGCGCGCCGCCCGCCATGCCCGCGCGGGAATGCGGCACCTCGGCCATCGCAGTGGCCGACAGCGGCGCCATCGACAGCCCGGCGCCGATGCCGACCAGGGCGAGGCCAGGGAGCACGACGGCCCATGACGACCCGGTGCGGATCACAGCCTGGGCCAGCGCTCCCGCCGCGATGACGAACAGCCCGGTGCCGATCAGCAGCCGCGGCGAAGCCGTGTGCAGGACACGGCCGATCGCGGCGGACACGATGAACGCGCCAAGCGCGGATGGGAGCACCACGAGCCCGGCCTGGATCGGGCTCAGGTCGAGCACCGACTGCAGCCATAGCGACAGGTAGGCCATCGACGACCAGGCCGCGGCCGACAGCAGGCCCCCGGCCAGGAGCATCGCGGTGAACGAGCGATTGCGCAGCAGCGACAGGTCAAGCATGGGGTCCGACCGCCGCCGCTCGACCAGCACGAACGACACGAGCGCCACGACCGTGACGGCCAGCAGCCCGAGCGTCAGCCCCGACGCCCACGCGCCCCGGATCAGCGCGTAGGTCAGCGCCGCCGCGGCGACGGTGAAGCTCACCATGCCCGGCACGTCGACGCGGCGCGGGTGCGGGTCGCGGGACTCGACCACGACGACCAGCGTGAGCGCGACCGCGACGACGCTGACCGGCAGGTTCACCAGGAAGATCCAGCGCCAGCCGAAATGCGTCGTCAATAGCCCGCCGATGATCGGCCCCGCGGCGGCCGCGGCTCCGTTGACCGCTCCCCACGCGCCGAACGCGACACCCCGGTCGCGCCCGGAGTACGAGCTGCTGATCAGCGCCATCGTCGTGGCGAACATCGCGGCCGCGCCGAGGCCCTGCACGCCGCGCGCGGCGATCAGCACCCCCACGTTCGGCGCGAGGCCGCAGGTCAGCGAGGACGCGGCGAACAGCACCAGACCGAGCAGGTACAGCCGGCGGCGCCCGAACCTGTCGGCGACCGACCCCACGGTCAGCACCAGCGCGCCCAGCACCAGCGCGTACAGGTCGATCACCCACTGCAGGTCGGTGAACGTCGTGTGCAGCTGACGCGCCATGTCGGGCAGCGCCACATTTACGATCGTCACGTCGACAAGCAGCATGAAAGCCCCGGCGCAAACCGCCACAAGCGGCCACCATTTACGCATCGGTCAACTCCTCCCGTTGACGTCAACATTGGCCTATGACTGACTAGATAAGGTAGCCGCGCGCGCTTACTTCGCCGGATCTCGACAATTGCTACAGTGTTCGTGGTGGATACCAACAAGGCCGACGAGCTCGACCGGCAGCTCGCCCAGTGCCTCGGCGTAGACGGCAGGGCCTCGTTCGCCGCGATCGCGGACATCCTCGGGGTCTCCGACCAGACGGTGGCCCGCCGGTACCGTCGGCTGCGGTCGGAGGGAATGCTGCGCGTGGTGGGGCTGAAGGCGCGTAACAAGGTCGGCCAGCTCGGCTGGTTCCTGCGGATGCGCTGCGTTCCCGGGTACGGCGAGCCGATCGCCGCGGCGCTCGCCCGCCGCCCGGACACCGCGTGGATCCAGCTGCTGTCCGGCGACACCGAGGTGCTGTGCACGCTGCGCGGCGACGCCCGCGACGACCACAACTCCCTGCTCGCCAGGCTCCCCCGCAGCGCCCGCATCGTCCAGGTGACCGCCTACTCGCTGCTGCACCTGTACGTCGGCGGCGCGGACGGGCTCGGCTTCATGGAGGTGCTCCCCCGCGACCGGGTCGAGCCACTGCGCGTCCCGGTCCACGGCGGCCACGACCGTGTCGAGCTCGGCGACCTCGACACGGCCCTGTTCCAGGCGCTCGGCGTCGACGGCCGCGCCCCCTACGCCGACCTCGCGGGGGCCACCGGCTGGTCGGAATCCACTGTGCGGCGCCGGATGGATCAACTGCGCGACACCGGCGTCCTCTACTTCGACCTCGAGCTGGATATGGCCGCGTTCGGCTTCCGGTCTACGACGTGGCTGTGGATGTCGGTGGCGCCCGCGCAGCTCGTGGCCGCCGGCCAGGCGCTCTCGACGTTTCCCGAGGTCGCCTACGCGGCGGCGACGACGGGCCCGGCGAACCTGTCGGTGTGCGCCGTCTGCCGCGACGAGACGGAATTCTACGAGTTCCTCACCGCCAAGGCCGGGTCCCTGCCTGGCATAGAACGCGTCGAGACCGCGCCGGTGATACGCACGGTCAAGCAGGCTTCCGCCGTGATGGTGCCAGCAAATCTTTCTACTGAACGAACCGTGCTTACTCCCCGCGCCTAGTAATTCTTCTATATTGCTTGACCTTTTGCCTCTGTAGGCACTTGATCGATGTGTGAACCCTTCCGCGATGTTGTGGCGCAGGACTCTGCTCGCTCTTGTCGTGATGGCCGTTGTCGTTATGGGCACGGGCACGGTGGCGCTGGCGACGCCGCTGGCCGGGAAGGCTAACGCGGCGGTCGCTGATCCGGCCACCGCGAGCGGCTGGTCGCTCCAGACCGCGCCGCGGGTGTCGCAGCCGAGCGGAAGCCTGACCGAGATCTCATGCGGGGGGCCACGCGCGTGCATGGCGGTGGGCTACTACACCACCGGCCAGACCGGTGACCAGGCGACCTTGGCCGAGGCATGGAATGGCCACAGCTGGTCGATCCTGCCCACCCCGAATCCCGGCTCGTCCTTCGGGACCGTGCTTTCCGCGGTGTCCTGCCCGTCCGCCGGGTTCTGCGTCGCGGCCGGCACCTGGACCAACAGTGGCGGCCAGTCTTATCCGCTGGCGGAACGCTGGCAAGGCGGCCGCTGGTCCATCTCGGCCATGGCTAATCCTGTGACGTCGACGCAGACCGTGCTGACAGGGGTGGCCTGTACCTCGGCGAAGGCCTGCATCGCGGTTGGTTATTTCGCCAATCCCTACTTCACCCAGACGCTGGCCGAAGCGTGGAACGGGAAAAGCTGGTCGGTACAGCGGACAAAGAACGTGCCGAACCCGACCAGCTCCGTCTGGGGACAGCTGAACGGGATCTGGTGCGTGTCGGCGAAGTCGTGCACGGCCGTCGGTGATTACGAGGGCACGGTCACGCAGTCGACATTGGCGGAAAGCTGGAACGGCAAGACGTGGTCCATCGAGTCCACGCCCAACCTGCCCGGCGACCCTGGGAGTGCCCTGAATGCCGTGTCCTGCCGTTCGGCGCGCCAGTGCCTGGCCGTAGGCGAATACACGACCAACTCGAACAGCACCGGGCCGCTCGCCGAGGCCTGGAACGGCCACGCATGGTCCGTTCAGAAGACCCCGGCGCCGGCGAAGACGCAGGACAGCTACCTGTACGGAGCCTTCTGCCCATCGGCGTCCGTGTGCCTGGCGGTCGGCTCCGCCGCCCCGGGCACCACGTCGCGGCCCCTCGCCGAGCGATGGAACGGACACACCTGGGCCATCGAGACCGCGCCGTCTCCGGCCGGCGCCACGCAAAGCGACCTGATCGGGATCTGGTGCCTGTCCGCCCGGGCCTGCGTAGCCGTGGGCAGCGACAGCAGCGGGATCGTCACCACGACGCTCGCGCAGACCTGGACCGGCTCGGCCTGGTCGATCAAGTCGACTCCGAACCCGGTGGAGCCGCAATCCAGCGTCCTGAACTGGGTGTCGTGCACGGCGGCTGATCACTGTATGGCCGTGGGCGACTACGCCAATCCGGCCGGCACGAGGCCGCTGGCGGAGCTGTGGAACGGGCAGGCCTGGTCCATCCTGCCGACACCGAGTCCGGCCGGGACGCAAGCGGCGAGCCTGGCCGGCGTATCGTGCGCGGCGGCGGACGATTGCGTCGCCGTTGGCACGTCTTTCAACGGCACCGACAACGTGACGCTGGCCGAAGCATGGAACGGCAAGGCCTGGTCCATCGCGCCGACCCCGAACATCACCGCCGCCCAGGGCAGCTACCTGAGCGCGGTCTCGTGCCCCTCGGCGGCCCAATGCGCGGCGGTCGGCTACTACGCCCTTGGGGCCGTCACCAATACGCTGGCCGAGACCTGGAGCAGCAAGGGCTGGAGCATCAGCAAGACGCCAAACGCCGCCGGTTCCGGGTACACGACCTTGACCGGGGTGTCCTGCCCAGCGGTCAACAAGTGCGTCGCCGTCGGCGGCTACACCACCGCCCCCGCCCCGCTGGCCATCGCGGAAACGTGGAGCGGTTCGACCTGGGCCATCAAGGCGCTGCCCAGCCCGGCGGGAGCAGCGGGGACCTTCCCGCAGGCGGTGTCCTGCAGCTCAGCGACGGACTGCACCGCGGTCGGAAACTACTTCAACGGTGCGAACAACGTTCCGCTGTCGCAGACCCTGACCGGCACGGCCTGGTCCGTCCGGACCGTGCCCGCGCCGGCGGGCGCCTTCTACGGGTCGCTGAACGCGGTGTCCTGCCCAGCGGCAGGCGACTGCGTCGCGACCGGTTACAGCACACGCTCCACCGCGAGCACGAACACGACCGCCACGCTGGCGGCAGCCTGGAACGGCCACAGCTGGGCGCTGCAGGCGCCCCCGAACCCGAGCGGCGCCACACAAAGCTACTTGCTCGGCGTGTCTTGTCCACAGCCAGGCAGTTGCGCCGCTGTCGGCTACTACGCCGGGTCCCTCACGGCCCTCACGGTGCCTTTGGCTGCGCGTTACAGCTAAGCCCGCCCAACCCGTCCCATCCCCCCATCCCAGCCAAGGAGCCAGCGATGTCCCTGCGTGCCAAGCCCGGCCGGCTGCTCGCCGTCGCCGTCGTCGGCATCGCGGTAGCGGCCGGCGCGTGGTCGGTCCCCGCTCTCGGTGCCGCGGGCGGTCCCGGCCGGCTGGGGACCCCGGCGGCCCCGCCCGGGTCCCCGGCCGGACGATCTCCTAGCGCTGCGGCCAGCGAGCGCGCGGCCGCGACACGCGCGCTGCAGCGGATGTTCCGCGTGAGCGGCCCGCTCCCGTTCGAGCGTTTCCCCGGTACCCGCACCCGCCAGGTCGGCGCTGTCACGATCGTCCTGTCGGGCAACTGGTCCGGGTACGTCGACGACAACAGCACCGGGCGGACTTATTCGGCCGCGACGGGGACCTGGACCCAGCCCAAGATCACCTGCACCGCGTCGGAAGACGAACTCGCCGGGTGGTGGGTCGGCCTCGACGGCTACAGCGACCAAACCGTCGAACAAGACGGCACCTTCGCCTGGTGCTACGCGGACGCCGCCTATTACTACACCTGGTGGGAAACGTTCCCTGACAACGCCCTCGTGGTCGGAACCAGCGTCGCACCCGGGGACCGCATTACCGCGTCCGTCACCGTCACCAGTCAGGGCTACCGGCTCACCGTCACCGACAGCACTCACAAAGCGAACACCTTCACGACCGTCCAGCAGTGCCCGTCGGGCTCGTCGTGCTACGACGCGAGCGCCGAATGGATCGCGGAAACGCCCTCGGGCCCGCGCGGGATGTGGCCCTGGCCGCCGTTCGGCACCTGGCGCCTGAGCAGCGCCCGGGCCACCTCCGACGGCAAGACCGCCGGCATCAACGCGTTCCCCGACGACCAGATATACATCGTCGGCGATGACGGCGACACGCTCGCCAACACCGGCAACCTCGCGAAAGCAGGCAATGCCTTCGGCGTGACGTGGAGCTACGCCTACTGAGTGGTGTTAGCCGGTGACCGCGGCGAGGACCGCGGGGAGCAGGATCAGCCCGGCCAGCACCGTGGCGAGCGCCAGGCCGACGACGGCCCGGAGCAGCGGCCGGGCCGGCGGCCGCAGCATGCGCTCCACCCGCGCGGGCACCGCGTATCCGGCCGCCGCCAAACCTCTTGGCACGCCCGAGACGTGAGGGCCGCCGAGCGGGGTGTGAGGCGGGCCGGACGTGTCAGGCGGGCAGAGCGTGGTGGTGGGGACTGCCGTGCCGGTGGCTATCGCCAGGAGGGCGGCGGCCAGGGGGCCGCGGCCCGCACGGCGGGCCGCGGCGTCGTCCGCGGACATCTCGGTCAGCCGTGCCACCTCCGCCGCGCCTCGGGTGAACAGCGGCACCGCGGGAAACGCCGCGGTCAGGCCGCGGGTGGCGGTGACGATGGCGTGGTGGCGGCCCGCCAGGTGGGCGCGCTCGTGGGCCAGCACGGCCGCCAGCTGGGGGGCGTCGAGCACCGCGAGGGCGCCGCTGGTGACCACGATGGGGCCGGTCCGCGCCAGCGCGCGGCCGGGGACGCAGTACGCGGCGGGCCGTGGGTCATCGAGCACGAGGGCGCCGGTGCCGGCCAGCGCCCGGCCGGCGATGCGCGCGACCTGCGCGTGCTCCCGGCTCCGCCGGCCGGCGCCCTGGACCCGCCGGCCGTACCGCCACAGCGCGAGGGCGGCGGCGGCCGTCACCGCGAGCGCGACGACCGCCACGCCGAGCTCGTACAGGGCGCTGCGGTACACGACCGGGGTACACGCGTTGCCCGCCACCGACCGGCACAGGGCGCGGCTGAGGCTTGGCCAGTCAGCACCAATCGTTCTGAATAGGAATTGAATTCCAAGCCCGGCGGCGGCGAGGACGCTGCCCATGGCGCATAGCCAGGCCGCCAGGCCGAGGGGGGCGCTGACGCCGCGGGAGGTGAGCCGGGCGAGCGACGGCGGCAGGCACCACGCGACCGCCAGCGCGTAGGAGAACAGCGGCAGGGCCGGTCTCATGGCCGGTCCCCTTCGGTCAGCCCCTCCCTCAGCTTGCGCAGGACCTCGCCAAGCACCTGTGACTGCTCGCCGTCCATCTGGGCGACGAAGTGGCTGAGCACCGCTTCGGTATCCTCCGCCTCGGCCATGGCCTCGCGCATCAGCCGTGCGCTGTACTCCTCGCGGCTGGCGACGGCCGTGTAGCGGTAGGCCTTGCCGTCCTTGTCCCGGTTGAGCCAGCCCTTGCGGTGCAGGTTGTCCATCGTGGACATGACCGTGGTATAGGCGATGGTCCGCTGCTTGCGCATCTCCTCGAAAATTTCCCGCACGGTGACCGGGCCGTCGTGGCCCCACACCCGGTGCATGACCTCCGCTTCCAGGTCACCGAACCCACGCACGCGCACCCCTTTCCCATCGTCCCTCGCATTAGCTTACGGACATCTCAATTGCTACTATCTATGTACGTAGATAGTAGATAGGCAGGTGGCCAGTGTCCAGGCACAGTTCGCGGGAGAGCAGGCGGCGCGCGATCGAGCAGGCCAAGGCGGCGGAGGCGCGCCGGAAGCGGCGCGTGCGGCTCGCGATCGCCGGGTCGGTCGTCGCGGTGGCGGGGCTGGCGGCCGGGATCACGGTCGCGACCACCGGCGGCGGCTCGCCGGCCAGCGACTCCGCGTCCGGCCAGGGAGGCTTCACGCTCGCCGCGCTCAGCACGCTGGGCTCGCTGCGGCCGGCTCCGGCGGGCGGGGCGATGGGGCCCGAGGGCGTTCCGATACCCAGCGCGGCGCCGCTGGCCGCAAGCGCGTCGAGCGCGACCGGGCGGGCCGTCGACGGGATCAGCTGTGACACCAGCGAGCAGACGCTGTTCCACATCCACGCGCACCTGACGATCTTCGTGAACGGCGTGGCGAAGCAGGTCCCGGCGGCGATCGGCATCCCCGGGGCGGTCGCGGAGCAGACGTCGGCCGGGCCGTTCATCGGGTCAGGGAACTGCTTCTACTGGCTGCACACGCACGCCGCCGACGGGATCGTGCACATCGAGTCGCCTGTCCAGCGCACCTACACGCTCGGCGAGTTCTTCGACGAGTGGGGGCAGCCGCTCGGGACTGACCAGGTGGGGCCGGCGCAGGGGCACGTCACCGTGATCTACAACGGGAAGGTGTTCGAGGGGAATCCACGGAATGTTCCGCTTACGGCACACGCGCAGATCCAGCTGGAGGTCGGCACCCCGCTCGTCGCGCCTGAATCGATCTCCTGGACCGGCACCGGCCTGTGAGGTTAAGCCCTGAGGTTAGGCCACGCTGTCGGGGACCGTGGCCTCGTGCTCGCCTGAGGGCGCGGGCTGCTTGGGGGGCGTCGCCCGCTGCGGCGGGGCGAACGCCAGGCCCGCGGCGATGCATGCGAACGGCAGCACGGGCAGCAGGTAGCGGTAGTCGAAGTCGGCGATCGCGATCGGGAAGACGAGCAGCGCGACCGCGGTGACCCACGGCAGCAGGGGGGTGCCGCGCACCTGCCAGCGCAGCGGGAACGGCCGCGGCTTGAGGAACTCCCGCATCGGTTTTAGCGGGCGGCGCAGGGCAAGCACGCCGCCCAGGCCCATCAGCAGGATCACGGCGAACAGCGGGCCGTAGGTGAACACCAGCCGCTGGTAGATCAGGATCGGAACCGCGAACACCTCGATCACCCGGCCGGGCGCCTGATGGCCGTAGCTCAGCCAGTCCTGGTACGCGGTGCCGCCGGGGATCCACTCGTGGTTCGTGAGGTTTGGCGGCAGGTAGCTGGCCTTGTAGTGCAGGTGGAAGTTGTAGTACGAGACCGTGCCGGAGCCCGGGTAGGCGATCCGCGGGAAGCCGAACGACAGCCCGACGTCCTTGACGACGGTTTTCACGTAGTCGAACGGCTGCGCTTCCACCGCGTGGATCGCGAAGTTCGTAAGCAGGTTGTTGTTCGCCGCCGTCACCGGGGAGAAGACGCGTACCGGTTTGACGCCCGGCGCGGAGCTGTGGATTTCCGTCGCGTGCCAGATGAAGTCACCCGGCGGCGTCCGCGTGGACAGCGACTCCTTGGGGCACACGGCCGCCTCTGCGCCGGTGGGCTTGATAACCGCGCAGTCGGCGAACGACGACACCCGGCCCCACAGGTAGAAGCCGTCGGACAGCGTCATGTTGTAATGGCCGGTCCGCTGGTGGAACCAGTTCGCGTATGCGGCGACGGGCGCGAGGCACCCGACCGCCATCGCGACCACTGCTAGCCAGCCGCGCAGGCTGCGCCAGCCGCGGATGAGGAGGAACAGCGGGAACACCGCGAGCACGATCGCGCCTTCGGTCCGCACGTCCACGGCGTAGCCGACGAGCAGCCCGGCGATCAGCGCCACCCACCAGGACACCTGCCGCCGCCACAGGATCAGCAGCATGGCGATCATGAGCAGGAACGTGAACAGCGCCTCGGCCATGATCAGGTGCTCGTCCTCGATCACGTACCCATCGAGGAGCACGGGCAGGGCGGCGACCGTCGACCACAGCTTGGAGACCCTGTAGTGGCGCAGCAGCGCGTAGATCATCACCGCGACCGCCAGCCCCATCAGGTGCTGGACGGTGGTGACCAGGGTCAGGCTGTGGAACGGCAGCAGCGCCCGGAGGAAGAACGAGTAGCCGGTCGTCTTGGACAGGTTCGGCTGCGGTCGCAGCGCGGCGCCCAGGTACACGTACGAGTCCCCGGCGAACCACAGCGCGCCCGGATAGCCGAGCACGGTGAGCAGCCGCAGGAAGGCGCCCGCCGCGAGCGCCCACGTGAACAGCTTGTTCTGCACGGCCAGCGCACGCAGCCAGGACGCCACCCGGCGCGGCCACCCGGCATTTCCTGACGTCCGGGCCGTCCCGGACGCACCGGACGGGCTGGACGGGCTCGGCGCCCTGAGCGCTCCAGACGCCCCGGCGGCCGGGTCGGGCGAACTCGCCGTTGGGTTGCGCTGCACGGGCATGATCCTATCCGGGCCAACCGTCCGGCGAGTCCCGACGGGCAGGGTTCGCCCCGCTCGGTGCCGATCGCGGCGTGGCCGGGCGTGGCGACCGGCGCAGCGCCCGGCGCAGCGCCCGGCGTGGCGCCCCGCGTGGCGACAACGGGGGGTTGACTTGTCAACTACCGGTTGTCACACTAGAGGCATGCCAGATGTGTCAGCGCACCAGGAGACCTTCCAGCGCATCAAAGACGCCAGGGCGCAGGCCCTCGAGCACACGCGCATCGCGCGGCAGTTCGCCGCTCAGCGGCGCGACCTGATCCGCGGCCTGATCGACGAGGGCTTCTCCCAGGCCGACATCGCCCGGGAGCTTGGCGTCACCCGCCAGGGCATCCAGAAGATGCTCGCCTGCTGACGACGCGGCCGTTGCCGGGACTGGCGTCGTAGGGCCGGTTCGCGCGCCTGACCACGGGTAGAATCTGGCCGGGAATGGAGTCAGATGCCGCCCGACCGTAACGCACAGCCGAGGATGCGCTCCGAAGAGCCTCCTCGGCGTCCTTTCGTGCGTGAAATGCATGGGTATGCTCCCCGCCAGGTCGACGAGCAGCTGCGGCAGCTGACAGCCGAGCTTCGCGAGGCACATCGACGGATCCTCGAGCTGGAGCGCGCGGCGCAGCCGGTCCCGGTCTCTTCGGCGCGCGTGGAGCAACTGCTCCAGGCGGCTCAGGAGCAGGCCGCCGAGTACGTCCGGGCCGTCGGCTCGGAGGCCGACGAGATCAGGGCGGCGGCCCGGGTCCACGACGCCGAGCTGCGGGCCGCCACGGAGCAGGAAATGGCCGCGCTGCGCGCGGCCATGGAGAAGGAAATGGCCGGGCTGCGCGCGGCGACCGAGCGCGAGCTGGCGAACCAGCGGGTGGCGACCGAGCGCGAGCTAGCGAACCAGCGCGCGACCGCGGACCGTGAGACGGCGCAGCTCAAGACCTCCGCGACACGGGAGCGGGACGAGATCATCACCGCGGCCAAGCGCGAGGCCGACGATATCCGCCGTAGGGAGCAATTCCTGCTCGAGCAGAGCGAGGCACTGCGGACGCAGGCGGAAGCCGACCTCGAAGTCGATCTCGCGGCCCGCCGCGAGGAGGCGGAGCGGGCCGAAGAGGAGCGGCTCGCCGACGTTCAGGCGGCTACCCGCAAGCTCGTCGCCGAAGCGGAACGACGGGCGGCCGACGCCGAACAGCGGGCCGCCGCGGCCATTTCGCAGGCGGACCAGACCAGGCGCGACGGCGAGCGCGACGCCGAGGCGCTGGTCGCCGAGGCGCGCGAGAAAGCCAAGCAGATCGTCAGCCAGGCCAGGACGCGGGCCGACCAGGTGGTCGCCGACGGCGAGACGGAGGCCGAACGCAAGCGCGCCCCGATCCAGCGTGAGCTCGACGAACTGACAAAGCAGAAGAACGAGGTCGCCGAGCACCTAGCCCAGATGCGCCAGCTTTTCTCAGTGGTGGCGACCGGCCGGGACGGGCTCGCCGAGTAGGCGCGGGCGCCGATGACCGACTGGGTTCCGCCCGGATACTCCCCCACGTGGGCCGAAGAGTTCGACGGTCCTTCGGGTGCTCCGGCCAGCTCCGCGACCTGGCGGCAGAAGACTGGCGGACACGGGTGGGGTAACAGGGAGCTTCAGTACTACACCGACGGCACCGCCAACGCGGCGCTGGACGGCGCCGGCTGCCTCGCCATCACGGTGCGGGGCGCTTCCGCTGCGCTGGCGGCGGCGCGTTATGGCGGCTGTCGGTACACGTCCGCGCGGCTGATCAGCAAGAACCTGGTGTCCTTCCGCTACGGGCTCGTGACGGCGAAGATCAAGATTCCCGCTGGCCGGGGGATGTGGCCGGCGTTCTGGCTGCTGGGAGAGAATTTCGACGAGGTGGGCTGGCCTGGGTGCGGTGAGATCGATGTCATGGAGAACTTCGGCACCAACCCGGCCGAGGTCTCAGGAACCGTCCACGGACCCGGGTACTCCGGCGACGGCGGGATCACCGGATCCGTCTCGACCGGTGGCTCGCTCGCTGACGACTTTCATCTGTACTCGGTCCGCTGGGAACCGGACAGGATCCGCTGGTTCGTGGACCACAGGATGTACCACAGCGTCACCCCCGCCGACCTTCGCGGGCACCCCTGGGTCTTTGACCACGACTTCTTCTTGATCATCAACGTGGCTGTGGGCGGAACCGCTTCCGTTCCTCCGGACGATTCCGTCAGCTTCCCGCAGACCATGCTGATCGACTACGTCCGCGTCTACGCGGACGCGGGCGGGGACACGGACGCGGACGCGGGCGAAGACACGGACGCGGACGCGGGCGGGGACACGGACGCGGGGCGGCGGCGTGTGCCGTCTGCCTAGCTCGGCGGGACGCCTTGCGGGTCATGCAGAACGATCGTGCCCAGCAAGAAGTCCCCGACGGAGGTCTGGCGGCTGCCGGAAAACACGAAGAACAGGAGTGCTGTCAGGGACAGGCCGCTGAGGCTGAGGCCGAGAAACTGCCGCTCCGCCATCCGCCAGCGGCCCGCCGCCCGTCCGGTCTCTGGATCCCAGCACCGGAGCCCTAGCAGCCGCTGCGCCGGAGTCTGCCCTTGTCCCCATGTCGCGACGCTCCAGGCCAGGTAGCCGATCCCGAGGGTGCCCGCGAAGAGCAGGAATCCCAGCGCCACGCCGATGAGGACTCGCACGCGCGGCGGCGGCAGAGCGATCTCCGGATCGATCGCGTCGGCGCCGTGACTCATGCGGTCAAGGTACTCAGGCCCCGATCTACCAGTCAATTAGGACATAAGGTGCCGGACGCCGTGCGGCGAGAGTAAAAGATCTTGAAATCTACGTTCGAAATAGCACACTGTCTGTGTCATCTAGGGGCTATAATTGGCGTATCAGGTGATATTCACACCGCCATCTCCACGCAGGAGCGCTCATGGCGCAGGACCCTGTTCCCGCACCCGGGCAAGACGGCGAGCCGCCGCAGCCCGGCGACGCGGCGTGCGACGGGACTCCTGACAGCCTCGCTCCCCCGCCCGCGGCGGACCCGCCGCCGACTGTCGTGGGCCCGCCGCCCGACGGCGCCGATGACTACGACGCGGACGCGGACCTGGCCCGGTGGCTGGACGATATCGATTCCGGCCGCGAGCCCATCCCCTCCGAAGAGGACCTGCATGGGCCGCCGGTGATGTTTACGTTCGGGCAGGCTGCTGATGTGGATCCGGCGGTGCTGGCGGCGATGGCCGGGCCGGTCGGGCTGGGCG